>Ga0098052_1001907_pt1 | contig 12725 bp, 9 predicted proteins | sample 15_taG_FD_81591 | JGI IMG/M metagenome (GOLD analysis project Ga0098052, IMG submission 81591) | Marine viral communities from the Subarctic Pacific Ocean - 15_ETSP_OMZ_AT15312 metaG | ecosystem: Environmental > Aquatic > Marine > Oceanic | place: Pacific Ocean | collected 2015-01-18 | reverse complement strand
CTTGGAGACCCGGCTATGGTAGTAATGACTATCACAAGTTATGAAAGTATAGGTGGTAGTACAGCTACATTAGCAGGAGAGATTACTTCAATAACTTATACTTCATCAAGTGGTACGGTACGTCCTGTAACAGGAATAAATAAAGCGGATGCTATTGTAATAGCAAAGGTATACAATCAATAATCGAGTAAGATAAGGAAAATATTATGGCAAGATACAATCCAATGCAATCAGTAGTAGGACAGGCTGGTCTTCAGTTAAGCGGACAGGGCTTAGCTTGGGAAGGAAAAGAGAAGGGCCTGGGTAGACAGGCTATACAATCATATTTAGATGACCAAGCGAGAGCATCTATGAAGGCTGGTAGGGGTATAGGCCTTTCAAATATGTTTGGTAAAGGAGCTGGTCTTTTAGCTATGTTAGCGACTGGCCCTGGTGGATTGGCTGGAAAGGCGGGGTGGAGCATATTAAAACAGGTTTTATTAGGGGCTGGTGTATCGGGAGGAGTAAGTGCTTTGGGTGGTAAACATTTCGCTGATAAATTAAGCAAGGAGGAAGCTCCTGATGTTTCATATGGAGTCGCAGAGGCAGAAGAAGCTGAATCATATGCTCATCAATCAATAGATACTTTAATTGGTTCTGTAGCTCCTAAAGCGTTAACCACAGCAGTAACAACACCATTAGAATATCTAACACTACAAAATACTTTTGCAGGTAAAGAAAATTTATTTGAAGAATTTTTAAAGGGACGAGGTGGTGATATCTTTGACCCAATACCACAGTCAACCTATCAGGGTTTGGTGTAGATAAATAGAGGATGTAACATGGCTTTATACGAAGATTATTTAAATCAAAACAATTTATATACAAGACCATCTGAAATGATGTCTAATGTAAATGATTATCTTGGAGCTAATAGAGCTTCTTTACCAATGAAACAGGATAGCCTTGGTTCTATGATGAGTAGTTCTAAGTTTAGCGATGACATTGGCGGTAATGGAAGTGGTATACCTAAGCACATCCAAGACTTTAAAGATAGGAGAGATGGTAATGGCGACGATGGTAATGGCGACGAAGATGACCGTAAAGACCCACCACCCAAAACCCAAGGTCAAGGTGGTGACCCTATGCTTTCAAAATTTATTTCAGACCTGGGGGTTCTTGATGAGAATCAACAAGGATTACTTTTAGATTTTATTACTGGTGGTGGAGAGTTTGGAGACGCTGTAAAGGGTGTATCTCCTGAAGAATATGCTCAATTATTTAATGTTAGTGGTGATTATATAGGTAGATTTCAAGGATTCCCACAGATGGCTAGTATATCTGATGATATAAGTAATGTATTCGCTTATCAGAACCAACAAAGAGGTTTTGAACAAAGGGCTGCTCAACAAGCTCAAATTCAACAGGGTGGAAAATTCCAAGGAGGTATGGGGTTCAGTGGATTTGGTAGGGGTAAAGGAATGGCTAATGCTTTAAACAGAAGACAAATGCAGGATACGTTGGAGCAAAGACAGGGAGCTGTAGATGAAGCCGCAGCGGGTAAATACGGTACTTTACTAAGTCATTTACAGTCAGCTATTCGTAGCGGATTCTCAACAGCCGGCTCAATTCATAGTGAAAACCCAGAGGCGGTTTGGGGTTTCCAGAGGAGCGGCCAGTTTACTCCAGAGGGATGGACTATTGATGACGGATATGGCCCTTATACAGACAAAGATGGCACGATATGGGAATATGTTGGTGGTCAATGGAGAGAACAAGACTGATAATGATAATAAAGGTATATTATGTCTGACGCATTAAGTGATTTAAGATACATTTCAAGAATGGGTTATAGAGACCCTTGGGCTGAAGCAACTAAGAATATTACTGATAGTTTACTGGCTTATGGTAACAGTAAACTAAAACGTGATATGTTGATTGCTGAGTATGAGGATAAGAAAGAACAACTCGATTATACAAGAAATCGCAATGCTCAGACTGATGCTATGAATATGATTAAGGGTGAATCTCCTGAAGTTAAATCAGCTTTTTTTAATAATGAAGAGTTTGTAAAAAACTTACCTCCAGAGTACGTTGAGGCTATGAAACCAATAGCAGAGCAACAAGTTATTTATAACAAAGAAATGAAATCATTATATGATACAGTTATAGGTGACGGCACTGTCGATGAAAAAGTATTAGCTTTGAATACTGCTAAAAAAAGTTTCCGTTCTGATGATAAGTATAATCCACCAAGATTCAATCGAGAATTAACAGCTTTAACTAAGCAAGTTGATGAAAATAATAAGAGTAGACTGGTTAATACATTAACTGAACAATATTATGAAAAGGGTATTCTAAACCCGACACAACGAGCGGATATACTAAAAGAAACATCTGCAACTAATGCTGAGTTATTATTGAAAGATGCTTTAAAAAGCCAAAGAACAGAAATAACAGACATACTAGATATGTATGAAGGTAGTGTAAAAGCTTGGGAAAAAACAAAAGAAGATTTGGCGTTGGAAGACTCATGGGTCACCGATAGAGTAGAACAACTAGAAAAGGAATTAACTCCATACTTAGACCCTGAAGTAGTTGCTATGAAAAGAAGAGATGGCTCTGATTATACCTTTAAAGATAGGGTAATAATACAGCAATTAGGTCATAAAGGACGGCAAGAAGTTAAAGAAACTGGCGTATTAAAATATTATGGGCCTCCCGAATCTCTCAAATCAACCATAACTGAACCAGGAGGTAATGTAACCGAATTATCAAGTCCTACATTCAGCGTAGATTCTAACGATAGATTTGCTCTAAATGAATCAGATTTTACAATGCCACCTGAATCTCAAGTTGAATTAGAATACCCAAATGGACAAAAAAAGATTGTTACTGGTCAAAACGCTTACCAACAATTAAAACTGCCTGGAGTTAAACGAACTGGACAAAAATCAGGTATATACTTAAAGATTGGTGTTGGTACAAATCCATTATTAAATAAACGAGCTGGAAGTAAAATAGCAGGACTAATAGATGATGATTCAACAATGGACGTTGGCATTGTTTATCAAAATCCTAGTAGGCAACAATACGAAGCTTTTACCAGTCCAGTAAGAGTAAAGGGTGTTGGAGCTATTACAGATGCTGGTTCACCACGTCTTACAGACTCCGCTTTTACAACAAGAAATATAAAGCTTAAAAATAATGATTTATTAATCGATGTTGAGACAGGTAGATATCACAGAGTTATAATTATTCCACCACCTAAAGGTGAATCTCTACGATTTCAACCACCAGGTGTTGGAAGGTTTAAAGAAATATTAACAACGAGACCTCTAGATAAAACAATATTCAGAGTAGGTGGAAATGATTACAACGCTCAGGAATTAATTAAAAAGTACATGATACCAATGAGCGTACCCAAAGAAAGTCAACCTGAACAAGTTAAACGAGCCCCCTCATCTCCAAGATTAATTGAAGTTACTCCAGTTAAGACAGATTCTATTCCTACGGATACCAGGAATGACTCTTACCAAGAATGGTTATTTAAGAATATTGGTGAATCAACTAAAAAAAAAGCACTGAAATAGTAGATACCGGATTAAAAAATTACTTTGGTGATAGAATAAGAATGGACAAATCAATGGTATCTCCGTTTTTACAAGCAAAGGATACTTTATCAAGACAGGGGATAGATTTGCAGGTAGTTGATACTTTTAGACATAAATCAGTTCAAAAAGAACAATATGAAAAATCATTTGGCACCCCCAAAGAAGGGCTTGTAGCTCATCCTGATAGTTCTTATCATCCAAAAGGATTAGCTTTTGATTTAGCTCAGATACCCGAAATGAAAAACCCCAAAGTCGCTGAAGTCCTTAAAGAAGTTGGGTTTATACAGTCAAGACCTGATGACGAATGGTGGCACTGGTCATTAGATTAGAAATTAAATAATATGCCTCAACAACAAAATCAAGAATATATATGGGATATCCAATACCAAGGATATAAGTTTAAATTTCAGGGTTCTCAAAAACCAGATGAAACTGAAGTTCATAAAGCCTACGTAGACCATATTAGCACTTTAGACCAACAACCTGACCCAGTACAGGCTATGCCATCGATTGATATTGGCGATATGGAAACAGAAGACGCTAGAAATGAAAGAAATTCTGAAGAAATTTCATTTGAAGCGGATAAAATTTATAAAGATGGCCAATTTTGGGACAGATTTGGTGAATCGTTTTGGAACGCAGTTTCTTTTGTTGAGCCGGAACAATCATACACAAAAGCAGATGAGCCGTGGGAAATCGCTGCTGAGGCTTCGGGTGGATTAGTAGGGGCTGTTGCATCAATGTGGGGGACACATAAAATAATTGGTGGTGTAGCTACTCCACTTAAACAACCTGCTTTCATGAAAAAGATAGTAGAGTATGATAAGTTAATGAAGCAGGCCAGAACAGCTAAAAAGGTTGGTGATGCTACGGCAGCTGCGAGACTAGCTAAACAAGCTGAAAATCTACAAAGAGCAAATCCAAAATTATGGAGAGATTCATATTTATCTAAGGAAGGATATAAGAAAGTTGGACTCCTTGGTAAAAGTGCTATATACACACGAGCTATAGGTAAAATGTCAGTCCACAGTCCAAAGTCAGCGAGAGCTGCTAATTTGTTTATAAGTAACGCTGCTACATTTACAACCTATGGTCAGACCAAAGTATTCCCAACTGGTTCACAATGGGATAAATTTGAGACTAGAATGGGCCAAATGGGTAAAGATTTGAGAACAAGTCTTGTATTTTCCGTTGCTGCTCTTCCAACTCCGATTGGGCTTACTGGAAAAGGAATAAAATATGGTGTAGAACCAGTGTTGGTATTTGGGGCTGGTGCGTATTCTGACCTTGGTACGGAAAATTTGACATGGGAAGAACGAATGATTCATGGGGCTACACTATTAGCTTTTCATGGACTCACTAGAGGTTTTAATGAATCTCAAGTAAAAGAAAATATTGGCGTAGCTTTTAGAATGACTGACCCAACATTGTCTGAGGCTAAGTTTCGTTCCATTGTAGATGGTAAACCAATGGAATCAATTCTTAGAACTGCTCGTGGTATAGTAGAAAAAAATCCTAACTATCTTTTATACACAGAGAGAGCAGACGTTAATAACGTAATAAAACTACTTCGATTTAAGTCTCCGAAGAAAAAAGGCGATGAGCCAATAGCTATTTATCAAGATTTAAGTAACGGTAAAGTAAACGAGTTGCCCAAAAAAGATTTCTTTAGAAAGTTCAGTAAAAATGTTCTTCAGCCTAGGGGAGAAGAAATGGTTGGGAAAGAACTTACCAAGCAAGAAAAAGTTGAGGTTAAGGCATTAAACAAAAGACAGTTTCAATTACGTGAAGCTTTAGAATCTAATAGATATGGCGAACCGTTACCAATGAAAGTTCGTGATGTTGACTCTGAATTAATCAGCCCATTTAAGAAAAAAGTAGGTCTCGATGAAGTAAAAAATTGGGGTGATAGAATAGAAAAAATTAATAATGAGGAATATAGGGTAAGAAGTGAAAACAAAACTGCTTTATCCAACCCAGATTGGGAAACAAAGTCCCCTGGATTAAAAGCTCAATTAGATAAATTGGAAAAAGCGAGAAAAACTGCAAATATAAAAATAAATGTAGCTTATCGTAAAGTCTATGAAACCGATATAGGCGAGTTTGACCCGACAACTGATAAATTTAAAATTGGTGATTTTGTTAAGATACCCAAGTTTGATGAGAGCTCTAATTCTTTAGATTACTCTGAATCTGGTATTGGCCAGTATATTGGAACAATGAAAGATTTTAAACCTGGTGAGGTTATTGCCCCCGATTGGATGCAGAAAGAACCAACTAGATATACAAATTACTTTAAAGATATACCCGTATTTGAAGTCAAGACAAAGAAGGGGAGTGAAACAGTAAGGGTTGCTTTGGGTGGTAAGGTTCCTCAAAAAGTAAACGAAGCTATTGAATCAGCTAATAAAGCTGATAAACCATTGGTACAGTATGCTATTGATGACCCAAAAATGATTAATATATCTCAAAATCCTATTATATTGAGCACTGGCGGGGAAAAAAGTAAATTTGCAGAGGCTTCTTGGAATCCTAAGAGTGATTTGTTTGAATTGTTATTTATGAAAGCTAGGTCTGATACTCCTGAGAATAGGTACAGTACAACTATTTTTAAGGAAGTAGAGCAGCCTATTCCTGATTCCAAACAAAAAGAAGCCGCAATGAATATTGGATTGGATAAGGAGGATAAAAGGGGTGCGTTAGTCGATTTTCACAGCGTGCGTAGGGAGGTTCTCTCGTATATTAAAAGTTGGGATGAGGGGTCTGGCGGTAGAAAGCAGGCTATGGCAGATGCTAATAGATATGTTCAGGCGAGCCCCAACCCATATATTAGAGCCGCTAAGAAAGCCTCATTACAGCCAAATATGAACCCATTATCTACTGATGCATTTAAAGAAATATATGAAAATGCTGTAGATTTGGGATTTAATGGTGGCCCTATAGAGTTATATGATTTCTTTGAAAATTTCCAGTTGATGGAAACTGCTACAGTGGGTGAAACTTTTGTCGCTAGACCGCCTAATTCGCTAGGAAAGATTAAATTATCTGATGGTTCTAAGGCGTTTCCAAGAGGAACGCTATCTCCTGAATTGGGAATGAGATTAGAAGCTGATAATATTCGTCGCATATCTGAATCGTTAAGAGAAAAAAGAGACAAAGAAATAGCTAAGTTTAGTCAGTTTAAAGAAGCCGATGTATCAAATTGGCCAGATATGAATAAAATGACTAAGAATCAACCTTTGAAGAAAGATGTTTTAGAATCAAATCCAGAGTTTGACCCTCATTATGATAAGCCATATGGACTTAAGTTGCAATGGGATGCTAGAACACTGGATAAAATTGAACAAAAAGAATTAATTCTTAATCGTAATGGTGAGGCTCTTAGATTTAAAACAAAAGAAGAAGCTATGGACGCTATAGCTGACCATTGGGTAAATGCAGAATCTGTAGAAAAAATGATTAGGAACAATGTTGCTGATATTGAGTCAATATTAGGCCCAGAATATACATTGTGGAAAACCCAACAAAGAAGACTAAATACAGCTAGAGGGAAATCTGGACTAGATGAATCAGACCAAAAACTTTTATTAAGAGAAATTTTCCCAGAGAGTAAGGGTACATCGTCGCTCATGACGTTTGAAGAACTAGAAGTCGCTACTTTACTATTTGATAATCCTAAAATTAGCGAATCTTATAACCAAATGATATCATCTATTTTGCCCCCAGCGGATGTCATGTTCAGTACGAAGCCCAAACTTAGAAAACTTTTGATTGCTCTTCAAGAAGGAGCATTACCGACCTATACAGTTAATATGTTGCAAAAAAGCAGAGCTGCGTTTGATTTAGGTCGTAAACAAATGTTTTTTGAAATTAGAAGACAGAGAAACTCTGGTACATTTGCAAGTTATTTACATAATATTGAAAAGCTTTATTTTAAGGGAAAAGCTGGTGAGGGATTAAAAAAGAAAGATTTAAAAGATGTTACATACCTTGTAGACCCACTATTTAAAGATTTTTATCCCGTAAAAATGGATAAGTATGCAGTTGATGATATCATAGACTATCATAATAATAAGCTAGACGAAATTATAGCAGAAATGCTTATAAAAAACGGGGTGGAGGTTCGCAATGCATCAACACCAAATCTGGAGCATCAGCTAATTTTTGAATCATATACAGCTGATGGTAAACAGATAGAATTGTTAACTCCTTATGATGCTATAAGAGTCACTAAAGGAATAAAATTTAGGGATAGCGGGGGTAATGTTAAAAGACCTCCTGATGAAAAATATGTAAAAAAGATAGTTGACGGTGAGCCGGTCTATGGAAAACAAATCCCTATGTTCTATTTAAAATCATTAAGAAAGACAGATAGAGCGACTGGGATAGTTGATAATGGGTGGTTTATCATAGGCAAGGAAAGATTTGTTCCAAAATGGGATGGGGATAACTTCGTTACAATAGAGCGATATAAATCCAATATGGTAGAGACTTCTGATGGCAAATGGGTAAAAATGCATACTAAGGATGGTAAACCAGGCAAACCTAGACACCACATAGTCAATGAATTTCTTACCAGGTCTATTACTAAACAATTTAAAGATAGTTTTGTTGACCCAGTATTCCAAGAAAACCTGGTCGGTTGGTTTGCATCTCTTGACCCAGAAATTGCCAAGATGGGTATTAGTATGTTGAAAAAGAGAATGGTAGCTAAACGAAAAATAGCTCATATAAATCAATTTATCGCTAACACTGGTGGTGTTTATGGAACAATATATTCAAGAGTTGGAAAGCTCCCTCCTGTATTTGCTTTTGAAAAAGGAACAAAAAGATTAATTTTAATTAATAGATTTAAAGACGTTAATGGAAAACCAATATCAAAAGGTTCAGAAGTAATCGATATCAATGGAGAAAAGAAAACTGTTGGTAAAATGATGTGGGTTTATGAAACAGATTATACAAAATTAATGTCGACTTACGCCCAACGTACATCTCATATTGCAGCTACATATGAAATATTTGGTAGGGGTGGAGCGGAAAATAAAAGTATTATGGGGGATAAAGATACCCCAGGGCTAAGAGACAGATTAGTGAAAGAAACTAGTGAAGATTACGCAAATTGGTCTATAGCCCAATTACGGTTGCAAGTAAATACAGCTGACCAAATAAAGTTGTATGAAAAAATATTGATGGAAACAGCTGGAGCTACAGCTAAATTAATTTTATCTACTCCGAGGTCTGGTGGTAAAAATTTATTTCTTGGGCAGGGTATGAATGTTACTGTATTTGGATACAGACAAACCGTTAATGGACTATCACAATGGTTAAGAAATCCAAGACATATACTAGAAAAAGCTAGAAAATCTGGTTCTTTAGTAGCTGGTGTTCATGAACTCATTACTGGTAAGGGTTATTCAAAGTATTGGACTGGGTTTATGTATCCAACTGAGATTGCAAATCGTGCTACATCTATTGCTATATCAGAATCAGCTTTAAAAGCTCATATCGATAATTTGAATGGAATTAAGACTATTATGAACATGGGTGTATCAGTAGATACATCACTGCGTTTGTTATCTGATGGTACAAAATTTACAGACGCTGAAATAGCTGATATGAAGCAACTGGGAAGTGAAAACATACATGAAAGACCTGATTATTTAGACCAAGCTGAGTTTTGGTCTCACGCCGGAACTCAAGGAGTTCCCAATCTTCCATTTGTTCCTGCTTGGATGGGTAAAAGATGGTTGAAACCTTTTACTCTTTTTTACAGAATTGCTTATAGAATAACAGACACCGTATGGAATTTAGTTATTCGACCATTAGCAACAAGAGGCAACCCTATGCCATTATTAAGATATGTGTCTACGATGATGATGTCCGCTAGGGGTATAGCTCTTTTAACTTATCTTATGCTTGATAAAGATACGAAAAATAAATTTAAAAGTGGAGCAGCTCAATGGTATGATGATTTGTTAAGAGCTGAATGGTTGGGTGTTTTTAGTAATGCATTCGATGAACATGGTAACGTAATTGATTCATATTGGCCAGCTATAGGAAAAGTCGTTGCCTCTGTTTATAATAATATAAATTTCATTAGAACTGGACAGAAAAGACCAGCGATGGCTATCGATGATGCTGCTAGAGAAATAATTATTGGATATAATGATTTAAGAAGTTTTATAGAAAGAAAAAGTCAGCCAAAAAGACATAAATATAATAAATCAAAGCGTAGACAGAATCAATTTATGAAAGAATATTTTAGAGATGAGGAATATACTGTGGATGAAACAGATTATTTAAACGCTAATAGCCCATCCACTAGAGACCTTATAAATGCATTTTGGACTGATGACCCTGAACTGCAAGCAAAGATGTATTGGTCAGCTCTTCACCAAAGAATGGCTCATGACTTAGGTAAAGACCCTGCGTTAAAAAAGTCTAAGCGTAAAATAAGAAAGAAAAATATGGGTCATTTAAAATCAATAATAACAAGGCAAAGACCTATACCCAACAAATGGAGAGAGAGAACGACAGGAAAGAAAACAAAATATGATTTGTATATGTCATTACTTGATAAAGAAGGTAGAGCATCCGAGTTAGAAATTGAAAGAATATTCCAAGAACAACATCATAAATTTTGGAAAGCTACAAGAGATTATTCACACGAATTTTGGGGCGACCCTTGGGTATACGAAGCAGAATAGGAGATTAGAATGAATCCCGAAACATTATTAGGATTAATATCAGGCGGAAGATATCAAACATCTGCTGACTTACCAACAGCTCATAGTTTTATGGATGATTTAATTCAAAAACAAGAAGCTGAAATGTCAAAAGTTTTTTATCCTGCTGGTAAGAATATTTTTGGACAGCCTACAAAACCTATTACTCAAGAAGACTTAAATAATTTAGCTATGGGATTAGTTTCTCCAGGTCAGGGAGCTAAAGCTATTGCCCAGGGCTCTGAGGGGTGGAAGCAGATTATGACGTATTTAAGATTAATCAACCCAAAGACTCGTAGAGAAGCGACCGATTTGATGAATCGGAAAATATCAGATTTGCCTGGTGGAAAGTTCGATGCTTCGATAAGTCCTAAATATAAAGACAATCCGCACAGAGAACTATCAGATTTGGTGCGTGATGTAATCAAGATTACAAAAGATGTAGATATGAGTGGGCCAATACCAGCTGTGTACAGCCCAAGTCTCGTGCGTAAAGCACAATCATCAGAATTAATTGGAAAATCTAGAGAGGCGGAGAAAATACTAAACAAAAGCTTGTTAGAGGGATTTGAAGAAGTAGATAAATTATCAAAAAAGGATTTAACTGGGTATATGCCACAAAAGTATGAAGATAAAATACGCAAATGGTCTGATACTCTATTGGGATTATTAAATAAATGATATTACCAGGAGCATCAACTGGCACACAGAAACGTGGCCCGAAAAAGACTTTCCAAGGACAAGGCCGTGGCTCTAAATTCGGTATGAAAGGTAGTAAAAAAAGATACCGTAAATCATATAGAGGTCAGGGTAAATGAGCGACAACGAAAGATACTTTGTACAGAAACTATTAGCTGTAGAATCTGATGGATTACCTGTAAAAGATAGAGCTAGAATATTTAAAGCTTTTAAAGATGATAAGATTAATTTTAATAACTTACAGTCTTGCCTTGACAGGATACGTGACATAAGATATGAATCCTGAAAATCTATTAGCGATGGCTTTGACTGGAGCTCTTAGCGGAACTACGTTGTATAGAGTTGTTAAAGAATTATTCTCTGGTGGAGAGAAACAAACAGCTGGGAAACCAGGGAATAAAATTCACGCTATGGGACTTACTCTTGAAGAGATTCATGCACAGCGTCAGAAGGGTAGAATCGATAAATACTTTGGTACTGGCGTTGGTCGAAAGAAAATTGATTACGAGAAATTTAATTTAGTTGATTCATTTATAAAAAATCTATATAATATAGAGCCAGGTGCCACTCACAAGGTGGATGGAGAGGAGAGACCGATTGATGCTATTCAATTCATTGAAAACGCTAGAGCCGGTAGGAGTGGTTTCGGGTCTCCGTCAGAACGAGGTGCTAGGGGGTTTAAGTATGAAATTCCTTTTCCAGGTATTGCCAATATAATAACTGACCCAAATCTTTCTAAAAAACAGCTGGGGGATGCGCTTAAAGGGTATACTAAACTTTTTAAAAATCCTAAGAGCAGAGAACCACTCCCAAAATATCGTGTACCACAAGAACTTTTGTCTGCGTTTGGAAAAGAAAATGCCCCTGTTATTAAAGAATTTTTTAAACAAATGTACCCAGAAGGAGACTACACATCTCTTGCAGATATTCAAGGAGCAATGCAATTAGGAGATAAACCTGGTGGTTTAACACTTGATATCGGTAGTTTTTTATCACCTGAGTACCATGGTAAGGGCAGAAGTGGGTGGCGTAGCCAGCCTGATTTCATGAAAACACCATTGTCAGGTAAGTATGCAGCCTATCAGAATAGACCAGATGCTTACACAAAAAATTTAGCTTTACAGCAACTTCAGACCTCTGCCAATCCATTGAAAGATATTGTAACTAGTTTCGGGGAAGAAAGTCAATATCGTGAAGGAATACCTACTTCACCTGCGTCTATAAATATAGAAGCTCCCCTGAATTACGACCCAGGGAGGATTTTACTTCACGAAATTGGTCATGGAAGCCCTCAATTTGTCGACAGATTCAGAAAGGATTATGACCACTTGTTGCATCAGGAGCCTTTTCAAAAGATGGTTGAGCAATCTTATGCAAAAGCAAAAGGTGCCATGGGTATTTTAATGAATCCCCAAACTGGTGCAACCCCATCATCCACAGCTATACAAAAAGCATATATGGAAAGCCCTGAGTATAAACAAATAATGAACCATCCAGTTTCTCAGTTTTGGCAGATGTTGTTAGATGAAGGATTTGATAGAAGAGCTCTTGCAGGTCAACACTTTGGTACTCAAACACAGTATCCGAATCAACAATAAGGGGTCTAATAGACCTCTGACGGGACTTTCACACCCGAACCCTTACCCACTATCGACCAGAATATAAAACGTCCATATTTGAAGTATTTTGTATATATAGCTTAATATAT
>Ga0098052_1001904_pt1 | contig 12739 bp, 21 predicted proteins | sample 15_taG_FD_81591 | JGI IMG/M metagenome (GOLD analysis project Ga0098052, IMG submission 81591) | Marine viral communities from the Subarctic Pacific Ocean - 15_ETSP_OMZ_AT15312 metaG | ecosystem: Environmental > Aquatic > Marine > Oceanic | place: Pacific Ocean | collected 2015-01-18 | reverse complement strand
GGCGCACCGTGCGTCGGTTCCGGCCAGACAATCGGCTTGCCGTCCCGCCGCGCGATCACGAACAACCGCTTGCGGATCGTCGGCGCGCCATAGTCGCAGGCGCGCAGCTCGCGCCACTCGACGCGGTATCCGTGGCGCTTCAGGTCTTTCACCCACTTGTCAAAGGTTTCGCCCGCACGGTCCTTGCAGGGCTTGTATCCGCCCGCGCCATCCGGCACCACCGGACCCCACGTCAAGAATTCCTCGACGTTCTCAAGAATGATCACGCGCGGCCGGGCACGCTTTGCCCAGGTGACGACAGTCCAGGCAAGGTCGCGAATATTGCGCTTGACCGGCCGCGCGCCTTTCGCCTTGGAAAAGTGCTTGCAGTCGGGCGAGGCCCAGAGCAGGCCAACCGGCCGATTATGGCAAAGGTCCATCGGGTCGACCTGGTAGATGTTCTTGGAAACATGCAGCGTCGACGGATGGTTCGCCCGGTGCATGGCCAGCGCCTCGGCGTCGTGGTTCACCGCGATATCCGGATGGCGGCCAAGGGCCTGAAAGATGCCGGTCGACGCCCCGCCGCCCCCGGCAAAGCAATCAATGATCAGCTCGCGCCCGCCAGGACGCCCGGCAACGGCCGGCAGATCTGCAAGAAGGTCACGCATCAAATCAGGCTCCCTTGCACTTCGCCGGCACGCCGCGCCCGGCAGTTGGCGACAGCCTCAAGCTGCCGTTCACCACGGGCGACGGTTTCCGGATTGTCGGATGTCAGAAGAAGCCGGGCGCAGTGCTCCGCCGGGCCGAACCTGTCAGTTTCAATGGCACCGAAGCGCACCGCCAGGGCGCGTTTGGACTTCGCGATATCGAAGTGCACCCAGGAGGCTTTCGGCGGCTGTTGCAGCCACTTGCGCGCCACGCCGATGCGGTCGGCCATGTCCAGCAGCTCAGGCAGTGTGTCGGCCCACATGTGGCACATCACCATGCGGCCGAACGGCGCCTGCATATCGTCGACATAGACCGCCATCACGCAGCCATCCCCTTGCCGGTCCACTGGAAACGCGGCAAGTTGCTATTCGCATGGGGGACAACCGAATGAACTGGAACACACCCAACAACGGCTTTGCCATTGGATTTCACGTGGCCTTTTGGGCTTGCCTCGCGGTCGTCGGCCTTTCCGTCATGGGTGAAGCTCAACCAGTCTGGGACTGGATGAAAGAATGGCAAACCCTGATTGCCGGTAGCCTCGCCGTTCTGGCTGCATTTTTCACCATCCGCGAAGCACAGCGATCCAACAGACTGGTTATTGAGCTTGAGGACAAGCGACAGCTCGAAGACATCTGGAAGAAGATCGACTATGCGCAAGCCGTCAGGATTGACCTCGTGATGCTCATTCGCAGCTACCAAAAGATTGTTGACGACTTTCGCGCGGGTAAGCCTGTCATCCGTGCCCGCATGGGCTTGCTCGATATCGCGAGCACCAACATTCCGATGGACCACAGTCCTTTGATCCACAGCATGGTGAAGCGTGCATGGGAAGGTGCCGAGAGCGACCGAAGTAAAGCCAATACAATAAACCCAATCCAACTCATGACAGCTAAAGACGCTAAGAATATTGACGCCGCCATAAGCGAGGTAAACACCGCGATCTGGCACATCGATAATCAATATGTGGCAGCACTTGTCCCGGCGATGGAGCAAAGGGGAATTCGTGTTATTCAGGACCCGAACGGGGTCTACTATTGGCAGAAAATGTAGGCTCATAAGCACGCCTCCGGAAACCCGTCATGCGTCACGCCATCGAGAAGACGGCCGGTGCGGCCTTTGCCGATACGCCAGACAAAATTGCGGGCATCACCTTCCTTTGACGGATAGGCATGGACATCGAACTGAATGCCAGGTGCATTCCATTCCGGCAGATCAGGAACGGCGTTCCGAGGCGCCCAAACACCCCACTGCTTGAATAGAAACGGCACCCCTGCGGCCGAACACTGGTCGCGCAGGGTTCGCGCCCATTGCGGGTCCATTGCCCGTGCATGGTCGCCGCTTTCACCGCCGACGATGACCCAATCGAGCCGGGTCATCCCGTCCGCTTCGTTCACGTAGGCCGATGCACTGCAGCTGTTATCGATCCACGCTTCGGCCGTAAGCACGTTTGAACGGACTTCCGCGTCTTCGTCCTTCCACTCGACTGCGGTCAGATCCACCGCGCCAAGCAGCGGTTCAGCCGAAACGAAACGGACGGCCGCAGGCGTTTCCAAGAGGTAGGGAATGCGGGTGTCGGCGGTCGGCTGATCTTCGATCGAAACGCCAAGCCAGACATTCGGCAAAAAGCCCTTGTTCGCCAGCCAGTCGAAACCGTCGTTGTCTAGTCCGCGAGGCTCAAACCCCATCGCACTTGCGTCACCCTCGATAAGCATCCAGCGGGCCGCATGAACATCGCTGAGGTATTTGCGCATCCGCTCCGGACGCTTTGTCAGCACCTGGAACGTGTGCTGCGGGCACAGCGCCATGACGGCAAACACCTTGTCGATCCATTCATCCGGCACGTTTTCATGAAACAGGTCCGCATGTGCACAGACGAAGATCCGGCGCGGCTTGCGCCAGCTCAGCGGCTGGTCGATCCATTTTTCGTTGAACCGAACCTCGCCGGTGAACTGCGCCACACCGGCCGCGTTGCGCTTGGCAAGACCCTTGCGCGACGGATGGTTTTTGAGCCGGCTGGCGGCAAGGGCAGCCGCGTAGCAATACCGGCAGCCTTCGGAAACAAGCGAACAACCCGTCACCGGGTTCCAGGTCGCGTCGGTCCATTCGATCTTGGTTTTATCGGCCATGCATCACCCCCTTGTCGGCGGTGCAACGCGCGGCATATTTCAGCAGCACGTCGGCGTGGCACGGCGCGTCCAGCGCGCACCAGCACGCCAGATCCTTTCCGGCCAGCTCATGCACCGGCAGTTCTGGAATCGTGAAAATCTCGAAACACTGGCACGCGTCTTCGGCATCCATCGGCTGGCCCGGCATGCCCGGCAGGTCAGCCCCTACCTTGAACGGGTTGCCCCATTTCGACGTGCGGTCGACGATCACGGCATCCGGCGCGTCGCAGCGCCAAGGCTTTGTTCTGGTCATCTGGATACGTTTCGGCATGCCACTACCCTCAAAAAGTCAGGCGGGCGCCCGGTGCCGGACGCCCGCGCTTGTGCATCAGGCTTCCGGCGCGCCTTCAAAGGCAGGCAGGTCCGTTGCCTTGGCAGCGATGTCCAGGTCGGCTTTCACGCGCTCGCGCAGGTAGTTTTCCCAGCGGAACAGCTCGTAAAACCAGACGACCCCGCCGCCGCCCTTGGCGCGGTAGCGAAGACGCACGGGCATGCGCACCGGCTCGCCGTCCAGGAAGGCAGGCACCGCGACCATGAAGAGGCCCGGCACGTCCACTTTCTCGCCGTGGCCGTCGTGATGCTCTTCCTTGAACTCGACGACACGCTCGCCGGTCTGCAGGATTTCGCGCTGCTTGAATCCGGAATTGACGTGGATTTCCAGCTGCCGCGACAACTGCATCAGTTCCATCGGCTCGGCGAAACGAACATTGAACTTCGGCTCAAAGTCCTTCCGTTCGTCAGAGGTCGGGCTCGCCAGTTCCGGCACGTGATCTTCCAGGAAGGTCGCGAAATCGCCCTGCGTCATCGCCTTGGCGTTGTTTTCCACCCACGCTTTCAGCTCTTCCGTGACCGGGAAATCATAGACAGCGCGGTGCCCGTTGTGGCGCGCATTGCCGTCCTTCTGGTGATAGTCCAGGACAGCCGTCAGGCTAGGCCCCGGCCAGTCGGTCTTGCCGAAAAGAACGCTGTCCGCATCCTTGTGCCGGTTGGTCAGGTCGATAAAGCTCTGCAGCGTGGTTACATGCGCCACGCCCGTGCGCCTGGCAGGCATCTGGCGGTGGCCTTCGATCAGAGATTTCAGCGAAAGGGGAACCTGCGCCTTGCTGTCGAAGAGAAACGGCACGCTATCCGGCAGACCTTTGCCGAGGCCCTTTGTCTTGACCTCACCCATCTGCACCTTGCCGCCTTCAACGGCCAGCCTTTCAATCAGTTCGGCGGTCGGCCGGCCCATGTCCGGCGTGTTGTGATTATCCATGTCAAAACGTCCATCTAGAGGGAAGTGATGCTGCGCGGATCGCTCAGCCGTTCAGGTCCGCACGCTCGCGCTCTTCGCGGTCGTGCGTGGCCGCCGGGTCGGCCTTGCGCGGCCCGGCAAACATGTCGCGTTGGTTCGGATGCTCGACCGAAAGCGCCCCGTCGCTTTCCCAGAAGGGCGTTGCCGAGAACGTGCCGCTTTCCGGCAGCTTGGCTTTCACCACCGGTGTGATGTTCACCAGCTCCTGCTGGCGGGCGATGGTGATTTCGAGCGTGATCTTTGCCTTGCCCTTCTGTTCGGGCAGGTCCTCAAGCGCCATCATGACGCGCTCAAGCTCTTCATTGCACTTTTCGACGAAACGGCCCCTGTTCAGAAGGCCGATAAGCTCGCCGAGATTCCGGATAGTCCGTGCCATGTCATGCTCCTATGGCTGGGGTTTTGCGGGGTGCGGTCACTGCAACCGGCCGCCGCTTTCTTCGAGAATTTCCGCGTCCCTGGTCGCCTGCACGGTGTCCCGGAAGCGCTCAGCCGCGGCGTCGGCCGTCATCGGCCCGACCTGCGCTGCAAAGGCCGCCGCGTCGATCAATGCGATCGTCAGGGCCTCGTCGTCGTCGCCGAACATTTCGCGGGCCACCTGCAGCAGCGTCGCGACTTCCTCGGCATGCCTGTCTTCCGCTTCGGTCACGGCTCAAGCTCCTATCGCCAGTTGAGAACGGGAATTGTCGTTGCCGGGAACAGCCCCCAGCGGCCAGAACCGCGTGCCGCGCCCTTGGGCGGCTTCTGCGGCATGGAAGCGATACCAGCCGCAATCGTCGGTCGCCGTGTCGGCAGTGCCGGGCATCCATTGCAGGCGCGGCAACGGCACATAGTCGGTGCAATAGGCCCGCATCAGCTGCGCCGCCTGCGCAGTGTGTTTCCACCCGGCATCAAAAAGCAGCCAGGTCGGCACCATGACCGACCAGCGGATAATCAGCGCGTGCAGAAGCTGCCGCGACCAGGGAGGATTGGTAACGATGGCGTCGGCGCCGTTCAGGTCTGCAAAGGAAAGTTCGCGCCCGTCGCGCTGGATGACATGCCCCTGCAGGCCCGGCAGATCCGGGTCGACCTTGCGCACCATCTTCGGCGCAATGTCATAGCGGCCAAGGCAGGTCAGCCCGGCGCGGGTCAGCGGCCCCACAAGGTGCCCCCAGCCCCAGCACGGGTCGACAAAGGTGCGGATGCCTTCGTAGGTAAGAAACGGGATGACAGGCGGCACCGCACGCGGATCGATCGTCAGGTAAAGATCCTTCGGAATCCGGGGAAAGTTGGAACGCTTACCCATTGGCGCGCACCCCCTCGCCTGTCTCATGGGTGCTTTCCCGTGAAACAGGTTTCACAAACTGTCGCGGGTCGATGCCATAGAAGACAGACAGGACAAGCACCGTTTCGGCGCTGGCAAAAACGTCCGGATGCGCACGCTCGGCGCGGCTGATCGTCGACCGGCTGATACCCGTCGCGGCCTCGATGTCGCGCAAGGCGACGTCACCGGCCTCGCGCATTTCAAGCAGCTTCTTGCCGAGCGCTTCGCGGTCCAGGCGCAGCAATCCAGCTTTCCGCACCCGGCTCATCATTGCCCTACCTCTTCAAGGTGCTTGGCAACGACGGCCTGCAGCTCGGCAACGCGCAGGCGCGCCTTGTTTACCGCGTCAACGGCGTCGGCCATGTCAGCAGCTGCCAGGGCAAGGTCGCTCAGGGCTTTGCGCGCTTCGGCGATATGGTCGACCTTAGGTGCTGGCACCGGCCCCAGGAACTGTTCGCGGATGTCTTCCACCCAGCGGCGCGGCATGTTCTGTTCGGTGGCGACACGGGCATCGTCATAGCCCTCATCAAAACCAGCGTCGGGGCAGAACACGATTTCCAGCGCTTCCAGCAGCGCGCGACTCTGTTCCGGCGTCGGCCGGCGCGGCGGGTCGGCCTTCGCCAGATCCGGCTTCCAGGCTGCCGCCTTCTGGCAGGTCGGGCAGCTGTGCTTGCCCTTGCGCGGGCCAACGTGCCATCCGGCGCGCTGGAATTTCTTGCGCAGCGGCTCGGCGGGCAGCGACTTGCCGCTGACACCGGCCCCGGCGAAAACGTCTTCCGTTTTCCCGCAAGCACACGTGATCGTGGCATACATGCCGGGCCGCTGATCCTCAGGCGTCTTTGCGGCGACATCAAACAGGGTTTCGGCGCTGCTCCGGGCCATTACGCACACCCCGCTTCCTGAAACAGCCGGTCACCGGCAGCGTGAAGCATTTCGCCAAGGCGAAGGCAGATCCGCCGGCGCGCTTCGTCGATCGGCACCGGCGCCACCCCGCCGCCTGGACCACGGTCAAAGCTGGCATCAGGGTCCGCCACCAGCACGGGCTTGCCGTGCTTCTGCGCCAGCTTCAAACCGCACCAGGCGGCAAGCCGTTTCTGCGTATCGGGACTGGAAAAGCCACCGGCCAGAACCGCGGCAACCCGGCCCGGCTCGACATCCGTTTCAACGGCAATCAGCAACACGGCGCTGGAAAATCCGGCGCTGTAATCTTTCAGCCGCAACCGATGCTGCGCCCGTGCCCAGCAGTAGGTTTTCAGCGTCTGGCGCACGTCGCCAATCTTGGGTTCGAATTTCATTTCCACCGGCGATACCTCCCCTGTTTCGGAAAGGCGTTCCGGGCTTCTGCGACCCGCTGGTTGCGGCGGCGTTCTTCCGGCGACTGGTAGACAATCTTCCGGCAATCGGCGCACCAGGCACCGCCCTCGGCGCGCCGGTTGCCGCAGTAAAATTGCTGTTCAACCCGCACTTCGGACTTGTCCCAAAGCGGCCGGCGGCAATGCCAGGGCTTCAACTCGAAAATGGTCACGCCACCATGGGCCGCGTCCGGATGTGCAATCTGCGGCGCCTCGATGACAGGCAGCGGCTCTGCCTTCACCAGAACCGGCTTCGCCTTGTTTGCGCGCGCACGGCGGGCTTTCTTTTCCAGCCGGTTACGGTAGCCCCTCGCGCCGATCACGGCCGGGTCAGCGTCGAAACCCTCGCGCTCGGCAACGTGCCGCACCTGGTTGACACCAATAGGGCCATAGGTCAGCGCAAGAGCTGCTGTTGCCTCTTCCGCCGTCCGGCCGCCGGCCAGCTGCCAATAGACAGCCTCGGCCTTTTCTTCGGCCGTCAGGGTGCCCCAGGTCAGCGCGTCGCTGTCCCCGGTTTCGTCGACCGCGTGTCGTGTATCTTCGGCAAGGCTCATGAGGATTTTCCTTTCTTCGCGGCGGCCAATTCCAGCAGAAGATCGGAAACGAAAATCAGGTCATTGGCCTCTTTGATCAGGGCGCGCACGCCGGGGCGCAAACGCTCTGCCTGCTCATTCTCGGCACCCAGGGCGGCGAACCCTGTCATCGAATGCCGTTCACCCGCATAGCCGCGGACGCGCTGCGCAAGTGCGGTCAGATCGTCGGCTGTTGCTTTCCCAAGATGGCTTATGCCCGCACCCACCATTGCCGGTTGCAGGGTCGCGACAAATCTAGCGTTCGGGGTTAGGATCACCATCGCGCGCGCCCAACCGTCTGGCGCGGTCGCCTCGCGTTCCAGCCAGTCGGCAAAGGCGCCAGGCTCAACAACAAGGGGGGAACAGATATGGCCCAGATCATCGAAGGAACCGGCCGCCTGCGCATTGGTGGAAAGGACAAGGGTCCCTGCCGGTTTCACCTGACCGTTAGCGGTGGCGGCGATGCCCCGAAGTCCGCCCGAGGCACGCTTGCTGTCGACATGGTCACCGCCATGGAAGCGTTCGACGCCAACAGCGGCGTCACCATCGTGCGGGATGACACCGGATTTGAAATGTCGATTCTGCTGACCGAACTCAGCGGCGAGAGCGTCTTCATCACTCTGTCCGGCCCGCCCGAATAGGGCTTTCAGGGTTTTGTAAAAAGTCATCCCTCACCCCCGACCGACCGGGCGTAGGTCTGCAGAACGACAAGCGCTTCGATCGCCGACGACAGCTTGTTCAGAATTTCAAGGTCGGTGATTTCTTCCGGCGTTATCTGCCCGTCGTCATTCAGAGCGGTGCAGATAGCCTCTGCGGCATCCGCACCACGTTTGACCGCCGTTCCAACGGCCGCCGGCCAATTGGTGATTGCCCCTTGCGCCTTCGGCAAGGGCACGAACACCCCATTGGCAAGACGGCACATGGTGCGGATCACGTCGGCATCGTCCGCGTCGATGGTCAGGTCCATCAACACATCCACCGGCATATGGTCGTCGGGATGGTTCGGCGAGCCGTAACGCGAAAGCGCCTGCTGGCCCACTCGCGTGGCCTGCGCAGCTTCCAGCTGGCCACCACCGTTGCGCACGAGGCGCCGCACGGCTGATTTCAGCGCCGCCCGGTCATGTTCGGTCGTCGGTCTGAAGGTCATTGCGTAACCTCGCTGGATTTACGCGGTGACACATTCTCGCCGTCCTTGGATATTGAACCGCGCTTGAGGCGCGAAATCGCTGTCCGCTGTTCAGGCGTAAATACGAACTCTTCCAAGGTGACAGAAATGCCGTCAGAGACCGCTGATGCGTACAACTCAAACAGGCACTTGCCGGGGACTGCGCCACCTGTGCCGCCGCTGTCTTTTGGCAACCGCCACTTGACAACGGACGTCTGAGTACGACCGACGATCGCTGCGACTTCTTTCGTCCCACCGAGGAGATCTATTATGCTTGCTGCAGGTTCCATTGACGGCGCTTTTCTGTTCGAAAATCGCACAGATATTGCCGCTATGCTTCGCTCACGTCAATCCAGCTTCCGAAAAAACTGTTCGAATATAGCAGAGGACGATTGCGTGCCTTTTGTGCGAAAAATGCACATGACGCAGAAAAACGCACAGGAAGCCTTGGCAAAATGGCTTTACGACGCCATCGAAGAGCGTCGTAATTCCGCCAGCAAGGCAGGAAAAAAAATCAGTCAGTCCGAGGTCGCACGCAACGTCGGGCTAGATCCGAGCATGGTCAACAAAGCGGCGAACGGGTCGCGCAAAATCTCAGCGATCGAACTATTGAAAATCGCCGAATGCCTAGACTTGGAAATTCCTTCCCTTGCACAACTAGAAGGACGACAGAGCGAAAGCCCTCAGCGAATGCTCCTGCCTTCACCTAACTTCTCGAGTCAGATGAACCCTGACGAACTTACAAAAGACCAGGTCCGCATTTCACAGGTCCTCACGCAGGTGGAAGAGATAAACCAAGAAGAATTCAACGGCGATATCCCATTCAAGACCTACCTGACATTGGTTGCCGCAGGGCTACGCAAGATAGAAAAACAGGACAACTAGATAACTTCTCGTTGCATTCTCGTTTTTCACGCGCAAGTATACGCCATGGGGGAACCACACCATGCGCAATCAGCAATCCATTTTCTTCAAGCCGAAGTCGAGCTCAAAACACGATAATTTTCAAGAGCTTGTCGAGGCGTCCGCTATTTTTGACTGCCGACATGTAATCGAGTGGGAAAGTATTCAGAAATTTGGCCACAGCGACTTCTCTAAACTGACGATAGAGCAACAGAAATGGCTATACAACAGAAGTAAAGACAAAGTTGTTAATGAGGCTATTCGCGCTGAAAACTCACTTGCACTGCGCCGGTATTTGTCATGACCTCTGAATATGTGCAGCTGCTGAAACTTCATGATTTGGAAGCGGGGGGCGCAGACGACCTAGCAAAATATTTGTTTGACGTTTGGAAAAACCAGCGCGGCGAACCGGGCATTCCAAAGGAACTTGGCAAGGTCGCCCCAAACCTTCTTTTGATGGCAGGAGAAGCTAAGCCAGGCGACAGTCCAGACTTGCTGTTTGTGGGAGACAAAACGATGCTTGCCCGCATCCTGCCTCAAACCACTGCCGCAGACACACCGAAGGATATGATGCCAACCGACTTTCGGTCTTTCGTTCACGAAGGCTTCCATCGGGCAATTTCAGGCGAACCAAATTATGATCTTGTGAGCACGATAGCGTATCCGGATGGGCAGCCAGTGAGGCTTGTTTACGAACGGCTAATCCTCCCCTTCCGGCTCAAGACCGGCATGACGCATTTGGTCAACTATGTTATCGAACGGGAAACCGTTCAGCTAAATGGTCTAGCCAATCCAGAAGCCAAGGCCATTTATTCAAAGCGATCACCAAGTCGTGGTCGACTGTTGCCGGCGGCCGTTCCCATCGTATCCCCACAGGATGAACTGCGGAGTAGCCATAGGCCAGCGGATAGCGCTTTGACCAGGCCGACGGCCTAACCCAACAATAGAGCCAATCAGGCTTCCACCACATTGCAGCGTAAAGCATTGCCAAAGGGGAAAGTGCTTTGTGAACGTTCTTACGCTGCCATTCACGAGCTACCCATAAGTCCCCGAAATAAGCGACCCGGCCACTTACCTCACGCAAGAATCTTGGCTGGCGCTCAGCCGGCAGCGCATTGCTGCCAGCCAAATCCGGATAGCACCGCGACCAATACTTGCGCAGATATCGATCCAGGGTCATTTCGCCGAGCAAATCGAGGCGCGCGGCCCCCACTGCGATTGTTTCGCCAGCGGGCCCAACCCCGCGAATCCAGAACGCCGTTTCCGGCGTATAGGTGTTAAGCGACGTTGTGAAATGCTCGGTCAGACCGGGCTTATCCGTTTCGCTAACTAGCTGTTCAAAAAAGTCGAAATCGTCGCCGAAATCAACCGCAACGCCTTCACTTTTGAGCTCACTTTCCAAGCCAGCCAAAGCTCGGCCAAGCAGTTTCGGATTTAGCGTTTCTCGCACCGAAGCCCCCACTTAAATCAAAACAAACTATTACAACCGAGCTCAGTCACAAGCTAGCTGTTCGTTTTTCGAATAGTTTTTTCTTGACTGGATCTGTTCGTTTATCGCATAGTTCGTTTCGCTCAAACTATGCGTTGAAAGAACAGCATCATGCCCAACACACCCGACATCGCCACCCTTCAAGCGCGCCTCACCGATCTGGAAAACCGCGTCCAGGAGCTGGAAACCTTCAAGACCAGCATCCTGGACGAAAAACGCCGCGTGCGGGAATTCGCTGCATGGCGCGAAAAGCATCTGGCAGAAAAGAGCGCGAGATTACGCGCTCAATCCGATGCAAATCCGCAGCATGGTCAGTAGGAGTTTCGCATCAGATGATCGGCACGTTCCCTCATGCGGCTCAGCAAATCACAGCCACCTTCCCGGTAGGAAGCGACCTCACCGTCTTCCGGCGCCAGTCCTTTTCTGAACTCGCCCTCGGCGTGCAAAAAGACGCGACTAAGAAATTCCTCCGGATCTTCCTGCGACCGGGACATTTCGCCGATCATAGCCGCCAGAACATCGGCGAGCACATCAACCCCACCGTAATAGGCCATGGCCATCGGGTCGTGCTCCTTTTCATTTTCCGTATCTGCCATCTCATCAGCTCCTTTTCGGGTTGGCAGGTGAGGCGTGCCGGGACTGCCATCCCGGCGCGCCACCTTTCACAATCGCAGGTTAGGCACGACGCGAACAGCAACGCAGCCCGTTTTCCCCGCTAACCTTGGATGAATGCCATGCCCAGAACACCCGACATCGCTGGGAGCTTGAACGCTACAAAGCTGCCCAAAGGCATCCAGGATTGCGTCTTGACCGAAGACCAACTTGCGGCGGCGTTCAACACAGATTGCACGATCGTTAGGGGGTGGATCAGCGAAGGAATGCCGGTCCACTCCGGAAACGGCGCAGACGTGCCGTTTCATCTGCAACTGTCCGATTGTTATGCGTGGCGCTTGTCGCAGCCTGTCACGAACGCGTCAGAAGCGGCAGCAAACGGATCTTGTCAAAAATGAGATCTATGGTCGCCTTACCCCCGCCGATAAACGCGTCCCTGTCCGCTGCTGATTGCCCAGAACCGGCCGTTGCAAGCGCGACCAGGCCATTCAGTTCTGCTTGCCAGGTTTCAAGTTCGGTTTCGTCGACTTTCTGCAGGTCGATAATCTTTCGCAGCGCAAACGCAATTGCGATTGCCAACGCCGTTGTCTCGCCTTCCTGCGCAATGGGCTCAATTTCCATTCCAGCCATGTCGTCTTCTCCTGTGGTTGGAACCGGGCGTGCTGCCATTGCAGCTGGCGGTGCGCCCACCTATCCGCCGATTGAACCGGCATCAAAAACACAATCTGTCCGGGGGCGCATTTCTGCAAGGCCTCGGGTAGCGTTTCCAACCGTGATTCAATCAGGAGACGCAATCATGACTGCAAGCATCCAGAACAGCTGGTCGGCCTTCAAGGTTCTCAAGAACGGCCTGAAGTGGTTTCGCGAGGCGACAGACGAAACCCCGGAACACCGGGCCTGGATGTTGGAAACGCTGGTCGACAGCATTCAGAAGTGCCTTGCAAGCCTGGAAGCGCAGATCCGCTTTTACCAGTCGGCCAAGGGTGTCGGCCGGGCCTACTGGATTGTGCAGCCGGACGGCACGGAAGAGCACGTCAGCGGCCAGCAGCTGCAGACCCTTGTGCTTGAGCTTCCGGACGCCGACCAGGACGCCGTCATTCACGGCAAGCCGGAAGCCCTTGCCGCTGTCGCCGCGGCGCTTGCCACTGGCGGCCACAGCACCCACGGCCCCGCCAACCTTCACGACATCGCAGCCGTGCG
>Ga0098052_1001901_pt1 | contig 12761 bp, 18 predicted proteins | sample 15_taG_FD_81591 | JGI IMG/M metagenome (GOLD analysis project Ga0098052, IMG submission 81591) | Marine viral communities from the Subarctic Pacific Ocean - 15_ETSP_OMZ_AT15312 metaG | ecosystem: Environmental > Aquatic > Marine > Oceanic | place: Pacific Ocean | collected 2015-01-18 | reverse complement strand
ATTAAGATATTTAAAAATATTAACAAAGATGACTGGGTTTTATGTACCTGGAGAAGTCACTATCAATGTTTACTTAAAGGGGTGCCCCCAGAACAGGTCAAAGCTGAAATTATGGCTGGTAGGTCCATCTCTTTAAGCTTCCCGGAATATAGAATTTTTTCTTCTGCAATTGTAACAGGCATTTTACCCATTAGTGTTGGATTAGCATTAGATATTAAACGAAGCGGTGGTAATAATAAGGTTTATTCCTTTGTAGGTGATATGACTGCTCTTACAGGCTCCTTTGATGAATGCTTGAGATATTCAAAAGCTCATGAGCTACCTATTAAGTTTATAATTGAAGATAATGGTAAGTCGGTTTGTACAGATACAAAAGAAACTTGGAATACAAAAGACCATCCTTACGATGGAATTAATGATGAATATGTTTATCATTATAAATACGAAACTAAATGGCCGCATGCGGGCGCTGGTCAACGAGTACAATTTTAATTATGAAATACTTTGATGAATTAAAACGATCTATGGAGATGCTAGCATCTCATTCTGATACTTTGTTTATCGGTCAAGCTGTAGATTGTGCTGGTACAGCAATGTCAAATACACTTAAAGATGTATCAAGTGAAAAGAAGCTAGAACTACCGGTCTGCGAAGATTTGCAAATGGGTATAACGAATGGCCTCGCACTTGCAGGTAAAATACCCGTGAGTATTTTTCCAAGGTGGAATTTTTTATTATTAGGCACAAATCAAATTGTAAATCATTTGGATAAATTTCCAATAATATCGAAGTTTAAAACAAAGGCTATTATTAGAACAGGTATTGGCTCTGTTAGGCCTCTACACCCACACCATCAACATACAGGTGATTATACTAAAGCATTTACTAGTATGTGTAACAACGTAGAAGTAATTCGTTTAGATGAACCAGAAGATATTTACCCTGCTTACACAAAAGCCCTAGGGCGTGAAGACGGTAAATCAACAATTTTAGTAGAATGGGGAGATTATTATAGCGAAAAATGAATTATAACATACCATTAATGTCAGATAATATAACTCGTAACGATGTTGACGAGTTAGTAAAGTTTTTACAGCAAGACCCTATTCCTAGACTTACTAACGGTCCAAAGATAGAAGAGTTTGAAAAAAAATGGTCTGAATGGTTAGGTGTAAAGCATAGTGTATTTGTAAACTCCGGTTCGAGTGCAAACTATGCGACTATGCGACTATTGCACTACAAATACGGTTGTTGTGAAGTTATTGTACCACCGCTTACATGGGTTTCAGATGTTGCTAGTATCGTTAACACCGGTCACAACCCGGTTTTTGTAGACATTAATCTTACAAATTTAAGTTTTGATATTAAAAAATTAAAGCAAGCAATCACACCAAAAACTAAAGCTATATTTTTAACTCACGTTTTAGGTTTAAATGGCCTTACAGACGAGCTTTTACAGATATGTAGAGAAAACGATCTCTTTTTAATAGAAGATGTATGTGAATCACATGGAGCTACCTTTAAGGGTAAAAAAGCCGGGTCTATAGGCGACGTTAGTAACTTTAGTTTCTATTTTGCACATCATATGTCAACAATTGAAGGCGGTATGGTGTGTACTAATAATGATGAGTTTTATGATATTCTAAGATTTAGTCGTTCACATGGTATGGTGAGAGAGTGTAAGAGTGAAGAGTTTAAAGAACAAACTAAACTTGACCACCCAGACCTTAATCCGGATTTTATATTTTTAGCACCTGCATATAATTTTAGAAGTACAGAATTAAACGCTGTATTAGGTCTATCTCAGCTTAAATCCTTAGATACAAACAACCAACAACGCAGAGAAAATTTTGAATATTTTCTATCTAACCTAGATTCTAACAAATATATTACAACATTAGATACTAAAGGTCAGAGTAATTATGCATTTATTGTTATAATGAAGGATCCGGATATTAATCAGCGTAATAAAATTGAAGGTATGTTAAAAGATAATAATATAGAATTTAGACGCGGGTTATCTGGTGGAGGTAATCAACTTCGACAGCCTTACATTAAAGAATTACATAACATGGGATTTCTTTATAGACCTCCTCATAACGGTAAGATAGGCCAATCAGTAGAGCATGTTATAACAGATGAGATGCTACAGCATCACTTTGCAAATGTTGAGCACGTGCATAATTATAGTTGGTATATAGGTAATTATCCCTCGTTACAGAAAGAGAAAATTACTAATCTTATAACACTGCTTAATAATGTCTAACAACAAATACCTTATTGTATATAATATTTGTGAAATTGGTAGAAGAAATTGTGAATGGTATATTAAATGCATTGACAATTTACTTAAACTTAACCATAAGAAATTTCACGTAGCAGTAAGTGGCTGTAGAGTTTCACAGCAAACAAAAGAAGAGCTTTATAATAAATTTAAAGGAAAAGTATCATTTTGTTATACAGAGAACTTTCTTTCTGTAAATATAACCTTTAATCTAACCATACTAAAATGCGTTGCAAGATTTAATGAGTTTTCAGGTTATGTATATATTGACTCAGGGGTAAACACAGAAGAAAACCTTAATCTATTAAACGAAATAGACGAGAGAGTCCAAACAGAAAAATACAGTATGATTAGCATACAGACTGATACTGATCACGGCCATCATTGGTTTAAGGTAGATCATGTAGATAATCCATATATTAAAAACGAAGACTTTGTAATGCCGGTTGGAAGGTGCTGTAATCTACATGTATCGTATTTTTCAAATGATTTATTAAAAACGTTTGGAAAGCTTATTCCGGATATTTTTAATGCGTATTGTACTGAATCAGTATTTTCTTTTTTAAATGCTAGCATACAAAAACAATGGATCATCCTAAAAGATATAATACTTACACATATTAAAGAAAAGGACGGAGCTACACTTAGTTATGACCACGTTGGACCTAGGCAGGTCCCATGGAATAATTTATACGGGTGCGCAGATATGAAAGAAATAGTAAAAGATCCAAAAGCGCTTGAAGTTGGCTTGGGTTATGAAGAGTTAGGAGGTGTTCTAATGCACAATGCAGATCTATATACACCTGAAGGCCATGTAAAAAACGACACTCTTAAAGAATATATTAAAGAAAAATTATTTTTAACCTCTGATCAACTAGATTATAATCATATTCTACATTCATTTATACCAGTAAAATGATATCAATAATTATACCTACAAAAAATAGAGTCGAAAATCTTAAAAAGGTTTTAAAGACGCTAAACGAAAACACCTTGCTACCAAAGCAAGTTGAAGTGGTGTTTTATGTTGATGGTGACGACACTAATACTATAGATTTTATAAAAACCGATATTAATAAACACCTAGGTAAAATACCAGGTACAGCTTTAGTTAATAAAAACAAACTAAAACTTGCTGATACGTATAATTATGCTTTTAAGAAGTGTAAAGGTGATATAATTATGTATTCTGCCGATGATGTACACTTTAAAACTAAGAATTGGGATGTATTAATTAATGAAGAATTTAACCGGTATTCAGATAAAGTATGTTTAGTGTTTGGCCCGGATGGAATGCAACCTAATGGTACCTTAGCCACACATGGATTTTTAAGCAGACGTGCTATAGAGCAACTTGGCTACGTTCATCCAATAGGGATGGGGTATAATTATTCAGATAATTGGCTAACATACATTTATAGGCATCTGGGTAGACTATGCTACGCGCCTGTTTACTTTGAACACTGCCACTGGGGCGCTGGAAAAGCAGAGTATGATGAAACTTATAAAACAGGATCGGATGGTCCACATGATGATAGTATAGATCTTTGGGGAGGTAGTTTAAATCAAAGAAATAAAGATATAGATAAATTAAAGCAAATACTTTCACCTGGCCCGACTGGTAACTCTAGCAAAGAAAATATTAAGGCAATTTACAACCTAGATGCTGATTAAGATGAAACCCATACTACTAATTGGTGATTCATGCACAGATAAATTTGTGTATTGTGAATGTGAGCGTCTTTGCCCAGAAGCTCCAATCCCTCTATTAGATATAATAAAGACAAAAACAAATAGAGGAATGGCTGGTAATGTACTTAAAAATCTACAAGCATTAGGGTGTGAGGTAACATTTTTTACAAATAAAAACTATAAAAATGTAATTAAAACAAGATATGTTGACCAAAAAACAAATCACATGTTTATTCGTATTGATACCAATACAGAATTAAAAGGTACATTTAAAGATTATAAGTCAGAAATAAATTTTAATGATTATTCCGCAGTGGTAATTTCAGATTATGATAAGGGATTTATTTCAGAAGACGAAATACAATTTATTAGCAATAATCACCCTGTTACATTTTTAGATACAAAAAAAATTATTAATTCATGGGCAGAAAATGTAAAGTTTATTAAAATTAATAGAGCTGAATACGAACTATCAAAAAATCACCTTACAGAAAAAATAAGAAGTAAAATTATTACCACGTTAGGATCCGGAGGTGCAATATATCACAACATACAGTATGATGTTGAGGATGTTGAAGTAAAGGATCTCTCTGGAGCCGGTGATACATTTTTAGCCGGACTAGCATGCACGTTTTTAAACACACATAATATAGAAGAAAGTATAAAGTTCGCGAACACTTGCGCAACTTCAGTTGTTCAAAAGAAAGGTGTTACTGTTTTAAGTAAAAATATTTTATGAAATTATATCGTTACCCTCAAGCCTCACCACATAATATTGATGACGGTCCTTATCGCAATTGCGTTCCTTTAGGAGTGGATGGTCTTAAAAAACACTGTACAATTGTGGATAATCCTGATGAAGCAGATTACTTTCACGTCGGTCAAATCCGTGAAGACAGTAAAATAAAACTATATGAATCAGACGGAAGTGAATTTGAATTTTTTAAAGGTAATGAACACCGACATATTGTTGATATGGAAGGCGAAGGAGGATGGGAGATCCCTGAATGGCTCCGAAAGTGCATCTTAACAACTATGGGCCCCCTAAAAAGGTTTGATTATTATAAACTATTTACAAGGCCTTGTTTTGCCTCCCTAATGATGGACTGTGTTAAGAGTGATAGAGTTTTTGATTTCCCTACAAAGCCCGGATTTGGATTTAGAGGGTGTATTAATCACCCAACAAGACAAATACTATTTGAAGCATTAAAGGAACCTGTTTTAGATGAAAATAGAGTTCGTCGTGAAGCTTATATGACTCCTGGTTGGTTTGGACCAGCCCCATCACGATCAGAACCACATTTAATATTTGAAGAGCTCATGTTAAAACACCCACTGTCGCTCTGCCCTCGTGGTGCGGGGATCGCTTCAACACGTGTTTGGGAAACGTGTGCATATGGAAGAATCCCTGTGATTGTCTCTAATGAAGATTTTTTTCAAGTAGCTGAAGATCAATATGATACATCCTTTATGTTTAAAATAATTGGAGATTTATCGCCAAGTGATATGGCAAATGAGCTGCTTAAAGTATATAATAATCCTATAGAGGAACTAAAAGAACGTGGCCTAGCAGCAAAGAAATACTTTGACAATGTAATTAAGGTGTATTTTGACGACCCTACCCTGTTCTTTATAAACTGGTTACAAAAAAATGCTTAATAAAGAAGAAATATTAACATCTGGAAAAATCTTTAACCCAGCAGCAAAGATATACGCAAATGCTGACAGAGTTTTAGACTACTTAGATAATAAGAACCCTGCACCTGTTTTAGTGGAAATAGATCCTAGTAATACATGTAATCACGGGTGTTATTTTTGCATATCTTCTTACATCCACTTACCTGAATCTAAGGATCTTGAAACCTATGATAAGACAGTTATGCCAAGAGACGTCTTGCTAGGCGCATGCAAAGACTTTGTAAATATGGGGGTTAGAGCTATAAACTGGACAGGTGGTGGTGAGCCTACAATTAACAAACATTTAAGAGAAGCAATAACTTATATTGGTGAAAACTCAGACATTAAAATGGGAATTTTTACCAACGGGACTCTATTAGATAGATGGGATTTGTTTGAAACTATGGTTGATAACATGACCTGGGTAAGATTTTCTATCGATGCCGGCACCCCTGAAACGTATAATAATATTAGACGCGCCAAAGGTAATCGTGGATGGGATAAAATGGTAGAAAATTTAAATACGTTAATTAAAGTAAACAAGGATCGAGGCAAGAAAATCGGCATTGGTGTCGGGTTTGTTATTACCCCTGATACTTGTCATGAGATTGTTGATTTCGCTAAATATTTTGCCGAGTTAGATGTAGATTATTGTCAGTATAAACCGGAAATTGTAAACAGAGAACGTGAAGACGGTGTTCAAAGGGATTTAGAATTTTGGCAAAAAAATGTTGAGCCATCGCTAGATGTTGCTAAAGAAATATTAGGTACGAAATTTCAAATTAATGGATATAAATTAAGTGATCTTATAGAAGATAGATCATTATTTGGACGTAATTATAAGAAATGTATGGGATCTCAAATACAACCCTGCGTTGGCGCTGATGGTAATGTATATGTATGTACCAACCACCGTGGATATAAGCAATATAGTTATGGCTCTTTACACGATAGATCTTTTAAAGAAATTTGGGACGATGTAGAGGCAAAGAGGAAAATAATGCATCAAATTGATAATGTAGAATGCTTTAAAAACTGTACTCAACTTTGTAAACCTCATGAAAGTAATAAAGCCGTTTGGGATATCCATGAAGCCTATAGCAATATTTCTGATGAAGAGAAGGTTGAAGTAAAAGGTGACCTTTTAAAATTACAAGAAGATATTAAAGAAAATATAATTCATAGTGAATTTATATGATACTTCTTAAAAATGGTCGCGGTCAACTAGGAACAATTTTAGCTAACCAAATTAGTAAAAGTATCTGCAGATACAGTATTAGAGATATTTTTATATACCATACGTGGGATATGGATAATAAAAACGACGAAAAAATTCAAAAAGACTGTTTAGCTAAATTTAAATTATTTGTTGATAACAATAAGGATAGTAAGATTGTTTTTATTTCCACATATTCTGAACAAGACAATTTGTATAATCTATACAAACAAAAAGCTGAAGGTGTTTTGCTTTCTAATCACGATCATGGCATTGTAATAAAATTACCAGTTCTTTTAGGTAAAGGAATTTGCCAAAACTTAAAAGACAAAAAAGTCTCACCATATGGTAATATTGAATTAATGACGTTAGAGGATGCCGCGGCCTCAATTATCTCTATTGCTAGTACAAGCGGAAACAGTAAAAATAGAATTTACAGGCTAAACGGTACACATATTCCTGCTACTCTTGTAAACGCATTATTGCATTTTTAAGCTTAACATTTAATATATAATATGGTAGATTTTTCCAAAGGTTCTTCAGCTTCTCTTGATCTTAGATCATATATTACTGATATACCAGATTTTCCTATTGACGGTATAACCTTTAAAGACATTCAGCCTCTTTTATCAAATCCCAAAGCATTTAAACAAGCTATCTATGAAATGTTTAGTAAGCTTAAAACTAAAATGGATTACTGGGCCGGGATTGATTCTAGAGGTTTTATTTTTGCTTCAGGGTTATCGCACTATTCTAATAAGGGGCTAAAACTTATTAGAAAGGGAGGCAAACTCCCTCCACCCACGGTTACAAAAACTTATGATTTAGAGTATGGTAATGATACCATAGAAATACAGCCCGGTAAAGGTAAGGTAGTAATTGTTGACGATGTATATGCAACTGGTGGTACCATGGATGCCGCAGAACAACTATGTAATGAAGCTGGGTATGATGTAGTGGGAAAAGTTGTTTTTATTGACCTTGCATTTTTACACGGTCCAACAGATGTTAAAAGTATTATAAAATATGAAGCCTGAAATTATAACATACAAAGACCATCCTAAAGGGTGGGGAAATGAGAGATGGGTAGTTAATAAAGAAAAATACTGTTTAAAGATTTTATCTTTTAAGAAACACAGCTCTTTTTCTATGCATTACCATATTAAAAAAGAAGAAACGTGGTATGTATCTAAAGGTAGTTTAAAACTATCATACTACGACTTAGTAAATGCTAATCGTATTTCGGAAATAATTGATACTGGGACGGTTGTTGATATTAAGCCAAATATTCCGCATAAACTTGAAGCTTTAGAAGATTCAGAAATCATTGAAGTGAGTACTCAGCACTTTGAATATGATAGTTATAGAGTAGAACCGGGAGATGGCCAAAAAAATGAAACTACTAATTGATATTGATAACACAATTTGTGAGACAAAAACGTCTGACTATCTAGAATCAACCCCGCATAAAAAACTAATTGAGCATTTTAATAAGCTCCACGATAACGGAGTGCACATTACCTACTATACAGCTCGGGGTGGTAACTCAGGGAAAGACTGGACGTATGTAACTGCTAACCAGCTTAAAGAATGGGGTGTAAAGTACAGCAAACTCATGATGCACAAACCATCTTATGATTTGTGGATCGACGATAGATGTATAAATGTCCGTGACTATATAAAGGAACATATTGAATAACATGAAGCAACCAATACTATCAATTATTGTACCTACGAGAGATAATACAGAAAGCCTAGAAGCTGTTTTTCTTAAATCTATTATAATTAATACAAATAATGTTAATAACATTGAATTAGTTTTTGTTGTAGATAAAGATGATAAAAAAACGATAGATTTTTTATCTAATAACCAAGCGATTAAAGATCTAACATTTTGTCAAATTCTCAAAAGAAAGCGATCTAACAATATTACAGAAGATTACTATAATTACGGTGCTAAAAAGAGTTATGGTTTTTTTGTTATGCCTGGCGCAGATGATATAAAAATTGATACTCCGAATTACGATTTAATTCTACTTAAAACTAAAGAAGGTATAAGTAAGACTGAAGGCCCTCATAAAAAACATTTCTTTTTATTTAAAACTTTCGGTGAAGGAAATGGCGGAAGGAGCACCGGATTTGCCGGAAGTATGACACCAGAACTCCGGGAACACGGTTCCCGGGACCAATACTGTTTTTTCCCTATATTAACAAGAGATAGCATTGATCTTTTAGGTTATTTTCTTGCTCCGTCTACTATCCCAGCGTGGGGGGCTGATTGGTTTATAGACAAACTATATAAAGTTTTAAATAGAGTTGCAGTAACAGTACCCCAAATTAATATAACACAGGTATCTCAACATAATACGAGTACTGATGTAACTAACAAAGACAAACAACGCGACGAAAGAATGAGGATCGCATCTTCATCTATGCCAAAGCATGACGAAAACCCTGATAATATTTTTGAAATATTAAAAGCAGTTCATTGTATAGTTACACAGAACTTAGAAATCTATACCCCGTCAGATGTATGGAAGAAATACGAAGGGTATAGACTGATAGATGAAGCAACAGGAGCACAACATTCCGGAAATCGTTGTCCAGATATATATCTAAAAATATTGCGAAGTATTCAACAGGCGTTACATGAAAACGAACGAAGGTAATGAGCTCGAATAAGAAAAGAATCCCCGGGTTATATCACATAGTAAATACCCAAAAGCGACCTGGGATAGTGGTAGCAGAAATTGGTTGCTTTGAAGGGGAGACTACATTAGAATATATTGATATAGTACGTGAAATGAAAGGGCATGTTTATGTTCTAGATTGGATGTGCGGCTCAGAGACAGGTACCTTTAATCCTAAAGAAAAAAATCACGGATTTAAATCAAAACAAAAAGATAGAGACGGCCAGCGACAGCGGTTAGAAAAAAATCTAAAAGAATATATCGATATCGGTATGGTTACAATCTTAGACGGACCATCTGGTGATCTAATTAATTTAATACCTAACCGGTCATTAGATGTTTGCTTTATCGACGCTGATCATCGATATCATAGCGTTTATAGAGATATCGATCTTTGTATACATAAAGTAAAGTTTGGTGGCGTACTATGTGGTCATGATTGCGAACTTTTTTTACCTATTGAATTTATAGGGCCTAAAATACCTACTAAATACTGTACACGAAATCACCCGGATGCAGCACCTATTACTGAGTTTATTAGCATAAAAGAGATTGAGAGTAAAACAAAAATACCATCTGAACATCTAGGTATAGGCTATCGCAATCCAACCAATCCGGAAATAGTTTATTCCAATAAGATACAAGATCTATACATTCACCCGGGTGTAATTAGAGCTGTTTGGGATCAATTTGATAGAGAGGTTGCAATTATAAACCCAAAGATTGATCCTTCTGGGGTATGGTATATTGAAATAAACCACCAGACCATTGAAAAATGGATAAACCAAAAGAGTGTAGTTGAAAACTAAGCATCTTTAGTTATAATAAGTTATGGTTATTGAACAAGGTGTATATGACGGTAAATTAATTCATGACCGTTTTGCTTATAAATTTTTTCGTAAAGACGTATCAAGTGTAGGTAATATTGTCGCATTTAGAGCTCCCATGTATGTGGAAGATGCTTTAATTGATCTTGAAGATTCACTTGAAAACGACTTTATCCATAGCCAAGACGCAATTAATTTTTGTTGGGAGATCCCGGGTATGTGTCCATTAGGTGCAGTCGCCTTTCAAAGACTATTTAACACAGGTATTGCTAATATATTATCCGGTTATATCAGTAAAGGCATTATGGTTGACGGTGACGATCTATTAGTACAAGACGAATTTTTAGGTAATGATAAACAATTAAGAGAATCCGGTAAAGTGAGCGTCTCTATTACATACTCAAAAGAAAATGTCGCGTTAGGTCACACCGGTATTAATATTGTAGCTGGAGATAAAGCACCTCCGTTTGCTTATTCCACTAATCTAAACGATAAACAAGTTAAAGCATTTAGTAAGGGAGTTATTGAATACTTTAACTCAGAAGTAAGAGATCAATTTATTGCTACTACTAAAATTATTGTATGAAAAAAATATTCACAAATGGCTGTTTTGATGTTTTACACCGCGGCCATTTAGAATTATTTGAATACGCCAAGAGTTTAGGTTACCTCTACGTAGGTGTAGATTCTGATGAAAAGGTAAGGCGTAATAAAGGAGGAGATAGGCCTTTTAACACTCTAGATGATAGAGTTAAAATGCTTGAATCGCTACGCTTTGTAGATGAAGTCCGCAGTTTTGATAGCAAAAAAGGTTTAAAAGATTTAATTAAGGAAATCGAGCCTGATGTAATGGTAATTGGATCAGATTGGCGAGGTAAAAAAGTTGTTGGTCAGGAACACGCAAAGGAACTACGCTTTTTTGAAAGAATCCAAGGGTATTCTACAACGGATATATTAGAATATGATTATTATCGCATGAAGAAATAATGAACTTTTTTCAATTACAAAATAAATTATTTTATTCTAAAAAAGATAACGCAGATGTTTTAGATACAGAAGGAGAACAAAATTTTGTTCCTTTTATGTTTAATAGGTGGTTATCGTTTTATAATAACGATATGTGTGTTTTTACAAATGAAACATTAAACAAATTTAGTACTATTTTTGATGATAAGCAACAAAGTTATAGACTGTATTATTATCTTATTCCACGCTTAAAATGGAAAAAAATAAGCTATATCAAAAAGAAGAAAAAAGAGGAAAGTGAAGAAGAGAATATAACAATTATTGCAAAAAATCAAAATATCTCAAAACGAGAATTGCTTCAATATGTTGAATTAAGTACAGATCTGGCTAAATAGCCATATGGCAATGGCTAGCATAGATAATTTGGCACCTACAAGAAGCTTAATTGATTTATCTAATCCAGATAAAGGTGATTTTGGAATAGATGATTTTGAATTAAGTTTTGTTTTTGATGACATTCTTCTTATCGAGTACATCGATGAGACAGCTGAAGGTGAGGTAGAACGTAATGGAATATTAGTACCTACTAATGCTCTAACTAAAGCTTGGCGGAAGGGAAAGGTAATCTTAACAGGCCCGGATGCTAAATACGCAAAAGAAGGTGATATAGTAATTTTTCCAAATAATATGGGAGTAACTATTTCCGGGGTTGATGTTACAAATAGAGGAAAAGTTACAAAAGGTATATTTTTAAACGAAGAGAGAATGTTCGGGATCTGCAAACAGAAAAATGTTAATACAGAAAGCAGCTCTTGATTCAATTCTCTTGAATAATGTTTGTGAAATTAGATTCGCTCGTAGAATAATTAAGCCTGGTCAAGCCGCTACGAGAAGAATGCTTTGCACGAAATCACTATCTTTACTAAACTCTGTTAATGGTAGAATTTCACTCAACTATTTTCCACCCAAAGGCCCGCCTAAAGCGTATCTTGGTCCGGACCACCTAGCTGTTGCATGGGATATAATAATGCAAGATTATAGAAACATTAATATGAACCAATGTGATCTGATACAAGAGATACCTGCTGATGATGATTTTTGGGTGTATTTTAATGAAAATATATACCCAATGTCTGCTGAACAAAAAGTTAATTTTATGAATTCATGAATATAAGTCTAGAAAAAGTAACAAATTTTTTAAAACCCCTCTTATTACAAAATATAGTAATAAAGACAGACAAAAAGATTCTAAAAAGAGGTAAATTAAAAATATTTCAAGTTAAACAATACTATATAAATTTTACTCTAGAGTATAAAGATTCAATAAAATCCTACGAAATACCGTATCCATATAAAATGGATTGGGATGAAAAAACGGCCATTCTTAACTACCATTTAAGCTCTTTTAT
>Ga0098052_1001899_pt1 | contig 12775 bp, 26 predicted proteins | sample 15_taG_FD_81591 | JGI IMG/M metagenome (GOLD analysis project Ga0098052, IMG submission 81591) | Marine viral communities from the Subarctic Pacific Ocean - 15_ETSP_OMZ_AT15312 metaG | ecosystem: Environmental > Aquatic > Marine > Oceanic | place: Pacific Ocean | collected 2015-01-18 | reverse complement strand
TACTTCATTCTGTACTAGACTGGCTACAACTTTTAAAGTTTCTAATTCATTCTCTATAGGCTTTAAAGTTTTATTATCTTCTGCCAATTCATATCCAAATGGTATTGTACTACTCGCTCTCTGCTTTGACATCTATAACAATCTCTTCTTTGGCCGGGAGTATAAATAGACCTCCTTCTACTTTGTGATTAATATCCAAACTATCTTTTTTACCGAGACCTATTCGGTCTAGAATTGTCTGTGCTGCTTGAATCCTGACATTAGCTTGTGGTATAGGCTCATCAGAGTCCATAATGTTTACAAGCTTCATAGCAGCTTTCGGAGCAGACTGAGCTAAGATACCAGAGGCCATTTCAATAATCTCATGCTTTAATGCGTTAGCGACTTGCCAATGCCCGTTCTTAGCATAACCAGAAAGCTCCGCAGCTTTCTTTAGATCACCTCCCGTAGTCACAAGATTGTCTAGAAAGTTCTGTTGTTTAACTGTTAATTCTTTTTTCATTGTTTATATTATACACCTAAATATCCAATCTGTCAAGTACTTTTTAATTTATTTTCGAAATAACTTGACAAAAGTGAATTTTAGGTGTATAATAAGATTATCTAACCTCCCCCGTCACACCTATATACCTCCCTCTTTAAAGTCTTTAAAGTCTTTAGAGTTCCGCCCCAAACTACTTTACAGTCCTTTTGAGTAAAAATGTATATGATTTAGTATATATAGGGGGGCGTAGGGGTGGCCTCCTGCCCTGCCAGCTTCGCTGAATCTGCTTTTCCTCGTTCATCATAGCGTCACGTTGTGCAAGGACTTTCAGCGTCTCTTAAAGATTCAATAGCTTTCAAAGTCTCTGAAGTCTTTAAGAGTCTCTGGACTTATTCTCTGAAGACTCTCTCGAAGACTCTGAAGATTCTCTGAAGTCTCTCTGAAGAGTCTTCCTTCTAGTTTACAAAGACTCTTAAAGACTTATGAGTCTCTCTAGTAATCTTTAAGAGTCTCTGGAATCCTTTTTAATCATCTAGTTATATCCTTTTTTATCAGACATAAAAAAAGCCTCTAGAGCTAATCTAAGAGGCTTTTAAGTACTGCCTATATTTTTAAGAGACTTTCTTAATCCACACTCTAGAAAGTTTACCGTGTCTAATAAGTTTTTTTATAGCTATCTTAGATCCCATCATGTTTTGAATTTCTGTGTGTTGTTCAACAGAACCACAGAAAGAGTTATGTTTTAGCTCTATCATTCTCCATCTAAAATCTAAATGCGTTAAAAATATTTTAAAATAAAACATACTATGCTCCTTTGTTAACTAAATATCGTTGCGGGAATTTTTTACTCCACAATGAATTCAATGCTCTATACCCATATATTGATTTTCTGCTGGAATGTCTAGCAAAGCAATTCATATACATTCTTGTGGTGTGCGCTGTGTGCTGATAGCGGCCAATGTATTGACCATGCTGGACTAATCTTGTTTTGTTCATTATTTAGCTTCCCTCTGGAATGTATGAATTATCAAAATCATTTTTAATTGTTTCGAATGCTTCGCGTTGTTCTAGTGTAGGAGTATTTTTTCCAACCGTATCATATGCTCGCATAATTGAATCCTCTTCAAAGTCGTAAACATATAGAACATAAGATAACCCTCTAGTGTAATCCTCTAGGACTACAGTATCGGTATCTATCAATGCACATTCTATGTGCTGTCCTTCTGCGCTGTATTGTCTGCCTGTATTGAATCGTAGAAAGTTTGACATGTTGTGTTCCTCTTGTGTTTGTTGAAGATATCACCATAACATATTTTCACTGAAAAGTCAGTAAATATAGGCATATAGTAGAAAAAATATTTTATACTCTATTTTTAATTCCAGAGCTAAATCTAGCATACCCGGCGATAGAAGTAGAACAACCGCTAAAAAAGCCTCTCTTTAAAGATTTTCTAGTAAAAAAGAAGGGAGTATGTGAACGTTGAATACCTGATTCTCTCCATAACTCCATTTTACCTATTATAGGTATCTCAAAGGGAGTAATAAAAGGTATTAACGCCTTAGTTTTATTAAAACATCCATTAGTTCTTAATTGCATATTGTGTTTGTTCATAACGTCACCTATTTATTAAACTAAGGACAGTATACAGCAATGAGCGAGTATGTCTAGTAATATCGGAATTTAATTGCCTATAGATGAAACAAGAAACAATTTAAAATTACCTATAGATGTATATTGATTTGTTACACTCTGTTACAATTTAATTATTGACATTTTCTGAGAATAGTTTATTATGGTTACCAGTTTCAAATGATTACTGAGAGGGAAAAGATAGCTAGAAAATAATTCAGAAAAGACTTGACACAGTTTATTTTTTAGTTTACTATGTTTAACACTTAAAACTTAAAGGCAACAATATGACTTACAATATAGCATTGAAAAGGGTATATAAAAAGCCGCAAAATAGCAGTTTCAAAAAGGACTGGTCAAAGAGAGATAAGTTTACTAGCATTAAATTTCATAGTATACTTGCTGAAAAGAATTTGCCTAACAGGGTTATAATAGGCTCATAAACCATACTGATGAGACTAGATGGTTACTAGTCGAAACCAAAAGGACTTGGTATATGGGAACCGATAATAGAGGTGATCTATGGATTACTACATAGTGTTTGATGACGATATGGTGGAGCCAGAACGAGAGTGTTTGGCTTGTGGGGTCGAAGGGTGCGAGTGCGATTCAGATTGTTTGAATTGTGGAGCTAAAATAGATTCGTTAGGTAGCCATACTTGTACTTCATGGGATTAAAAAAAGACTTGACAAATATTTTAAACGTGTTATTATACTTACAACATCAAGTTTAAGGGTACAGGAATATGGGTAAATACAAAAATATACAATTTAAGCTACATAGAAATCATACAAAAGTATTCTTATTTTTAGCTCCGAAAAAAGGACTAAGAAAATTTGAGACTTGGGAAACTCGGTGGAGATGGATGATAGTAATGATTCCTTTCCTTTTTACTCTTCAAATCTATTGGGATATATATGATTAAAATATCTAAAACAAGTAAACTCGGATGCCATTCGTGGAGTCTACAGGCATTGACTACGTGTCCTGCGGCTAGGAAACAGGATGGAAGCCTAGTCGATGCGTGTAAAGGATGTTATGCTAGGGGTGGTAACTATAGATTCCCTAATGTTAAAGCACCACGAATCCATAACCAAGAGGACTGGAAGCGTAGTGAATGGGTAGATGATATGGTATCTGAACTAGATAATCATAGATATTTTCGATGGTTTGATAGTGGTGATATGTATCATATCAAACTAGCAGAGAAAATCTGTCAAGTTATGGAGCGTACACCGTGGGTAAAGCATTGGCTACCGACTAGGCAATACAAGTTTAGTAAGTTTAAAGATGTAATTGAGCGAATGGATAAACTTGATAACGTGGTTGTAAGATTATCAAGTGATTCGGTTCAAGGTAAAAAGGTAAATTTTAGCACATTTAGATTGAATAATATTAAGACTAGCAGTACAATTATTCCGAATGATACTGACGATGTATTCAGTAGCGATCATACTGGAGTGAATGTAGATAAGAGTCATGTAGTATGTAGGGCATATGAGAATGATGGTAAGTGCGGTTCATGTAGAGAATGTTGGAGTAAAGATACGCATACTATAGCGTATGTAGCGCATGGAAAATCGATGGGTAAAGTCTTAAAAGACTTAATAGCAATGGGTTAATTATGAATGACATAAGACAAACAATTAAATATAATCACGCTAATTTTTCAGGTGGTGAATCGTTACTGACTATAGGCGCTGAAAAATTCTGGAGCGATCATGGGTATGATGGAAGTTATAAACTTCTAAATGAAGAGACTGCTGTCGTGAAAGTGCTAGATGATGGTAGCGAAATAGCCGATTTAATTGCATACCATGATGGTTGTGGATGGTATTGTCACGATAGAGGGATAGCTAGACTGGCAGAGAACCCTATCGTGGCAGTTTTACAGGTGATACATAACACATACTAAAAGGTGATACTATGGGCGATGTAATAGATATTAAAAGTGCTAAAGAAATCAACGTGTCTAATGAAATGGAGCAAGTAGCTCTTGATTTTGCTAAACAATTAGACAGTATTCTATATGTAATAGCAGAAGCGTTGGACAGTGTTGAAGCTACTGAGATAGGTTCAGCAGTAGCCATGCAAATTTTTATAGAGAAAATTTGTGAGAAGAATAAGAAGTATAATTTAGAATATGTCCAAAGAGGGGCTTCATTCTTTAACAAAAAGAAATAATGCAACAAATTGTAACAGACTATATACTTTATATTAAAAATATGTTATAGTCTATATAGTTTTTTAAGACATTAACAAAGGTATTATTATGAATATTAATTTAGAACCTATTAATTTATTTCCTAATGAATTAACAGTAGAAGTTAAAAAGATTTATGGAGTTGATAGAGTTTATCCTGCTTGTAGTAAGTCACTTGCACTATCAAAGTTGATAGGTAAAAAGACTTTTAGTAAACAGGAAGTCAACATTATCAAGGAAGAATTGGGCTACATTCTTAAACATAAAACTTATGAGGTGTAAGATGAAGACTATTTCTAGGGTTAGATCAATCAAGAATCGTTATGGTATTTCTAGTGGTGATGTTTTCTTAGGATTGCATATGGGTAAGCGTTCATTCTATATTGAAAAGCTTAATGCTAAAAGGAAAATGAATGTATCCATTAAAGATAACTGGGGTTCTAACTTTGTATCAGTTAAATAAAACTTGTGATGTTAAGGGGTGTACTACCAAAGGTGTAGTAAGTATTGGCGGCAATAAAACTTATTGTGCTAACTGCTATACCTTTGTTATCTCTACATTATTTAATAGGGGCAAGCACAATGGAACAACGTAAAGAATTTTATACAATCATAGATGATGAGTGGGCTAAATTCTGGTCGAGCGGTCATGTTACTGCACCAAAAGTTAAGTCAAAATTTGTGACATATATTGAAAGTGCTTTTGGTATTGTTGATAAGACTACTGAGGATAGATTTGAGAAGATGATACATAAACTCTATCCACATGAGGATTGTTTCTATCATTTTGAAGACATAATACGACACGTTATTGTCATGTTCATAGAGAACACAGTAAATGGGGTGTATGATGCTGATAAATAAGACATTACCCTACAAGTATAAGAATTTAAAATCAGCGTATGATTCTTTGAAGGCTCAGTATGATTCAGAGTATCTATTTGAAGTAACAGTGGACGAAGATAACGATGTAATTATTAGGGTCACTGATGAATCTAATAATGAAGTAGGATACTTAGAAGATTATTAATTAAAGAGCCGTGGCAGATAGTTACTGCCTAATGTGCCTCCGCATGATAGAAGTAGACTGAGTATCTACAGGAGCAAAGCTATTTGAGAATAGTCGTGATGGTAAAGCGTTACAGGGTGTTGTATTAGGATACTTGATAGCAACGGAAGACTAGAATACTGCGAGAGATGGCGCAACATGTGTGCCACTCACTAACCTCTCAAGTACAACAGTATTTTATGATGGCTTCTAGATAGATTTCTGTCAGCACCCTTCCACTTAAATGTAATAAATTGTTACAAGGTGTTGACTCTAAGTTCCAAATAAAGTATCGTGTCTATTAACACTTAATTCACTTTCTCTTGGGAGTTTAGGTATGGCTATTCTAAAACACCAGATCGTTCGTGCGCTTGGTAAGTCAAGAATGAATAAGGTTCTTGAAATTGATATTGATACGGGAGTTATTGATATCCAGTTAAAGAAACCTTATGCTAATACTTCTTATTGTGAAACTTGTTGGGTATTTGATTTCTACTTCCATAACGATTACACAAATAAAATGATACTAGATGATATACTTTACTGGTTCTCGGCTGTAGAAGAATCCCCCGAACTTTGGGAATAAAGACGGGCAAACAATTTAAATTAATGGGGTGTAAAATGATAGAGGCAATGTACAAAAATACAATACATGTTAATAACTTACGAGCAGGGGGCATGGGAGAGGCAGATTTTCCCATAGATGTAATGCCTGTCTATCGTGAGCCAATTAATAAAGAATATAATTGGAGTACTAACTCACCTATGGTGGAGATAAAGGGCAGAGTAATATCTGTTAGACCTGACACTGGTGATGTGTTAGGCTACCACAGTAAAAATTATAATATCACTGAACATAAACCAGTGATAGAGGTGATAAGGTCATCTGTAGAGAGGGCAAACGTAGATGCGACAGGCATCAAAGAGTCTATTAAGATAGCTAACAAGGGTGCGAGAATGATATACACTCTAGAGCTACCCGCCCATAAGGTAATCACGCCTGATGGGGATAGTGCGTCATTAAAATTTCTAGGGGTAAACAGTTTCGATGGTTCGTTTCCTTTGATTCTAAGCGTAGGCGCACATCAATGGGCGTGTGATAACGGACAGATATTCACTAAGGATGCTACCTCTCTCTATAAATCTAGGCACACTAAAGGTTTAGATATAGATCAGGGTGCTAGAATTATTAGTAGAGGTATAGAGGTATTGGAAAATGAATCAGAGCTATGGCATTGTTGGGCTAAAAAGAAAGTTACTTCGCCAATAAATTTAATAGCCAAGATGCTAGGCATATCAGTTGATGAAGATGGGTTAGTAACTACTAGGAGTACCAAGTATAATTACATCCTTGATAAATATAGTAATCATTACTCTAGATTAATGGGAAATAATTATTGGGCTTTATATAATGCTCTTACGGACTGGTCTACTCACGCACCTACAAAGGGGAGCAAGGCCAATGTTTCTTTGATGAGACAGAGAAAAGTAAGTGACATCCTAGATTCATTTCCTGTACTAGATAGGTTAGCCTCTTGATATACAAAAGCACATACAATGATTTATTATTGTTGTTAGATACTCTAGAGGGATTACCTTTTGAGAATCAAAAAGATATAGAGTTTAGAGAGGCAGTAAGAACTGTGATAGAATACTATGAGGAAAATAAAAATGATAAGTGAACAACTGATTCTTCTAGATTTTTCTGATGCTGATAATGAAATGATAAAAAAATTAGCAACTGAAGCTGTAGCGCGTGGAGCTTACAGCGGTGATTGGGATCACGCATACGAAAGTTTGTGGGAAAGCTATGAACACTACCCCGAAGATTTTGAGGAAAAAAACAATGAACATTAACGAAGCACTACAGATAATAAATAATGATGATGACTATAACTCTGATGATATTGAATGGCAATCAGCCTTCAATAAAATTACTGAAACGATTGGGGTATATTGGGATAAAAGATCAGGTAACTTTGTAACTAAAGATACTGGAGATGTGATATGAATATCTATGTACTAGTAGATACAAGGGCTAATAATTTTATTCCTAAGAACCAAAAAATATGTTATCTTAATAAAGATAATGCTACAAAAATTCAAGACATTATGAAAGAAGAATACAATACCAATTTAAAATTAGTTGAATTTGAAATAGTGGATAGTGCTATATTGGAACTTGACGAGAAGATAAACATAAATGATGATAAATATGGATGGAAACATAATGTTATTAATGGGGGTGCGGAATGAGCGTGGCTGGATGGGCTTTGTTCGCACTAATATTTATGGTAGATGTTTTTATTTATATATGGATTACTTGTATCTTTGATGGAACTTTGGATAAGATACATGGAGAAGATGAGGATTTAAAATGAGAAGAACACCACCAAATCAACTACGAAATAAAAACTTGGTAGCTAAACACGCACATAAATTCAATAAGAATCAAGTACATAAAGACAAACTTAAAGAACAAAAATCAGGATATAAAAAACATAAAAAAATACTTGACAAAGACTATTAAATCCTGTATAATCTTTGTCATATTTATTAATTAAGTGGAGGTATTAACATGGCTGTATTAGAAGGCAAAGCATATTGGGCGAGTGTTCTAACACCCAACACTAAGTTTGAGCCTGTCTTTTCCGTGAACCTTATAGTAGATCAAGAGGTAGCAGAAGAGTACAAGCGCAGGGGATTTGGAAAGAAAGTCAAAGAGATGGAAGGTGTAGGTACTGCTCTTGTTATAAATCGGTATTTAAACTGGACTGATCGTAAGACAGGTACAGTTCATTCAAGGGAAGCCCCTAAACTATACGACAGGTCTAAGCAACCTCTTGATTGTGCAGTAGGTAATGGCTCTAGGGTTAAGGTGCAATTCCGTGAGTGGGAAAAGGGCGAGGCTCGTGGGTTAGACTTCCAAGCCATGCAGGTTCTTGATCTAGTGGAGTACTACGCTCCCGCAGGTTCAGAGTTTGACGTTGAAGAATCATTAGAGGGGGATGAGTTATGAGTATAAACCCTGATGCTCCAACAACAACGGCAGTATTCAGGACTGAGGAGGGAGATTATAATGTCTCCCTTTTTAGTTCTGAGGGTAAGCTTAAATTTAAATTAGCGCAGAAAGCCTTAAAAGAATTAGGTGATCTAAGCGATAGAGTAATGATTCAAAGGGAAGCATTGGCATCTTTGAGGTCAAGCATTATGGATGATGAATGTAATGACGATACATTTATTAAACCTGAGAGGGCTAGAGATGAAGACGGTAAGTTTATTGCTGATGATCCTTCAACTCCAGATGTTAATGAGGCTTATGTCCAAGCAGATAAAGAGGATTAGAAATGACATTCGCAAAATATCATTTACCCTGCCCTAGTTGTGGCGGGGGTGATCCTGTCTCTGTCAACGAAGATGGCTCCGGCTATTGTTTCAGTTGCGAGACTAGATTTCCTGATTATGAGAAGGCGGTAGGCGAACCAGTAGCTACACTAGGTAGCACTAGTGACATACAAACATATCGGAATAATGCAATGAATGACGCAGAGGGTAGGTTTATAGCACTAACAGACAGAGGCATATCAGTAGAGACAGCCAAGAAGTATGGAGTCAAGGCTGTAAAGAATGAATCCTCTAATCAGATTATGCGTCACCTATACCCGTACTATGTTTCTAATGAGATAGCAGGGTATAAGGTGCGTGAACCTAACAAGTTGTTTTCTTGGAGAGGGAATCCACAGGGAAGTGGGCTTTTTGGTGAGCAGTTATTTAAGTCAGGCGGTAAATACATTACTCTTGTAGAGGGCGAGTGTGACGCTATGGCAGCGTATGAGCTACTAGGTTCTAAGTGGCCTGTAGTTTCTATTAAGAACGGCGCGTCTGGTGCAGTCAAAGATGTTAAGAACTCTCTAGAATTTATAGAGTCTTTTGATAACGTCATCATTAATTTTGATAACGATAAGCAAGGCAGAGATGCTTCTACAAAGGTAGCCAGATTACTTAGCCCCGCAAAGGCAAAGATACTTACACTACCTACAGATTTTAAAGATGCTAATGATATGTTACGTCAAGGCAGACACCGCAGTTATGTTAGTGAGTGGTGGTCAGCTAAGACTTACACACCTTCTGGAGTACTAAACGTAAGTGAGAATAAAGAGAAGTTTGACAACAGAGAACGTAAAGAATCTGTACCTTACCCGTGGGAAGGGCTTAACGATAAGCTATATGGACTACGGCAAGGAGAACTCGTAACTCTCACGGGTGGTACAGGTCTTGGCAAGTCCTCAGTAACTAGAGAACTAGAACACTGGCTGATCTCTAAGACTAAAGATAATGTAGGTGTTATAGCCTTAGAAGAAGATTGGAGAAGGACAGTTGATGGTATCATGTCTATTGAATCTAATGCTAGACTTTATATTGATCAGGTTAGAGAAGAGTTTAGTCAGACCCAATTAGATGACACATTTAATAAGATGTTTGATGGTGATAACAAAGATAGGTTATGGATTCATGCCCATTTTGGGGCTACCGATCTTGATGAAATATTTTCTAAGATACGATTTATGATAGTAGGATGTGGCTGTAAGTGGGTGATAGTCGATCACTTGCATATGCTTGTGTCCTCTGCTACTGAGGGTGATGAGAGGCGTACCATTGATAGTATTATGACTAAGCTACGCTCTATAGTCGAAGAGACAGGGGCAGGTATGATACTGGTGTCTCATCTGCGAAGGGTAGAAGGGAACAGAGGACATGAAAATGGAGTTACTGTAGGGCTTAATCATCTCAGAGGCTCTCAAAGCATAGCGCAGTTATCTGATTGTGTCATTGCTCTTGAAAGGAATCAACAGGCAGAGGATGTGGCTGAGTCCAATACCACTCACCTTAGAATACTAAAGTCTAGATACACAGGAGATGTTGGCATGGCTACACATTTGTTGTATGATAGAGAAACAGGCAGACTTTCTGAGGTTGATGCGGAGGAACCAGATGAACTCACTAGTCTTTGATATTGAGACAGATGATTTAGATGCTACTAAAATATGGTGTGTTACTACAGTAGATATTGAGACAGAAGAAGTCAGGTCATATTATAAGGACTCACTACCGTTAGGTTTAGATCGTTTATCTAAGGCAGATAAGCTCATAGGCCATAACATACTTGGGTTTGATATGCCAGTGATTAAGAAGCTACATAATGTAAATTTATACAACAAGAAAATAGTAGATACACTAGTTATATCAAGGCTTTTAAATCCTGTGAGGGATGGAGGGCATAGTCTAAAATCATGGGGCTTCCGACTCGGCTTGCCTAAGATAGAGTACGATGATTTTAAAAACTTCTCTATGGATATGGTTAAGTATTGTGAACGTGACACTGTTCTTAACAAGAGAGTTTATGACAGACTTAAACTAGAAACCAACGGATTTAGTAGAGAATCTATAGACTTAGAACAAGAGACCGCTAGAATTTTAAATGACCAAAGGGATCATGGCTTCTTGTTTGATGAGAAGATGGCATCTCTATTAACAGCAGAGTTAAATGAGAAGCTTAATGAAGTAGTAGCAGAAGTACATAAAGAATTTAAACCACACACTACCTATACTACATTACGTCCGTCCTATAATAAGGACGGCTCTTTATCTAGGATGGCTGAGATACAATATACAAAGCCTCTCCGTAGGGCTAGACTAACTACTAGTGAATATGTAGTTATGCAGTCTGACAATGTAGTGGTAAGGAAAGAAGTTATTCCTTTTAACTTAGGTTCACGTAAACAAATAGGTGAGTACCTACAAGAGTTTGGGTGGAAGCCTACTAAGTTTACTCCTACTGGTCAGCCTATTGTAGATGAAGGCACTCTTAAAAAGATAAAGGGTATACCTCAAGCTAAACTTATAGCTGACTATCTTATGTATCAGAAGAGGATAGCACAGATAAGTTCTTGGTTTGATTCTTTAGAAGAGGATGGGAGAGTACATGGTTTTGTAAATCCCAATGGTACTATTACTGGACGCATGACGCATCGAAGTCCTAACATGGCACAGTGTCCTAGTATAAATTCTCCTTACGGAAAAGAGTGTAGGGCTTGTTGGACTGTACCAGAAGGATATGATTTGGTAGGTATAGATGCTTCTGGTTTGGAATTAAGAATGCTCGCACATTATATGGATGATAAGGAATACATAAATGAAATCATCAACGGAGACATACACACCACTAATCAAAAGCTTGCAGGACTTGAATCTAGAAATCAGGCTAAGACTTTCATCTATGCCCTCATATACGGAGCCGGAGATGCGAAGCTTGGAACTGTGGTTGGAGGAAATAAAAAAGATGGCAGAGAACTTAAACAACGCTTCCTTACTAATCTCCCATCACTTAAAACTCTTAGAGATAGAGTATCAAGAGCGGCTACAAAGGGATCAATCAAAGCACTAGATGGCCGTAGGTTATTTATTAGATCACAGCACAGCGCACTCAATACCCTGCTACAAGGGGCGGGTGCAGTCGCAATGAAAAGAGCATTGATCATGCTAGATAAACACATCAAAGATAAAAAATTAAATGCACACTTTGTTGCTAACATCCACGATGAGTGGCAAATAGAAGTTGACAAAGAAGTATCATCTGTGGTAGGATCATTAGGTGTTGACTGTATAAGACAGACAGCAGACTATTATAATTTAAACTGTCCTCTTGATGGAGAGTATAAAATTGGGAGTAACTGGAGTGAAACGCATTAATTGTAGCGCACGAGATTATAGTAAGTATATACGGGATAGAAGATATCACAAGCTTAATAAAATTAAAATGGAAAGAGGATGTAAAGACTGTGGTTATAATAAACATCCCAAAGCATTACACTTTGATCATGTCACTAGAGAAAACAAACACATTCTTTTAGACGCTTCCGCATCAGGAGGCGCTGCAAAAATGTCCAGAATGGTACGAAGAGTGAACCTAACCAATAAAAAAATAAACAGAGGATACATAAAAGAATTGTTTGAAGAAGTAAGAAAGTGTGAGGTTAGGTGCGCTAACTGTCACAGCATAAGAACATGGGAAGAACTACATTATATGCCTAACGTCCGTAAGGGCAAGAAAATTATACAGGAAGAATCATATGTCAAACAACAACAATTTAACTTCTAAAGTAGTTGAAGATGTTTATGAAGCGCTTACTCCTCTTACTGAGGGACAGCACTTAGACATTACTGATGAAGCTATAGAAGACTTTGGGGAAAAGATGAAAGATGCTCTTAGGTCTTGGGCTAGACCGCCTAAGAGGGACTCTTCCTTTTCATTAAGGATGTCTAACATAGGAAAGCCTATTAGAAGATTATGGTTTGATAAACACTCAGAAGTATCTAAAGAATCACACACTCCTAAAACATTTATTAAG
>Ga0098052_1001895_pt1 | contig 12793 bp, 11 predicted proteins | sample 15_taG_FD_81591 | JGI IMG/M metagenome (GOLD analysis project Ga0098052, IMG submission 81591) | Marine viral communities from the Subarctic Pacific Ocean - 15_ETSP_OMZ_AT15312 metaG | ecosystem: Environmental > Aquatic > Marine > Oceanic | place: Pacific Ocean | collected 2015-01-18 | reverse complement strand
CCTTGCTCAACGCCATGATCCGACAACTCAAGAGCGACGATCTCGATGTGATTTTGAGGGATCTGCTCGCGGCGGGCATCGTGAAGGAGGTCAAGGTGGAGAAGAGTGGCCCGGGACGCAAACCCAAAGTCTACATCCACAAGGAGTTCGCGTGATGCCGTTGACGTACGATCCTGCGTATTGGGCCCTGAACCGGCAGGCCCTGCAGTGGCTCGAAGACGAGGGCATCGCTCCAGACATGGGGCATTTCCGTGGAGCCCCCATCTGGAGCGACGCTCAAGTGGAAGAGGTGCTGGATCTCATTGCCACTCGCGAACAACCTCCACTTCCTGAATGTCCGTCTTCAGAATCTTGAGGCAGTCGCCCCAGCCACCTGCATGAAGACTGGCTGCCAGCACAAGGAAGGTGGGGGACTCGTGGACACGGATGCCCCAGCTCACCATTGTGCCGGGCTCCTCTTGGGCCCAGCGGGTGACCTCTTCGGTACCGCTCCATCCCGCCATGCCTTCATGATCCAGCCACGTCACCTCGAGTAGCTGCTTGGGCGGCATCACTTCTTGCTGCACTGCGCCAGGGCGGCGTCGATTTTTGGCCACAGGTCCTCCTTGCTTCCATCGTTTGTGATTGTGCAATCCCAGTCTGTCCATCCATCCAGAGCAATTTCGGTCGCACATTGTTCTGTGCGTCCGCCCTCCTGCTCTGTCGTGTCAGCCGCATCCCGTGGCAACTGCTCATCCCGTGTGATGTGCCACACGAAACCCCCTTGCGATTTGATCCAGTGGACCTCATTCGGAAACCGCACATTGGGCCACACCACGTTGGGCCCTGCAGCCAGAATGAGTTCTGCCATCTGATTCAACCAGTACGCCAACCCTTCCTGGCGGCGTCGCAACATCCCGAATTCGATCTGCTGTTGTTTGGTCGGCAGCTCTCCATGCTGGGCGAGATACTCCGGCACGATCAGGTCTTTGGAGATGCTGATCTTGCGGAAGCCATACTCGTCGTGCAGAAAATCCGCCACCGTATCCTTCCCACGGCGAGGCTTGTACCCCAGTCCGACCAGCATCAGTGAAGCCTCACCGCGGTCGCCACTGGCTCGACGCCCCGCACAGCGAAGTCCACCCTCCACGCACCTTTGGGTTTCGGAGAGAACTCCTTGGTGACGGGCCACGACAGGCCCTTCTCGTCCCGGTCATGCGTGTAGGCAGCCATCTGCAGGTGCAGCTGTTCATCTTCGTACCAGCGCCCCGCATCGGTGAGTCGCAAGCGTGGGACGGCGAGCTGCCAGCTCTCGTGGATGTGGCCTGCCACCACGATGTCAGCATCGGGCAGGTACGCTGCGCGGCGACTGGCCTTGATAACGCCCCGCGTTACGGGTGAGCTGCCTCCAGATCCATGATTGAAGTACATCTTCTGGGTGCGGCGATGGCCAGTGGAGTTCTCGCTCTGGCGCTCAAACCGGAACAGCACCCACCCTTCGTACCCCAGCACGTGAGCGTCGCCCCCCGCCTCGTTGATCTTCTCGGTGAACCCCCGAATGAGGTCCACACCGTAGTGCTTGATCGCGGAGGTCTCATGGTTGCCGTGGCCCACAACCTTGATGTACGGGATGTACGGCCCGAACCATGCGGCGCACTGCTCCACAAGATCATTGAAGTACGCATCACTCTGGGCGAGTTCTGGACGTGTGCCTCCTTTGCTGCCTCGAGGATCTTTGGGGCCCTGCATGGCGTCGAACAGATCTCCGAAGATGAAGATTCCGCCATCGCGCTCCACACACTCATCGAGGTGTCGGCGCAGCATGTCGCGGTCACAGGCCACGGAATCCCAGTGCAGGTCACTCATCAAAAAGGCCGACTCCCCAAACAGCTCCGGAGAGCTGTAAGGAAAATCGACCTGAATGACGCCATCGGACAGGCGGTGTGAAATCAACGGTTCAGTCTCCCATTTAGGCGGTCTGCGACGTCCGGAATGGACCTATGCAGAAAAAAGGTGGAGATGGTACCAATGGCAGAGATCATTCCTGGGTCCTCGATCTCTGCTATAAAACATACGATGTAGCCGAAGGCCCCCGCAACTGCTGTAAGCGCATCACGCTGTGCGCCCCGGACTCCTTTAGGTGTTGCCACCACGACGTTCTTCCTCCTGTTTTAGACGCTTCTTGAACTCACGGCTCAGTCTTGACAGGCGGAATTTGTTGCCCCGGAGGGCGCGAGGCACATCAACAGCGCGGAGCCTCACGCCACCAATCTGCGAAGCTGCATACAGTCCAAAACCTTCGGCACCTCCACGATTGTATGCGCGTGTGGGGCGTGTGACGAAGGTGCCCACTGGAGGCAGCAGAGTTTCGATGGCGTGCTGCAGGCGTTTGGGCAGGCCGGTGAGTTCTTCTGACTCTTCTCCGGCGTAGCGTTCCAGCGGACCTCCCAGAAACAGGTTGGTTCCGCGGTCTGGCACCTGCTCAATGGCCAGCTTGGCGAACGGCGTCATGGACGAGACGATGTCGGTGAAGTTCAGCTTCGCCATGTCCATCATCGGGAGATCCGGTGTAGCAAAAATAGGCTTGTCCGAGGTGAAGAATGGCGTCTGGGCTGCCACAATCTCCGAGAAGTAGTCCGGGGTCTCCGCTTCAGACAGCTTGAAGTCAGCCATCGACGTGAGAGCCTGATCGAGCTTGGGGATCTTGGACATGGCTGCAGGATTCTCGAGCATGCTGACGAACATGCGCGGGGTGTTGAACCGCATCCACGCATAGAATGGGAGCATGCCCCGCATGTACTTCTTCTCGAAGTCCGTGAGCTTTCGGTAATCGTAGTGCGCCATCGACGTTGCGATGCGGGCTTCGGCGAAGCTGGCGCCCTTGTCCACGCGGTCGAGCCACAAGGCAAGGCGCCCATTGTTCTCGATCATCATCCCGAAGTCGCGGTTCCAACGCATGGTGCCACCATAACCCCGCCGCAGGTTGTCCTTCAGATTGTCGGCGAAGGTGCCCTTGGAGCCGGCCTGTTCGATCAGATCCGAGGCCACATCCCCCAGCAATTCTCGGGTGCCTCCCTCGAGTTTTGCTCCCTGCACGGCGCCGGCTTGCACAGCCTGCTCTGTCAGCTCGGTCTCAAACGACCCGAGGAGCTGCGCCTCGAAACCCTGCGGGGAGTTCTCGATCTTGGTCGCCATCTGCGACACGCCCCACTTGTTGGCCTCCTCGAGGAGTTCGGCATCCGTCATCACCTTGCCCGTATCCGGGTGTTTGATGTTGAGCTTGATGCTGCCCCACGATTCGATTCCCATCTTGTCGGCAATGCCGTCAATGAAGCGGGGCAATTTGCCGCCTGGCGTGGACTGACCCAGCACCTGCAGTTTCATGGCCTGTGCATGGCGCGCAAGCAGTGGCGTGCCCTTGAAGCCTGCAGGACCCTGCTTCCAAGGGAAGGGGCTGCTCGTCCCCACACCATTCAGATGGTTGATCGCCAGCACACCCACACCATTGCGGGACTGGAAGCCCGGCGACAGGGTGGCGAGCCCCTTCCACCAACCTGTGAATTTGTGGAGGGTCTGCCAGAATTTGCTCATCTCCACCGAGTTGGTGAAGAGATCCTCGGCCCTGTCCAGCCGCTCCACGATGGCCGTGGGCAGCAGGTAGGCTCCGGCTATCTCTTTTTGAGATGTGAAGGCTTCTGTTGCGGGGTCCCATTTGGGCCGCTTCCACTCGAACACAGAGTACCCATCGGGGGCTGTTTCCAGCAGCTCCTCCTTGTACTCTGTCCACAGTTTGCGGTCGGTCCAGAGCGGCACCTTCTCACCGTCCACCGTCTTCCACTTGTCCATGCCCACACGTTGTGAGATGCGGGGGTCGTTCAGCACGGACTGTACGAATTTCTGAGTCGCGGTGGCTCGGGTCTGCTCCAGTGTGCGCTTCGTCGTGATCGCCGCGAGATCGTACTCGGTCTCGAAGGCCAGCTCTGTCAGGCTCTTCTCGTGGCGCAGACTCGGGGTCACACGATCCAACTGGCTTGTGGTTTTGCGGGACTGCGCCGAGGCCATGTCATCGAGCTTCATCGTCCGATCACGTTGCGCACGCGTGAATGGACTCACGACACCACGCTCCTCAAAGATCTTGCGATTGGCCCGCTTCGAGGTTTCCAGCATCGGCTTCGTACCGTGGATGTAGAAGTCGCGTCCCGGGCCTGGATCGAAGAACCCGCGTTCCAGACCTTCTTTCCAGAGCCTCTCCACATGCTTGAAGTACGTCCCATCCTCAGGATCGAAGAGGAAGGTCTCCAGCATCTGTTTGCGGTCCGCATCCATCAGACCCTTCTGATGGAAACTGTCGATCACTTGACGGAACACCTCGGGCTGGTCTCCAGTGAGGCCCATCAAGGCGCGCTCTTGGGGGCTGAAGTGCGCGAACATGCGCTCCATCGCCTCCACAACATGCACCTCGTCGAACTCCTTCATCCGGATGCCCGCATCCTCAAGTTCGATGAAGGCTTGGCCAGCCTCGCCCAACTGCTTCAACTGGTAATCCGCAATGAACTTGGTGCCGAAAAGATCCTGCACTGGCCGCAGAGCATCAGCCACCACACCACCTGCCCGTGTGGCGCGGCCCGCCCGCGCACCCATCGTCACGCCCTTGAGAATGGCGCCTCCCGGGATGAGATTGATGGGATCGAGGAGCATGTCCATCGCCAGTCCCACAGCTGTGTTGCGCCAACCATTGTCGTTGGTGGGCTCCCCGAAGAGCATGGCCGGCAAGTCCGTATCCACATACCCGCGTTTCTTGGCACCGCGGCTTGTGGCCCACTCTTCGATTCCCGGCAACGCTGCCGTAAACTCCAAGCCAGCCTGCTTGAAGGCTTCCCACACATCGCCTGTGCGTACCAGCTCATCCAGGAATCCCACCGTGGTGTAGTTCCCGATGTTGATCATGTCGAAGACCGCGGGCAACACCTCGTTCTGGGCTTTCGCATTGATGTCTGCGGGGGTCTCCAGCCCAAAGAACGAACTCCCATCACGCTCCACGAACCGCTGGAACTCCTCCATGCGGCCCTCACGCTCAAACAACGCAGCATTGCGCTGCAGTTCGGTCGAAGCCGCACGCTCCGCACGGAGCTGTCCGGGCTGCAAATCCAACGAGGTGCCGAAGGCGGGGTTCGCTTGGGCCTCTGCCACATCCACAAGGTGCTGGCCAAAGGGCGCACCACTGCCACGTCCAAAGCCCACCTGCGACTGCATTGCCATCTGGCGCGCGAATCTGCTCATATCGGGTTACTTTCTATCTTTTGGAGAGACGACACCGCGAACGAAGTCCACGGGAGCTGCAATGCCTCGTACAGCATCCATGGGAGTCAATGTTCCAGGACCGTCTTTGAATACGTCGCGGATGGCACGCCCAACGTAGGAACCTCCAGCTTCTGCTGCAGCGCGTGAGGGATGCAGAGAAATTGCCTCAGGTGCCGCAATCCCATAGGCCCGTTGGATTTCAAGCGGAAGCTGCATCCGACGAAGCTCATCCAGGAACAGTTTCCACACATCGGGTTTGCCGGCATACGCCGCAATGTCTTCCTTCGCCGCCTGCACTGCGTCTGCTTCGCGACGCTTGGCATCCGCACCGCTCTGGGCCCAGCTCACAGGCATGAGACGCAGGGCTTCCACATCAGCAGCCATCTCAAGTTCGTCGGGTGTCTGTGTGCCAGATACCAAACGCTGTCCACGTCGATGTTGGGCGAGGTATTCCATGGCGGACATGCTGGTTCCAGTAGTGGCCACCAGGTTTGTGTAGTCGTGCATTACAGCTCGCTCAGCGCGCAACCGTTGTGTCTCAGTCAAATCCACGCGGCTCAATGCGGGCGCCAGCGTTGTGAGCATTGTGGCATGATGCGTGGCGAGTTCCGTTCCAGGCTCTCCGGTGGCTGCGATTTCCTGCAACTGTGCGGCCAACTGCATGGCCGGTTCCACATTGCCCTTCTTCGCTTCACTTAGCGCTGTGCTGCTCAGCATCATCACATCATTGATGCGTTGCCGGGTCTGCCCGGTGATGCGATCATCGCTGATCAAGTGCGCCCGGCTTGTCGCAAGATCCACGATGGCTCCGGTGACGTTGCGTGTCAACGGTGCAAGCTGTTCTGGCGTGACATGCGGATCGAACATCAGCTCTTCGATGCGCCGCATGCGTTTGGATCTTGCAGCCGCGGTACGCACACCCCACAAACGCTCAATCGTGAGTTCCTCCACTCCTGCCGCTTCGAGCATTGCCGAGTGGATTGCGCGGGCTTCTTGCAGATCCTCAATAGTCATGTCCGCATGGGAGGCGCTGAACTGGCTGATGGATTCAAGCTGCCTCATGGAGGCGTGGATCTGAGCCTGCTGGTTCTCCAGATCTGTTAGCAGATTGGAGTCGTACTCAAGCCCCGCCTGCGACGCCAGTAGGGCATCTTGCCGCAATCGGACGATGTCTTCTGTAATGGCGGCCTGCTGGGACTCCAACGTCTGTAGGGTGGATGCTGCACGTTCCGGATCTGCCGTAAGACTCCCCTGACCGGGGACAACGCGGCCTCCCGCACGTGCGGTTGCGCCAGCTAGCGCAGCTTGGAACTGTTGCCCGGCACTCGCACGTGCCTCGCTTTGTGATCGCGCCAGCTCCTCCCCAAGTGCGGGATCTAAGGAGCTGTAGTGATCCACCACACCGGCTTTCTGGCCCAGCGGTGCGCGATCCAGCGCGGTGAAGGCTTCATTGCGGCGCTGCATTCGCAGCATCTCGTCCTGCTGTGTCTGCAGACGCTGTTCGGTGCGGCGTTGCTGGCCGAGTTGCATGCCCGGTCCGAAACCTGCACTGAACCCTTCGAGGAGTGCGGAGCCAGCCTGCCCTAATTTTGATGCGAATCCCATTTCAGATCTCCGTTACATGCTTTTTAGCTGAGTGCATTGCCAGCACCGGTGCCCAAAGTGCCTCCGGCTCGTGACAGCGCGGCGACGACCTCGGGATTCCCTCCTGAGAGCTGCCCGCCTGCCCATGCCCCGGCTACCGTGCCGACAGCGCCGAAGAGCGAGGATATGAACGAGCCTTGCGAACCGCCGCGTTCCTGCGAGAATGCGGAGCCGTTGATCAGGCTCATCGCCACCTTGAGCTTGTCGGGGCCTAGCTCAGCAAACCAGTCGCCCGGGGTGTAGTACAGTGCTACGGGAAGGTGGGTGGAACCTGAAAGTGCCATTTGTGCAAGGCCCGTTAGATACCTGTCAAATTGGGCTTCGCTAAAGAACCCGCCATCGGGGAGCCACTGTTTTGATTGTTCTCGCAGAGCCTCAAGCTCTTCAGGAGAGCCCTCCTTCATTTGGGAGATCACACCTTGAATAGTTTTTCCCGGGTCATCTGCCCTTCTGTGCAAACCTTGTACAGTTGCCAGATCGGCCGCCCCAAGTGTTTGGACTATTAGATTCCCTACAGTATTCAGTTGCGTTCCGCGTACACCTTGACTGTAGTCAATTAAAGGGCCTCCCCACTCTGCAGATTTCGCTTCCATCAGTCCGGCCCATGCATCCAGATAGATCTTCTCTTGCTGGTCAGCTTGACGCGATGCAGTGATGAAGCGGTCCGCGTCCAGCCCCTCAGCGAGGGCCAACTGGCGCTGCTGATTGGCTACGGTCTGGTTGTGCAGTTGGGCCGCGTTGATGAACGCACCTTCCTGCCCGGGGAAGAAGTCTGCAGCAGCTTGATCCATGATCTCCTGCCGGCGCTGGGTCTTCTCTGCTGGGCTCAGCTCCTCATTGAAGAAGAGCTGGTTCAGCTGCGCGTCAACAGCGTATTTGGCCTGCTGGAATGCGCCAGTCTCCAGCTTGAACTGACCCGCAACATCACCAATGCTGACGGCCCACTGACGGTCGGCCTGATCTGAAGCCGTGTTGAACTTGTCGCGATCCAGATCATTCTGATCGGCGATGGAGTCGTACTTCGCCATCCGGTCCATGTTCTGATTGGTGATCGTCGCGGCCACCTTGCGGGACTCCAACGTGGGCGCATTCTCTACTTCGAGTGTGCCACCCCGCAGGAGATCCACCAATTCGCTGTCTGTCGGTGCTGCGCCCATCATCGCTGTGAAGCTCTGCTTCAGTGAGTCAGCTTCTGGCGAGGCCAGCAATTCAGCATCTGGGATCACTCCGGATGGATCCATCGTTTGAGTGAGGCCCAGATCCTTTGCGGTGACCGGACCCGGTGTGCCGACTTGCCCGGTGATGCCGGCCCATGCCTGCCCGATCTGCGCGCTGATAGCCCGCGTATCGTTGCCGATGTCACTGTAGATCTTCTTGACCGCGGCGAGGGCCTGCTTCTGGTCAAGGCCGAACTTCTTCGCGAACTCATCCACACGTTGGGTGAGGTTCTCGTTGAACTGCCGCGCGGTTTCTTCCAGCTGGTCTTGCTGGCCTTCAACGCCGGACAGCGAGGTGAGTGCGCCGGACAGGATGCCAGCATTGGTCTGGTTCACCTCGACGGCGCGTGTGGCGATCTCTGAATCGATCTGAGCGTAGGCACGCAACCGTTGGCCGTAGAGGATCTCAGCGCGGGCCAGAGCGGGGCCTGAGCGCGTTCCGCCCGGACTGAGGGCGAACTCCCGTGCCAGTTGCACGCGGGCCTCCTCGTAGTCCAGATCGATCAGCTCACGCCGAGAGGCGCGTTCCGTGTCCGGATCGTAATCTCCCAGCTGATCCACGATGCTCGACAGTGTGGTGGCCAGTTGCGAAGTGAGTTCGTTCAGCTCTGTCGCGTCCTGCTTGAGTGCGTCGGAACTTTCCTTGATTTCGGGCGGCAACTGGCCACCTTCTGTCATCATCGACAGCAGCTCGTCAAATGCCAGCGCTGCGTCCTCGCCGCCTGCAGCCATACGGCCGTACAGTGCGTTGGCCTGCAGCATCATGTCCGACGTCATGCCTTCGGTGCCGGCCCATGCCTCCAACGATTCTTCAGGGAAGTTGCTGTACTCACCGCCCATCACATGTTGCATCATCGTGAGAGCTTCAGCATCGCCTCCCGTGATACGTTCCTGCAGTCCGGTGACGAGCCGTCCCATGGCCGCGCTACCACCGTTGGCGACGATCTGCTCAGCCAACGTTAGATCAATGTTGCCTGCATCATCTGTGGGGGTTGCCGTACCATCGTTCCCATCAATACCCCCGTCGGTCGGCTCCTCCACGCCCTCTTCGGGCGCGCCTTCGCCCTCTGCAGGCGTCACAACATCCTCAGATGCGGGATCAATTTCCTGAAGACGTGCCTCGATCTCTGCTCGACGTGGATCGTCAAAGGCAAGGCCAGCCATTTCCTGCATAAGCCTGGATACTTCGTCTGCAACAGCCTCTGTGCCGGCACCGGGACGCTCATCCACGATACCCGACGTATCCGAGACGAATTGCTGCAGTCCGTCCAGATCCCCCGCGTTGAACAGGGCCATGCCCTCTTCGATTTGTTCGGGGGTGAAGCCCGCATCAAGCATGTCTTGGCGGGTTTTCTGGGCCTCCACCGATTCCAGCACTACCTCCTCGACCTCGGACACTACTGTGCCCGGTGGGGGGTCCTCCGGAAGCTGTGTATCAACATCTGTGGATGTGGCAAAGTCAGTGTCTCCGCCTGCAGCTGTAACGACAGTGCCGTCAGCCGTTGTTGGCGTGTCCCCGCCCTGCATGTACACGTCCAAACGCGAGCCCGCGTTGGTGTTGCGCTCGGCGTAGGTGTCCCCAGAGAAATTCGCGCGCAGATCGCGCATCTGATCCGGGGTGAGCGTGTCACGCATGTGACCATACGCAGCCTCGAACTCTTCGTCGATGTCAGCGTAGCGCCCGCCAGGGCTGTAGTTCGCGGACTGCTTTTCGATCCACGCAAGTTCCGCTGGCGACATGTTCGTCGTGTCGAGGGTGCGTGGGTCAATCGTGCCGTTCTCCACACCGATGCGGGTATCGAAGGGCACAGCTTCTGTGGCAACCGGCTCAGGTTCAGGCTCGGGTTCTGGTACACCAGTGGCGCCCGGGGCCTGCGAGGTGATGTCGAGGAAGGCCCCACCATCATTCGCGGCGACTGCAGCCTCGTATGCAGCGATTTGCTCCTCAGAGTAACCAGCATTGCGCAGTGTGGCCACATTGGAATCGACAGGTGCTGCAGCGACTTCTGTGGTGGTGGCGGTGTCTACTGGGTCCGCGCCGAGTGTGATCGGCTGGCCGTCAGGCCCCAGTGGCACGGGGGAGCCTCCACCATCATTTGTGCCCCCAGGACCTCTGATCAAGCCGCCGTCGCCCTGCAACACACGCAGCCGTGCAAGGATGCCCTGTGCTTCTGGACTGTTCTTGTCGAGAGTCGCCAACTGTGCAGAAAGCCTCGCGGCTTCGGTCTGGGCCCCCTCCGGTTCTGCAGCCACAGCCTCTTGGCGCATGGGGTCTTGCCGAGGATCGATGGTTTCCGCTGGGGGCAGCGTTGCACCTGTCCCACCGGAAGCAAACCCTCCTGCTGCGCTGCCCACAGTGGGCGCCACGGTGGTCTGTCGCATGGGATCGGCCAGAGGATCGACGGTGCCGGCCGGCTTGACGTTCTTTGAGGCAGTCACTGTGGTGGCGCCCGCAGGACCTTGGAATCCCGTTGAGGCTGCCGCCGCAGCATTCTTTGCCGCATCAGAGAGTGTGGTGGCGCCTGTAGGCCTTTGGTACCCTGAAGGTGTAGGGTCAAGCTGGGTGCTGGTGTCGGGCCGATTTGTGGTGACAAACGAGCCCGAGCCTCCGGGGAGAGCGGCTGCTGGCGGGCGATCCCCTGTGGGGATCGCAGATCGCTGGAGCTGCGATGTAGCGCTGGTCCGGACCTCTGGTGTCGAGGCAGCCGCAGCGGCAGCAGCAGCCTCCTGTGCGGCCTTCTGGGCTGCTTTCTGTGCGGCGCGCGCGCGGGCAGCCTCCGCCGCGCGGAACGCCTCCTGTTCGGCCTGCTGCTGACGGACACGCTCTGCTTCCTGCTGGGCGGCCATCGCTGCAGCCTGTTCCTCTTTGCGCTTCTGCTCGGCTGCTGCTGCGGTCTGCTGTTCGCGAAGGGCCTGCGCACGCCGCTGCTCGGCGAGGGCAGCCTGCTGCTGACGGACTCTCTCCGCTTCCTGTGCTTTGGCTACCTCGGCGGCATGCTGCTCACGGCGCAGACGGTCTGCTTCTGCAGCCGCCGCAGCCTCACGGTCAGCCTCGGCCTGCCGGAATGCCGCAGCCTCTGCTGCTTTGCGCTGAACTTCAGCTTCTTGGGCAGCCTTCAGTTGCGCTGCGGCTTCTGCACGCTGCTGAGCTTCTGCGGCTGCAGCTGCATCCGCTTCCCGTTTGGCCTTGGCTTGTCTGAAGGCTTCCGCTTCCGCAGCCTGCCGAGCCGCCTCGGCATCCTGTGCCGCTTTCAGTTGGCGCGCCTGCTCTTCGCGCCGCGCCTGCTCAGCAGCGGCGACCGCAGCGGCTTCGCGCTCAGCTTCGGCTTTGCGGAAGGCTTCTGCTTGGGCCTTCTTGGCTGCTTCCTCACGGCGCTTCTGGTCTGCAGCCGCTTGTGCGGCGGCTTCTCGTTCGGCCTCTGCCTTGCGGAATGCTTCCGCCTGTGCCTTCTGGGCGGCTTCTTCACGTGCCTTCTTGGCTGCTTCAGCAGCGGCAGCCTTCTTGGCAGCCTGGAGTTGTGCCGCAGCTTCGGCTCTGCGGTCCTGCTCAGCTTTGAGTTCGGCGGCTTTGCGGGCAGCGGCGGCTTCGGCAGCCTTGCGTGTGGCTGCAGCTTCTGCCGCAGCATACCCCGCGGCGGAAGACCGGGTGCGTGTAGAAGACCGGGTGCGCGTGGAGGCCCGGGTTGTCGGCTTTCGAGCGACTGCGCGCCGGGCGGATTTGGAGACGGTGGTTCTGCGTCTGCCACCAACCTTGCTTCTGGACCTTGCCATTGCAGCCTCTTTAGTCTTGTTCTGCTTGACGCTTGGCCCAGTTCAGGGCTTCCGCATAATCGATGTAGAACCTGTTGCTTGATTTATCATACGCGTCGAATCGAGCCTCCACCACCGCCACAAGGCGGGTATTGGAGGTGGTGAGGGCCTTCAAGGCTTGCTCGATTGCGGCGTTGGTGTTGGACAGCTCGTCAACACGCGTATCCAAACTGCTGATAGCTGCGATGCCGGTGCTGCAGGCTGCGATGGCTGTGGCTACGAAGAGCCCGATGATCCATCGGAACAGTCCCACAGAGACATACTGTGTGTTGGCCCCGCCTTGAGACATTGGAGATCCTTACTCTGCTGGGGTGTCGAGATCGGCGATGGCTTTGCGCACATACTCCAGGTTGCGCTCTGCGAATCCCAATCCAATTTGCATTTGCTGGAGCTGCTTCGAGCCCTCTTCGATCTGCTTCTTGGTGTTCTCGATGGATACGAGCCAATTCTGCTCATCTGCCTGCAGTGTTGCCAAATCGTCTGCCATTGGGCGAAGACCTTTCTTAGGTGATGTCGCGGACAGCGTCCACGAATTCTTCGAGTTCGTCCACCGCGTTGCGAACGTCCTCAGGGAAATCAGCGTACTTGCTCTTCAGGGTGTCGAACGCCGTTACGACGTCTTTGCCCTCGCTGATTGCGTGTTGGATGCGGCCAACCACTGCCACACCCTTGATGATTTTCTTGATGATGCCGAACATTCTCAACCTCCTAATTCAACTGCGCTTTGAGTGCTGCGACCTCTGCCTTCAACTCGTTGATCTCCTGCTGCTGGAGCAGATGCCCCTGCATGATGCCTGCGACGTTCTGTCAATTCTCTAAGGCTTGAATACGTGTCAAGAGGT
>Ga0098052_1001893_pt1 | contig 12802 bp, 5 predicted proteins | sample 15_taG_FD_81591 | JGI IMG/M metagenome (GOLD analysis project Ga0098052, IMG submission 81591) | Marine viral communities from the Subarctic Pacific Ocean - 15_ETSP_OMZ_AT15312 metaG | ecosystem: Environmental > Aquatic > Marine > Oceanic | place: Pacific Ocean | collected 2015-01-18 | reverse complement strand
CAAAAGGCTGGGCACACGTTGCCCTGCCGCCTAGAGAGCGTTAGAAGAGAAGAGACTAAGGGTTCGTGGGCGTTTTCCTGCCTTCCCGCTCACTCGAGCCCCTAGTCTTTCTTCTCGGCTTCCTTTCTCCTCTCCCTAGCGGCGACTAGTGGGTTTTTACGGTCCTCCCTCTTCTGTAGAAGCCTTATCTCCCGTGCGATGGGGTCTATGCTATCCACATAAGCCTGCATGTCCCCCCCTGCCAGTGCCTGCTCCCAGAGTGCTCTGAAGTGGCCTTTTCCTATCTTCTTATCAGGGTGTACTCCCCCAACGTCTTGGAAGGCCCTCCAAGCTTCAGTGAACGCTAGGTCTGTGGCGGCATCAACATCTTTAGGGGTCCACTCATCGCCAGACCATGCAGAAGCCAAGACGGGTACGGCAAAGTTGGTTGCGAGCCAGTCGCCCACAACTGCATATACACCACCCTTTGCCACACCGCTTAGTCCATGCCTCAAACTTCTTAATGCTTTTGGTCGACCCTTCTTTAAGGTGAGCGGCAGGCTTTCGACTGTCTCTCGGAATGCTCTTGGGGCTCTTGCAAGATACTGAAGTAGGTCCAAAGGGTTTTCTGTCCACGAGTCCGTGGATAGAATCACCTCCGGAAGAGTTACAAGCCCCCTATCCTTCTCTTCCTCTGGCGGAGGCTGATTCGCGTGCTCTTCTTCCGAGAACTTTAATGCTTCTGACTCTCCGGACGGCGGACCAGTGTGCTCTTCTTGCTCCTCTACAGGACCTAAAGGCTTCAAGTCCTCATCATAAGTCTTGTCTAAGTATTCGTTACGTTTGTTGGCTAGTGTAGGCATTAGTCTTCCTTCTTGCCTAGAAGCCGCTCCTCGGCCTCAATCAACTTACGCTGCAGTTCGTCAATCTCGCTCTCTGCAAGGCGTAGGTTTACGTCTAGCGTGAGGGGTCCGAGGTCTAGGGTCTGGATGTGCTCGCAGGCTTTCTTGCCTACACGGGAAATCCAGAGTGCAGCAATTACTAGGATACCAGGAAAGCCGAAAGCATCGACCATCCTAAGTATCTCTAGTGTCTCAGGGGATAACGGGTCCACAGTCTAGCCTCCTAGACCATAGCCTCTTCCGCAGCCGCTTCGACAGGAGCCTCTTCCGCTCCCATAGCACCACCTTCAGCGGCCATAGCCTCTTCAGCAGCACCTTGTAGAAGGCGCATGAACTCAGCAATCTGCTCTGGGGTAGCTTGGATACCGGCTTGCCCTAGCATATCAGTGATCATCCCCTCAGGGCCAGCAGCCGGAGCCGCCGCCTCTTCTTCGAGTGGGGCTTCTTCAAGTGCAGCACCTTCTTCAAGTGCAGCACCCTCCGCTTCAATCTCATTGAGGTCATCATCATACTTGCTGAGAGCTTCGTCCCGCATTTCATTCAATCCTGGCATAACATTCTCCTACGAGCGGACTTCCGCCCATATAGTTAAGTAAATTGTGGTTGCGGTTGCTCCGCCGCCACGAGTGCTAGTGACATTTAGTATAGCATTAAGCGGTGTCCCAGCGTCCTTGAGGACATAAGGCTCACCCTTGGGGAGAGCCGCTACGGCCAAGTCGGTATCCGCTGTGGCCGCAGTTGCGCTCGGCGTTAGGGTTAGAGTCCCAGATTGATAGACAAGGTCGGTAGCGGGGATGGCGGCTACATTCGAGAGCGTAGAGTCTGCGATATATAGTACCCCTTCGTCACCTTTATTGTCGGTAAGGTCTTCTCTAACTTGAAACTTAACGATGTTACCCGTAAGGCCTAGACCAGTCAGAGATACCACGGCAGTTACGCCGGTAGTGGCGGCGGCCCGAGTCAACGTATAAGTACGTTTTGCTAAAGCGACGGCCATTTCTAACGTCCGTCAGCAATGTAACTAACAACTTCGGTGCCAGTGCCAGCAAGCGTCAGCCTGCCGTCAGAGTTCACAGTACCGGTGCTTCCTGCTGTAGCGGCGGAGGTGAGGACGAATGCGCTTGCCATTGCTGCGCCGAGCTCAATGGTCAAGCCTCCGCCTACGAGTGTCCCCGTACCGCTTACGATAAGTGATGATTGCTCTGTGCTTGGGTCAAGGAGGATTACGCCCTCAGTTGCGTGCTTCTTAAGCACTTTACCTACGACGCGGCGGGAAGCCGTAGGAGTAACCGACCATGCGCCAGATGCTGCAAGGTAGATAGGGTCGCCAACAGTAGTTGCACTGTTGGTGTTAACGTCACGAATGATTGCCCAAGGAGCAATGTCAGTGCGTGCGCCGTCTATAGTTTTGTAAAGGCAGATGCCGAGTTTCCCGTGCCCTGACGCAGCGGTCGGTGCTGCTGCAGCGATCTTGCCATAGTTTCCGTCAGTTCCACTAGGCGCAATTTCGACAAGTGTGTACTTGGCAATGTCTGCTCCTGAAGAGTTAGTGACTCGTTGACGATCCCCGTAAGGAAGGTTTTGAACTGCGTTTATCCATTTTGGATTGATTGATCCCATCTCGTGACTCCTGGTGGCCTATGGCCTGTTGAGTGATTTTGCCCTTATGGGCTGCTGAAGGTGTAACCTACCGCACATAATTAATCAAGTTTGTTCAAAGGTCGGTATGCTTCTTTAGGATCATCCCCTCTGATCTGGCCAGAAGCCACGTCCTTGAGTTGCTCCTCCACAGCCTTGGCTGCGAAGTAAAGTGTATCGTCTGTGCTTGAAGGGTAATCGCGTACAGGGCCTGAGATATGGGCGAGAGTGTAGAGGAAACGCTTGAACACTTCGTCGTCTTCGTGGAACAGTTTGCTCCACTCCCAGCCGTTCACGGTATCAGCCCAATGAGAACTGAGTACGGGCATATTGTCAATGAAGGTAACTGCCCCCTCGTTTGCTACTAACCTTCCATCTTTGTCCCGATGTATCTCCGCCCAAGGGCCGAAGAGTTTAAGTGCCGACTCTTGTCCGGGGCTGATGCGCCTGTATCCCGACTTAGAGGAACGATGTTCCCCCCAGATGCCCTCCACTATTGGCCCTCCAATATCTGTTGAGAACTTCTTCATTTGTTTCCAAGCCCTCAGACCGTTGAACTTTTCGTCCTCATTTGCAGCAGCCCTAGCCGCCGCCAACGGGGTTGTAAGTATGTAGGCCCCTATGGAGTACATCTCTGCGGCTGTCATAGGTGAAGACATTGCCGTAGCTATCGTGTCTATGTCCCTTCCGTGGTCCTGCTTCAAGAAGTCTATCTGGCGTTGGGAGGCAAGTTTGCCCACATAAGTCATACCCGGACGACCCCACCAAGGCTTGGCTAGTATTGATCCCCAGAAAGACTCACTCTCTTCTCCCTCTGCCGCCTCTTCTGCTTCTGCGTAGGCCGCCCACTTGGGAATGCCTGCTAGGATACGAGACTGTGTTTTCATTCGTGCAAGTTGCGTCTGCCCAGTTAAGGCCTTTAGGGCATACTCACTGCTGTCCATGACGAAAGGTTCCATACCCGCTCGGAGCATTTGACCTGCGGCAAGTCTCCAGAAGCGGTAGAACGGAACAAGAAGCCCCATACCCCAGCTCTGCTCCCACGAGGAGAAACCCTGACTCCAGTCATACAGTGCGTCCTTCACTTCTTGGACCGCCTCATTGTGGTTCCGACCTTGTTTTCGCATCTCAAGATAGAGCCCAACGCGCTGCCGTTGTTGGACTTGAGTAGCGAAACCGTCTAGGTCGCTCTTTGCCCGTCGCCAGAGACGGTCTTTAATCTTGCCGGGGATTGCCCTGCCGTACTGCCTCTCTAGGTCGGCTATCAGTTCTCCTGTGGCCTGTGCTACATTAGCATCAACCTCCATGGAGGTGAAAGTATCGAGTACGCCGTCTAGCACAAGGTTCTCTCTCAGGGTAACCAGAGAGACAGTGTCATCCCCGAACTTGATTACTCCATCCTCACCCTTGAAGATGCGACCAATATCAGGACTAAAGACAGCCTCGACTGCTGTACTGAGAATAGGAATACCTCCGAACTTCTCGGCCATCTTAGACGTGACGTTCTGAATGCGAGGTCCGATGTAGGGCATATTAGTCAGTATGTTCTGGGTACTAACCTTACCTGCGGTGTAGATGCCGTGGTTCTGCCACATCTGACTGAAGTCGCCTAGGATGTTGTTGACAAAGTACTTAGGACGAGGCAGGCCCAAACCAGAAGTAATCATACCCTTCCATGCTCGGACGAACGATTCTCCGAACTGTTGTAAGTCCACGCCTTTTGGCCTTGTGTAGTATGTCTCCAGCTCTTTGACGAACTTTCGGTTAGCATCTGCCATTGATTCCCCGACGTGGGACGGCATGAATACCTGCCTCGGGTCCGTGACTTTCTGCCCACTTACTATGAGTAGAGGCTCAATCTCTTCAGGCGAGAGGCCTTTCTCTGTAAGTTTTGCTTCCAACTTAGTGTTGTGTTCGACCAGTTCTTCGGGACTAAGTACCTTACCGTCATCGAGGTTCCATCTGACAAGGTTCTTGATGTAGGCCTTTTCGCTCTGCCCGTGCTTCCGACCTGGGCGTATCTTGCCCTCGGATAAGTCCATGCCAAGTTTCGCTGCAGCGGACCATAGTACGTCTACGTCGCTGACTTTGTTCATGTTTCCTTCCATGAAGTTTATCATCGTTAGCCCTTCTTCTCGTGTGAGCATAGCGTGGGCATCATTCGCCATAGCCCTGATAGTGTGTTGCCATGCAGCGGCATCGATTAGGGCTCTGGAAGCCATTGTGATACCACGCGCTTCATTACGTCCCCAGTCGCTTCTACCGGAGGCTTCTCCTAGTTCCCGCAAGAACTTGTCATAGGTCATGTCATCATCAGAGAGCAACTCAAGAACTTTCTTTCGCATCTTCTGCGACTGTGGTGTAGATAGTCGAGGCTGTAGTTTGATATCCGCAGTGTCTAGGAATATGCGCTCTAAGGCTTGAACTAAAGACTCAGTGTACTTCCCTGCGTCGTCATCTGAGAAAATCAGTTTCCCCTTCTCGCTCACTTTGGTGTTGGACAGGATAAAGTTTCGGGCCTCTTTGAAGATACCTTTGCCCATCGTATTGACCATAGTACTGCCGTAGCGGCCTTCTATGGCCTCGGTAGAGTCGAAGTAACGGATGTGCTCGCCTATGAAGTCTTTACCTAGGTGGGTCTTGTTAAGGTTGTGCAGATCCCCCAGCGCGTGCTCTATAAATCTTTCGTGGCGGTTAACAGTCTTCGCTAGTTTGGGGGCTAATTTACCGTACTTTGAATAGTTAGGGTCAAAGATATTGTAGTAGTGCCACAGTGCCCTAGTGGCCGAGCCGGACACTCCCAGTTGAACTCCCTTGCCGTTAATCATATCGGAGAATGGGATTGGCACCCTTATCTTTTTAGTCCTAGGAGTTCTATAAGACTCCTTTATCTGAGAAAGAGCCTGCTGAACTGGTGTAGATAGGTTGCCAGCACGATACTCGTCCTCCATCCGCTTGAGGCCCTTCTGTAGGGACTTCATCCTCTTCCTGCCGTAAGTTAGTTTAACATCCCCCCGCTCGGCAGCGTTGACAATTTCCTTTAAGTAAAGGCCGTCTTTGCTGCTCAGGAACTGGTCAAGGACTCCAGGCACGTAGAACTCATCCATAGAATCCACAAACTCTTTTGGGTCAATTATCCAAGTCCCGTTAAGCCGGTTCCGTACCACAGACTTGAGGATGGGGTGCTTCATCAGATTACGTCGGGCAGGCCTAACTAGTTTTTCTTTCTTTAGAAGTTCAACTAAGTCCCTCATCCCTTGGATAGACTTCTCAAGAGAGGGAACTAAATTGCTATCGTCTATCTTTCTGTAGTCTGCCGCTAGTTTGTCTAGTTGTTTCGCTAAGTACTCTTCCGAATCGGCTTCTGCTCCAATGAGCTTGGCCCAAGCATCATGAGTTTCCTTTACTTTAGCTTCCGCTACCTTCTGATTGTCATAGGCATCTCGTAACCTCAGTTTATTCTTTGCCGTTCCACGCTTCGCCACGGCCTTGGTGAATTTAGTGCGCTCTGACTGTACTGCCGCTTGGGCTTTGTTGCTAGCTGTGTGGAGAGGCTTTAACTGCGTTTCCAAACTCTCGACCAGTTCCGCCTGAGCAGGCGCAAGGGTCTTCGCCACCGCCCTAGAAGTTTTTAACTTAGCCAGCTCTGTGGCCTGCTTGGCCATGTCGTCCCGACGCTTAATGAACCTTTGGTACTCTGCAGTACGATTACGGTCAGCGGCGGAGAGCCTCTTGGCGAGGGATTCCTTGAGCTCCTTGCTTTTGTAGACGATACCCTTAGAGTCTAGCATAGACATCATCTGCTTCTTAGTGAACGTCTTCATGTAGCCTTCCGTGGTCATTGCCCCTGTAAGCATACGGTCAAAGACTTCACGGACTGCATCTTTGACTTTCGGTTTTGGTTCCGCCTTAATAGCAGAGCCTGCAATCTTAACATAGATCTCAGTTAGCCAAGACCTGAACTTCTTAAACACGCCGTCGAGTTCAAGGGAAGGGGACTTGCCTGTGGATAGGTAGTTCTCGAATGCACGGGCGAAACGCTCTTCTGCCTCTACTGACCAGTCTGCTGGGCCAGACCATGCGGGGGCATCTTTATCCTTTGCGCCTCGCTGAACAGCACGCGCTATCTGAGCACGAGTACGTCCCATATGAGCCCAGCCTATGCGGTCCGCATCCAAAACCTCTATACCAAAGGCTTTCTGCAGAATATCATTGTCAATCCTACCCTGAGCCCCTGATCTCCTTAGATCTCTACGGAACACATGGCCAATCTCATGAAGTAGGGAAGATACGTCAGCCTGCTCGAATGCATACAGGATAGCCTTGTTGTCTTCGACAAATTGAACAGCGGCTTTAGGAGGAAGTTTCTTATCAGGCTTCTGGAAAAGAGGTAGTCGAACCTTACCTACGCGCTTCTTGACCTTATCAGTGAGGTCCATCATCATAACAGGCTCAAAGGCCTCAGCACCTGACTTCACTTCACCCGTATAGATCTTACCCTTGGTGTACTTCTTAAGCACGCTCGATACAATGCCCTTGGTGCCTAGTCGCGGGTCAGCGTGACCTAAACGCGAAAGATGTTCTGAGTAGGCTTTAACGGCAAGGTCTGTTGCGAAGTCCTCCCCATAGGCAGCCTTAAGCCGGTCAAAGACCGCGGAAGACCCGAGAGACTCCCTATTCCCGTTTAGCCAATCTTCCCAAAGCGAATGCTCGCGTAGCGATAGTCCCTCCGAGAGCTTACTCGTCCAGATCGAGAACTTAGCTTCATCGTTGAGTACTGCAACCCTTGCATACTCATCAAATGTTTCGGCAAGAGTCGAGGCGGGAGAAAGGGCTGGGTGTTTAATCAGGTCCACAGCCTTTCGCTGGAACATTGCCTCTGTAAGGGCAGGGGCACCGTAGAATGCTTCTGCGGCATCCTCGGGCATACCTACTTTTCTTGTCCACGCTGCTGGAGTAATTGCTACCGCATCGTAGCCCTCGTCCGCTGCTTTTTTCATCAAGGGTTTCATCAACAGAGTAAGCCACGCGGAGGTAGCTTTGAACGGTGCTTCGGGAGCGTAAACATTACGTCTAATATCGTCGTGCGCCGCTATAGCCGCTTTCCGAGCATCATTGGTTCGGGACAGGAGAATCTGTAATTCAGTAGATGACTTCGCCCTCAACACATCCTCCGACATATCCAGAGCCTCAGCAGCCCAAACTATAGCACTATCAAGGTCGTCTATAAGGTCTTCATCGAGAGGGTCGTCTAGGTGGTCCAGCTTCGCGGTTGCCAACGCTTCCATATGGCCAAACTTATCCTCTGCCTCGTGAGCTAAGTTCAGCGCGGCTTCAAGTTTATCCTCGTACTCGTCTGGATTAAACCCATACTTACGTCCGTGCTGCATCCAGTCACTCTGCAACTCATCCAGCATCATGACGTGCTTCCCGTCAGGGGTGAGCCTCGTGGTTATGCGTGCGTGGGCAAGTGTATTCTGAGCAAAGTGCTGACGAAGGTCTTCCGTAGACTTTTTGGGGTTATCCCATCTAATGATAACCTCTTGGTAGTCCTTGTACCCGCCTTGAACGTACTGCTGAAATTGAGGTCCGGAGAGGTCCCTCTCCCCTGGACCTCGGAACTCAAAGTCACGTATGGCGTTTTGGGCGGCCTGAACTTCTTTATACTCGGGGGATTCTATAAGTTTCTGATACTTTACAGCATTTGGACGGGCTCTTTGAAGTCGGCCAATGTTTGAACTAACGGTATCCATCATGTCCATCAGGCTGTGGGAGTACCCCGACTGCCTGTTGCCGAACTCAGCACGCTCCTTAGTCATGACCTCTAGCATTTCATCAAGTAACTCTATGCCTTTATCTATTCTTGCGTCTAGGGCGTGGTTATCCCCAGCCTGCAAGAATGCTTCCATCCTGTCGCTCCAGCCGTCCCCATAGTATCTTTCATATGGATTATCCGCGTCCAGAGACTTCCCAAGGTCGGACACCTGCATGGACTCAGACTTTGAGAGAATCTCCCCCAAAAAAATGGCCCCTTCGGGTGTCCGGCGCACGGGCCGGAAGAGACTAGACAGGGCCTGTTCCGGCTCAAGGAATAGGCTATGTGCCTCTCGTTTCACATCGCTGTAGTCAACGATTCCCGATGACTTGTAGAATGTGTACTTCGCTTTTTCGGCAGCCTTACGGAGGCGTAGCCGTTCCGCTTCCTGCTTGGGAGTGAGAGCTCGTTCCCCTAGGGTATCTGCCCTGTAGGATGTAGTCACTTCCACTGATATTTGGTTCTCTTTTAAGAACTTCTCTACATCAGACTTAACTACAAACCTCTCGCCTTTTGACGTTAGTTCCTCCAAGTAGATGTCAAGATTGGTGGAGTTTACTTCAGCCTCTTTCACTCCACGCTTGTACAGCCACTTCTCGTAGTCACCTATGAGCATACGCTTAGGCATCTCTTTAGTTGTCTCAATAAGTTTACTGTAGAATACAGGGACTTCTTCCGCATCTTGGAAGAGTACCTTAACGATATCATCTACAGAAGCGGGGGCAAACTGCTCCCAAGGGCTACGAAGGATATCCCCTTCCCTGATATCAGGTAAAAGTGCCGAATCGGGGAGTTTAGCCTCTTTTCCTGTATAGAGGTGGCTAATAGAGAGTACCTCCATATTAGTAGGGTCCATTAAAGTAACTTCGTCCTCATAGGGGAACTTAGCGTAAGTTCTGAGCGTTTCAGGTATGTCCACATTCCCTTGAGGGATTCGCACCTTTACAAGCCACCCATCCCTGTCTCCAATCTGAGGATCGGCCTTTCGTGCATTCCCGAGCAGGTACTCCACTACATGGTCTTCTATCTCCAGAGGGTCCTGGATATAGGAGTGCCCGAGCCGCTTAAAGTTTATTTTTTCAGGGTCCTGAGCAAAAACTACGCGGTATAAGAAGTGGTCCCCCGGTTGGGATAGTTTCAGTAACTGCCGTGCCTTGCCCTCAATACCCTCGACCGCCCTCTCCATCGCCTCTTCTCTATCGTTACCCCAGACGGTTCTGTAAGTCTCATATAGTTCATCCGCATGGGCTCGTAGGTCGGACTTATTAACGATATCAGCTACAGAAGCGGGTTCGTCTGCGCCTTGATACAGTATACGCCCAGTCTCATCGAAGGTGCCTCTGTTGGCCGTAGACTTGATGTTGACGTTGTCAAAGACGATGAACTCGGACTTGCCTCCACCTAGACTTATCACGGCCCCGTCATGCCCTCGTTCCTTTAGAACGTCTGTTAGGGCCTTAGACGCTAACTCTTCTGCCTCGGCCCCGCGAGTTACTCCCCAGTCCGTCCAAGGGAAAAGCATTGTCCCAGGGTTCTCTGGGGTACCCCACCCTGGGTCCCCCTTCCGAATACTATCGAACCCATCTGCCTTAAGTGCTCTGGTCGTCACCTCTGGGCCCAGCGGACTGGTTCGGAACTTGCCCCAAAGCTCCAAAGGTCCCCGCATATTTAGGTATACTCTCACGGCTTCGTCGTTCCAGTGCGGAGAGTAACCATGCTCCTTCGCCAGGTGCTCCCGAATGATCTTTGCCCCTGCTTCGCCTGTTGTTGACTCGCCCGGTATGAACGGGTTTTTCGCCGCACTAGGATCAAAGCCTAAGCGTGCCACGAGGGCTTCATGGATATCACCCGGCAGTCGCTTCCCTACGTTCAGGAGGCCACGGATACCGTACTCCTTCAAGCCAAAATCATAAGGGTTCTTAAGGGATAAGTAAATGGAGGCTAATGATCCTCCAGGTTCTACTGGCTCAAAAGCGCGGCTTTGGGGACCCCCTGTCAGTTTTGGCGTGCCCATGAGAGCATACGCTCTCGCTGTCGGAAGGTAGTCCGTAAAGTAGGACCCTTCTCCATACCACCCACTATCCGTGGAGGGACGATCTAACTTCTCAAAGGACTCAAACCCTTCCCGCACGGGGGTCCCATGAAATACAACCAAGGGTTTCCCTTCTTCATCTACTACCTTAGAATCCCCAAACCATTTCTTGAAGTAAGGGCTCTCCGTACCTAGTTCTTTCCATAAGCGTGCTGCTTCTACTGCTTCTTCTGCTGTAGTGGCACCTGCTGTGGCAGGCCCCTGATACATAATATCATCGAAGAGGTCACCTTGAGTCGCTAGTTCATCTCCCTCAACTAATGGCTTAACCTCACCCTTTAAGTCTGTTGCGAAGCCCTTGAAGTTACGCGCATACCATGCGTTTATAGCCTCCTCAGTGACTTTTTCGCCGCGATGCATGGTAGCAGCCCTTGCTCTCGCTTCAAGTATCGCTAGGATACCCTCAAGCTGTGCCTCAGCATCACGGTGTCTGAGGGTGTAGACTTGGTCTAGGGGCACCGCCACCTGCATACCTGGCTTCTTCTTCTTGCCTGCGAAGATAGTAGCTGTCTCAGTGCCGTCATCTAATGTGTGAGTGGACCTGACTGTCATCTCGGCAACAGACTGCAGTTCTCCATTATCTATCCAGCGTACAGTTTGACCTTCTTTTAGGCTTCCTAGGGAGGGTGCCGGAACCCAGATAGAACCGTCTGCCGCAGTGTACGCTCCCTCCGTTTCTTTGAAGAATGAAGCCTTGGCGAGATCTCTAAATCTTTTGCCTGCTGCGGAAAGCGGGGCCCCGTGGGCTGGGTTGAGTTTCCGTACTAAGCCATGAAAGTCAAAAGCAACATCCTTAATATCGTAGTGCTTAACTACTGGCCCTTCCTCGGTCGCTATCTGCACGAAGGCCTTCTTTACGCCGTCAACATCTCCGTACTTTAGGAACTTACCGGCATCGAGCGCACCCTCAGCAACTACCTCAACCTCATCCCCTACTTGGAGGCCTCTGAGCGCAATGTCCTGAGCCTGCTCTAGTAACGCCTTCTGCTTTTGGAGCCTCTTAAACATTTCAATTTCTATACTACGAGGCTCTTTACTATTCTGGATAACAGTCTCAAGGGCTTTTGAGGACTCTCGAGCGTCCCTGGTAGCATTCTCGATGGTCCTCTGGAGCCTCTTCCTGCTTAGGCCCTCGACTGCCGTGACGCTGAGGTTGTTCTCCTCGAAGAACTCAGGCATTACGCGTCTAAGGGACTCTACGACTAGGCGTAGTTTAGTATCCGAAATGTCAAGTGACCCCTCTGCAACTTTTGCGTCTGTTTCTAACTTCCGTAGCTCTAGCCCAAGAGCCTTCTCTGCATCCCCCGCCTCTTTTGCAGTTTTACCCTGCAGGTCCGCTAGGGCTCGTCGGGCTTTCACCGATACTTGCCAGTTAGCCTTTACTGCTTCTGCAGTAGTCCCCTTCAAGCTGAGTAAGAGGTTAGTCTGGAAAAGAGCCTGTAACTCGGGATCATCCCCCGTAGCGTCCAATGCCCTGCTCACAAGGGATTGAATAGCGTCGGCCTGCTCTGCCTCTAGTTCTGGAGGGACATTCTTGTAGGTGTATGTTACATTGCCTGCCGCATCTAGACCTTTCACCTCATAGGGGTCTAGCCTCGTTTTTAATTCTTCCAGCCTAGGCAGAAGGTCACCCTCTATGGTGTCTATGTACTTTGTGTACTTGATGTTCCTTCCGCTCTTCGCGGCTGCCTTACCGAGTTTGCCTGCGCCCAAGAACAGGGTAGATACAGCATCAGGCTCAAAGATCATCCCCGCAAGAACAACAGGGGCTTGTGTCAAGAATGGGTGGTCCTTCTGCATCTGGGCAAACGTGGCATTCCACGCGTCAGAGCCTGGGGCTGCGTCGGGGTATATATGGTCGAAGAAAGCCCTAGTGGCGTGAGGGGCAGCATCAACAATGTCCCCGCCCTCGCTTAAAAAGCGTATAGACTCCTCGTTTAGTACAGCATCTTCGGGATTAATAATTCCCATCTTCGCGAGCAGAGGACCTACGACCGGATACTTACCAAACTTTGCGCCAACGCCCCAAAGGGTGGTGGGGGCCAAGTTGAGAAGTCGCGCACCAGAAGCGAGGGCAGACTCCGTAGATATCTGCTCAGGGCCCATCAGGCTCATGCGCTGAGTCATTGGGGCTGGAGTAAGGATAGCCGCAAATGGGGTCAATGTTTGTGCTGCTAGGCGGCCTAGTTCGCCATAGGATTCTCCCCAGCGGTCTTCCATTTCGAGAAGTTCTTTAATGGCATCATCGTCCCCAATGTCAATGATCGCAGTGCCTTCGGCAAATGGGTGCCCTTGCAACGCCTGCTTAACCTCGCTCTCAACAAACTTAGCCGCTCGGTCTTTTACCTCTTGCTCAGATAACTTAGGATTTTCCTT
>Ga0098052_1001887_pt1 | contig 12812 bp, 15 predicted proteins | sample 15_taG_FD_81591 | JGI IMG/M metagenome (GOLD analysis project Ga0098052, IMG submission 81591) | Marine viral communities from the Subarctic Pacific Ocean - 15_ETSP_OMZ_AT15312 metaG | ecosystem: Environmental > Aquatic > Marine > Oceanic | place: Pacific Ocean | collected 2015-01-18 | reverse complement strand
GTGGTACGCGTATGCAGGGTTTGAGTTTGTCAGAGTTCAAATAACTGACTAATCTTGTGAATGACGTTGTTTTTGATAGTCTTTGGACCCGGGTTCGACTCCCGGCGCCTCCACCTAACATTAATAAAAATTCTAACTAATTAAGTTAAAGGAGAAAGTTGTAATCATGAGTAAAAAAAAGAAAAATTGGGAGCTGCCAGAAGTCCCACCAAATGATTTTGATTTTGTGGAAGCGTACGACGATGAACCATCTATAGACGAAAAGATGCTAGCTGAAAACACAGCGCCTAGTGCTATTAATTGTGCTTTTATCGGTGTTGGCGGCGGCGGAGGAAAAATAGCCAAAGCTTTTCTGGATTTAGGATTCAATAAAACTTTTCTTGTTAACACTACTGAAAAGGATCAACCAAATGGCGTAGAGACAGAGAATTTCCTTCTATTACCGGGCGCTGACGGCGTAGGGAAAGACATTAAGCTAGGAAAGCAAATTTTACAGGACAATAGCGCTCTAGTAGAAGATGCCTTAAGGACACGTATTGGCAAAGTAGAATGGATATTCGTTTGCGCTAGCGCTGGCGGCGGCACTGGCAGTGCAAGCTATATTTTACACAAAGCAATGACTAGATATTTAGCTTCTATTGAAGCGACTGGAAAAGTAGTGTATATTGTTAGCAAACCAACTGCGCAAGAGCTATTAAACCCAACTATTAAATCTAACTGTGAGTCCTTTTTGAAAGATATTGGTAAGCATACACATATTGTCATTGACAATGAAAAACAGCTGCAGCTGCTACGAGGCAAGGTAGGCATGTTAAACATGTTTCCTGCAGCCAATAAGAATTTTGCAAAACTGTTAGCGCAAGTGTTTAAATTAGCCGACGAAGCCTCTCCAATTCAGGCTTTTGACTCTAAAGATTTAGAGCGCTGTTTACAAACCAATGGCCGCATTCTTTTGGGCAGTACTGTCATTAGAGAGCCGACGCGACAAGATTTAGGTGCCGCTGTTTTGCAAGGATGTTTAAAATCATCGCCTTGCCCTGCGCCACCAAGTAAATCAAAAACAGGGGCGTTGCTAGTTATAACTACTCCAGAAATGGCTGACGATCCAACAATAAGCAATCGCCTAGAAGCTGCTTTTTCATACGTCGGCGGTAGATCTGATACATTATTTTCTGGCGTTTATGTACGAGAAAAGTTGCCAGGATTGATTGCGCTAACTTTATTGGGTGGTATTAGCTAAAAACAATTGTTTTCTACAACAATAATCAGAGGAGATAACGATGGAAGTACAACAAACTAAAACATGGAAGACCGATGCTCAATATGCTTCATACGATGAGGCTTTAGAACACCGCGATAAAATCTTACAAGAGCATGCTTTGGTAAAAATAAGAAAAGCTTCTGTTAAAGGTCGTGATATTTTTAGAGTTAAATACTGGGATCCCGAAAAAGCTCCAAAACGTAAAAAATCAAAAAAGCACCGTTCAAATGCAACAAATAATTAAAGAAGCTAGCTATGTTTGCGAACCTCCGTCACTTAAAATTGTAACCAAGTATAAACTATATAATGAGTCTGGATTTAGGGGCACCGGTGTCAAAGTATCATTTTATGAACACCGCGCTCTGGTGTTTCATAAAGATATTTTGACTAAACGAAGCTTTTTCGAAAGAGAAGAATATGACAAGCTACTTAAGCAAGTACTAAACACTATTTTTAATATGGACAGAAATGATTTTCAGAAACATTCTCTTAAAAATGAGATTAAAGGACTGTTCTTTTATGATAATTTAACTTGTGTAAAAGCTAAATCAGGTAAAATTATATTTAAACGTTAGTTAAGCATATAATTCGAATTATTTTCATATATATATCGGCTATTTAAGTTGGTTTTTCTTTCATGTTCAATGATAGCTTTCCTAATAAAAGCTTTTAGATCTCCATAATTAGCTGATACAATAATTGACATCATATCGCGATAAACAGAATGCAATAATCCAATTAACTCACCGTCAGAATTTAATATCATTGATCCGGATGACCCAGGCGCAGCATCAAAGGTATAAAAGCTTCTATAGCCTTTTCTTCCTATATACCTTCCTTCAAAAATTGGCACAACATCCTTATAATGTACACCATATGGCGATGCTATATTGAATACCTTGTCACCTTCATCCGGTGCATTAGGGGCAACTTTAACCTCCTCAACGCCAGCCATTAGATCTTTGACAAACATCATACATATATCCATTTCTCTATTAGAGTCGAGGACTTCCGCCGAAAATACTCTGCCATCCAGAGTTTCCGCTTGCAACATTGTTGATGTTTCTACGCCTTCTAAAAGCCCAGCAGCGCCGCCATTGCATACATGTGCGGCAGTCATAACATATGAGCCGTTATATGCAATTTTTACGATGAATCCGGATCCGACTGAAACGCTCCTTCCCTCTACGCATTGGTTATTTTCGCAACTTTTTAATAATATTGTTTTCTTTATAAACATATATCCTTTTCTTGGTAGTATTTCACTTGCTGAAAGATGATGACTATTAAGGCTGCATGATACACATGATACCATTAATAATAGGGCTATGATTACCCTAGACATGTTTTTTCCCTCCTTTTGCTTGGCCAATTGATATTGGCCTATATAATAAGTAATAAATCGTACGGCTAATTGCATCTTTCAACGAAAATTAAATAAATTACTATTTATTAGTGAGTCAACAAATGGATTGTAAACATGGCTAAAAAAACTTATGTTATTGATACTAGTGTGTGTCTGACAGATTCATCATGCTTAACATCTTTCGAAAATAACGACGTCGTACTTCCATTGAAAGTTCTAGAAGAAATTGATAATCACAAGAAACGACAAGATAGCGTCGGCGTTAACGCAAGAAGTGTAATAAGAAAACTAGATGCTTTAAGAGAAAAGGGAAGCTTATATAAAGGAATTCGAATAGATAAAGGCAAAGGAATCATATACGTAAAGCTTTGTGTAAAAGACGGGCTCCCCGAAGATTTAGATTTAAGTATACCAGATAACGAAATCATAGGCGTCGCCTTGAATCAACAGAATTCATCGCCCGGGAAAAAAGTAATTGTTGTGACCCGCGACATCAACATGCGCGTTAAATGCGACGCGCTAGGTTTAATAACAGAAGATTATCAGTCTAATCAAGTGGTATCGGACACTAGTCATATATATACTGGCTTTGTTGAACATTTAATAGACGAACCAATAATCGATCGATTTTACAACGGTGACGAGGTATTTATCGAAGAAGAAGATCTCAAGTTACATCCAAATCAATTTATCATGCTAGTTTCAAATCAAAATGAGAAAAAGTCCGGCCTAGCAATGTTTAAAAATTATAACAAACCTTTGATTCGAATCAACGGAAAACATAAAAAGGGTCTTTGGGGTGTAAAACCTAGAAACAAAGAGCAAATGTTTGCTCTAGAACTCTTAAAAGATAAAAGCATTGATGTAGTTACTTTAGTTGGCAAAGCAGGCTGCGGAAAAACTCTTTTAGCTATAGCATCCGGATTGCAACAGATTATTGAAACAGAGGAATACAATAAATTGGTTATTTCTCGGCCAATTCAGCCCATGGGCCGCGACATTGGCTTTCTTCCGGGAACAATAGAAGAGAAAATGGCGCCATGGGTCGCCCCGATTCAAGATAATTTACAATTCTTGATGGGCAATGATAAGGCTACTTTGGAAATGTATATGGAAAACGGTATAATTGAAGTAGAAGCTTTAACTTATATCCGCGGCCGTTCCATATCCAATGCATTCATTATTATTGACGAAGCTCAAAACCTTACCGCTCATGAGCTTAAAACTATTCTGACACGTGTTGGAGAAAACACAAAAATAGTTTTAACGGGAGATATTGAGCAAATTGACAATGTGTACATTGACGAAACATCAAATGGTTTAACTCACGCAGTTGAAAAGTTTAAACAGTTTGATGTGGCCGGTCATGTCACATTAATTAAAGGCGAGCGTTCTAAAGTTGCAACAATTGCGTCTAAAGTCCTTTAAATTTAAATATTTAAATTTTATACTATAATCTAAAAGAGGTAATCTAATTATGAAACATGAAGAAAATCCAGAATTACTAATACCTGTCATTAAAGATAGCGTTATAAAAAGTATGCTAGTAGAGCACACCGGCGAGAAATTTCAGCCGGATAACGGTGAAGTAACCATTGAAATGGTGATTGAAGCCATGGCCGAAGAGTTTCCAGAAATCCTCCTTGCAATTGCAGAAGAAAACTTTATTAGAGGATATCAACAGGGCCTAAATGATAATAATCTAGAAAATAAATCAAAAAAATAATAAAATGAAAGAATATATAAGTGCTAGCGCTAATAAAAGTAACAAACTATATAAAACAATGAATATCCACGGAAAGCCAGTACAGGCTTTAAAGCCTTTTGAAAATAAAATTGATTTCAACTATGTTGTGGATAAAATTGAAAGCTTGGTTCCTGCTCAACTGATGCAAAATATTGATGCGTTTTATGTAGGATACTTTAAAGATTTTTTTAAAGACGATCGCGAATTCAACGCGATGTTTAAAGACGGCGCCGTTTATATATCTCCGGATCAGGACAACGAAGAAGATCTTTTAGATGATATCGTTCACGAAATAGCGCATTCTTTGGAAGAAAAATATAATAGATATATTTATGGCGATCGAAAATTAGAAATAGAATTTATAGGAAAAAGAAGAACGTTATACTTTTTTGTTGACAAACCAACTTTAAATATGTTATACTATAATAATCCAGAGTATGATGCCAAGTTTGATGATTATTTATACAAAGGTATTGGATATGACAAACTGAGATTAATAACTCCGGAGCTATTTTATTCTCCATACGCCATTACTTCTCTTAGAGAATATTGGGCAAACGGTTTTGAAAATTATTTGTTGGGAGATCGCAACATGCTTAAAGATATTAGCCCGGTGTTGTATAATAAAATTGAAAATTTATTTGAGGAAACACAAAGATATGAAAGTTGAATTTAAAAAGAAGGGTAACAAACTATTTCTAAATATGATAGTTATTCCCAAAACAGTTCGAGAGCCTAGACGTCGATACACTACAGAAGATATCGAATTGTGGCTCGCGAGCAATAAAAAAAATATTGTTTTAGATAACTACAGATTGATTGCTAAACCACACTTTGTACACGACGGAATGGGAGAGTCATATTTATCCGGAGAATGGATATATGAATTAATTGAACAAGAAGCACCAACAGAAACTCCGCCGGTAATTATAACAACGAAGACAACGAAAACAAAAACAAAGCGTGCGCCTAGGCAAACAAAAGCTATTTTGGAGGCGCATACATCTAGTCCATCAAAAAGCCCATCCGGAAAGTCTGCAAGTAAAAAAGCATCCAAAGCAAAAAAAGTTCAGAGGGTTTAATGTCACATATATCATTTTCAGAATTAAAAGAGTGGAAAAACTGTCCATGGAAACACAAATTAAACTATCTAGAAAAAATCAAGCAATTCAAAGGTAATGAATATACAGCTTTTGGCAGTGCTTTGCATAGCGTATGTGAAACAACAGTCTTAAACAATGATAAAGATGGTTTTGATTGGACCACTTATGATAAAAATAAACACTTTGAAACAGAGTTTTTGAACAATCTTAAAGAACTAAAAGAAAAAAGCCCTGATATCGTTCTTAGACCGGAATTGATTGAGCCAATGCGCGCACAAGGTAAACACATAACCGAATTTATTCTTCCAGCTTTAAAGAAAGATTTTGGCAATTTTAAGCTTGTAGCAGCAGAAGAAAGTTTGTATGAATTAATCAACTCAGAAGTAGACAAGAAGTTCAAAGGATTCATAGACTTGGTGATTTACACTCCAAAGGATGAGAAATATCACATTATCGATTGGAAAACCTGCGGCTGGGGCTGGGATACTCGCACGAAGACTGACAAGATGACAACTTATCAATTGACTCTTTATAAACACTATTGGTGTAAAAAGCATGATAAAGAATACAAAGATGTATATACCCATTTTGCACTCCTCAAGCGTACAGCAAAGAAGAATATAGTAGAAATATTTAAAGTTTCCAATGGTACTAAAAAAATTGAGAATGCTCTTAAATTACTCAACAAAGCAATGTATAATATTGAAAAAAAGAATTATATTAAAAATCGATTAGCATGCCATGGCAGATATGGAGTATGTGAGTATTATAAAAGCAGCCATTGCGCTTAATTTCAAACGAGGAGAATAATATGACAGACAAAAAAATTAAAATACTGACTTTAAGCGATATGCCGTTAAGTCCTAGTGGAGTGGCTACTCAAACTAAATATGTGATTGAAGCACTTTTAAAGAGTGGAAAGTTTCAAGTTAGATCTTTCGGTGGAGCTATGAAACATCCAAATTACAATCCAATTAAGACTGAAGAGTGGGGTGACGACTGGTTAATCTGGCCTGTCGATGGATATGGCAGCCAAGAGCAACTTCGTTCTATCGTTCGCGAAGAAAAGCCAGACATTCTTTGGTTTATGACAGATCCTCGTTTTTGGGGATGGTTATGGGAAATGGAAAATGAAATTCGGCCTCTTATGCCAATGGTTTATTATCACGTATGGGATAACTATCCTTATCCTACTTTTAATAAAAGGTTTTATGAAAGCAATGATTTCGTCGCGACCATTTCAAAGGTAACAGATGACATAGTTAAAACAGTGGCACCAACTGTTAAATCTCAATATATTCCCCATGCTGTAGATTCAGACGTTTTCAACATCATCGATGATAAAGAACAGATCGAGACCATAAAGAAAAATCTCCTGAAAGAACATTATGATGCTAATAAATTTATTTTCTTTTGGAATAATAGAAATGCTAGAAGAAAGCTAAGCGGATCTGTTATATTTTGGTTTAAAGAGCTATTAGAAAGAATAGGCCATGACAAAGCAAATTTAATCATGCACACAGCAACGAACGACCCACACGGACAAGATTTGCAAGCAATTATCAGCGAAATTGGATTAACTAACGGAGAAGTTCTTTTTAGTCAACAAAAGGTAGAAGCTAATAAATTAGCTCTGTTGTATAATGTAGCAGATTGTACTATTAACTTATCCGACGCTGAAGGCTTTGGTTTGGCTACTTTGGAATCGCTTTCTTGTGGGACACCAATTATAATTAATAAAACCGGCGGACTTCAGGAACAAATCGGCCCTGTAGATAACGAATTTGGAATTGGTTTGGAACCAGTATCTAAAGCAATTATAGGTTCACAAGAAATTCCATGGATTTATGAAGATCGAGTTAGCGGCAAAGAAGCTGTAGACGCAATGGAAAAAATGGTTCTCATGAGCAAGAAAGAAAGAGATAAACTCGGCAAAGCTGGCAGAGAACATGTTTTAAAGAATTACAATTTTGCAAATTTTAATAAAACATGGGTTGACACTCTCGTCAATCTTCATGAAGAAGAAGGTTCTTGGGAAACTAGAAATTATAACAATTCGTGGAATTTGGAGGAAATAACATTATGAAAATTTTGATTAGAGGCCCAGTTTTAACTAGATCTGGCTATGGCGAACACTGCCGATTTGTAATGAGGGCGCTAAGAAAATTAGAAAATGTAGATTTGCATCTTCTCCCAGTGCCATGGGGCGCCACAAATTGGATTTGGGAAGAAGATGAGGAACGAGCTTGGTTTGACGAAATTATTAAGAAAACAGCTTTATATCATCAATCCACGAACAATCAACCGCAATACGATATGAGCATTCAAGTTACTATTCCGAATGAATGGGCAAAAATGGCAGCCATCAACGTAGGTGTAACAGCTGGAATTGAAACTACCAAAGTACCTGCTATATGGTTGAACAAATGTAACGAAATGGATAAAATAATCACCATTTCTGATCATTCGAAGCATAGCTTTTTAGAAAGCACCTATGAAGGCACAGATCAGAATACCGGACAAAAAGCACAACTAAACTGCAACAAAGATATCGACGTTGTGCATTATCCGGTTAAACAGTTTGAAGAAGTTGATTTAAATCTAGAATTTTCTTCAAAATTTAATTTTCTCACTGTTGCACAATGGGGCCACCGAAAAAATATTGAAAATACGATCAGATGGTTTGTTGAAGAGTTCATCGATAATCCAGAAGTAGGATTAATCATTAAAACCAGCATAAAAGGCGGTTCTGTAATAGACAAACACCATGTTAAGAAAAACCTTACGCAGATATTAAATAAATACAAAGATAGACAATGCAAAATTTATCTTTTACATGGCGATATGACAGATCAAGAAATGCACTCTCTATACAAAGACAAAAATGTCCACTGTTTAGTGTCTTTAACGCATGGCGAAGGTTTTGGCCTGCCTATTTTTGAAGCAGCTTATTCTGGCCTACCAGTCTTAGCAACTGATTGGTCAGGTCATAGAGACTTTCTGTATATGCCTGTAAAAAATAAGAAATCCAAGAAAACAAAATTAACGCCACATTTTGCAAAGGTCAATTATGACTTAAATGAAATACAGAAATCCGCTGTATGGAAAGATGTTTTAGAAGCCGATTCTAAGTGGGCATACCCGCAACAAGGTTCATATAAAATGAAACTGCGAGAAGTCTACAAACAACATGATAGATTTAAATCACAGGCAAAGAAACTGCAAAAATGGATTGTAACAAATTTCAATGCAGAAAAACAATATTCTCTAATGTTAGAAAAAATCATGGGAGAAGAATACTTAAAGGCTTTTGAATATAAGAATGTAAAAATAGAAGATATCCCAAAGATTAGCTTAATTACGTCTGTATACAAAGCTTCCGATTATATCGAGCAGTTAATGGAAGATGTTACTAATCAAACGATATTTACAGATAAGTGTGAATGGATCATTTTGGATGCCAACAGTAAAGAAGACACTTTTGAAGAGGAAGTGATCCAAAAATACATTGAAAAGTATCCAAATAACATCATATATAGCCGCTTAGACGGCGACCCCGGCGTTTATGGTGTCTGGAATGAGGCAATCAAGTCTTCCACCGGAGAATTCGTTACTAATGTAAATTGTGATGATAGAAGAAAACCAGATGCTCTTGAACAACAAGCCAAAATGCTTGTTTTGAGTTCAGAAGCTGATTTAGTATATAACGATTCTTATATTACTCAAGAAGCAAACCAAACATGGAGCGATGTTAAGCAAAACATGCCGAGATATAACTTTGAACAGTTTTCCAAGGAAGCCTTATTGAGACAAAATTTACCACATAATAATCCCATGTGGCGTAAATCACTACATGATAAAAATGGATATTTCAACGACACCTACAAGTCAGCCGGTGATTGGGATTTTTGGCTAAAATGTGCCTTCGAGGGTTCTAAATTTGTAAAGCATCCAGAAGTTCTAGGAGTCTATTATTTTAATCCAACCGGTATATCAACAAATCCAGAGAACAACTCTTGGAAGAAAGAAGAAGAAAAAGAAATATTTATGAAATACCGCACAGCCCTAATGAGTGAAAGTGAATTGTAATTTCTCCCAAATATACGCGTATAGATCATGATTGATTGGCAAAAGTTAATCAATCATTGTGGTCTGTTTTGGCAATATCCAGTATGCACTGAAAAACAGTTTTCGATACAGAATAATTTTTTTGCGCAATATCTAGGCTTCCCATGGGCCACTATATTAGATAAACATATAGATTTGGTTGAAATTGAAAATCTTTTAATAAAATACGTCGACCCTAATATCGAATATTTTACATGCTGCCAGCATATAAGGTTTCGAGAGCTTGCCCCTATATTATCTAAATTAAATGTTAAAAAACTTTATACGCCGCATAAATGTATTGGTGAAGATAGCCTAGGGGATATAAAGTTATTAGCATCTCCACTTTTTGCAGTCAACTATGAAGACTCAACTAGAAATGAGATATTTAAGTCCAAAGATTTTCTTAATATGGAAAGAACCCTTTTATTTAGTTTTATGGGTGGTTTACAGCCGGGATATTTAACTGATATTCGTGATAAGATATTCAAAATGCATAAAAAGCAGAATGTTTTTATAAAAAACACAGGCGGTTGGCATTTTAATTCTTTAGTATATACTAATTTGCAAAATTTTACACAAGATGAAAATATATCGACAGAACATAAAAATGGAACACAAAAGTATAATGAAGTTTTGATAAATTCGAGATTTTCCTTGTGCCCATCCGGAACAGGCCCAAATTCTATAAGATTTTGGGAAAGCTTAGCAGTTGGAAGTATTCCGGTGCTTCTCTCGGATACTTTAGAGCTTCCTCCCCATGATTTGTGGGACGAAGCAATTATAAGATTAAAAGAAAGCCAAATCGATGATCTATACAGTATATTAGAAAATATTTCTCCCGAAGAAGAAGAAAAATTAAAAAAGAATTGCATCAAAATATATAATTTCTTTAGATTTAATTATTGTGGCGAAAAGATATGATACTGTTTACATCACACAAATACGTTTTGGATAATTGCCCAAAGAGACTGAAAGAAAATTTAAATTTTTGGAAAGACTTAAATTCAGACTATGAGTTTAAATATTACGACGACTCAGCTGTGGAATCATGGATGCAAAAAAAAGTGGATTTGAAAACTTTTGAGTGTTATAAAAAGCTTCAATCCGGCGCTGGCCGAGCGGATTTGTTCCGTGTATGTCATATGTATTATGACGGAGGAGTTTGGGTCGACGCTGATTTACCAGCATTTGAAATCAATTCTATGGCGCCAAATCTAAAACAAACGATAGCCACTCACAGCACCGCAATTGTACGTAATAGAAAATGTAATAATCCGCGATATACGCTTATAGCTAGTGAAAAAGAGAATATGCTTTTTTTGATGTTAATCGACGCAATTAATCAAAATATCTCAAAAGCAGTTAAAGAAAAAAGTAAGTTGACAACTATACATGTGACGGGCCCGTTCGTTTTACATAAACTGTTATGTAATTTATGTAATTTGACACGTATCGAAGATTTGCAATTAAATTATCGATATGATTTAGTGGGAGACTCAAGTTTTATTTACATTGAGGATATTGTACCGGAAAAACCAACATATGTTGAAGAAAACGTGTATGCAGGTTATAACGAAGACTTACGCGCCATGGGCATAACACCACATGACCACTTAGAAGCCGTATCGAAAGGATAAGAGGATTAAAGATTAATGGAGTTTAAATATAAAAATGTTTTAGTTACCGGCGGAACTGGTTTTTTAGGAAAAAATCTTGTGCCTATATTAGAAAATATGGGAGTGGATGTTACTGCTGTTGGCAGTGAATACGACCTTACTCAATGGCCACAGTCAGAAAAATTATTTAATTTGAAAAAATACGATTTAATTATTCATGCCGCCGCCTTCCAGGGGGCTGGTGATTTTACATTAAAGTATCCTGCGGACCAGTTTTTTAAAAATAATTTAATACATACGAACACACTAGAGTGTTGGAAAAGATTTCAACCTCAAGCTAAATTAATAGGAATTGGCAGTACTTGTTCTTATCCCGGAAATAAAGAGTTTTTAAGCGAAGAAGATTATTTTACTGGACCTTTGCATCCATCTGTTGAGACTTATGGGTTGACTAAGTGTGTCATGCAGCAGGGCATAAAAGCTTATAAAAAGCAATATGGTTTAACAGGAACAACTCTTGCTTTTGCTACTCTTTTTGGACCTTATGATATATTTGATATATCAAAAAGTCACGTAGTTTCTGCGTTAGTGCAGAAATTTTGCGATGCTATAAAAAATAACGAAAGCAAGGTAGAAGTTTGGGGGGATGGCACTCAAACTAGAGAACTAATATACATAGAAGATCAAATTAGAGCTTTGTTGATGTGTGTAGAATACAATGGAGATCTGCTTAATATAGGATCAGGGCAAGAAACATCAATAAAAGATTTAGCTGAAAAAATAAAAAAATTGTCTGGCTTTACTGGCGAAATATGGTATAATACAGACCGGTTCGTTGGTGTTAAGAAAAAGCTGTTAAATATAAAAAAAGCTCGTGAATTGTTTGGATGGACGCTAAATGAAACTCTGGGCAGTTTAGATAAAGGCTTAATAAAAACAATAGAGTGGTATAAAAAAAATGAACAATCGTAAATACTTGCCAACATTTTCTGAATTGATTGATAGATTATCAATAGTGCAATTGAAAGAAGTATTTTTACCGGAGCATAAAGAAGAATATGCTAAAGAAATTAAAAACATTGTACATGATATTGATATACTATTGACAAAATCTGATAATATCACCGGAGAAGTAATTCGCGCCATTGTTGTTTTATCTCAAATTAATTTACACATTTGGCACAATGAATCAAATTATAGAAAAGGAATTAAAGAAGGAAACAACCTTGAGTTAACTCATGGGCTAAATGGTATACGTAATACCGCAAAAAATAAAATTCAAGAAACCACCGGTGGTCGAAAAGATTATAAAATTGATTGTCTAGCTGCGGACTTTAAAGATTGGGAAGTTAGTTGGCACGGTAATGAGTAAAATTTTAGTAATTGGAGATTATTGTAAAGACATATATGTCTATGGAAGCTGCGAAAGGTTGTGTCCGGACGCACCAGTGCCAGTTTTTGTGCCCTCCTATATTAAACAAAATTTAGGCATGGCTGGTAATGTTTATCAAAATATTATATCATTGGGCATATCAGCCACACTTAAAAGTAACAACACGGCTGTTGAAAAAAAGAGATATGTAGAAGAAAAAACTAATCACATGATTTT
>Ga0098052_1001882_pt1 | contig 12832 bp, 13 predicted proteins | sample 15_taG_FD_81591 | JGI IMG/M metagenome (GOLD analysis project Ga0098052, IMG submission 81591) | Marine viral communities from the Subarctic Pacific Ocean - 15_ETSP_OMZ_AT15312 metaG | ecosystem: Environmental > Aquatic > Marine > Oceanic | place: Pacific Ocean | collected 2015-01-18 | reverse complement strand
GGCAGTTGGCATGTACAGGTGTTGTCGTTGGCTGGTAACGTCAAGGTGCCTATCCCCTGCCCCTGATCCATCGCTATCTGCTGGTTTCCAGTCCCACTTTCCACCTGATGAGGTTGGTTGCTTATAGCCGGGGGGTGTGCCAAATCCATCGCTCTGCTTTTGCTGTGCGCCAGCAGCAAGGAAGGCATCTATCTGGGCTTGCGTTGGGCCTTTGTTTAGGTCTCCTGCAAGGAAAGCATCTATCTGCGCCTGTGTGGGGCCAGTAGTTGCCGGGATATCTACCCTCCCAGCCGTTTCGTTATACCCTGGACCTCCAGGCTGTACTACGCCACCGCCGTTTGGGTTGGGATTGGGCTGCTCTCCCAGTAATCCACCTCCAGATACAGGCTGTGGGGGGTTCCCGCCCGTGTTCCCGCCAGACGATATACTGTCCTTAGCGGAGGTTACCGCGCCAGCAATCGCATCATATCCTTTATCTATAATCCCAGTCTCATCAAGGACTGTACCTAAGCCAGGGATAAAGCCGTTAATGATCCCAGCAACAACCCCAGTACCCGCTTCTTTAATCCACGACTCAGCTTCGGGGGTGAGGAGGTAGTCCATGAACTCAAACTCATCCATGCTCTCCCAGTCGAAGTCAGGGGTTCTGTCGGGGTCAACGGGTTGTGGTCCAGTTTCTGTCGTGCTGGAGTTATTGCCCAGCAGTCCAGCTTGGCGCAAGGTATTCCCAGTGGCCCCGCTTCTGAAGAGGTCAGTGCGCCCTCCCACGCTTCTAGGGTCCCAGCTAAGATTATGTGGGACATCCAAATATGGGCCATAGGGGTCTACGTCTGGCTTATCGCTGTCTATGGTCATAATCTTGTCCTAATTATTCAGATATGTCTGGAAGTCACCCGGGGTCATGCTCTCCCATGCGTAACCACCAGAGGGGCGGGATGGAACGGACTGCTGCTGGGAGGTGTTAAACAGGGAGTCACCTATGTTCCAGCCTGCATACACACCACCAAGGATGTTTGTGGCACTGCCGGGCTGTCCCTGTACTGTACGGTCATAACCACCAAAGGAGGGTTGTGCCAGTCGATTACCCAGCAGGGTGAGGTTGGTGACAGGACGGTTCTGGTTGAAGTCCCAACGTCCGACATCACTGGATATGAGTGACTGGTCGTACAGGGTTCGTTGGTTACCCACATCCTGCATGGTGTTGGCTCCAGCCTGTAGTGCTGACTGGGCTGCTGGCATATACGCCAGTCCACTTGCAGCGGCGTTATTCGCAATGTTGTTTTGTTGAATGTCCTGCGCCCTACCACCAAGCTGTGCTGAGATATCCCCTGCCCTCTGGCCTATGCTTTGGCCTCTTGCCTGAAGATTAGCCCGTGCCAGTGCCTCGGTCATGCGCTCTGTAGCATCGGCTGCTGCCTGACCTTTCATCTGTGCCTGCCTGCTACCACCAAATGCGCCCTGCTGGGTTGCCTGTAGGTCAAGGGAGGGGAGGATACGCTCCTGCAACTGCCTCATGACGGGGTTGGCAACTGCATTCTGGAGACCTGGGTCTATGCCAAAACCTATCTGGTCTTGAAGCTGGAATCCACCAACCTTTGAGCCTCCACCACCAGCCAGTTGAGCAGCCCTTGCAGCCATATTGGCCCCAAGATAGTCCTGGGCAGCGACATTACCTAAAGCAGCATTCTGACCCTGCACCTTGTAGGGATCGAGGTTGGCTACCGTCTGACGGGGGTAGTATCTAGGTCCACCCTGGTTGTATTGCCGGGCAGAGGCATTGAGGAAATCAGTTATCCCCTTTTCCTGACCGGGGAATAGATAGGGCTTGACCTCTGTGGTCTGGTCACTTGTACCTTGTGATCCAAGCAAACCACCACCTATAGCCGTACCTATGGCTCCTGCATTATCAATTATCCATTCGCCTGCTTCATTCCAGCCCATTGTATTGCTCCTAGTCGTCAATAACTATCAGGTCGAATCCCGCAGACACATCTGCTGTGGCCGAACCTGAGAGATTTTGTGCGGATAAATAAATGTCTGTCTTCTCTGTCAGCTTCATCTGGGGTGAGAAAACATGTGTAAAGTGTGATGAGGCATCAGAGTCCAGCCCACGAAGATGCTTCAACTGCGGGGCATAGCCGTTGGTGTTGTCCTTCTGCCACATCTTGACAACCACATCGGGATCACCACCACCATTGGAATTCAGGCTTGCCCAATAATTATCAACGTATGCCGTCTTATTAGCGGGGCAGGTCCAGAGTGCCATGAGGGTCTGATTGTTGCCTTCCTGCACTATGGCGCTTGCTGTGCCTGCTGCCATGCCTGTAGCACCAACCCACAGGTCTTCATCCATTGCGGTATCATCCAGCACCTTGACCCTGAATACCCTGCGTAGGGGTGTGTCCAGTGCAACCTCTGTCGCTGAATCGGAGCCGTCAGTGGCCTTTGACTGGACGGTCAACACCCAATCAGCATCCAGTCCCTGCACCTCAATGGTTACCCCCTGGGTGATACCGCTGTCAGCGGCAGACCGTATGTGGGTGATAGAGGCAGAGGTCGGGAGTGTGTAGGTGTTTGATCCGTCCCATATTGTTTCTGTTGACGATGTTCCCACGGTGCCATTGTTGCCAAACTTGTTTACAACGGAATGCCCCCGGTGATTGCCCTTTGCGACCTCCAGCATGAAGTCTGTGGATTCTGTCATTTCTATCGCCCTTACTTGCTCCGAAAGTTCTTCAAAAGAGGTGGACATTGCCCGTATCCACTTGGCGAGTTCTGGGTTTGTCTCGCCATCAAGTACCGGGGTTAACGGTACAATCTTCTGTGGTCTGTTTATATTTGCACTGCTTGCCATTATCGGGTGCCTTCAGTCCTTCCTATAAACTCGGCCCCCATGACCTCCCAGTTGGCATTCAGGGTGGCGCTGTACAGCTCAAAGAATAGCCACCGTCCTGCTGTCCTGAGATTGTGGACGTCCCAGCCAGTTCCCATGTCGGTATAACTACCCCATGTAATCGACCCGTCCTCGGTTTCAGCCCAGCCAATCCTGTACTGAAGTCCGGCCCCGACAAAGCCAATCCGTATGGAGTCCAACTCCTTCACCATGTCTGCACTGCCAAGAGAGAAAGGCTTGCTTCTGGCGTAAGCCGTCATGGCCGCACCGTCATCGTTATTTGTGCCACCCTCTATCAGTAACTGCCCTGTCTCTGTACCTGAGATTGGATTGGATATAACCCTTCTCTCATCACCGGCTGTCCTGTCTCCAGTGACAATTCCCCAGGTCTTATCGCGGTAGTTATAAGTGACCCCCGTTGTTATCTCGGCGCTTGGGAGTGTGGGGAAGTACCACCTGACCTGGTTGTTTTCCTCGTCATGCCATCCGTTGGTCTTGGCTATCTGCCCAAGGTTGACGTTACGCCGGTAGAAGGAGTGGATCGCAGGCTCATCAATGTAATCAAAGTCTATGCCGTCTGTGACAAAGAAGCCCTGCTCGGAGAGTCCGTAGTTGTGCCTGCCGACAGGGATAACAGCGTGTTTCGACACGGAGCCGATACCGTTAAGGGCTGGTTGGTAGCCAAAGACAAAATCATTGGCGAGATACGTCACAAGAAACATCTGGTCAGTACCGTAAACCGCTATCCGGTTACCTAATGGGACGGCAGCGACAATGGCGGACTTCAGTTCCCGTATTTGCAGGTTACCAGCGAGGTTTGTGGTGGATGTCACCCAGTCATCAGGGTCATCAGCAGCGCACCAGATAAACTCTTTGGGGGAGGTTGAAGTGTTGAATCCCAGGACATGTGGACCCCGGTTGACGAATATCTCCACCGTTGTCACATCCATATTACCAATGGTGTGAGTGAAGGTTGCGTCTGTGCTGGCACCCGTATGACCCGTGGGGGCCGTTGTGTAGTTTACCCCTCCAGTTGTCATGCCGATTGCCGTTATAACCCCAGAACTCTCTGAGATAACCGTGGCAGTGGCCCCTGTCCCATCACCTCCAGTGAAGGTCAGCACATCACCGACTGAGTACCCCGTACCGCCACTTACAATGGTGATACCTGTAATACCCTTGACCATGTTCACGAACTTACCGCTACCCTTATATATCTGGGGGGTATCAGCACCTGAAGTCGCAAGGACGAAAGTCCCGTAATTCACCATGCTCCAATGGTCTGCCTGGGATACCCCGGCATCCCACAGGCTGGTATCACCATCCCATGTGGATGATCCGGTATCCCACACTGAGCTTCCAGAATCTTCATTCAGTGAGTAAGTCTCGCCGCTCACATCGGTAAAGGAGGTGCCTACAATATCTACTCGATAGAGGGAGGTTAGGTCTCCGGCGTAGACAAGGGCTGTGGTGCCACTTTCAGTAAGCTGTACCATGCCACGGATTGGCTCGGAGTTGCCGGTGTCGATGAGTTCGTAATTACCCTTGAGCTTTTCAATGCCAACATCCGTGAATTGGACATTCTGTCCGGTCTCCCACAGTGGAATGGCAGACGAAAACAGCCCAGGGTATAGGCCAGACCTTAGCTCGGCAGCGAGTTCAAACTTGAACCCACCATTTTTGTCTGTCTCAAGAGGCATACTACAGCGCCGCCCTTTCTGTCATCCATGTATCGAGTTGCGTCTTCTCGCTTGCCGATAGCACCCTGTCTATTGCAAAAAACGCATGGCATCGCTGGTCTACTTGCCCCAATCCCATAATCAATGCCGCCGTGATTGTTCCTGTCGTCCATCCATGCGCGTCAGGGCCATCTATGGATGAGGTATCAACCCAAATTTGATGTGTGGTTTCCGTTATCTCGTTGAACTGGTAATACGCTGTATCTGCCGTCCACGCAGAATCCGCTTCAACTGTAACAAGAGTATCACCAAGAGAGTCAAACCTTGTTCGACCGCTTGCCCTTGCGCTGGTAATACTTGTGGTGAGCTGATACATGTAGTCATTGGAGTCTGCATAAACACCACCAAAAAGTGCGGTTGTTCCAGACGTATCATCAACTGCATAAATTCCAGCAATCGTCCACGGAGGAGAGGCAGAAAATGTCCCGCCTGTATTTGCTGTAGTCATGGCTATTGCGTAGCTACTTGATGACCCGCTCCCCGGCCTTGAGCAAGCTGGCCCTCCGTCCTGAGTATCGTAGTAATAAGGATCATAGGAGTCAGACGTATTACCGCTGGTGCTTAAATGGTTGCCGTTCCCAGACTTGTCCAGCCACTTTCTGATCCTGTCGCCACTTGTGGCAACAGCACTCAACCCAGCCTCATCAGTAAACAGTGTGGAGATGTCATTGGCATCCCAAAAGCCGCCCTCCTCTGAGGCTTTAAACAACTGCTCTGGAGAGAATGCCCTCCTTGCTCTTAGCATGTGATTACGCACTAACTAGAGACCCCTATAAAAGAACCGTAAACCGTTGACCCTTCCTGCCATAGCTCTATATGGCTGGTCTCTGTTGTACTCAGGGTTGACGGAACAATACCGTCTATCCATTCGTCCACCATTGACCATGTAACTCCGTAGGAGTTTGTATCTGCGGCGATAGTGAGCTTCACAGACTCCCCAGTAGCCAGGACTTCCGTAGGAGTAGACGCTCCTGTCAGCGTCCATGTCTGGATTGTGCCGTTGGCAGGGTCTATTGATGGCGTGGTACTTGACGGGATTGCGTACACTGCCTCGACAATCTCGCCGCCAACGGTCAGCGAAGTAAGCGTCCCGACAGAGGTCAGGCTGGAGGTCAGGACTGTACTTCCCAAAGTTGTTTGACTCAGTACGTTATTGGAGTCGATGAAATAGGAGTCTGTTGTGGCAAGGTTTATACCTGTAGAAGCCCATGTACCACTTGGGCCGGTAACAGTGCCTGTGGCTGAGAGGGTGGTGAATGCCCCTGCTTCGGGGTCCGAGCCGCCGATCGCAGCCCCGTTTACCGTCCCGCCAGTGATAGCAGCCGTTGTGGTGGTGGCAAGCTGTAACGCGCTAATCTCGCTCTTCGCAGTGGCAAATTGGTCGCGCACGGACTGAGTTGTTGGACTACCCGTAATGGGCATGTCACTGTTTATGGCTGAAGCCATGAAATTCTCCTATCTTAGTTCCCGAACCTGTAGACTGCCGCCCTCTTTATCAGCGCGTTCTTCAGATTCGGCTAACTGGTTTTTAATTCCGGTGTATCGTCCTTCCCAGACCTCTGCCCGTTTGTCATCCTTCAGGAATAAACTCGCCTCAAGCATGGTTGCAAATAACAATAACTCAGGGACGTTGGCTGTAATCCAGTTGCTTGCGGTGGTCGCTGAAACAATGTCCAACTCTTTGAAGTACACAAGCTGGGCGGTATAGGATTGGTCGGGGGTGGGGCCGAAATAGAAGTTAGTCCCGATAACGGAATGATACTGCGGTCTACCAGTACTTCCGTAGAGCATAACCTGCTTGTGGGTGGAGCCAGGGACTTCGTAGTTGGAGGTGGACTGCTGGATAGTGATGGTTTTGGTGCGGAGGAATCCCGTGGGGACTGACTCGGTTTGTGAGTCGATGGTGAATGCTGAGTCCACAGTCTCCATTGCGTTTAAATCACACTCCCGGTGGATTCTACGCTGCCCCATAGCAATAAAGTCCTCGACCTCATCGGTGAGTGCTGTCATGCCGGTACGGTTTAACCACCGGACAACAGTGGCCGCTAACAGGGTATAAGTATTCATTGCCACAATCGTTCTCCAAGGCAAGACGTTGTGCTATAATTTCGAGGAATGGGTGTTGTAGCACCCACCCCCCTAATCATCTTGCTAAAAGGAGCAGCAACATGACTAAAGAGACTATAACACTTAGTCCGCAAGCTATTAATCTCACAGGAAAGAAATTCGCTCGACTGCATGTTTTGCGCCCAACACATCGGATAAATAAGCACATCCAATGGGAGTGCCGCTGCGAATGCGGAAACCTTACCTCTGTAGGCAGTCAAGACCTTCGTGAGGGTCACATAAAGTCTTGCGGGTGCTTTAAGAGAGATACGCCCAACCGAAAAACCCACGGGGCATCCAAAACTACCACCTATAACTCCTTTATATCTATGCACCAGCGGTGTGGAAGCTGGGGCAATTGCCAAGACCCCGATTATATTAGTCGTGGAATTTCTGTGTGCGAGCGTTGGCGCGAATTTGCTGTCTTTCTGGCCGACATGGGCAAGAAACCCAGCCCCGAGCACTCCATAGACCGCATTGACAACGATGGCGACTATTGCCCTGAAAACTGCCGATGGGCTACACGCACAGAGCAGGCCAGAAACAGGCGCTCGAACCGATTTATTGCTCATAACGGCGAAACCCTGTGCATAGCAGACTGGGCAGACAAGCTCGGAATAAGTAGACGGACGCTGAATACGAGGCTTAATAGGGGCTGGAGTGAGAGCAAGACTCTGGATACCCCTGTACGCAAGCGTGTTGGTTGCCACTAGGTCGGTCTCCATAGTTTCGAGACTGTGGTTTTGAGAAACCTGTAATCGGGGTCTTCCAATAACCGTAACAGTCTCTTTTGCTCTGTCGGGTCACTGGAGAACACATCGAGGTTATGTTCGTCTTTGAACTTCACAATAAAACAAACGGGTATTTCGGCAACGTGGTGGATCATTTCCTTGCCAAATCGACCGTCTATAGAATTGTTGGCTTGCGCCTTGTTGTTTTTGAGTACGTCACTGACATCAAACGTGTTCTTGATTGTCATCTTTTCGTTAACGTCATCCCAGTACCAGTGTTCGGTACTATCGTTATAGGGATTCCATTCTTTGGATATTAATTTCATAGGCATAAAAAAACCCCCTTTCGGGGGCTTCTCCAGGGTTTCCCTTGCTTACGACAGGGAGAGGATGATGCCGGAGGACTTTTCATTGCAGGCAATGAGTCCAGCTTCCATCAACACTTGGCGCTTCTCAGCGTCACCAGTCTTGGCGATCTGGGTGTTCTTCATGTCACGCAAGACACCGATCTTCCAAAACTCCTTCTCGTAAACCAGGACATCGGTCACTTTCAGGAATCGGTTGGGGACAACCTTCATGGTGCCGTAATCTGACACATACAGACTGACAGCATTAATCACTGTCTTGTCAGAGTTGTCATGCACCGTGTTAAACGCAGTAGCATTACCTGCGTTGGCATTACCGGCGAACCCGGTGATAACACGCTTCTGAGCCGCGTTTGCCATCAAGGTGTCTGGATTACCGCCATTGGTGAAGCAGGAGTCAACCACCGCACCCAGCAGGGCTTCAGTGAGGGCGCGAGCCGTGCCAACAGTAGGCACATCGTCACCATCACCATCGGCAGCATCACCACCACTACCAAAGGACACGTTGGCATTACACCATGTGGCATAAGACGCGGTCTCTCGGGCAGTTGATGCATTGCCAGCGGCCTTCACGTTATGAACACCCACAAGGTGATGCTCAAAGTCACGCTTGACCTCTTTACCACGCTTAATAACCTGGTAAGCCATCTCCGTGTCACGACCTGCACGATCTGTCGCTTCCACGGTGCCGGAAATCATCGCTGTCTTCTCAATGATTTCTGTCTGGTTTTGCAGGCGAGTGGTTGCAGAGGCTGCGGTGAATACCGGGTCTGCGCCTTCAACTGCGGTTGTAGCCGAAACATCGGCCAGGGCATCTGTCTGCCACTCAAAGAGTGTGCTATCGACAGAGGTTCGTTTACAGCCGGAGGAGAAAGGTACTTCCTCGGGCGATACATCCCAGATTGTATCCGAGAGGTCTTCACGGATACCGACTTGGGTATATGTGCTAGTTGGTACATCAGCCATGATATTATTCCTTCAAATTGGTCACTTGGATAGCAGTACAGCAACCGCGTCATCGACAGAGCCAGTGGCGTTAAGTCGGCTGCGCTTTTTGTTGAGTGCTGCTTGGTTTTTCTCAGTTCTGGTCAAGGGTTGACCGGCTTTGACGACCTTCTTCGGGGACTTGGCGATTTTCTTCTTCGCCATCTGGATTCCAGACTTGGACATCTCATCGAACATTCTAGCCTTGTTCATCATGACGATAATCCTGTGGTCCTGAATTCCTCCCGCTTCTGCTTCTGACAGTCCATTAGCGAGAGCGTAATCACGGAGGCTATTCCGTAACGCTTTCCCTTTCTTGGGGTCTGCCATATCAGGTAGGGCCATCTGTAGTGCTTTGCCCTCTTCTGCCAGCCTTGCTTGTTGCTGCTGCTGGTTCTGGGCGTTTTGGTGCTGCACTAATTGCTGCGAGGTATTAACAACATTGTTGTAACGAATCTGGGCCTGGTCGAACAGTGCGCGTTTTTCCGCATACTCGTAAGCATCGGATTCCGCGAGTGCGTTCCAGTCTGTCTTGGCGAACTCAGCTAACTGTGGTTCGATAATATCGAGTGCCATCGTCAGGTTTTCAGCTAAGACGTTCTGTTGGGTTCCCAGTTGTTCATTGACTTGTTGTAAATTGGTTCTTTCCTCGGCAAGAGCCTGAGTTTTCTTTGTATAGTCGGATTGCCTTAAATAACTGCGCTTGAGTTCGTCAAGGGTGACCTCATCGCCGTCTGGAGTTGTAAAAAGAGTTTCCTCTTCTTCCTCTTCGGCTTCGGGTTCCTCAACCTCCTCTTCTTCAGTTTCCTCGGCAGGACTTTCGTCCTCTTCCTCCTCTTCACCCTCTTCTTCAGGTTCAGGTTCTTCTTCAGATTCTTCTGATGAATCCTCTGCATCTAAATCAGTTTGAGCATCTTCACTCAGGGTGGCTGCTTCAGAGGCGCTAACCTCTTCGGCTGGACTTTCGTCCTTTGGACTTTCGTCCGGTGTGACCTCTTCGACAGAAGGTGTATCTTTGATATCTTCTGGCTGGAGGATTGCGTTAACAGCATCATTTAAATCGAGTCGCCCAGGGGCGGTATTCGCTGAGTCTGTCATAAAAATTTGTCCTTAATTGAGTTGTATTTTGGGTTCTTCGTTGGTCAATTCGTGGGCCATCTGTGCAAATACAGGCTGGGCTTGTAGATAGGGAAGCTCACCCAGCAGGGCGACAATCCGATCAAGCAATTCTGTCGAGATTGTTACTGTCTCTTCGTCCATACGGATAACTCTCGTCCTGTTTTTTGTTGGTTTCTTCAATCTTCGCGTCTTCAACAGCACCGTTGAGCTTGCTCTTGATAAGGTTTAACGCCTGTCCAATGCTCCACAGCTTTGTCCGCTCATCGTCAGAGGTTGACTGCGCCCCCAAAAATGACTGGAATGTGGACTGCATCAATTCGTCAAAGACTTCGTTTAGTAAATGGTTGTCGAGCAAGACCTTGGCGGCATTACCACGACTGATAATCTCTGCCCTTTCCTGTTTATCCATTTTTGAGCCTCACCTAGTACCTCGCCAGTTGAGTTAAAAGCTTCCACCTAGCTGCTTCATCGGCCATCCCATTGGACTCAAGCATCTTGATATGCTCCAAAATAATCCCCTCCGCAGACAAGCCGCAGTCAGGACAATCACCCATAGCTCTTGCGTGGTCACACGACCGCTCACCGTCAATGCGCTTATCCATGATTTAACCCAACGCTACGGGGCGTTCTTGTTGTGATTCCAGGGTTGCTTCCATCTGGAGTTCTGCGGTTCTCAGGGTTGTATCGTCAGCGTGTTCCTGCACATCCAAATCCTGTGCCTGCTGCTTGATATCAAGGGCGATCTTCTCGTTCTGGTCTTTATTCGCTGCCCTCATCTGCTCAAGCTGGAGCCGCATTTGCTCCATCTGCATCTGCATTTGCTGGAATTGCTCCTGCTTTTGCATCTGCTGCATTTGCTGCTGCATCTTCTGCTGCTGGGATTGCTTGAAGGCATCACTGGTCGGGTCGGTAAAGTGCCTGCCAGCGGAGGCTTTATTAAAGACTTTCACCTGATCTTCGAGGGTGTTGTAAAGATTGATTGGCTCAACCAGTCCTGCGGTTGCTGGATTCCCGCTCAGTGCCATCTGGTTTTGGAATATCAGGTTGAGTTGCATCATCTCCGACTCTCTTGAGCCGTTACCAAGACCGACAACTACAGAGGTGTCTTTTCTCTCCCGCCACTCAGAGGGGTCAACCTCAACATACTGGTCTCGAAGTCGGAATATGTCCTTTGAGGTCTGGTTTTGAATCACCAGCTTGTGAATCAGCCGGAAGAGATCCGTTAGTCCTGTCTCACCAAAGACCCTCGCAATCAACTCAATCCTCTGCTGGGCTGCGGTCATAACCTGATTTACCGCTGTTGCTGCGGTGTTGGGGGCGAGTGCATTGGGATCAAGCCCCTGAGACCGCTCAGATACCCCTGTGCGGCGCTCCCTCAGCCTGTCCACATAGTCGAGCATCTGGAAGGCAGTCTGCCCCAGTTGAGGCGTATCGAGCCGTGAAACGGCCCCAGCCATCTTCGTCCTCACCACCCCGTGGGGTCTTGAGGTCAACAGGTCATCGAGGTTAACCATGCCCTCAACAGCGACATAACGCCCGTTGTTGGTTAGATATTGGTTATCCAGCATGTTTCGCAGCAACTGGCTTTGGATTACTTGTAAATCCATCACCAGATCAGCCAGGGAAAGCCCATCAAACTTGTGGGAGATGATTATCGGGGTCCACCCGGCAAAGGGCATACAGTCAACTTCTTCGTTGGCACTGTCACCGTTTTTGTAGGTCAGGACTTGATTACCGACCATCATCACTTTTCTTAATTCGGCTATCCCGTCACCGTCATAATCCAGCCGGATATACGCCTCGACAACGCGGACTTCGCGCATGGTCTCATCTGCGCTTGAGAATGCATCCCGACCTGGGTCATCACCACCATGCCTTGCGCTGTACTCGTCCTGAAACTCAGGAAGGACATCTGTCGTGGAAAGGTCTTCAGTCTCAAACCCCATAGCGTTGAGGTCTGATATCGTCATCCTCGGGGTGTGGGCGCAGAAGGGAGAGTCAACAATCGTTGTCCCTTTACGGGAAATAATGAACTCTTCCGGTGGAATGACCTCGACCTTCAGCCCTGAGCAGGCACCTTTGCGCTTGATCGCAACATCAACTCCGTCATCAGCCTCTACTTGCTCAATTAGCTCGATATTTTCGTTGGACAGGAGGACTTGAAGCTCTAATTCGGTCAATCCTTTGTAATCTTCGCGGACATTGGAGGCTTCTGAGTCATACCACGCCTTAACAATGCCGTTTTTCTGCAATAAACCGTCCGTAATCCACTCGTAAATGATCTTGAAGCCGGGATTCTTGCGGTGAAACAGGTAATTGATGTAATCAGTAGCCTGTTGGGCTGCGGGTACGTCCTCCAAAGACGTAGGTTCAAACCTGACAGTCTCAGTGCCAGAGGCAAATATCTTCATCAGCTCCGGTTTTACCCATTCAATCGTATCCATCACCTCACGGGTGACGACAGAGGACTTTCCGGCGTTTTCATTGCCGTAGGGTTCGCCAAGATAGTATTCCATCGACTTGGAACGCTGGCGGGACAGCTTGTCGCTCTCACTACCCAAAGAATTGGCGATCTCATTGTTGATGACTGCCGATAACTCGTCATCGGTCATTGTTTTATCCATGTGTCATACCAGATGTAGGGGCGAGTATTTGAGTTTGCTGTCGAATGAACGCCCATAGCCCTGTCCTGCCCTTGATGGAACCTCGGCATAACGTAAAGACTGGGTTGCGTAACGGGTGGCGCTCATCAGGTCATCATCCAGGGCATGAATCTTTCCATCCTCACGGTGGTACATACGGTATTCCTCGAACCATTCGTGGCAGGTTCTGAAAACCTTGAATAAACCAGCCTGCATACGCTCATGCAGGGCGTTAATCCCCGGCTCCACCTTG
>Ga0098052_1001880_pt1 | contig 12846 bp, 5 predicted proteins | sample 15_taG_FD_81591 | JGI IMG/M metagenome (GOLD analysis project Ga0098052, IMG submission 81591) | Marine viral communities from the Subarctic Pacific Ocean - 15_ETSP_OMZ_AT15312 metaG | ecosystem: Environmental > Aquatic > Marine > Oceanic | place: Pacific Ocean | collected 2015-01-18 | reverse complement strand
CATCACCAAATCTAACTTCGGAATATTCAGCGTGAGTAGTACCGTGCATAGACTCTGCAAAAAGTAAGATATTATAATGATCATCATCTGTAATTGTTGGAAAAGTAATAGATCCATTATAAATACCATTATCTACCCTTCTATTTTTTAATCTTTTATATGTAGACGAAAAAGTTTTTGTTGTAAAATTATAATATTCGTTAAGTTCATTTTTAACTTCTAAAGAAAATATTGCGCCATTATTACCAACTACAGAAAATTCTCTTGTAGTTCCTGCCGCGGCCATATTACTTAAATCTATATTGAAATTTCTAATTATTTTTTTCATAATTATTTACTACTTTCAGTTATTTCAGAATTAACTGAAAATATTTCAGCTTTTTCTTTAGAGTTATTTTCAAATCTCACATCCGCATAATACCCCACTAAACTAGATGTGTTTACTACTTGATTTTTTGTAAACATAAAATAATCGTTGAGTTGTGGGCTTGGGATAGTACCTGTTTCCAAAGAATACATATCAATTGGGCGAACAATTATAGTGTTTCCATTTATAGCCAAAACATCTCCAAGTTTTGTAATATTATCAGTATCTATAGTTGTGTATGGACCGTTAATATCAGTTGTACTATAATATATAATATCTCCAACCTGTAATGATACATTGATACTTTTAAATTCTAAGTAATATTGCTGTGGTTGTGCAGTGGAGCCTATCTCACCACCAACAACTTTACCAAGACCTTGTATATTAAACGCTTCAAAATCTGTTGTTGAACCAATATTATAATCTACACCTTTAATATAATTAAACCATTTACCTTCTTTTTCTATAAATTCATTTAAACTACCTTTTTGTTTATCTGTTTCAATATCACTAACATACCAACCATCTTTCCCTATTAAATTATAGAATTGATTTTCGTTTTGTGTTGTTGTAAAAGATAATTCCTTAAAACTTATATTATTTAAAGTTACAAAATATCCAGTAGATACTCCTAGATGTACCCCTCCAGTTAAACCAGTTTGAAGATAAGGATGATATATTGATATGTATACTTGATTTCCAGAATAAGGTTGGTAATCAATAGAAGTAGATCCTGAACCAGTTAATTCTTTTCCACTCGAATAAGGATCCACAAGTGGATTAAGAAAGTTGGGAGATAATATTGAAGTTAATAGTGTGTCGTGAACAACAATATGTACAGTGCCGTCGTGAACACCGGGATCAAAATAATGAATATCATAATCAAATTCTAATTTGTATTTTTTATTAACGTTAAGATTTGCTCCTACTTCATCCAAAATAGGAATATTAAAAGAATCAACTTCCCCCGTAGTAGTATTAGCATTAAAACTCCAAATAGTAAAAGAACCTAAATTTGCTGGAGGGCTAATAATATAATCGTGGAGAGTTGCATTTGAATTTGGTGAAAGATTTAGGGCTGGTGGAGTAAGTGGAAAAAGATTACTACCTGTTTCAACTCCAACTAAACTAGTTGTTCCATAAGTTACAAGTTGATCTATTTTAGATTGACTACCTTCATAATCTAGAGTATGAAAAGACTTCACAACCCCAGGGGCATCGTTTAATATAACATTTAAACTAGAATTCGTTGCCGTACCATAGAAAGTGTTTCTATCTACACTTTCGTCATAATGTTTATATAATTTACCATCTAATATCGTATAATAATTATTAGCAACACTATTAGCTTGTTCAGGTACAAATGATTTAAAACTAACCCAACCAGTAACATCTTCTTTAAAAGTAACAGTTTGCCCACTATGTATTGAAAATGATATATTATCTATAGATAATGTAGTAGCAGAAGAAGCTGCCCCTTGCCCACTTGAACAAGTTATAGCAAATGTATTTAATAAGTCTGGACTATAATAATCAGTACCTGCCATTTTACCTGTAACTATAGTGTCTGAAAACTCATACAATCCATCACTAACAATACCATCTATCATTATCCCATCACCACTATCATTATAAGCATGACATGTTATTTCTCCGTCAACGTAATCAGACACTCTAAAACTAATTTTAATATTTTTACCTGAAGAGAAAGCATAATCACTAGTTAAATGAGTTATATCTTGTTTTATTAAAGTATCTCTATCACCTCCATCCATTTTAATATGTCCTTCAGCGTGTCCAAAAGGAGTGCTTGGTAACCAGTAAATATCATCACTATCACCAACTAAATCCCAACTTTCAACATCTCCTCCGTAAGGTTTTATTTTTTTTAACTGTATATCGCTTATTTTAGCTGAACCTATACTATCTTGTTTAATTCTGAATTTATTTTGATCTTGTCCTTGTACCCATACAGCTTCAACTTTATTATTATCAGGTGTAAGATATAAATGTCCGTACGTTGGAATTGAGTACCCAGGTTGAGATTGACCTCCTGGTTCAGATTCTCCTTCTATATATTGTTCTCCAATTACAACGGTATTTGGGAGGTATACTTTACTAGCGTTTGTAGTACCTGTATTTTGTAAATATTCAAGATCCATAGATAACTGATACTTCTCATCTTTTACTAAATCTATGTCTTGGACTAACCATCCATCAGTACCTAAACTATGTGTAGCTTCACCTGCAACTACCGTCCAATTATTAATATCCGACCAATCTTGCAACGATGCTGGCGTTGTTGTGGTTATAGTACTAATAACTTTGGACAATTTAAAATTATCAATTGCAATTTTTTCTATCTCTATCCCCGTGTTAGGTGGTAACTCTGTTAATTCTACGAACATTCTTCCCCAAACTTCTGATCCAAGACCATCAAAGAAGGCACTACCTTCTGATATACTTATTACTGTTTTAACCACTTCTATTCCAGTATTGCCAGGATCTGGGTCAGTTAATTGTGGCGAACTCATCCCAAGATCATTTGCGTTAGTGCTAGATGTAAATTCAAGTTTTTCACCAATGCTATTATACATAGTAATAGTAAGTCGTAACTTATCGTGCATTGTGTTTGGCCATGTAGTTGATACAAACTTAACATTAATAGTATATTCTAGTTGGTAATCAGTACCGTTTAAAAAATTTAATTGTGGATTTTGATAATACTCTAAATATTGCCCAATTGAACTAAGAGGAGTATCCCACTCTATAGAGTATGTTCGAGAACCAGTCCCAGTACCGATGTTTTGTGCGTCCCACTCTGATGCTTGTGGTGCATTAGTAAAAATCCAACTCATAGTTTTTATTTAGTTATTAAAAATATTCAACAAAATCAACAGTATCACCACTAGTTAAGGTTATGGCGGCATTGTTTTTTAATGTCATAGTAGTACCACCACCACTTGCAGGGATAAGAAAAGCTCCATAATCAATTCGATGTGTACCAGGTATTATAGGAGGACTTATACTTCCACCAGAAAGTGGAATACCATTTATAGAAAATATCTGTATATCCCATGGTGCACTACCACCTATTTTATCAGTTAATCCTATAAGAGGTGTGACATCTTGAATAGCAAAAGTATTACTATTCACAACCGAGGCAGCACACTCACATGACCAAGTAACCGGCATTGGACTATAATTTAAATAATATTCATCATATAAACTATCCATGTGACCGTCAGTCATTAAATAGGGATCATCTTCAAATTGTAGATTAGATGTAGTTACCGCTGGTGTAAAATTTGCAAGTGCGGAGTTTGTTATTTCATTAGTTTGTAATGTTTCTCCTACTACACCACCTGTATTAAAATTACTATTACTTAGTAGATTTAATCCAGAGGTTGTAATAGTTAAATTATATTCTTCACCTCTATCATCATAACTACCTATTATTTTTCCAGTATTTTTTAGATTATCTTTAAACCAATCTTTCATACCGTGATTAGATATAGGAGTTAATCCATCTTTTGATAACCTCATCACCGCACCTCTTTGTTTGTCTGTGAAATAAGCTCTATATGCTTCAGAAACAAATGATTCTGGATTTTTAGATATTCCATATTCACCTGTAAAAGGAACTGTTTGTCCTAATACGTTTTGTGTTGCTACCAATTGTGGATTTCCATCTGCGTTATATACAGCGTCTTTATTTGCTAAAATTCTCAAAATCTTATCTTCACAAAGCGTAACCAAATCAGTATCTCTAGTGTGTAGTTTTTGTATACTACCGTGTATCGGGTTTATGTCTTTTGTAATCTTTTCTGCTTGTATAAATTGATTTAAATTATTTACACCACTATTACTATTATATAATCCAGAATATATTAAACTATATTTTTTATGTTCTTCTTTATAGTCTTCATATATAGTAGATACCCTAACTCCAGGCGTTATAGCAGGTTTATTGAAACTGTCTCTAACACGATTAGATTCTACACCATTACCAAAAGAATAACAATTATGCCAATTTAGAGTAAATTCACTGTTGTGTATATTAGTATCTATTGTAAAAGTATCAGTTTTACCATTAGTAAGTGCACCTATTGCGTTAATCGTTAAAAAAACAACAGTACCATCAGGTCGTGTAATTTGCAAACGATCTCCAGAATTTATGTATTGATCAATGTTATAGTTATCCAAAATATTGTGTTTTATAATTTAATTACGTAATAATCCAGGTATAGTTATTTCGACATCATTTGATAAAGTAATTTCACCAGTATCTCCGTTGACACTTTTTATTATTGTTCCGGATGGTATAAGATTACTATTTTCAAGTTTTATTTGTGATCCTAAAGGTATAATACTAGAAAAATTATCATTAGCTAACGATATTGGTAAAACACCAGTTGCTTCGTAATATATATCCAAATCAGAACTTTGTTCTTTTGGTTCTGTTTCCCATATCGCTGGATTAACTGGCATTATTTGTTCTTCATCTATTAATGGTTCTATAAATTCCAAATCATATCCCAAAGCGTCAGTACCAACTTTTGTATCGTCGAATCCTTTACCTTCTCTAAAAAAGTTTAGATTTTTAGCTGAATTAGGACTTAATCCATTCATTGGGTATTGATAAAAATTTAATACATTAGTACTTGCTATGTCATCTGGTCTTATATCAGTAGATTCCCCCCAATCTGGAGAACCGTCATATGTTTTAAACCATATTCTATGTCCACCAGTAACTTCATTAATTTTAGAAACAATAGCAGGTATAGTTAAAATATAGGAAGCGCCTGGTGTTACGTAATTTTCTAAAACCATACCAACAGTTAGTATATTTTTATTAGTACCTGACCCAACAAGACTTGCAACTTCAACATAATTAATTCCACCAGCACCCATTGCTGATAATATTAAATTTGAACCAGCGATTTTAGAACCAGGATTTGAAACTGGATCCCAAGCGATGGGTTTATTTAACTTTATTCTAAAATTTTTAGTATAATTACTAGCTCGTAGAAAAGAACTAGTTTTATGAATTCTATCTACTGACCCTCCTGATGATGTAATATTATTTCCAAAACTAGGATTAGGATTTGCAGCGGTTGTTTTCGTTTCATCTCCTTTTTTAGCCATAACTTGGTGAGCAATACCCTGGCGTCCATAAGTGAGTTTGGTTACGTGGGATGGGTAAAGATTCCAAGGAGGCGTATTCCGCATAGTATCACTTATTTCCGTCCCCAACGCGTCGTATCTACATCTATTTATAATCACAACATCAACAATAGTATATACTGTACCGTTTGGATCTTGTTTAAATCTAAATTGACTACCGGCTGACAAGTTTTTCGCAAAACTACCTTGAGTTTTTGAATAATTAGTATTTCCGCTTTCTAAATCAAAAAAAGTTTCATCACGAGGTCCTATATAACTACTAGGAGCATCATAATCACCTACTGTCCACCACTCCACGTTATGCTCATCCATCCATTTTACAGGTTGAATTCCACCAAAACTTAATTCTATTCGACTAGTATTATCCCAACTTTCTAATCCTGTATTGTTTATCCTCCAACGTCCTGGATCTGGATGCCATTGCTCACTAATGTCTCTCCCGTAATTACCCATACTTTCACCTTTATCTATAAACCAAACATCTTCAAACGCTTGATTGTTAGCGTCATCCCCATGTATATCCATTTTCTGCTTCCGATAATAAATACCGTCTGGATTGACATTAATTCCTCGAAAATAAGCATCATACATTCTCCATCTTCTTGATAAAATACCATTTTGAACTGGTTCAGGCATTCGCCAGTGTATAGCGGACATATTTGTAGTAGCTCTATTATAAGTTTTCCAACTCCTAGGATAATTATTATAAGCATTGCTAAAATTTTGAGGTATAACTTTTTCTGTTAAACCAACTGCAGTTGTATTATTTTCAATATTATAAAAAGCTTCTTGATAAGCGCTTGTATTTGTTAGTCCGCTAACAGTATACTTTGATATAGGTTTTATAATTGTAGGATAGGGATTTCTCATGTCGGTTGATGCTCCACCAGTTACAATTGGGCCAACAATTTGTGTTTCTAAACTAAATATTGGGCGAGATCCAACTATTGTATACTGAATATTTTCTTCATCAACATTAACTTGAATATCTTTTTTAAATGTCAAACTATTATGTACTTTTACAAAAAATTTCCCATCAAATACAGGAGAACTTTGTACACTTGATCTGTAAATATTTAAATGAGTATTGGTAAGTATTTGAGTAACATTTGTGCCATTAGGAGAATTAGTAAATTCGTTGATCTCTGAACTAAAAGGTTTATCTAATGTGAAATACCAAAATTGAGGAGGTACTGTGCTCCCAAAACTAACATCAGTACCTAGCGATGTGATTTCATATTTCTCTGTGCTAAGTCCTGGTTTAGAAGTATTATAAAGGGAAACGTAATATTTATTATTACTATCATCTAAAATAAAGCCGTGTAAATTAGCTATACTATTGTCTGCAATCTTACCGTGATTAATAGTAAAAGTATTAGAGTTAAAATTTGGAAGATTACTAGAATTAAAAAGAACATCATTTACAGAATCATTACCGTGAAATACACTACATAATAGTGTATTTTCTCTTTTTATAAAATCTGGAGCTTCATTTTTTATATCTAAAACTTTATGTTTAGCTTCTTTACTTGTAGGTTTTGTATTACCAATACCTTTTTTTAATATTAAATAATCATCAATTTCTAATTTATTTCTTTCAGATGAAGGAAAAGATAACCAAATATTATCATCTTTAGCGTCAAAATATCTATCCATAGCTAAATTATAATATTCACCAGAAGTATCTTTTATATAAAATTTAAAATACTTCATATTAATAGGATGTCCTTCGTTACTTATAGAAACTTGAAATCGATTTATATCACTAGATCTACTATTATCTAACTTTAAAGTTGATGAAGAGTTTGTTAATACAGGAGTTTCCCTACCAGCATGATCAACATATACTACTCCAAGTTGATATTCTCTTAATGATTTTATAGATTTTTTTCCAACGCCAGTATTATTATTATTAGACACTACAACTGGATTCATTTTTATACTATAGGGTGTATTTTTAACAGTATCTATTAAATCATAATTTTGCAAATAATTACCATAAACAATTCTATTACCAACAACGTCTTGTGCTAAAGCTGTTTTAGGAACATTATCCCAAAGTCTAAGTAATTGGTTCGAAGGAACAATACCATTTTTAATTGTTTCTGATGTTATCGTGTATTTTGTTTTTGTTAAATCTTTTATAGTATCAACAATATAAATATTAGGTGAGTTTTCTTCTTTATAAAGTACATCTATACTTTTCACATCTTTTGGTATGTTAACTATAAAATCTTTTAATGTTAAAGATTTTAAAGAATTTACCATACCTAAATTATAACCTTTATTAGGATGATAGTTAAAAGATGTTGGAATAAATGCTATTTCAGAAAAAGGGGAAAAAGTAGAATACTCGTTGTCTATATATTTATATCTATATGCAAATCTAGAAAACTTGGTTTTAAAAAGACTATCTTCATCAACAAATTTAGTAATAGCATACTGTGTAGTTGAGATACTAATATTAGAATTTATATCTTCTAATTCATCATCTATTGCCACTATTTTAATTTCAACTCTAGCTTGAGTCTCATCAACTAATCTAACAATAACATTATCTATAGTGCCATTAAAGTACTTTCCGCTATCTAATTTTACAAATAATCCAAGTTTATTTTTATGACTCCCGGAAGTCCAAACTCGCCAATTACCTGTTAAACTACTAGGATCTGGAACTGTAAATGTATCTGTATATGTGCCTGCTGGAAGCGCGTTAGCTCGAGAATCCGATACTGGATAAAAATTGTCATCATCGTCGAAAAAATAAACACCAACCCGACCTTCTAAAAGAGTTGTGTTGTCATTAGGTACTCCAATAGTAAAAGTTACCTCGTACACTTGTCCTTCAACAACAGTAGGAAGATCTGTAAATGTTTCAGCATTTGGATATGTTGGATCAGCTTCTAAATTAAAACCAGGAACATTAGGATTAGCTCCATAACTCCATCCATTTACTGGATTTGACGACGACCAATTACTTGGATAACCTCCGTTATTAGATTCAAAATTACCATTTTGATTTACAATAGGACTAGCGTTACTAAATAAATTATTACTCCAATTTGTTATAATACCTCTAATTCTAGGATTAATTATTGGAATTACAGGTGAATCTCCATTAGTTGAAAATTCTTTTAATACAATTTCATCTCCTGTTTTCCAATCAAAATCGAAAGTTTCATTATGAAGTATATCTGTATCTATAAAAGTTTTAAACGTATCTCCTACGTTTAAAAGATCAAAATTATATATAGGACCTTGTGATGAGCCTATAAATGAAGATTCAGAATCTTTACTTGTACTAATTGTAATTATACCAGAATTTTTATTAATATCACTTACATAAGAATCATATTGTAAGGTTAGAGGATGTTTAGGAAATGGTTTTATAACTATAATATGTTCTTCTTTTATAGGAACATTAGAATGATAGTAGTAACCTTGAATTGGATTAATAAATCTTGTGTGATAAGTGCACGAAGAATCAGTACCCTCGATACATTGTTGTATATTTATTTTTTTAGGTTCACTTATACTATCTGTCCAAAATAATAAATTATCTATAATATTTATTCCTGTTATTATATTATTTGAATCAAAACGTAATACGTTTTTTTCTAAATCAACAAATACAGGTGTTATAATTGAGTTTTTTAACTGTAATATTATATCTTTATTATCTCCAGTAACAAACCAATATAAAGAATCATTTTTTTCATCAGAAATAGAACTAATACAAACAGGATGTGTAGGTAAATAAGTTTGACCATCAACTTCACTATTACCTAATATATTTTGAATCGTACCAATATTAGATCCTTCTGAAGTTGACACTTGCACGTTCATTGCATCTCTATATTGCCCGTTTGGAACAAGTCTCTCGTCGAGATCTTTATTCATTTTACCACCGGTAAAATTATGCTTGATTTCTGGCATGTACTAGTGTTTTATGTGTTTAGATTTACCTCTTAATATTTGAGTAATTTCTTCTAATTTAATATTTGATAATCTTAATTTTGCTTTTCTAGTTTCAGCGAATTTTTCTTTTTTAAATCTTGATGCTAATTGTTGGTGTAATTGAATAGAAGATGTAGATAATATTGCATATGCAATCCATTTATATATAGCTTCTTCTGCAAATTTATGAACTTGCATTTCTTTATCTGTACCTAAACTATCACTTATATAATCTAATATTACGTTTTTTCCAGAAATATTAGAACTAAAATGTATTTTTCCTCTTTGTGAATCTATAAAAAACGATCCATTAATTTGTGCATGACTAGGTTCTAATCCAAATCTTTCACCTTGATTAGGCCAATAAGTATTATCTATATAATCGTTTGTATTATTTTCCGATGGAGTTGTAGATTTATAATTATTCCAAGTAGATGAATTTGTATCAAAAGCAGTATTTAATAATACATCTGGTTCATCTGAACTTACAATAGATATATTATCTACTCTATTAATACTATGAGTATTATTTGTTGAATCTACAGGGAGAATTGAGAGATTACCTCCTGGTGCATTTGTAATAGCAGTTTCTGCAAGACTAGTAAAAGGTACATGACTTTGAATATAAACCCATATATCATCATAGTTTATAACATCAATTGACTCTATTGTTTCTTGAGAGGTAGTACCATCATCCCACTCTAAATAACCTAAATCTAAATTATTAGCTACGTAATTAGGAGAAGGATTAACTTTATTAAAAGGAGCGGTATGGGTAGCTGTAACTCGTACTGTGTTGCCAAAATGATTAACAACATCCCATCCAATTGATGGATCTACACTAGAAATACCAACTCTTACAACACCAAACCCAGCAAGATCACCAGTAATTGTTTCTGTTTGTTGAGTTGCTGATTCACCATTAGCTATTAAGTCGATATATTTTATTTTAGAAACGTCAATTTTTTGCCACACCCCATATGATCTACCGCTAACTTGCCCAGCATCCACCCATAAATGTTTAAACACTAATTCATTAGAGATAACGTTAACATCATCATTTATATACTCAGTCCAAAATTTAGGATCAGGTGCTTGCGCTGCTGTTAATCCGTTGTCGTAAGCATCTTGTATCCCTCCAGCATTACCTGGTGTTTGTGGATATATGACTGCAGTATAAGGATGTGTCCAAGGAACCGTAGGTGTTTCCCAAGCGCCTGATACTCCACCCGGAGAGTTACTCCATGTGCCACTTAGTGCATTACTAAAATCACTATTTACAACTGAATTTACACCACTTGATATGTCATATTCACCATTAGTATTTTGTCTAATTTGAAATGGATTTGAAGTATGTTTTGTTGGATATAATAAATGTTTTATACCAGCAGAATCAACACTGCTAATCTTACTATAATTAACATAATCATGTGGTAATATCATCTGTAGAGATGGTGGAATTTCTATTTGATACGCTTTAATAGATTTAAAAGTATCAAATGATAATTCTTGTAATGCTCTTTGTGCATGAAAAGCTATATCTGTTCTTTTTATTTTAGGTATTATTTTATTTTCTCCAACATACGCGATTTGAAATTGAGTTATTATATCATCTAGAGAAGTAAATTGATAATTACCATAATCATTTCCTTCGTAATATTGTCGATGTGTAGTATTGTCTAATAATCCCATTTATTTATCGTTTTTCTTGTTGTTGTTTAGTTTGATCTAATCCTGCAGCTATTTGCGTTAATCCAGGTTTTTCAATTGCAATCCCAGCAAATATTAATATTTTATATACTAACTCAGATTCTTCAGCTGCGTGTAATTCAAAATCAATTGATGAAGTTGAATTGTAAAGTGGTTTATCTTTTACTACAACATAACCCCAATTTGGTTTTGATGGTTTTTTAATATAATGAGCTGTATAATCACCTAGATTTGGTTCAAAGTATATTTTACCATCTTTTCTCCAATATATAGGTCTGCTAGATGTAGCTTTAGTTAATGGAACAGTTTGTGTTTTATAAAAATCCTCGTATTTAATTTCTTCTACAACTTTCCAATTATAACTTATATCACTAAGTCTATAAAAACTATCTCCAAATACAGCTTTTACACCATCAGTATCAACAACTGTAATGGGTCCTTGTTTAAAATAACTAAGTTTTTCCTCTAATATGTCAACCATATCAGCGTACTTACTATCATTACCTGGCACTCTTCTAAATTGATTTATATCATAAAAATATTGTTCGAATATTTCCAATTGCGCTTGGTCAGCAAATAAATTAAACTCTTGAGGAGTTATATATCCTCTTTGTTCTTTATTAGCGATCGCTAAAACTTTTTGATATACTGTATCTACACTTATTGCCATATTTTTTTTATTATAATAGAGTAACCACCCTGAAGAGTGGTTACTCTACTAAGGTTGTTACGAATTTAATCGTTTTTCTATATTGGAGTAAATCTCCATTCCTTCATCAGTTTTAAACCAATGTGCTAAAGCAGTGTAAGGGTGTTCATCAAATGGTATAACCATTAGTTTTCTTCCATTACTACCCCACAAGAAGTTTCTTTGATCAGAAGATAATCTTAATATTCCAGCTTCTACAGCTCTGATACCAAAATTCCTTAACATCACATTTTCATCGTCTGCAAGTTCTAAGAAGAGTTTAGGGTTGTTTTTAGCGAACACTAACAAATCACGCCTAAGTTCCTTAGAACTCAAATTAGATACCTTAGAACCAACCTCCACACGCATAATAGCTTCTGCCATATCAATATCTACGTTTCTTGCCGCTGTTAAAGCATCTACTTGCATCTCTAATACATCTATTTCATCAGCTGCTAATGCTGCTGGTTTGTATTCTTCATAGATATTTTTTCTATTAGGATGGTATAAACTTAATAATTTTTGTAAAGTTACCTTCTCTTTTTCTACGAATAGACTACCAGATCTAAAAATAATATGTTCTAATCTTTGATCCCCTTTCATCTCATCTACAAAGGGAGTTTTTTGATTTTGACAATATTTAAGTTCTCTTTCGTAACCTTTTTCTTCATCAAAATAATAGATATTTGCAGATTTAATTGATCTTGATAGTGGTTTTTTATCACCTCTTAAGATATATAATCTATCTTTTATTTCCCATTCGTTTTTTGGTTTTACTCTTTCTCTTGCTTTTGGTTGTTCTACAACCTGTGATGTCTCTACCACACCTTGAACTTGAGGTTCTTCCACCTCAACTTTTTTTGTTTTTTTTGCCATAATATAATATATAATAAAATTAATAAAAATAAAAGGACCGAGGCCGAAACCTCGGTTCTTT
>Ga0098052_1001878_pt1 | contig 12865 bp, 19 predicted proteins | sample 15_taG_FD_81591 | JGI IMG/M metagenome (GOLD analysis project Ga0098052, IMG submission 81591) | Marine viral communities from the Subarctic Pacific Ocean - 15_ETSP_OMZ_AT15312 metaG | ecosystem: Environmental > Aquatic > Marine > Oceanic | place: Pacific Ocean | collected 2015-01-18 | reverse complement strand
TTTGGTGTTGCTGGCTTTTCTTCGTACTCATACTCACTTATTTTGTCTGGGTTGGCCTCCATGTATGATTTCAGTTTGCCTAGATCCAGAGAAACCGAAAGACCGTACTGATTTTCCCATGCTGAGAGAAAGTTAACCCACTTTTCACCGGCCTTATAGCTTGCCTGATGTGTTGGTGATTTCTCATCCTTCTTAAACCTAGTTTCGTTGATGTAGAACTTTATTTGCTTGCTCATTGGTTATATATCATTAATTATATTAAGTACTTCGCCTCGCAGTTCCATTATTTGGGCTTCTACCTCTACCATCTGCGTGTGTAGGTCTTCTAGCCTATCCATTACATCTGAGTCATCATTGACCTCTGTGATGTATCCTTGCCCCACCCAATAGTCTATGAACATAGCTGATAAGTCAGTACGGGTTAATTCATCCCCCACGTGATACGTCTTGACTGTACCCACATCTATGCCCTGGCTATAATACCTGTCCATGTTGACTATTTGCTTGATTACCCTGTATTTTCTCATGTTATTTATTTAATAAATTATTTCCAAAACTGCCACCACTTTTTGTTGTCAATCTGACGCTGAAGCTTGGCATTCTGCTCACGATATATGTAAATATCGCTTTCCTTCTCTTTGATGATCTCGATCAGATGTCCTATGTATTGCTCCTGTTGATACCTGTAGTCAAGGGTGTTCTTTTTGATGCCTACTTTGTAGAGAAACCCTTTCCTCTTTACTTTTTGTGTCATGATAAATTATTAATAATTAAACTATGTGTCATTCTGTATCCTCTCTAACAAAAGCCTAATGTACATAATTAAATGGCTCGCGATTCCGCTGCTGTAGACACCTTGCGCCCTCCCTGAGTGGTCCTTGAGTTCATATGTGTCTGTACACATCTGCTCTAGGTCAACAAGCGTGATGCCAATGCTATCAGTAATTATTTTGTCAATATACTTGTCTTGACTCTCGGAGGCTTTTTGTGATACTTCTATGAAGGTCATAATATATTATTTTTTATCAAAATTCTTTGCCATCTCGAACTCGTCTAAATCCCAGTACTTAGGCGCTGGTTTACCTGCGAGCATCGCACCTTTGGGCGGGAGCCATCCTTCATATGGCTTGCCTGTCTCTTTTCCTACGCCCTTAATGTTCGTGTAGGTTAATCCATGTAATACATAAGTTTCCCTTTGAGCGCCACTAGACTTTCGGCTCATAGCTGCTTCCCCATCGTCATCTTCAGCGCCTAACCCGAGAAGCGTGACCAATGAGTATCTCCTTGCGTACGTCAATGCTGAGCCTGCTGCTTGAGGGTCACTTTTCACTAGCGGAAGTTCTAACTCAGCGAAAATCAGCTCAGATGATTCTACGTGGATTATTTCTGTCCTGAGTAGCATAGTACCCACCTTCTCACTCTTGATCGGTTTTTGGACTACTACAAGTCCATTTTTCTGTATGTATGGCATGATAGTCTCAAGTACTTTCTCCAAATTAGCAAAAGTATTACCAAAATGTGGATTCTTTGAGTTCTTCTTGACTGTATTTAATTCTTTCTGAATATTGAATATTGCTTGGTATATGTTTTTCATATTAATAATTGACTGAATTAGCTAAATAGCACTCTTCATAATCTACTCTCATTGCCTCCTCACGGTCGTCTTGGATTGCTACACTCTCCTCGTAGCTTAGTGGGTTTATGATGTCATCAGCATCTCGGTGTATTCCCTGTAGGTAATCGAACATAGCGTGTAGTTCATCATTGGCTTGCATCTCTGCGATTGATCCGTAATTGATATTGTGGCATGTGTAGTACACTATCTCGGTGAACCTATCGTAGGTAATATCAGAGCTTATGATATTCTCCATACTCTTGAGATTCCGCAAATATACGCTTGTAGTTCTCATTGGGCATTAGTAAAAAATAATATAGTTAATCTTACATACTTGCGGGCATAATGTCAAGTGCTTTCTTCAATATTCCTTGTGATAGTATAGCGGCCCTGTGTTTTATCCTCTTGATACTCTGGCCTGCATTGTGGCTCATCGGGGCATCTCCTGCATAGGCCAGATACTAATATCCTCAGGCTGCTACCCCCTAGGGGTGTCTTGAGTACTAGTGTATTCCCCACTACGTCTTTGTTGAGGTATCCATTTTCGATTGCGCAATTCATTATATTTTTAATTCTTCAATTAGTTTAGAGAGTCGCATCTCATACTCAAGCTGAGTCTTGGATGTCTCTAGTAGTAGCTTCTTGAGCCGCTCGTATCTCTGATACTTGTTTTTCATATTGCATAATCCCGGGATAAAATAAATTAGTGTATTCACTAGCTAATTCCTCACCATATTGATGTAGGTTGTCTGCGAAAGTCTGGAATAGTGTTTCAGCGGCGTGCACGTCTGACTCGGCAATCCACATAAGATAGAAGTCGTGATCCAATAACTTGATTATTCTAGTATACAGCAGCTCCACCTCGCGCTTGTTCATCTTGCCACTAACATAATCATCCATCTGCGGGTATGTTATTCGTATGTAGCTATCAGGGTGAGCCATCCTGTGGGCAATATCATAGTCTCGATGGAGTTCCAGTGTCATCATATACCATTGATGAGCCTCGTCGTTCTCGCTCTTAGAGTCTCTGGCACAGTATTTCATGTGCTGTCTGATTCTAGTCAAGTGGTTCTCAGCTTCTTCTATAGTGTAATTACTGTAAGTGTCATCATCTATATCTAGTCCGTCACCCCATTCATATTTGCTGTACATAGTTAACTGTTTAAGATGTTAGTTACTTGCGTCGCGCTAAGCTCTTTTAGCTTATATCCTTTTTGAATTGTCATTACAGTTTTATCTTGCATTGCCCGCCTGCTCCTAAGAATCTCCACTGATAATAACTCTCCCATCCTACCATTATCATCAGTCTCACGTCTAAGCATTAGCGCTGTATCACATATCCTCAATAGCTTTTTACCGTAGTCAAACGGGTTAACTGGCTTCTCCTCGAATTCAGCGCCATTTTTAAGCTGAGCAAACGCCACTACTGCTACATCTTGGTTCGCAATCTCCTTGAGCATTACTGTTATTTCCGACATTCTAATGTTCATATCAGAGTTACCATCCAAATCATGCACATGGTCAATCAGCACTATGTCTGGTTTTGTTTTCTCTACTGCTTCCATTATGTCCTTGATGTCCATAACACCGCCTACTAGCATAATCTCATTACCTTTTTGTTGCGCCTCTAGCTCGATATCTTTCAACTCCTCATCAATCCATTTGATGTGCTTTTTGATGTCTCTCTCAATTTCGATTTCCCACACGCCATGTCTCATACATGCATATCTCAGTAAGTAATCTTCACTCCTCATTTCAGTTGATATTACTAGAATGCGCTTCTTCTCTTCCTGGTTAATCAAACCATCTAACATATTAATTGCATAGTATGATTTCCCTACTTTGGTTGCTCCTCCTATCAACATAATCCTACCTTTACGATGTAATCCAGTGAATAGATCAAGCCTCTTAAATCCTGTTGTGTACCCTATGTTATTACCGTCATGGATCTCAATTAGCCTATCCATTAGGCTGCTGCGTGTCTCTGATATGTTATCCTTCATAAAATTGGCAGTTAATAATTAAAGTCTAGTACGCTGGCTTTGGTTCTTATACCCACTTAGAGAGAACTCATTAAATTTATCATCACGTACCCACTTATAAAATGCCAGCTTGTAATCCTTGTACTTGTAGCTCTTGATTTCGTTTTGCTCTATGAAGTTTGTGATTGCTTTCTCAACGTCCTTGGTGTCACCATACTTTTTAGTCGCATCTTTCAGAATAGAATCTTTATTATTTTTAAACTTGGTGAGGGTGGTGATTTTATCACTGTGTTTATTATTATCATTATTATCATTATTGTTTGTGTTCAGTTGTTGTTCAGTTGTTGTTCTGTTGTTGTTCACACCTTGGTACTTATCATAGTTAAGTATTGTTATTAGCCTGTATCGGTTGTTAGTTTGTTGTTCAATTATTTGCATTTTCTCAAAAGTTAAAAGAATCCTCTGAATTGTACTTTCTTTGATTCCAGTCTGTTTTGCTAATTGTTTACGACCAGTCAAAAGTTGGCCTCTCTTTGTAGTAATTAGCTCATTCCCATGCATGAAAGTATTATCTTTATGATTAGCAAGTAATAGCAGTGTAACAAGGAGCCACGCATAGTTTGCATTAGATGCTATCGGGTTCTCTAATATCTTACGGTGTAGTTGTATGAATGTACCATTTCCAGTCATAGCTGAGTATAATGCTCAAAATAGCAGGCAAGGTGAAAACGTCAAGTAATACCCTTACCTGCTAATCTGAATTTGTAAATTTGTGAAATTTATCATGACGTTTTGCTTAAATATCTACATATAATATACACAGATAAAAGTACCCCGTCAAGGCCTTTAAGGTGAAATATATGTGAAATGAAGTTATCCACAATTTAGCGTCGTATTAGGGGAGGGTTATTGGACTCGTTCCTAAACCTAAAATAGGCTAGTTTGGTATACACTATTATTGATTCTATCTGTTGCGACATCAAAGTATTTATCATCTAGCTCGATGCCTATAAAGTTGCGCTTTAGGTTTTTACATGCTACACCAGTTGAGCCACTGCCGAAAGTGAAATCTAAAACAGTTTCGTTTTCGTTGGTGTAGGTTTTTATAAGGTACTCCATTAATGGGACGGGCTTTTGTGTGGGGTGGATTGTCCCCTGAGCATTATTGAATTTTAAAATAGTGCTTGGCATACTCTTGTCTGCAGGGCATCTATGCACATTTAGTCTGTGTTCACCATAACAATCGCTAGTTTTCGTTCTTGGAGTCAGAGGTCTGATATTCTGCCTGTCTTTGGCTCTGAGTATTGGGTTATACATTGGAGGTTTACTGTAAAAAACACTAATATTCTCAGTGTTGCGCATCGGCATTTTCCATGCGTTCAAATGTCCCGTGGCTTGGGATTTCTGCCAAATCCAATCGTATTTGTATTGCTTAATATTGCTCATACGTAAAGCACTTGAAAACGGTTCACTTCCAAATAAAACTATTGCTCCATTAGGCTTAATGATTCTTTTAAGTTGTGCCCACATCAAATCAAAATCAATAACTGAATCCCATTTGCAAGCCGTTGTTCCATATGGTGGATCTGTAATGATAGCATCAATCGAGCCGCTTTCGATGCTCTTCATCTCTTCTAGGCAGTCGCCTTTGATTAGCTCAATACTCATATGTTTTTATAATATATTACAGTATATCACAAGTAATAAAAGGGGAGGGTTATTGGACTCGTTCCTAAACCTAAAGTAAGCTAGTTTGGTATACACTATTATTGATTCTATCTGTTGCGATATCAAAGTATTTATCATCTAGCTCGATGCCTATAAAGTTGCGCTTTAGGTTTTTACATGCTACACCAGTTGAGCCACTGCCGAAAGTGAAATCTAAAACAGTTTCGTTTTCGTTAGTGTAGGTTTTTATTAAGTATTCCATTAGTGCTATTGGCTTTTGTGTTGGGTGTACTCTTCCTTTTTTCACAGCGTTAGAGAAATTAGATAGTAGCATTGTAGGGTAATATAAATCACTTTTAGTAGTATACCCTTTAATTGTTCTGCCTGTATGTTCTGCCTGCTTCTTGCCCCCCCCTTTAACTCTCATCTTGCCCTTTCTCATTTGTGGGTTGTAGTTGTGTTTATTAAAAACGTGTATCAATTCTAAAGTCTTTAGTGGCATTCTCTTTGCGTTTAATGGGCTTCCTCCTTGTTTTTTATCCCACACCCAATCATATTTATAGTTTTTAATATTACTCATTCTTAAAGCACTGCTAAAAGGTTCACTGCCAAACAATACAATTGCACCATTAGGTTTTATTAGTTTGTTTAGCCTTAACCACATTTCATCAAATGGAATAACAGTATCCCATTTGCAAGCTGTAGTGCCATATGGTGGGTCTGTAATAATTGCATCCATTGTAATACCTTTGGATATTAGCTTATCCATCTCTTCTAGGCAGTCGCCTTTGATTAGCTCAATACTCATATGTTTTTATAATATATTACAGTATATCACAAGTAATAAAAAGGTGTGGAAAGGTGTGGAAACTAGATAATGAAAATCCCCCTTGCGGAGGACTCCATTAAGTTTTATTGGATTGTGCTATATAAGCACGTGACTAAGTTTATCAATCACTTGCTTACACTATGGCATTATACCACATAAATCTAAATTTGCACAGGTGACGGATGAGGGATGAACCTAGTTCATGCTCACCTACTTTACTCGTCATGCAAGCAAAGTACCTGTATTTTAACGATGCGGGTGGGACTTGAACCCACATCCCCTACTCTTCAGTAGGAACCTATTCCATGGTGTAGTTCTACACATCTTAGTCGACCGCATCGCACACCCTATCGCGGATAGGTGAGTGCTATTACATTATACCATAGAAAAGAGGCCCTGCCCAAGCCTCTAATCTATTACTTATTACCACTATTTTTACTGGTCTATTATACCATATCACGGCTCTTTGCCCAACCTTTTTTTAATCATTTTGATCGCCCAATTATTCTGATGCTCTGGTAACCCATTATGTCCAGCTCCCTCTATATGGTCCTCTAAATGATGCTGTGTACACAATAACCTCCCATTACTTGAATCATTATACGCTGGATTATCCCTGTCATGATCATAATGCGCCGCCTCCAAGTTTCCATTGTGCCCTGTGTCTCCCCCCTGGCAGTATCTGTCCCTCCTGTATATTTCCTCCCTTACCCTCCGCGTAAATGCAAACTGGGATAAAAAAAGAGACGCTGCAATGATTGCAACGCCTCCTGCTATCGGTTTAATTGTTTCTCTAGGATTTAATCCTTCCATTCACAAAAACTGCTAGTGAGTTAATTGCTGCCATCAAAATGGCTGTCATTGCACTTACTACCTCTACCGGTATACTTGGGTCTACCCTTGTGATGAAGTAAGACAATACGACCGCTACAGCTCCACTAGGGATGATATATTTCCCTGCTTGAGCAACTTTACCAGCTGGAGTTTTCTCCACTGTAATTTTTCCCATTGCTATAATTAATAATAAATTAAACTGGATACTTATCAGATAGTGTCTTCATGTCCGTTCTCATTGTACCATTTTCTGTGACTAGTTCACTAGATCTTTTTATACAAGCCTCTAGCTCAGCCTCTACACCGCTACAGTCCTCACCTGCACCTATGTTGGTAGTGATGTAAGCGCCGCTTACCCATCCCCATACATCAGGAGCGTCATTGATATTATTAATGAAATACCATTGGTCATATTTCACTCCATTACGAGTTACAACACTACCCTTGGCAATCTTCATTGAGGTGTATATGGTACCACTTGGTGCAATCTTCTTAGGCCTTGCTGGGCTGCTAGTGGCCGGCTCACTCCTGTGATTCATTGGAGAAGTATTAGTTGTCTTGAGCCTAATTTGTAGGTTCTCATATCCTGTCTCTATCATTTCATTATCGGTTGAAGAATTAAAATATTTAAGGTTTAGGGAGTAAGGGTCTACTATACGACCATTCTTTTTTACTTGCATGTGAGTGTGCATACCACTAGAGTTACCAGTGCTGCCGAAGGTAGCTATGATATCTCCAGCCCTAACGTGTCCAGATTTCTTGATAATAGTAGCGTGGTGTCCTGTATATATCTCGACACCCTTGCCATCGTTAATTATGCAATATCTACCTTCCGCATTTGGTACGTTGCCTGATCTGATAGATCCATCACATGACGCTATTATGTGTATGCCAGATACTTTGATTTTGGGTGCTAAATCACGCCCCCTATGCTTGGCGGTAAATCCTTGTGTTTGCCTTATCTGATATTTGTTTTTGTCTTTCTCTGTGTATGGGAAGTAGTATGGCATGGTTATATCTTTGATTTGGTTATATATGTATATTTATCTACTTAATTTTTTTTTTATCTCCTCGATCTCTGCTTTGTTACGCGCGTGTGCATCAGCAAATGAATTTAACTTCTCCTCTATTCGTATCACACTCTTCTCTATAGCGTGTAGTAGCTTGGTGCGTTCTGTAGTTTGATCTTTCATCTCCTTCATCTCCTCCTGGTTCGCTTGAACTTGTGCTCTTAGATTGGTAAATGTCACTAGGGTAGTAGTATACGCGCCACCTACTGACAGCACAAATAAAATAAATGATTGCAAATTATCGTCTAGCATCTTTCTAATCCTGAGTCCTTAAGTAAATTATCCACATCTCTACGCAAGTGATCGATATGATTCTTTTCTAGCCTTTCTACAAGTTTTGTTAGAGAGACCACTACCTCTCTCAACAGCTTAACATCCTCGCGGGCCTGATCGTTTAGCATGCCCTTAAGCTTGTGGGAGTCTGCTTGAGTGATCTCTCCACTCTCTAGTAGCCCGTTAATGTCTTTCCCGTTTATTTTATTTTCTTTTACTTGTTTTGTATATGTATCCATCATCTTTTGTTAATAATTAAACCCAATCTGTCCTATATCGCAGATTGTCTAGCGATAAAAATGTACTAGAGACAACTCTGGATCTGTAGTATCCTGTATTTTTAACCTCTACAGAGCCAAACCCATTGCTATTTGCTGGGAACATCCAGGATAGTGCGGTTAAGGCTTTGCTTGGTGTGGCAAAAATATTGGTAGCAGCAGTAGTAGTACCACTTTTGATCAATCCTCTGTAGTAAGCTCGCCCATCCGGAGCAACTAGATATTGCGGGCCTGAGAATCCTGAGCCATAATCTACCCAGCTATTTAGAAGTGTGAGATCTGCCCAGTCATCGTTTAAGGATGAGCTAGTAGGGATAAAAGATATCCCCGATATTGACAGATAGGTACCTGCCGCTGTGTTGGTATACACTTGCCCGGCTGTATTGATCCTTAGATCTACGTAGATTCCACCGGCGCCGTTATCTCCGGCACTTGGCCATACTATCTCATACTCAGGCCTCATATTAGCGGGTAGGGTGAAAATCGGATTACCAGTCCCAGTACCTCCAGATTTTACCAATCCCTGCAAGTGTACTATCCCAGATGGGTCAACGAAATAAGACGGCCACGCCCAATCAGTTGCAGTAGATGAGAATCTGACCCAGCCACCAGTTAATGTCGGGAAGGTCCAGCCATCAATAAAAGTACAGACATGGATTGGATCTAAAGATGTAAACACATTACTTCCAAAAGGCGCTTTAACGGTTGAGTCGCTTCGTAAGTCTATTCGCCCAGCTGCGTCATTCGCAGTAGTCAACATTAGGTGATTAAAATATGGCTGTGCGTCTGCGTCTAATGTCAGCGCTGTGTACTCCCCTACTGTGCCATTCTTAATCAACCCTGAAATATCCGTAAACCCATAGGAGCTGACATAATAACCCGCCTGATGCCACTCCACAGTGTCGGGGTCCTGGAGGTTAATCCAGCTGTTACTCATCCTGGAGGTTGATATTTGCTTGTTCTTCCTATGGCTTATGTGGTTGCCATAATTTTGTAGACTTGTTCTTGTTATCATTATGTTGTGTAATTTACTGGACCACTGTCTGAATAGGTCCGCTCATTGATAAATTTCTTGAGTTGGAATAGGTTGCGATCCACGAATTGCCTGGTATCTTGTATGACAATATCAGCGTAATCTATTTGATAATTTATTCCTGTTATTAACATATTATCAGATAATGCATCGTTTTCTGAAATATTTAAGATTTTACATGTTTGCCCGGGCTGTAATGCCTCAAGATCTACTCTACTATCTGACAGATTATTATCAATTAATCTTAATTGCACTTGCGTGATAGGCTCTGAATTCGCGTTTAAGTATCTTGTGTTCCACTCATCGACGCTTGCTTCATCTTTGAACCTTCCGTCGCGTCTAATCTCAATCTGGCGCCCGTAGGAAGAGATACTGGTAGCATTCTCTTGGTACTTAGCGATGAAATCAGGATCTTCCTCCTGTAACCCATTCCAGAATATAATTCCATTACGCATATCTACTAATGACTGGCTAATCTTAATACTAGATATGTCTCTCTCAAAAACAAATAAGTGATCGGCTGTACTAGAGAATTGAGAAAAGTTAAACGTGTTGGTGGCATCTAGATAATAATAATAATCACTATCCGCTAATCGCCTTAGCTCGCTAAAAGCATCTGTGTACGTTGATGTGCTGAAGTCGATGGACACTTGCTTGCCACCACTCGATATACTAGAGCCTGTATAATCAATAGGGGTGCTGGCATTAGCTGTCTTGTATTTATCTATTAGATCCTCAAATATATCAGATATATCGGCATAACTAGCTTGTCTATACTTGACACCTATTTGGGTGCCATCTTTTACGATGTCTAGCGCCAGCTTAGAGAAGTACCCAAAGACCTTAAGCCTCACGCCCTCTTCAGCGGCGGCTGCTGTGTTTATCTCTGCAATATATCCAGAATAGATTAACGTTCCGCTTGGTGCGTCCCCATCAGCAACATATATCTCAATCTTATTGTTGGGCGCGATAGCACCATCACTATTGTAATCATCAAACTTTCTTGGTACTGTGATTTGTACTTGCCCAACCCCAGAGTTTATGGACTTAGAAAATCCAGCCCACTGGAAATCAGAGAATGTACCCTTGTATGTACCATCTGATGTGTATGATTTTATGTATACTTCTTTAATCATTATGATAGATATAGTTTTTGATAGCTGCCTGTCCAGTCAACGTCCCAAGATGGTGTCGGTTCTATGACTACGCCAAAATATAAATCATCTAGCGGCGTAGAGTCCCATGCGTCTGTGGTACCCCCGATCCCCCTTTTGGCAACGCTATTCACATTTCCCTTGGAGCTGTCAGATTCCCAGGCTAGATTAGCAGTATAGGAAACGTCCATAATAAACCAATATGTGCTACCAGAGGTGACCGAATAAGACAGCCCAGATAAGCTGTGCTCTAAAGGCAGAACAGACCCCTTTGATATTTGCATCTGCCCCTGGTAGACTCTAGTTCCAGGCGCCCCAGAGCTGTCAGGCGCCAAATAAACGCTATTAAAATCGGTCATACCAGTCTGCCCTAACCCCGAAAGATATACGTATCGCACAGATCCACTTATCGATGGAGTGAAGGATACTGCAGCCAAGTCATAGAGCCCAGAGCCATCATATGTACCATCCATATTAGAGGAGTACGAAATACTCTCCTCCCCTGTTTGCGGGATAAGTGAGATAACGGCCCTATTAATACCAAGCTGCCATGCTGGTATCCTACCAGAATAGTTAATATCAGAGCCATTTTTAAGGAACCTTTTATCGAGGCCCCCAATGACAAAGCTGTCAGCATCGACTACACCGTCTGGATCAAATGTGGCAGAGCTGTTATTCACTAGATTCGAGATCTCGAAGCTGTCTAGATTGGTAGCGTCATTGACATCGATGTCATATTGGATTAGTGCTGGCATACTCCCAGAAATACTGAAAGCCTGAGTATCAGAAGCGACGGTAATCCCAGTCTCTTCAAATAGTTCATAGCTGTGTGTACTAATGGCATATCCTGTATGGTTTAAAAACTGCATCCCAAATCTCTCTACATAATCCACCTCATAACTCCTACCTGATCTTGATATCTCGCCAGACCTTAATGCTGGAAAGTTTCGCACTCTTGCCTCGTTAACCCACTGGATCCCATCCAGGTAACACCCTGTTATATCTTCAGCCTCAGAGCTATAATTTATTTTAATGTAAACATAATCAAGCGCGCTATCGGTTGGAGTACCAGTAGTATCCATGCTATCCCAAAGGGCACTAAACAAATTGACACCATAATTGAGATTATTGCCTTGATAGTCTGTCTGGAGCGTCGCTGAGTAGTAGTTCGATGCATCATTTCCAATTCTAAAATCTATAGAAGTTACATAGTATACATCTGGTATGTTTAACCAGAATTCAAAGTTTGAGTCTGCTTTGGTCTTGCTTGATCCATCCCATGCTGTACCAGTGTAGGTTAATTCCGCATAGTCATTGCCAGAATTAGATACATCAATATCAAAACCAAGAGAAGTGCCATCATATTGGTATTCATCTGTTTGCGTTGCTAAATTGGTAGTGTCACTACCAGCTGTCCATCCAGTGGTTACGCTAGTAGTTATTATCTCTTCATAATCAGGTATCTTTCTCAAGTAGTGGTTTCCGCTGGGGTCAACGTTAAATATCTTGTCGTAATTCTCTAGGAGTTCTTCTATGTTAGCAGATTGGTCACCAGTTACTTTATGCCCTGATACTGATATCATCTTCGCCCCTATCTTGGTATTGACAACGCTTGACCCATTCCCACGTGCAATTGGAATAGCCTGGATCTCGCTAGGAGAGGCATTTCTAGTGCCGTCTATCTCCACATCCCACTCAGGTGTCTGTAAGTTATGATTGCTGTAATATATTAATGTTTTATCGCTCATGAGAATCCTGTATTAAATCCTAAACTAGTTGATAAATTATCTGATGCTAACATCTCCTTAATTTGCTGTGCAATGTCACGTGGGTTTTGTGCACCGTTTATGTTTACAGTTACATTATTTGCGTTTGTTGTGTTTCTGGTTTCTTGTGCTGTAGCTACTTGTGCACCCCTTGGCAGTGAGACTAGCTCAGGACCACGTTCTCCGACGAGTGTCATTGCTTCGTTTACCTGCCCACCAAGCGCCCTCAACTTAGGGTTTTGTACTGGGCCCTGTACCTGTGGCGGCTTAACTTTAGAGCCCTTCTCCCCAAGCCCTAGAAGCTCCTTGAACTTGGTGATTGCATTCCCTATCCAGGTTACGAGTGTCTTTATAACATTGACT
>Ga0098052_1001877_pt1 | contig 12875 bp, 14 predicted proteins | sample 15_taG_FD_81591 | JGI IMG/M metagenome (GOLD analysis project Ga0098052, IMG submission 81591) | Marine viral communities from the Subarctic Pacific Ocean - 15_ETSP_OMZ_AT15312 metaG | ecosystem: Environmental > Aquatic > Marine > Oceanic | place: Pacific Ocean | collected 2015-01-18 | reverse complement strand
TACCAAGTTGTTCCCTTTTCCCCTTTTATTTGGGTTTCTTTAAATTTTCCGTAAGCCATACTACCTTTTTATTTATCTATAAGATTTTCTTCTTTTCGCTCTATCAAATACAATCAATAAATCATCACCTGTTATTCTTACGTCGGGGATTGTTGTTCCACCACCAAAAGCCCCATTAGGAATAATTGTTCCTGCTGTATTTCCTGGATTAAATAATTCAGGTCCATTCTCACCCACTAAACTAAGTTGATTTGTAGGTGGTTGACCTCCATTAGCAAACCCTAGCCCACTAAACATATCACCACCCATAGCTAAGTTTTTAAAGTTCCCCATAAAACTAGCTCCACCTGCTGCTGCACCAGGCATAATTATACTAAGTAGAGCTGCAAGTACAGCAGTTTTCAATATCATTTTTCCGATTCCTACTAGAAAATCTTTCACAAAATTACCAAACTTATCACCAAAAGATAAAACCCTTTCTTGCATTTCTTCAACACCATCAACCATCACCGTAACGGTTTCAGTTTGCTTGTCAAATAAATTAGAAAACCCTGATGAAAAAGACTCCATTAAACCACCCCAAAACTCATTAGTTCGATCCTCCATTGCTTTAATAGCAGCAAAGTATTCCTTTACATAGTTTGATAAAGTACCCCCCTCCATCCAAGAGAAACCAGGTGGTACATCATCTTCACCACCACCAGGAATAACAGGGTCAACAGGAGGGCTAATAGTAGGGCTAAATATATCAAATGCTGCTGAACCTGTTTCTTTTAATTCCTTCTTTAGATTAAATACTTCTGAAGCAGTAGCACTCATCACATTTTCTGCTTCCTGAACACCCTCAATTAATGTTTGTAATTCTTCACGTAAATCAGTAGAAACCTCTATTTGATCCCCAAAAGCATTTGTTAGTTTTGCAGTTTCAGTAAACCCTGAAGCACCACCATACATACCACCTCCAGGTGTTGTAATCACCCCAGATTTTATATCACTTTGTAGCTTTATTAAATTTTCAGAAACTGACCATTCGTCATTTAATGAAATATTATATTTATCTTTTAGTTCTAATAATTTTTTTGTTGCATTTGTTTCTTTTTTATCTAAATTACTTTGAGCTTGTTTTTGTTTACTTAAAGCGTTGTAGACTCTTTCTTCCTCTAGTTGTAATTGTATCTTTTTAAAGTAACCTTTATTAACATCATCTAATGCTGTTTTTAATTGTTCATTTGTTGTTTTTTCATCATCTAAATTAGAAATAAAATCAGGGTGAAGTGTCTTTAATTCATTTAATAATCTTTTTCTTGTTTCAAGACTATCGTTAGCTCCTAATATTCTTGTAACTAATATATTTAATGATTCTTGTTCTGATTTTAAGGGAGATTTTGTTTTTTTAGATGAAACTGCAAGAGCTGTAAAAGCTGCTGCTAATGCTACTATTCCTATAGTTAAAGGGTTTACAAGTGCTATTAAAGCCCCTAATCCAATTAGTATAGGACCAACTGCTGCCATAATACCACCGAAAGTAAGTATCATTTTTTTAGTTCCATCATCCAATTCACCAAAATTAGATGCTAAACTAGTTACTTTATCAATAATAGGTGTAATAGCATCAGCAATTAAAGCCCCCATTTCTATTTTCATTCCTTCAATAGCAGATTGCATCTTTTTTATCCTAGCGAAGGTTGTTTTACCCATCGCATCTGCCATTTTTTTAAGTCTACCCGTATTTGTTTTATACTCTTTAGTTAGTTCAGCTACCTTATCTTTATTTTTAGCTAAGATAAGTAATTGGTTAGCCGAGGTTACACCTGCTAATCTCATAGCCTTCTGTAAACCCATCTCACCTTGAGTAGCTAAATCTAAAACCTCCGTGAAGTTTCGACCCTCTTGGTCTAGTTTCATAAATATCTTACGAAGCCCTGTACCTGCTTTAGATGCTTTAATACCGTTATCCATTAAGACACCCATCATAGCAGACAATCTCTCTAAATCTACTCCTACAGCGTTAGCAGAAGCTCCTGCGTGACCGAAAGCTGTAGCAAATGTGCTAAGTTGAATTGATGAATTGGCTGCTGCTGAAGCTAAAGTATTAGATACCCTAGCAGCTTGGGTTGATTCTAATCCAAAAGCATTAATAGATGTAGATACGGTTTCTGCTGCAAGAGATAAATCTTCACCAGTTGCTAAAGCAAGGTCTAATATGGATTGCTCCATATTTTTAATTTGAGTAGGATCAAAACCTTTTCGACCTAAAACTAATTGTAAATCTGATACTTGTGAGGCTGTATATTGTGTTGTTGCTCCGAGTCGTTTAGCCTCAGATGTAAGCATCTTAAACTCCTCAACCGTAGCCCCTGTTACAGTATTAACCTTCATCATACTATTCTCAAAATTAGAGAACGTATCGAAAGCAGCTTTACCCATAGCAACTAAAGGAGCTGTAACACCAAAAGACATCATCGAACCTAGTCGGGCTGATTTTGAAGCAAACGATGCTAAAGATTTATTTGCTTTACCAAGACCTGATTCTAAGCCTTTGATATTAGCTGCTACAATTATCGATATAGTCTTTAATCCACCCATTATTCAATCTTTATTTTCTTTGGTTCTATTAGTTTATATCTTTTTAAGACTTCTTGAATTTCCTCTTTACTAGCAACGTCTTTTTTAACTTTATTTTTACTATCCCAAGGGAAAGGCATTAACTCTTTTGGTTTAACCTTGTGCTTAGAGTGTGGTACGATGGCTGCGTGAACAATCATTCTAGTTTGTTCCCAATTATTCTGAGATAATTGTTCATTGTATTTTTTGAACCCTATAAGTTTATTGTTAAAGGAACGTGGAGTGTAATCATATAAATTTTCATCTGATAACCCCAACATTCCTAAACCAATTTCTTCTAACTTATCCCAATCGATTTCACCTGTATCTTTATCTATAATTTCCTTTCCCTCTTCTACTTTCCCTTTTTCTGAGGTTGGTCTAATTGGAACGCTTCAAAGATTTCATTTATTTTACCGAAATCTTCATTGTCTATCCATTGTTCAATATCTCGAACTTTGTATTTAAACTCTTCTCCGTTCTTCTTAGCACCGTATTTTAGACCGTAGTAAGCGATAATACCAACGTGGTCTATCTCTGTTCCTAACTGATCCATTTCGTTTAACTTTAATTTACAATCGTTACAGATGTCTTTTAAAGCTAAATAGCTAAATCTAATAGGTCGTTTTTGACCGCCTATTTCTACCTTTTTCATAATCTACCTTTTTTTTAATTGTTACTAATTGATTTATAAAACTTTCTTTAGTGATATTGAACTTAGCCAAATTGTTGTAGCCCCTGATACTCGTTGTATTGTTAGTTGGGTAGTGTCAGGTTTTAACAAAGCAGTATAAGTACCTGTTGTAGTAGCTTTCAATAATACTACATCTGTAGATTCCCATCCATCCAAAACAGATATTGCTCCTGCCGTGCTTGTACTTGCAGTAAAAGTTAATAAATAATAATCTCCCACTACCATTAAACCTGAACGATAAATACTTGTATCATCGCCTGTGGTAATAATCTTACCATAACCACTTTCTACAACACTACTAGCACCTGCTGCTGCATCATTTACACTCCACCAAGCTCCTGTATCTACTCCTACTGTACCTAAATCAAAGGTAGTGTCACCAATAAGTTCAGGACCAAGTCCATTCGGATAGATTTGACCTGTACCTGTGAAACTAGCCGAACAAGTTAAATTATCTTCGACTCCTGCATCAAAACTTACCGATGATACAAGTGCGTTACCTTGCCAATGTGTAATATCGGTAGGGTCTTGATAATCGGTTGCTTCAGGTGTTGTTTCTATTTGCCAAAAGCAAGTGTAAATAGAATCTGATGATTGAGCATTAGCTACACCTGGATATAGATTAAATATAAATGATGAATCACCATTTGTAATATGTATAGGCAAAGTTAAAGATATAGCTACCCTAGTCCAAGTAGAGGTACTTAATCCTGTCACTTTCCTCGAATTTAAACTACCTATAGCCTCTATAGTACCTTGTCCTGATATTATTTCATCTGAATAACCTATATCTTGGGTTACTGCGTAAGCATCTTCCGATGGTGTACTCATCATTATCCAACTAGCACTTGTCGTACTTCCACTACCTTTAACCCAAAAAGACCAAGTAATTTTTTTATCTTCTAATCTAGTAGCATCAATAGTGTATGAAAGCCTATCCCAATTAGTAGTTGTGCTTGTAATTTGACTAGCAAAGTTTGTTCCGTTTTCGTCAAGTTGTAAATTACTTTGTGTTACACTTGATATACCAAACCCATCAACCCCACTTTGAGTAAGGTTAGTGCGAATAATATTTCTAATCCTATCAGAGAAACTTAAATCGACTATACTTCTTGCTTGTAGTTTATCGAAAAAATCAGTACCATCTAAAGGTGTATCAGGATTTATTGATTGTAATATATCAGTAGATACCTCAAAAGACTTTAAACCTGCCAAAGACTCAGACCATCCGTCTGAATCCTTGTTGGTTATATCTCTTAAATCCATATTCGTGCTAAACGAAGCTGATGTACTATAAGCTACAGGGTCAAATATTGCACTTGAACCAGGGGTAACTATTTCTATGTTAACAGCGTTTTCGTTAAGAGTTGCTGTGCCATCTACAATAGATAGTGTAGGTACTAAACCAACTGCACCATTCGTGAAATCTCTATAGGTATAGTCACCATCTGTTTGGTCTGAACCTGAAGAATCAACATAATCATACGTTGCAGATGTAAGTACAGCAGTTATAGCCGCTAAAACAGTAGCACCTGTATTGGTACTAGCTGCTGTAGATATATCATCATAAATAACACCCGCATCATTAGTAATGTTGTTTATTTTAACAGTACCAGTAGTTCCACCATCAGGAACAGTTATAGGATCAGTAGTTAATACCCTAATCCTAGTAACCTGTGCTGCTGCCGCACTCGTCTTAGCATAAACCAATAAATCCGAAGCGTTTTTAATTGCCATAATTAATGGATTTAAAAGTTAATATTATGCGTTAATGTCTAGTTCTCCAGTTCCTGTTAAAGAGATTGAATAAGTTGCGTTTTCTTCTACACCTGCATCTATAGAGATTGAAGTGATAAGTGCTGTACCATCATAAACCATACCTGAAACACCAAATGTACATTGTACAGCCGCTCCTGCAAATAATGTATCAGTTAATTCAAGTATATCTGCTCCTGTAGCACCTGATACTTCAACGAAAGCATCACCACTCATTTCCCAAGATTTAAGACCACCTAAGTTGTCTTGCCATCCATTTGAAGATTTTGTTGTAGAGTCACGAAGATCCATATTCATAGATATTGAAGCTGAAGTACAATGAGCTACTGCTTCTAACGTACCACCATCAGGTGTTATACTTAAAACTACGTTTGTTGCGTTTTGAATTGCCATAATTCCTTTTTATTTTAGTTTTTAATAATTAAACAGTTAAAATTTATGTTTTTGTAGAACTTTTCGGGTAATTTATAATATTCGTCATCTAAGTCCGTAAACCTAAATTTAGCAATATAATCTACACCATCCTCGGTATATTCTACCTCGAACAAGTCTAAAGCTTCTACAACTGCTTTAGCTTGATTATATGTTGTTGAATAGCTATCTGCAAAACAAGCAATCCGTATTGATACATCACACGAGTTAAGTGAGCCACCTTTAGATAGAAAATTTGAAACATTAGCTATCTCAAATGTTGTGCAAGGGTAAGCCACTCCTTGTGGTATGATTACAGGAAAAACCTTATCACTACCATTAGCAGAAGTAAAGGCTGCTGTAGCCTCTAATCTTGTAACTATCTCTTTTCCTATTACTGCAAACATCTAAAATCCTGCTTGTTTAATCATTCTATCCACTAATTTATCTAAATCTTTTTCAGCTTGTAAATAGATTTGTGTTTCCATTTTTGTCGCTGTAGCCTTGAACACATCAGGTCTAGGCTTTTGTATTGCGTTACCTTTAATCTGCATAGCAGCTAAATTGTAACTATCTTTTCCTTTTACTTTTATAGGTGAGGTTCTACGTTTAATAGGACCAACGTATAATCCTGGCTCTCTTGATTTACGAGCTGTGATTATACCTATTGTTTTCCAAGTAGGTTTTCTACCACTTCGTCTTTTGTAATCACTATTACTATTAAACTCAGCCTTATAAGCATTTTGAATACCTCTAGCTAACATATTTGCAGCAGGTCTAAGGGCTTTATTGATAAGAGTGCGAGATTCTTTAGCTGTTTTACCTAGTCTTTTCAAACTACGTTGAACATCTTGAACACCTCTTACTACTATCTTTTGCTGCTTAGCCATAACTCTATACTGGTGAAGCTGTTGGTAAATCTTGCTTTACGAAAACCTCAATAAATTCTTTTCTAGGGTCTATAACGAAACCTAGTATTTCATAAGTGTCACTTGTTTCTACCTCTTCAATGATCCAATTAGCTTTAATGCCTTTTGTTTCACTTGAATATCTTATAGTGTAAACAAACCTACCATAAGATTGTAATTCTTTTCCTTCAAACTTTTCTTCGATGTCCCTAAGAGTCTTTACATTCTTATTAGCCCAAACTGTTGTTTGAACGGAATAAGTGTCTGAAATCCCTCCAAAACCATCTTGAGTCGAAGATACCGACTTTAACCTAATACGTTGGTTAAAATCTCCTGCCTTTATTTTAGCAATAAAAGCCATCCGTTAATGATAGCATTTATAAGGTTGAAGTAAAATCTCAGAAGCCATTGGAAAACTACGCTTTCTATCTTCTCTGAAATAATACATATCACTCACAATTAATTTAATCGCTTGTTTTATTGCTTCAGGTACATCACTCGCTGCATCACCAAAACCTGTTTTAAACTCAAACCAAAAAGTATTGGCTGCGTTAGATTTTAATGTAGGAGTAGAAAAATCACTACTCAAATAAACTATAGAAGGATTCGAGTGAGCATCAATATAAGCATCATCAGAACCCTGAGTAGAACCTGCCGAATCAATCCATTTAACAGGGTTGTTTGGTCCACTTGTTTTTAAAGTACAATCAGGGAATATTAGTGAAGCTTGTGATACTACTGAATTAAAGTATAACTTATATTCGTGAGTAATAAAGTGCCTTACGCAATAGTGTTCAGCCATCTCTGTAGCTGCATCTATATATACCCCTAACAAATCATTTTCATCATCCGTATCAATGCGTAAATGCTCTTTAATATCAGGAACAGAAACAACCTTAGTAGTAGGATTATCTAAAACTACTAAATCGCCTTGTATGTTATAGTTAGGGTCGAGATACATAATTAATATTGAGATGTTTTTTTTTTAAAAATGAGAGTTAAATAAAAAAAAGGGGGAAACTCCGAAGAGTCCCCTTTTATTATCTAATTAACTTACTATGCAGTTAATGAAGTTGCTTTAACAAAAGCTGCTCCATTAGCAACACCAAAGTCCATATAGTTATTTAAAACTAAACGATTTTGGCCGCTAGCTGCTTGTGTATAAGGGTCTACCAAAATATCAACCCCGCCAAACATTCCAACATATAAACGAGAGAAGTCACCGTAAACAAAGTCACCACTTGCACCTGCTGATTTAGAACAACCATTAGTGAAGTAAATTGGGTAACCATTTACAAGCATACCATCTAAACCTGCCGATACTGCTGCAACTTGAACACCACGCTTGATTTGAGAAATCAACTCAGGAGAACAAACGTAAGCTAAGTTCCCACTTAAACCTCCTGCTCCACCTAATTCTTTTTCAGCCTCTACTAAATCTTTCATAACAGAAACACCATCAGAGAAAGAAGCCTCAGTAATAGTCCCACAACCTGAAGTTGCAGAAATAGATGTAGGCGCACCTGTAATAGTAGTAGCGTTAAAGATTGCTTGGTCGATAGATTGACCTACAGCACGACCTAAATGAGCCATAATTGCACCTTCAGCTCCACCGTTTTGTAGCAATAATTGCTTAGAAATATCTACATAAGCAGAAATACGAGTTGGAGTTAATTCAACTTTTCCAAAGTTCGCACCACCATCGGCAGCTGCATCTGTTTCACCTTCCCAAGCTACTGTTGAAGTACCTGTTACTGGAATAGTAGTGTTAGCAGATAAACTCGATAAAATGTTAGCGCCTACTTTGTCAAATACAGATGCTTCACGCATTGCTTCAGCATATCCTAATACGTTAGTAGGAGCGATTGCAGATGTAGTTTGAGTTACTGCTGCTCTTTGTTCCATCATAAAAGCAGGAATACCTAAACCTGCAACAGTAATTCCCGCTGCTCTTGCTTCGTTTACTGCTTGTTCGTGCATCTCTTTTTCAACACCATTAAGGTTGTTGTTTAGTAAGCCATTGATTGCTTTAAAAACAGAATAGTTACGAACCTCTTTAGATTCAGAAACATTTTGAACAGGAGCAGAACCTACGTTAGAGGCAATCTCAGCGTTCAATTTTTCTTGTCGCTCAACAGTTTCGATGTTTTTAGCTAATTTGTCAATAGCTGTCATTTTCTCGTCATAAGAAACTTGTTCAGTTTCGTTGAAATCACGAGATTCAGTTTTGCAAGTTTCAAGCATACCGTTTGCATCGGTAATTAAATCTGCTCGTTCTTGACGTAATTCTACAGAGTTTTTCATATCCGTCTTTTTAATTTTAATTCGTTAGTTAATAAATTAATTTGTGAACCAACTTGTTCAGAGATTGCCTCCTGGTTATCTTGTTGCTCTCCTGTCGGTTCACTCACAACTTCTTCGCAAGTTTCTTTAGAAGAAATAGATTCTTCAAATTCTTGCTTAGAACGAAGTGCAACATCTGTGTTAGCGTAAGCTCCTACGCCAACTATAGAAACATCTACCAAACGACCAATTTTATTAATCGTTCTTCGAGTTGTATCGCCATCTTGCGACCAATCATCCTCTTCTACAGTAAAAGCAAAAGAAGATTCGTAGAGTAAACCTCTACGCATTAATTCAGCGACATCTTTTCCTGTCGTTGTATTTGGTAAAACAGCATCATACATTAATCCTCTTTCATCAACCGAAAGTTTTAAAGTACCACCTAGGTTTCTGTCAAGTATTAAATTAGGATCGTGATTAAAAGTTAAAATAACATTATCCTCTAATCGACCATCAAATGCTCTAGTAGAAATGGTTTCTCTAAAACCTAAATCTCTACTGTCCGTATCGAATAACGCTGCGTAACCACGAACTCTAGTTTCGTCAGAGCCTTCCTCTAAACGAACCTCGTAATTACCGTTGTATATTCTTATTTCTTTATTTTTCATAATTTACGATTTTAGTAAATTGCTACTATATCTGAAGCTGTAGTGCCTGTAGAATGTACTTTATTTACAAAAATACCCTTTAAAAAAGTACCCGATGGAACGTTTTTCAAAACAACAATAGTTCCACCTGTTAAAGTCACCTTAATATGACCCTTTGTACCTATAAACAGTTCGGCATCTTTTTCGGGTAAATCATTTCTATCGCTAGGAGTGATTGATTCACCAAACTCACCTTTGTTTTTATTCCAAGGGTCTTTTCTGTCTTGCCTTTGCTTTGAACTTAATGCCATTTATTTTGTTTTATTCTACGTTTGTTCTACTTGTATCTTCGCCTAACTTATCTAAAGGCATCATATTGCTTTGCATATAAACCTTTTCACTTTCTCCACCCATAGGGTTTAAATCTTCAAAAGACCTAACCTCGTCAGGAGATAAAACACCGATATTTATAAGTGTTCTATAATAATCTGCTCTACTCTTAGAGTCACCTCTAAGTATAGCGTTTAGATTAAATTTGAAATATTGTTCACCTCTTTTATTAGAAGGAATTAATTTATTGTTTAATTCGCTTTCAATACGTTTAACCCAAGGTGTAATAGTATGCACCACGAAATCTATTTGCTGTGCCTCTATATTACTGTAAGTTGCGTTAGAAAGGTCATTTACTAAGTGATTAGGTACTCTGAAAATACGACAAATATCACTTATTTGATACTCTCTCGACTCAATAAATTGAGCCTGATTGTTAGGTACTGTCCGAGCCATCCATTCCATACCCTCTTCAAGAATAGCAGTTTTACCTGCGTTAGATACTCCTGAGTAGTTTGAACTCCAAGACTCTCTAAGTCGTTTAGCAGTTTCAGGTTTAAGTGTGCCAGGGTGTTTAAGAATACCACCTAATTGTGAGCCATTTCTAAACCAATTTCCTGCGTGTTTTTCTAAAGCTATAGAAATCCCTAATGTTTCAGCAGCAACTTCTATAGGGGATTTACCTACAACACCATTAAAAGATAAACCTTTAATGTGGATCATATTAATACTTTGAACTTTACCCGATACTGGATAAGTGTTTTCTTTATCTTGACTAACCTCGTAATAAACTTCCCTTCCATCAGGTGATATAAATACATCTACATCGTCATATTGGATAGGGTGTAAAGCAACAGGTAAACCACCTTGGTTTCGTTCTATGTAAGCACAGAAATTACCATCAAAACTAAGGTCTACTAAGGCTCTTTCAAAGAACATAAAAGAGTTATATATAGTAGAAGGTTGCTCCCCAATTAAAGAATTTAATGGGTCTTTGGTAAGTTTTATCTTATTATTTTTATCATCTTTAGAATAAAGCGAGATAGGAAGGGAAGCTATTGTTTCTGATAGCACACGCACACAAGACCAAACTGCTGCAATACGTATTGCTTGTTCCTTAGAAACATCTTGTCCTGCTGCGTTATTAAAAATACTGCCAATAATAGTTTGCCCAAATACGGAACGTGATTCCGTTTCGGTATTGGTCTTTTTACCTGAAAGAAAGTCGAATAAACCCAAAGCTGCTTAAATGGTTATATATTAGTAAATAGTAAAAACACCCAAAAGGTGAACTACTTTTTGTCATTTTTTTTCAAATATTCGTAAGAGCGTAATAAAATTTTATATACATACCTCTCTGAAATTCCTTTTACTTTTGATATTTCGCTGATTTTTAGCCCATATTCAAACCTTAAATAGATAACACTTTTTGCTATTTCATCACTCATAGAAAAAGCTTTTACCCAAATCTCGTCTGCTTTAACATCGTAATCATCTATTTCTACCAACTCATATTGCTGTTTAAGGCGATAAGTCTTGTGAAATGGTGAAGATGTTGATAGCACTTGATTGGTGACAACACGAGCCACAAAATAGCGTAATTGATTTGTTTCGTATAAAGACTGTATAGTTTCCTCTAATTGAGTTAATAAAATTATATTAATGTCTTGAATTAAATCATCTACAAGATGTGCATCCCTATTGTTAGCTAATACAGATTTACAAATATCAATTATAATATCTTGCTCTTGGGCTATTATTTCGTTCTTAGATAAAGAATATTTCTTTGTCATCATAGGCTGAACCGCCTCCATTTTTATGTTGCATAGCCTCAGATAATCCCATTAAACAAGCAACAATACCATCAATCTTATCATTTGATTTAGCCTTGTTAGGCTTGATATTACCTGCTGGGTCTAAAGCTAATACTACGTTAGACATCATCCATCGTAACACAGGGTTTCCTGCGTGTCGAATATTACCACCTAACACTAAAGTTTCAAACTCTTTAGCAGCAGGTGACATCGTTCTATAACCTTGACCTACAGGAATCATAGGACATCCTTCTTCGGTAAGGTCTATAACAATTTGAGAAGCGTTCCATCTATCGTAAGCTATCATCTGAATATCAAATTTTTCAGATAAATCTCTAATCTTTTGTTTTATGTAATTGTAATCACAAACATCGCCAGGAGTCAGCTCTACATATTTTTCTCTGTGCCATTTAAGGTAATCTACCTTATCTCTTTCTGAGCGTTTATGTGCGTTTTCAGAAGGGATAAAAGAATAGTTTATAATATCATATCCACCATCTTTATCAGGAAACAATAAAGCTAAACAAGTGATGTCACGAGTGGAGGCTAAATCTAATCCTACAAAACAAGGTTTACCAATAAGAGAATCTTCATTAATTGGATCATCACAATCCATCCATTTTTCGTCACTAATCCACTTGGTTTCATTTGCAACCCATTGATTTAAGTGGAGTCTACGCCAAGTGTTTTCAAATGAAGGTTCGTTTTTTGCTTTAACAGCTTGTTGTTGCATATACTCTTTGGTGACAATAGTTCCGTATCCAGGGTTAGCTTTTTTCCAAACCTCTTCGTCAAATATATCATCGTCTTTATCTGCTTCATAAACAACCCCTAAAAACGAATCGTCTTGAATGCTACCATCAATAAGTTTCTTAGAATAATCGTAAAGTTCTTTGCAAATGTGGTCTTTCTGATGACCTGCTCCTGCTGTCGTAATTCCTAGCATCAAAGGTTCTTTTCTAGCACCCATACTGGTGAGTAACACATCGTAGAGGTCACGATTTTTGTGCGAGTGAATCTCATCCAACAAACAACAAGATAGGTTTAGACCGTGCTTAGTATCTGCATCAGCCGAAATAACTTTGTAGTATGATCCAACTTTATCGTAAGTGATTGAGTCACGATAAGTACCTGCTCTCTTGATAAGGTTAGGTTCTTGCAACACCATTTGTTTCGCAATAGAGAAACTTAACCTAGCTTGTTCTTTATCTGCTGCTGCCGAAACAATCTCAGCACCTTTTTCTCCATCAGAAAAAAGCATATAGAGTGCTATACCTACCATCATTGTGGTCTTTCCGTTCTTACGAGGTATAAAAATAAAGCATTGTCTGAATTTCCTAAGATTAGTTTCTTTAGATTTCCACCCAAAAATAGCCGATATGATTTCTCTTTGCCAATCTTCAAGAAT
>Ga0098052_1001876_pt1 | contig 12877 bp, 9 predicted proteins | sample 15_taG_FD_81591 | JGI IMG/M metagenome (GOLD analysis project Ga0098052, IMG submission 81591) | Marine viral communities from the Subarctic Pacific Ocean - 15_ETSP_OMZ_AT15312 metaG | ecosystem: Environmental > Aquatic > Marine > Oceanic | place: Pacific Ocean | collected 2015-01-18 | reverse complement strand
CATGCGGTAGGAACAGCCCTCCGGCGGCAGATAGAAATCGATGATCTCCGGAAACTGCTTCTTCAGGATCGGCACGAAGATTTCGTTCATCGCCACGCCCAGCACCGCCGGTTCGTCCGGCGGCCGGCCGGTGTAGGTGCTGTGGTAGATCGGGTCGCGACGGTGGGTAATGCGGTCCACGGTGAATACCGGGAAGCGTTCCACTTCGTTGTAGTAGCCGGTGTGGTCGCCGAACGGCCCTTCGTCGGCGTACTCGCCGGGCTGCAGATGGCCTTCCAGCACGAACTCGGCGCTGGCCGGCACCTGCAGGTTGGAGCCCAGGCATTTCACCAGCTCGGTGCGCGAGCCGCGCAGCAGGCCGGCGAAACCGTATTCGCTGAGGGTGTCCGGCACCGGCGTCACCGCGCCGAGAATGGTGGCCGGGTCGGCGCCCAGCGCCACCGCCACCGGGAATGGTTCGCCGGGGTGGGCTTCCTGCCATTCCTGGAAATCGAGCGCGCCGCCGCGGTGGCCGAGCCAGCGCATGATCAGCTTGTTGCGGCCGATCAGCTGCTGGCGGTAGATGCCCAGGTTCTGACGTTCTTTATTGGGCCCGCGGGTAATCACCAGCGGCCAGGTCACCAGCGGGCCGGCGTCGCCCGGCCAGCAGGTCTGAATCGGCAGCTGGGTCAGGTCCACGTCGTCGCCTTCGATGACGTGTTCCTGGCAGGGCCCCGAGCCGCCCACCTTGGGGTTCATACTCAGCACCTTGCGGAAGATCGGCAGCTTCTCCCAGGCGTCGCGGAAGCCCTTGGGCGGCTCCGGTTCCTTCAGGAAGGCGAGCAGCTCGCCCAGCTCGCGCAGCTCTTCCACCGACTCCCGGCCCATGCCCAGCGCCACCCGCCGTTCGGTGCCGAACAGATTCCCCAGCACCGGGATCGACGACCCCTTGGGGTTTTCGAACAGAATCGCCGGACCGCCCGCCTTCAGCGTGCGGTCGCAGATCTCGGTCATCTCCAGGCGCGGGTCCACCTCGCGGGTTACCCGCTTCAGTTCGCCCAGCTTTTCCAGTTGCTGAATAAAGTCGCGCAGGTCGCGGTATTTCATCAATCCAATCTCGCCGGCTGCAAGGTGGCGGCAGTATAGCAGCCGACCCGCCGTCTCCGGGGCTGCCCGCATGGACAGTATGATTGGCATCGGCAAACAAAGCGGTCACGCGATCGGGGGACGGGCCCCTGGGGAAGGTTTGTAACTTTATGAAATATCTGATTTATTCGGTTTTACATAAAAACCAGAAGGCGGGGTAGGGCGCAGGCGCTTTCATTGGATATTCGAGCCGGCGTCCTAATACCTGTTAGGCATCAGGAGAAGGTGTAGGTGTAGATGGCCATTGTGTTCTGCAATATCGGGTGGATGAAGCGCTACGATGGAATTCAGGGAGACTCCATCCAGCGCGGGGGATCATACAATAAGGAGGCGGTGGGCCACGAGGTATGTAACTTCACGGCCTGTAGGGGAAAAGTCTACGGATATGTGCAACCCACAGGTCGTATTTCGGTAGAAAGATTAGGCGCGCCAAAAGGTGCCGATAAGGCGGATGGCGTAACCGTTGTTTGGACCGCAGGCCCGAATGCGGGTGGCACCGCAATAGTTGGCTGGTATAAAAATGCAACCGTATTTCGTGATTTGCAAGAGATCCCCAACCCTTGTAAGAGACATCGAAGCAACAATATCACGGAGTACCGAGTTGTCGCACCGATAGAGAATGCACACTTAATTCCGGAGCAGGAGAGGGATTTCCTAATTCCTAGGCGGGTAAAGGGAGGCATTGGACAAAGTAACGTCTGGTATGCGGATAAACCGGAAAGCGCGGGATTGGTTGATGATGTCATCAAATATATCCAGTCCGGGGCGCGAACGAGCAAGTTGCCCGATGTTGACACTGAAACTACAGCTAAAGAGGGTAATCCCCGACTGGTGGCTCACCTTCGGCGAGAGCGCAACCCTTCATTGGTGGAGAAGAAAAAGAAATCTGTCCTCGCAGCTAAGGGTAAGCTCTGCTGTGAAGCTTGTGGGTTTGATTTTGAGGCGAGGTATGGGCACCACGGCCACGGGTTTTGCGAGGTCCATCATTTGAAGCCAATTAGTCAAATGGAAAAAGGTCATGCGACCACTTTGGCTGACCTATCCGTAGTTTGCTCAAACTGTCATCGAATTATTCATCGGATCAATCCGATGCCAACAATTGATCAGTTCAAGAAGTTTATTGCCCGGAAAGCTGATGCCTAACAATGTCATGCACGCGACAAGCGCGTGATGGCCAGCGTTATGCCGGACCAGCTTAGACTGAGGAGTTGACTGAAAATTGGCCGATGAAGTCCAGTGGCTTACCCCCTCAGTAGTTGTGCCCGCTATGTCAGTGCTTGTGGCCTCCGTAATTGTGCCCTTGTTGCTGCACTGGCTTAGGGGCCGCCGTGAGCAAGCAGCTCGCGTGTTTGAGGTGAGGCGTGAATTTTACAGTCAGTACTTCAAGAAGTATGAGGAGGCCGCTGCAGCCGTTGGCAATGATTATGAAGAATTTTCACAGGTCACGTTGAAGCAAGAGTTCTATAAGCTCCTGCAAGCCGGTAATTCGCCGGAAGCTGTCGTGGCTTTCCAGTCTGCTGTCGGCGAATTCCCTCACAAGATTCAAGATGCTCACAGGCGTGCAACCGAAGAGACAACCGTAGTGAAAATTCTGGGATCTACCGAGCTTTTAAAGCTGACCCAGGAATTCGAGGAGCTCAATCACGAAATTCTTAAAATGAGTTCAAAGTGGCTAGCGGAACTCCAGGAAACACTATCCAGTCCCGATATGGAAGGTCCTGTGGCGAAGGAGATGCAGCGTAAAGGCCGGGAGGCCGGAGAGTTAAAAGAAAAAATTATTGCTCAGATGCGGGCAGAGCTAAATATTGGTAAATAAGCTATGACATAACAAACTGCTGTTGCCGGACAATTTTCCCGCCGCTTCGCGGCTCCAAAATTGCCGCAAAGCTTCGCGTTAACCGTAGGGCGAGTAGTGCATGGAAGGTGCTGAAATCATTGGTTGGATTTTACTCGCTGGGCTATTGGTCGCCAGCTTTATTGCGCTGCTCAACCAGCAGCAAAAACTTGATGACCCAAATAACACTGAAGTGGTCTATCTTGATCAGCTAATCGAAATTTGTGCCATGAGAGGCTTGGGGCGTTTCCGTCTCAGAATCGTCAGGCAAAGTGGAAATCTTCAGAAAGACGATCAGTATTTTGATAACGCGCATAAGGCGATAAAGGCGGCCGTGACTACCTTCAAGCGTGCCAAAATAGACTATGTGGTTATCACTGCTAACGAGGCACCTCATTTCAATTTCAGGCGCCCGTATCACCACCATGGCGGCAAAGCAGAAGGGAAAAAGGTTGGCAGCGTCGAGATTACGAGAATGTTGTGAGATCGGGTAACAAGCCGCGTCACAGGGATTTTCTTTACGCCGCTTCGCTCTGTAAAGGCCACCGGTGCGCTCATCGTTATGTGCGTAACCAATGTGTCAACGGGACCGTTTTGTTCCGCTGCCGCTCCACAAACCGGCCCGTTACGCCAGCGTTATGTTCTCGGGAAGTCATGAGCAGAGATATCTATACGACATACATTGGCGCTAAGGCAGTTGCTCTTGCCTGGATTGGTGCAGCTTTCGGCCCAATTTTCCTAGCCATCGGGCTAGACGGCGGCTTTAACGCTCACTTCTACATTGGGGTTGTGTCCCTCGCTACAGTATTTCTTGCTGTCCTAGACGGGATCAAGGGGCTAAGACATGGTGTGCTTTCGGATTTCTGGGCCTGCGCCGTAGTACCCATTGTACTGCTGGTTATGGGTGTCGGGCTCGCATGGTGTGCCTACCGAGGCTACATCTAGCCGGCAAACGAACATAACCAATAGGGCTAGTTCGTTCTGGGCCCGGCGGCCCTACATCGGACAGCCTGTCGCCGCCTCGCTCTGCCAAGGCTGCCGCTGAACAACAGCGTTATGTGTCCTAGTAAATCGAGAGTTAAATGGCAGATTGGAAACCACAATTAAAAGATGGCTCTGAGTGGATTGATCACGAAGACTGCATCGTTGGTGACGAACAAGGCCTTCGTAATTTAATCAGCGCTTGCTAAGCCGCCATAGAAAATGGCGAGCACTATGGAGACGGTCTTGGCGACTATGTGGGAGTCAAGAAACTTGATGCTTGCTGGTTCAAAGACCCCTCAGACTCTCCACGAACTCGGTACGCAAATTACGGCCTTGCAGCCTTTCTGGTCACTATCGCCGGACTTGTTCTTATCGGGCTGGCTACGGTTTTTTCGTGGCTGTTGTAAACAATCACATAAGCAGTCATCGAGCCGTCCAAACGTTTGTTGCCGCTCGGCCTTTGTGAGAGCCGTTAAATTGGTTAAGAATAGAAGGAGAGATGATAATGAATGAGGGAAAAGAATTGAAATGGATTTCTGGATTCTGGCGTAGGGTTGTCGCTTTTTTTGTAGACACTTTAATACTTGGTGTGGTTGGCCTGGCGCTCGGTCTATTTCTAGAGAGTTTTTTCGTTCAAATGGGGGCGTGGGGTCGCCTGGTCGGGTTCTCAATAGCTCTCATTTACTTTGGCGTCATGAATAGCTCCATCGCCGGAGGTCAGACAATAGGTAAGCGAGCCTTAAAGATTAGAGTGGTTGATTCCGAGAACGTGCCAATAGGCTTTGGGAGGTCCATTGTCCGTTACTTAATTTTGGCCACTCCTTTCTCCCTCAACGGGGCTCAGTTTTCTAACGAGGTGATGTTCTCCTATCTTATTTACCTGCTTTCATTAATCGTGTTTGGCGGTATTTTTTCAATTTTATACTTGTATATTTTTAATAGAGTAACTCGACAGTCACTGCATGATCTGGTGGTCGGTACCTATGTGGTCAATGCGAGCGCAGAAAAACGGGAGGTCGGAAAGGTCTGGAACGTTCATGTTGCAGTGGTTGTGATATTGTTTATAGCATCCGCCATCGCCCCGGCCTTCACTGCTCAGCTTCACCAGAGTGAACCATTTAAAGGTATGCTGGCGGTCCAGTCGGCACTATCAAATGATCCAGATGTTGCTTACGCAACTGTATCCTCTGGTTCGTCAACTTTCAGCTCGCCCAACGAAGGCCCAGAGAAAGTGACCTATGTAAGCGGACAGGTGTTTCTAAAAACTAAGAGCGTCGCTGACACGGGGCTGGCTCGCCGACTAGCTGCTGTCGTTGTCGAAAATGACCCTGAGGCGCTGAAAAAAGATACGATTCAAATTAATATGATCTATGGGTATGACATAGGCATCGCTGCTAGTTGGTCTAGCCATGCTCATAATTTTAACCCCCTCGAGTTTCAAGGTTTGGATTAGGCGTAATCTAAAAAAGCCTAAGCGGGCTAAAAGTGGTGCCCACCGCTCCCCGTAGCTTTGATGGTTTAGCTTGTTCAGGGGCGGTTCGGGGGCAGGCTCGTGCCGGCAAGCGGTGCTTGCCTTTCGCGGGCGCGGCCCGCTCCCACAAACGAAGAATGACTCCTCAAAGCGTATAGCGAAAACGTCGCCTGGCGAGAGGCGGCAGGGATTTTGTTCGCGGTAGCTGCTTACTTCGCGCGCTGTTCATCCTGTCTGGACTAACAAGGACGTTAAATAGTCTAAAAAACAAGGGATCGATGGGATGCGAAGTCAAAGGAGAATGTCCGGCATGGCTGCCGTGGGTGTGCTTTTTATTGCATGGATGCCCGCTGCCGCCCATCAGCTGCAACCGGTCAACGTGACCGGGCAGAGCCAGCAACGGCCGCTGCCGGTGGCGGCCTCGGAAGGCCGGGTGGACGGTGATGAACTGCGCACCCGTCCGATTCTCAGAACCGGGGAGGTGATGGAGACCGTGCCGGGGCTGATCGCGACTCAGCATTCGGGTAGTGGCAAGGCGAACCAGTATTTCCTGCGCGGCTTCAATCTGGATCACGGCACCGACTTCAATACGTCGGTGGACGGCATGCCGGTGAACATGCCCACCCATGGGCACGGGCAGGGCTACACCGATATCAATTTTCTGATTCCGGAAATGGTCGATGACGTCTATTACCGGAAGGGGCCCTATTACGCCGGCGTGGGCGACTTCTCCGGCGCCGGCAGCGTGGATATCCGCACGCGCACCCGCGCCGAAGGGCAGCGTCTGAAGCTCACCGCCGGGGGCGACGACTATTACCGGGCGCTGTTGTACGGCGGCTCCGGGGTGGGCGACGGCGACCTGGTCTACGCTCTGGAGAGTCAGACTTACAACGGCCCCTGGGAAGACATCAGCGAAGACGTGGAGAAGTACAACGGCCTGCTCCGCTATGGCTGGAACCAGGGCGATACCCGCTACACCACCACGGTGATGGGCTACAGCAACCGCTGGAACAGCGCCGATCAGATTCCCCGGCGCGCGGTGCGCTCCGGCCTGATTGACGAGCTCGGCTCCCTGGATGAGGACGCCGGTGGCGAGAGCGAGCGTTATTCCCTGTCGCTGTCCTGGAGCAACCCGCGCCAGCAGGGCACGATTTACGCCATCGACTACGGGCTCAACCTTTGGTCCAACTTCACCTACTTCCTGGACGATCCGGTCAACGGCGACGAATTCGAGCAGGTGGATGAGCGCGGCGTCTACGGCGGTGAGGTGTCGTTCAATAACGATCTGCGCCTGGCCGGCATGCCGGTGACCGGCCGCTGGGGGCTCAGCCTGCGGCACGACGACATCCGCGATGTGGGCCTGTTCAGCAGCGCCGGGCGGCAACGTATCGGCACGGTGCGCCGCGACGAGGTGTCGCAAACCGCCGCCGGGGTGTTCGGCAGCCTGGAGTTTCAGCTCGCCGAGCGCTGGCGCGCCACCGCCGGGCTTCGCTATGACCACTATTACTTCGATGTGAACGACCGCGCCGGTATCAACGAGAACGGCGTCGATCTGTCCGCCAACTCCGGCAATGCGGACGACGGCATCGTCAGCCCCAAATTCAGCCTGGTGTGGCTGGCCAGCGAACAGGCCGAGTATTACCTCTCCAGTGGTTTCGGCTTCCACAGCAACGACGCCCGGGGCACCACCATTGAAGTGGACCCGCTGGACGGTTCGGCGGCTGAAAAAGTGGACCCGCTGGTGCGCTCGCGCGGCGAGGAGCTGGGTGCGCGTTTCTACCCGGCACGGAATCTGGAGATGTCGCTGGCGTTATGGCAGCTGCGGCTGGATTCGGAGCTGTTGTTCGTGGGCGACGCGGGCAACACCGAGGCCGGGCGGCCGAGCCTGCGGCGCGGGGTGGAGTTCAATGTGTTCTATAACCCCACCGACTGGCTGTCCCTGGACCTGGAGCTGGCGGCCACCCGCGCCCGCTATCGGGACGACGAGCCTGGCGAAGGGGACTACGTGGAAGGCGCGCCCGATCGCGTGATCGGCGCCGGCGCCCACTACCATAGCGGCCACTGGTTCGGCGGCTATCGTATTCGCCATCTGGGCCCGCGGCCGCTGGATTCGTTCTCGGATCAGGAGTCGTCCAGCACCACCATTCAGAACGTCAAGGCGGGCTGGCGTGGCGGCGATTGGGAGCTGGCGGTGGAGGTGCTGAACCTGGCGGATTCCGGCGACCACGATATCGATTACTTCTACGCGTCCCGCCTGCAGGGCGAGCCGGCGGCGGGGGTGGAGGATCTGCACTATCACCCGATTCTGCCGCGCACCTGGCGGCTGAGCGTGCAGCGCGCGTTCTGAACCAACCCGACCCCTTAACGCAAAAAGCCCCGGCAAAGGCCGGGGCTTTTCTGTGCGGCTCCGTTGCCGGGGCCGCCGTTACTTGCGCTTCATGGAATCGAAGAATTCCGCATTGGTCTTGGTCTGCTTCATGCGGTCGATCAGGAATTCCATGGCGCCGATTTCGTCCATCGGGTGCAGGACCTTGCGCAGAATCCACATCTTCTGCAGCTCGTCCTCGCTCACCAGCCGCTCTTCGCGGCGGGTGCCGGAGCGCTTGATGTTCATGGCCGGGCACACACGCTTTTCCGCCACTTTGCGGTCCAGGTGCAGTTCCATGTTGCCGGTGCCCTTGAACTCCTCGTAGATCACTTCGTCCATCTTGGAGCCGGTTTCCACCAGGGCGGTGGCGAGGATGGTCAGGCTGCCGCCTTCCTCGATGTTCCGCGCCGCGCCGAAGAAGCGCTTGGGCTTTTCCAGGGCGTGGGCGTCGACACCACCGGTGAGCACCTTGCCGGAGCTCGGCTGCACGGTGTTGTAGGCGCGCGCCAGACGGGTGATGGAGTCGAGCAGAATCACCACGTCCTGTTTGTGTTCCACCAGCCGCTTGGCTTTCTCGATCACCATCTCGGCGACCTGCACGTGGCGGGCCGGCGGTTCGTCGAAGGTGGAGGCCACCACTTCCCCGCGCACCGTGCGTGACATCTCGGTCACTTCCTCGGGCCGCTCGTCGATCAGCAGCACGATCATGTGCGTTTCCGGGTTGTTGCGGGCGATGGACTGGGCGATGCCCTGGAGAAGCATGGTCTTACCGGCTTTGGGCGGCGCCACGATCAGGCCGCGCTGGCCTTTGCCGATCGGCGCCACCAGGTCGATCACCCGGGCGGTGATGTCCTCGGTGGAGCCGTTGCCGACTTCCATGACCATCCGCTCGGTGGGGAACAGCGGGGTCAGGTTCTCGAACAGGATCTTGGTTTTGGCGTTTTCCGGCCGGTCGGTGTTGATCTCACTGACCTTGAGCATGGCGAAGTAGCGTTCGCCATCCTTGGGGGGCCGGATCTTGCCGGCGATGGTGTCGCCGGTGCGCAGGTTGAAGCGACGTATCTGGCTGGGCGACACGTAAATGTCATCCGGGCCGGCCAGGTAAGAGCCTTCCGCGGAGCGCAGGAAGCCGAAGCCGTCCTGCAGAATTTCCAGCACCCCATCACCGTAGATGTCCGAGCCGTTCTTGGCGGCTCGCTTGAGGATGGAGAAGATAACGTCCTGTTTGCGGGTTCTCGCCAGGTTCTCCAGGCCGAGTTCCTTGGCAATATCCAGAAGTTCGCCGATCGGCTTCTGTTTCAGTTCGGAAAGATTCATTGGTGTTTTACAGGATGTCCAGAAATGAATTGACGGAATACACCTTGGATTGGTGTCTCTCGATGGTCGGATCCGGGCCGGAGAGCCTCGGAATTTCTTATTGATTCATTTGCATTCGCAGGGGCCGTTTCACGGTCTCCCAAGGTCGGGGACATCGTGGAGAACGGGGCCTGCTTGGCTAAGGCTGACGCATTCAGCGGGAGCGATAAACGATGAAACCCTTGCAAATCATCCGTCGGCGGGGCCTGAATGCCAGGGGCCGGACAGGATAACTATCTCGGAAAAAGGACGCTCAGAAACGTACGAATTAGAGATCCCTGCCAGAGGGTGCGAATACGTTGATTCGGGAATGTACCACCGGGCCGGAGGGCTGTCTAGTCCGGGACACGCTGTCCGGGACGCGCAGTCCGTGAGAGGCAAGGGCGGCCACGGGCCGGAGGGCCCGTGGCGCGTTCACCGGCTGGATCAGAGCGTGCTGTCCAGAAACGCGGTGAGCTGGGACTTCGACAGAGCGCCGACCTTGGTGGCTTCCACGTCGCCGTTCTTGAACACGGTCAGCGTGGGGATGCCGCGCACGCCGTACTTCTTGGGCGTGTCCGGGTTCTCGTCGATGTTCAGCTTGGCAATGGTGAGCTTGCCGGCGTAATCCCCGGACAGGTCTTCCAGGATCGGCGCTACCATTTTGCAGGGGCCGCACCAGGGCGCCCAGTAGTCCACCAGAACCGGACCGTCGGCTTTCAGGACTTTCTCCTCGAAATCCGCGTCGGTCACGTTGATAATCTCGCCGCTCATTGAAATCTCCTGCTAGGCTTTCGCGGGATGATGACGCCGACACGCGGCCGACGCCGTCACAGGTCGATTAATATCGGGGTCTGGCGCGCGGATTTCAAGCGCGCCGAACAATGGTGCCGACAGAGCGCGCCTATCGGCGGCGCGCCGAAGCAGCGGGAACGCCCGCGTGGCGCCCGCTCGGGGCCGTTTCACGGCCGGCTCTGGACCGTCAAGGAGAGGGGTTTTGCGACAACCTGAACATCTGGCCGCCATCGATTTGGGGTCCAACAGTTTTCACATGGTGGTGGCCCGGCAGGCCCAGGGCGAGGTGCGGGTCCTGGAAAGTCTGTCCGAAAAGGTGCAGCTGGGCGCCGGCCTGGGGCCCGACAACCGCCTCGACGAAGACGCCCAGACCCGGGCGCTGGACTGCCTGAGCCGCTTCGCCCAGCGCATCAAGGGCATCCCCCGCGGCAATGTGCGCGTGGTGGGCACCAACACCCTGCGCATGGCGCGCAACGCCACCCAGTTCATCGCCCGCGCCGAACACGCTCTGGGGCACGACATCGAAGTGGTGGCGGGCCGCGAGGAGGCCCGGCTGATCTACCTGGGCGTGGCGCACAGCCTCGCCGATGACGCCGGCGCGCGGCTGGTGGTGGATATCGGCGGTGGCTCCACCGAGCTGATAATCGGCGAGCGCTTCGAGTCCACGGAAACCGAATCCCTGCACATGGGCTGTGTCAGCTATGGGCAGCGCTTTTTCGCCGACGGCAAGATCACCGAGGCGGCGTTCAAGAAGGCGGTCACCGCGGCCCGTCAGGAAGTGCTGTCCATCGAAACCAACTACCGCCGTTTGGGCTGGGCCCAGGCGGTGGGCGCCTCGGGCACCATCAAGGCGATTGCCCAGGTGTGCGAGGAGAACGGCTGGAGCACCGAAGGCATCAGCCTGGAGGGGCTCGACAAGGCGCGCCGCAAGGCGATCAAGGCGGGCAGCGCGGACGCCCTGTCGCTGAAAGGACTGCGCGACGACCGCAAGGCGATTTTCGCCTCCGGCCTGGCGATTCTGCTGGGCATTTTCGAGCAGATGGGGCTGGCCCACATGCAGGTGTCCAGCGGCGCCCTGCGCGAAGGCCTGCTGTACGACCTGTTGGGGCGCTTTGCCCATGAGGACGTCCGCGAGCGCAGCGTGCAGGCGCTGATGAACCGGCACCACGTGGAGCGCGCCCAGGCCGAGCGCGTCTGGGAAACCGCCCGGGGCCTGTACCGGCAGGCCGCCGGCGACTGGGATCTCGAGGACGAAGAGGCGCAGGCCACGCTGCGCTGGGCGGCCCTGCTGCACGAGGTGGGGCTGGCGGTGTCACACAGCCAGTTTCACAAGCACGGCGCTTACCTGGTGTCCAATTCCGACCTGCCCGGCTTCTCGCGCCAGGCCCAGCAGGCGGTGGCGGTGCTGGTGCGCGGCCACCGCCGCAAGCTGCCGCTGTCCACGCTGGCGGAGTGCCCCGAGGATGAACAGGCCCGGCTGCTGCGGTTGTGTCTGCTGCTCAGGCTGGCCTGTCGCATGCACCACGCGCGCAACGGCGCGCCGGTGCCGCCGCTCACCCTGAACGCCGGCGAGCGCACCCTGGAGTTGGTGTTCCCGGCCGGCTGGCTGGCCGAGCACCCGCTCACCCTGGCCGACCTGGAGCAGGAGCAGGAGTTTTTCCAGGCCGCCGGCTACCAGCTCACGGTGACCGACGCCACCTGACGGAGGCGCCGCTCAGGCGCCGCCGGACAGGGCCTCAAGCAGCGCCTGCTGGGCCAGGAACGGGGCCTCGTGCTCGGCCCGCTGCACGCGGCGGTAGATGCCGTCGCCGTGCAGCTCCCAGGCCTGGCCGTTGTCGCGCAGGTAATACTCCAGACCCTGCTCCAGCACCTGCGCCTTGAGCGCCGGTTCGTTGACCGGGAAGGCGGTTTCCACCCGGTTGAACAGGTTGCGGTCCATCCAGTCGGCGCTGGAGCAGTACACCAGGTCCTCGCCGGCGTGGTGGAAATGGTAGATGCGCGTGTGCTCCAGGAAGCGGCCGATCACCGAGCGCACGCGGATGTTCTCCGACAGCCCGGGAATGCCCGGGCGCAGGCAGCAGATGCCGCGCACGATCAGGTCGATCTGCACGCCCGCCTGGCTGGCTCGGTACAGCGCCCGCATGATCTGCTCTTCGGTGAGCGAATTGAACTTGGCGATGATGCGGGCCGGCTTGCCGGCCAGGGCCTGTTCGGTTTCGAAATCGATCCACTGCACCAGGCTCGGGTGCAGGGTGAACGGCGAGTGCTTCAGCTGCTTCAGGCGCGCTGCCTTGCCCATGCCGGTGAGCTCCTGAAAGATCTTGTGCACGTCCTGGCACAGGCCTTTTTCCGCCGTCATCAGGCCGTAATCGGTGTAAATCTTGGTGGTTTTGGTGTGGTAGTTGCCGGTGCCCACATGGGCATAGCGCTTGATGCCTTCGCCGTCGCGGCGCACCACCAGCAGCATCTTGGCGTGGGTTTTGTAGCCCACCACCCCGTACACCACCATGGCGCCGGCCTCTTGCAGGCGGCGCGCGCCCTCGATGTTGGACTCCTCGTCGAAGCGGGCGCGCAGCTCCACCACCGCGGTGACTTCCTTGCCGTTACGGGCGGCGGTCTCCAGGTGGTCCAGAATCTCCGAGTTGGTGCCGGTGCGATAGAGCGTCTGCTTGATCGCCAGCACCTTGGAGTCGCGGGCCGCTTCGGCGAGCAGATTGACCACCGGTGAAAAGCTTTCGAACGGGTGGTGCAGCAGGATGTCGCCCTGGTCGATGGCCTCGAAAATGCTCTCGTGCTTCTTCACCGCCGCCGGCAGTTTGGGGCTGAACGGCGGGTAGTGCAGGCGCGGCCGGTTGACGCTGGTGAACATGCGCGCCAGGTTCACCGGGCCGTTCACCTCGTAGGCGTCCTGCTCGGTCAGTTCGAACTGCTCCAGCAGATACTCGATCAGGTCGCGGGGGCAGTT
>Ga0098052_1001870_pt1 | contig 12895 bp, 9 predicted proteins | sample 15_taG_FD_81591 | JGI IMG/M metagenome (GOLD analysis project Ga0098052, IMG submission 81591) | Marine viral communities from the Subarctic Pacific Ocean - 15_ETSP_OMZ_AT15312 metaG | ecosystem: Environmental > Aquatic > Marine > Oceanic | place: Pacific Ocean | collected 2015-01-18 | reverse complement strand
GGACAGCAGGTGAAGCTTTAAACAACATTAACCTAACAATAGGAATGGATTACGCTATACTGAATTACTAATATTTAAATTCCTCATAAAAAAAGAGCACCGTTTTGGTGCTCTTCTTTATTTCGCATATATTTATATGCAACAAAAAATGTTAATAAATGGAAAATCAATTTACTCTACCAACTGAAACGGTAGAACTACCCTCAAAAGGCTTATTATACCCCGAAGACAGTCCCTTATCAAGTGGAAATATAGAAATTAAATATATGACTGCCAAAGAAGAGGACATACTTACAAATCAGTCTTACATTAAGGATGGAACTGCTATAGATAAACTTTTAAAAGCAGTTATAAAAACCCAAATAAATTATAATGATTTGTTAATAGGGGATAAAAATGCTATTATGATAGCTGCTCGTATTTTAGGATATGGTAAAGACTATGAATTTAAGTATGGTGGTGAAACTCATTCAATAGATTTATCTTCTTTAAAAGATAGAAAAATACATGATAATTTTAAAAAAGGAGAAAATCATTTCAACTTTACTTTACCTAAATCAGGAATCTCAATAACTTTTAAACTTTTAACACACGGAGATGAACAAAAAATTGAAAGAGAATTAAAAGGATTAAAGAAAATAAACAAACATTCAAGCCCTGAACTATCAACTCGTTTAAAATACATAATAACTTCTATAAATGGTGATTCAGAAACCAAAACAATTAGAAATTTTGTAGAGAATGGGTTATTAGCTTTGGATTCTAGAGCTTTGAGAAATTACTACCAAGAAATATCTCCTGACGTTGATATGATCTTTTATGTAGAGGAGGAGGAGGCTTCAATCCCTTTGGGGGTTAGCTTTTTTTGGCCTGACGCTGGAGTATAGAATCTCTGTATTTGAAGAAGTATTTTCTTTAACTTATTTCGGAAAGGGAGGTTTTAATTATTGGGAGGTTTATCATATGCCAATATGGCTTAGGAGGTTTAATATCCGTAAGATAAATGAAATAGTTGAAAAACAAAATAAGGAAATGGAAAAAGCTCAAAAAGGATCTTCTCCTAATTCAAATGAAATGGCTAGACCTAACATTCCCAACAAATCCTCGTATAATTTCAAAGCATAGAGCACGAAGAGTGCTCTTTTTTTATATTTATTGATGTAAAAAAACAATATGGCCGATAATCCTGAAGATAAAATAAATAAAGCTAAAGAAGATGCTAATGCCTTAGCGGGGGTATTTAAGCAAATCAAAGAAGAGATGAGGGACCTTTCAAAGGCCATGGGGGACTCATTAGACCCATTAGCGGGTATTAATCAAAATATGTCTGCCCAAATAAAAGCTGCTCAAGTTTTAAACTCATTATCCAAAGATGATCTTAAAGATAAAAAAACAGCTAATGATTTATCGAACCATGCTAAAAAACTTAGGAAAGAAATCACAGGGGCATCAAAAATTCAAAAAGATTTAGAAAAACAAATACTTCAACAAGAAAAAGTAGTAGCTAAGTTAAATAAAGAAGGATTTACCGATTCGCAATTGAAATATAACTTTGTTGGAAAAACTTTAAAAGCAAGAGCAGCCGAATTAGTAAAATTAAAAAAGGCTAAAGAATTAAATGAGAGAAATCTCGCCAACACCAAAGCATTAGCCAAGGAGATGTCTGTTGTTAAGGCGGAAGCTGATAAAGTTAATAAGGCAGGGGAGGGATTCCAGCAATGGGCTGATTTTTTAGGTAAATTAGGACCCATTGGAAAAACCATGTCCAAGAGTTTCGCAGCAGCAGCAGAAAGAACTAAAGAGGCAGCAGCATCAGGGGAAAAATTTCCTAAAATGAAGGGGGCAGTTAAGGGGGTAGAAACATTAGTAGATCAATTTACTTCTATTCCCGCTATAATTTCACAAATCATAGCGATGATGATGGATCTTGATCAAAACGCTACTGATCTTTCTAAGGATATGAATATGAGTTATGAAGAGGGGCTCAAATTCAATAATACTCTAATAGAGGCAGGCACAAACAGTAAAGACCTTGTTGCTAATAACAAAGCATTAGTAGCTTCACAACGTTCTTTAATGGATGTGTCGGGGATATATCATAAAAGATCTGAAGCAACATTATTGACTCATGTTGAACTTACAAAAAGGTTAGGTCTTTCTAATGAGGAGGCTTATAGATTTGAAAAGTTTGCAAATGCCTCTGGTAAAAACTACGGAAAATTAGTTAAACAAACTAAATTATTAGGGGTTAATTTGGGGAAAAATAATGGATTAAATTTCAATGCTGCTAAGTTAATGAAAGAAGTAGCCAACGTTTCAGCTGAAATTTCCTCAAACTTAGGCAATGACCCTAAGAAAATAATGGAGGCTGTAGTAGCGGCCAAATTACTAGGTACTGATTTAAAAACAATAGAAGGGACCCTTAAATCCATGACAGACTTTGAAGGGAGTATATCAAAAGAATTAGAAGCTGAACTTTTAATAGGAAGGGATTTAAATTTAGAAAGAGCCAGAGCCTTATCATTAGCAGGGGATATGACAGGATTAGCCGAAGAATTAAAAAACCAAGTAGGCTCAGAAGCAGAATGGTTAGAAATGAATGTTATACAGAGACAATCATTAGCAGATTCCATGGGGATGTCTGTAGAAAAAATGGGAGAGATGTTCTTAACACAAGAAGAACAAAAAGCACTTCAAGAAGAACAAGCTGAATTAAAGGAAGCTGAATTAGAAGCAAATTCACTACAATTATCTTTAATGCAAGAACTGGCGGGAATGATTGAAAAAATCAAAGATGTATTTAAAGATACTTATAAAGGCCCAATGGCTAAAATAACCCTGGGGTTTAAGGAATTTTTTAAAGATGGTAAAAATATTGAAAAACTTTTTAATGGTATAAAGAAGATTTTTAAGGCTATAGAAGTTATAATATTTACTAAACTGATAGTAGGTATTGTACAATTTGGTTTAAAGGCTGTCGCATCCATAATGGCAATACGGGCAGCTAAAGCAGCTGCTGCTTTAGCGGAAGCACAACAAACAGGAACACAAATAGGATTAGAAACTGCAAAAGCAGCAGCGGCATCAACAGCAGCAATTGCATCTTCTTTTGGAGCTATGATACCAGTAATATTAGCAGGGGTAGGTACAATAGCCGCGCTTATTGGTTCTTTCATGTTTTTTGCAGAAGGAGGAGTGGTTCCAGGAACAGGAACAGGAGACACAGTTCCTGCAATGCTCACACCAGGAGAATTAGTACTAAACGCATCTCAACAAGAGAATGTAGCAGGGGCTGTTGGAGGGGGTGGAGATATAACTAGATTAGAAGCAGTAATAGAGAAACTTTCTAACAGACCTAACATTATTAAAGTAGATGATTGGACACTTGGGGAAACTAGCCCCGAAGCTTCTGCCTTCCACGGAAATAATCCAACTTTACTTTCATAATATAGTTCATTTTTTACTATATTTATAACAAACACAAAAACATGAAATTATGGGACTAAAAGACTTATTATTACAAGGGCCAACAGCCAACAACCAATCTTTGGAAGGTCAATCAGGACCCCAATTTGCAGCATACTCGAACTCTGAATTCGCAATAGGGAAAGAACCAGGACCACCAAACGCAGTTGATACAATAGCAGAAAATAGTTTAACCCAAGATTATACTTATACTCACGGTAATTCAACAGCAACCGCAGTAGCATCTCAATTAGATTTAGATGGTCAACCGGGGCCTCAATTTGACACTTACAGAAACCGACAATTTGGAAATCTTTCCGAACCTGATCCAAACGTATTAGGAGATACAGTTTCTGAACAAGGATTAACTCAAGACTATAACTATACTCATGGTAACTCCTCAGCAACAGCAAATGCGACTTTGTTAGGTTTAGGAGGAAATAAAGGTTCCCAATTTGCTGATTATAGAAATAAAGCATATGGAAATCTTACAGAACCAGACCCTAATGCATTAGACGATACTATTGCAGAAAGAAGTTTAACACAACCATATAATTACACTCACGGTCTTTCATCAGCAACTGCAGGTGGGCCTAATGGATCTCTATTAGATAAAGACGGATTAACACCAACTTCTTATAGTCAATTAGGACCATCAGACGGAAGATATTAATACTTAACAATGGCTTTAAAAGACCTATTAACAAAACAAGATTTTCAAGCTGCTTACCTTCAACAATACCCCTTACATGAGGAATTTAGTTATGGGACAGGTCCTGTTATTGCTAGTGGTTTAAAAGGGGATCCAGGAAGTGGAATAGCAGACTTTAAAACTACTCCTTTTGGAAAAGACCAGCCTAAAGGGGGGAATTCAAAACAACCTTATATCACAATACCCATCCCCGAGGGGGTTGATAATTATGCCTTTAAGCCAATTGGAAATTTAGAAATAGGAGGAGAAGGATCAGGAATCTTAGAAACTATAAACACAGTAACTAGTGGCCTTATTAGAGGGGGAGTCATAACAGCAGGAATCCATTCAGCCACTGATGTTTTACGATTAGCTAAATTTGGTATAGATCTTAAAAGAGGTATTCCTTTTATAGCAAAACAAATAGGTCTACAATTAAGTAATGTTAAGATGGAGGCTCCTTCTAAATCAGCCCCTCTTCTCAACAACAATAGACTATATAATGCGGGAGTTAATACATTAGCTCAGGCAGGGGTAAATGCGTTTGGAATACATTTTAGAAGACATGGAATAATTCCAGGCCCATCAAAGGGTCAAGAAGATAAAACAGGGTATTATCACTTAGTTACAAGGAATAATAAAGGAAAGGGGAGTCCTGGAAATAGATTAGTAGGGATTTTAGGTAACTTTAGTCAAGGTGATCCTTCAGTAAAAGATAATAGTAAATTAGAAAGAAAACCCTTATATAGTTATTTAGGAGGACCCAAATCAGTATATGGTATTGGAAAAACAACCATAAGGTCTTATACTAACACTTTAGATCAATCTAAATTTTTTAAACTAGATGAAGAAGAAGGTACTCCTCAACTTTACAATTACCTTTCTTTAGATCAACCAACTTCCCAAGAACAAAGAATTCTCCCAGGATCAAAACAAACAATATCTTTAAATACATTAAAAGATTTTAGAAAAATTAAAGGAGAATCTAATGGGGGAACTCCTTTAGGAATGCATTATCAAAAAATTTCTTCTCGCTATGGAAGAAAAAATATGGAAACCCGTTTAGGCATAGGAACAGGATATGATAAATTAAATATGGTACCCATCATAAGAGCTAAATCTAAAGAAGATAAAGTAAACTCTAAAACAAAAGATTTAATAAGGTTTTTTATAGAAGCAGTTAATAATGACAATCCTATGGAATCTGATTATATATTTTTTAGAGCTTTTATTGATAGTTTTGGAGATACTTATAAGGCTAAGTGGAGATCACATAATTTTGTAGGTAACCCTGAAGCTTTTTTCAATTATGATAGTTTTGATAGAGACATTAGTCTATCATTTCAAGTAATAGTTTTTAGACAAGAAGAACAAAGAACATTATATACCAAAATAAATGCTTTGATTTCTCAATTAATGCCCGATTATAAAAAAAATAACACAAGAGCTAGGGCCCCCTACATAAAACTAACAGTAGGGGACTATTTGAATAGAGTCCCAGGATTTATAACGAGTTTAAAAGTAAAACCTCTCAAGGGAACAACATGGGAAATAAACCTACATGACGATTCAACAATACAGAGTTTACCCCATGCCTTAGATATTTCTTTGTCCTTTCAACCAATACACAATTTCGTACCACAAAAAGTTACAAAAGAAAATAAAGATGTTCCGTTTATAACCTTAAATTCCCGACTAGGAGATGGAATTGATGATAGACAATATATTATAGGAAAAGGTAAAAATTACCACATGAGCCAACATGAGTGGGATAAAGAGTTAGCAGACATACAAGACGATGAACTAGCAATAGAAAGAATGATAGAAGAAGAAGAAATGAAAGGAATAAGTAAAGAAGAAGAAAATGAATTATTTAGAGGAGCGCATGGATTAGATGAAGAAGCAGAAAGAGCAGAAGAAATATCATTACTCTCCCAATTCTCTACAGATTTTGAAGTTGCAACTTCTACTCCTAATTCTGATATTTTTGGAACTCCTGTAACAGGGATATAAATTAATTATGGCATTATATAGAAACTTAAATACAGAGATTGATTATTATAAGGGGAAAAGATATCTTGCCCCTACCAAGTATCCTTCTATCCCCCTAAGTAATGATGATACCCAAATAATAACAGACTCAGGGGATCGTTTAGATAATTTGGCTTATCAGTTTTATGGTGATACGAGTTACTGGATTTGGATAGTTTTAGCTAACCCAGACAAATTAAGAAGAGATAGTTATTATATCCCCCCGGGCACTCGATTAAGAATTCCCACAGATATTAATAGTGTTATAAGTGATTTTGAAAAATTAAATAAATGAGTTTTTATAGGGCACCTTTTAGAACTTTCGTAACAAACCAATTAAATACAAGAGCTCGACTACTTTTAAAAAAGGATAGGGACAATAGTTGGTATGACCAATATCTCTCCAAAACAGCATTTTTAAGGGTAGCTCCTTTAGTTAATATAACAGACGAAACTATAATAGGAAATAATACACCCCCAACAGAATTTTCTAAAAATTTTGTGTTGGAAGGGGCCCCTCTTATATATAATAATAATAAATTTTCCAAGGGTCCTCAATTTCCCACTCATTTAAGTTCTAATGGAAATAAAAATTCTTTATTAAATAACCCTAATTTAAGAACCTCTCCCAATAAGGATGGATTTGGTATAGTCCCTCCCCCTGGAGTAACTTCCCTCAAAGTAAAAACTAAATCATTTTATGGGAACTTAAGAGAGGCCACCGTAAACATAAAATGTTTTAATATTAGCCAATTTGATATAATTGAAAAAATATATGCTAGACCCGGCCATCATGTATTGATAGAGTGGGGATGGTCTCATTTCTTAGATTATAATAAAGACTCAAACAAATTTAAAAAAACACAAACAACCTCTCTGATTTCAGACCCTTCAAATAAGGTTTTTTGGGGAAATAAAGTAGACGCAGGAAAGGTTTATAGACAGATTGATGAAAAAAAGGTAAATTATAAGGGGTGTTATGATGGTTTTTTAGGAATTATTAAAAACTTCGACAGTACTATGGATAGTGATGGGGGATTTACTTTAAAAATCCAACTAATAGGAAGAGGAGATATTGTAGATTCCATATTTCTAAACAGAAGCGGAGAAGTAAAAGACACTGTGTCTCCATCTAGGTTATTTAGTATGAGAAACCATCCTACCACTTATATAAGAAAAGGAGGGGTCACTACAGTATATTCGGCAGATGAAGAGCAAGAGAACCCACATCCACAAGGTACTTCGGATTGGATTAAGTATGAATACGAACAATCAATAAAAGTTGATCAAGAAGTGCAAGATTATAGGGATAAGGAGGCGGAATTCCAAGAAAAAAGTAGGGTAACCAGTAACAATTTAATTAATTATTTACTATATGCCGCCCAATCAACATTACTTAATTCAGTATATGGTGAAGATGATAATATTAATCCTTTAGAGGGGTTTACTGATGATAAGTTTTTAAAAATAAAGAAAAATATAGATACTTTTACTTTGGGGGACCCTGACAAGGATCTTACTGAAGAACAATTAAAAAATTATAAATTAGATTGGAAATCAGCAAAAAATATAAAAGGGACAGAGGTAGGATTGGGGGCTTATATTAGGTTAGGACATTTTGTGAAGGTCCTCAATAATCTAGCTATACCTTCTGATGGAAAAGGAAATCCATTAATAACTATAAATAATTTACTTTACGTTAAGGATTTTGATCCTTCTAAAAACAAACAAAGTCCCAGTATATACCCTAGTTGTTATTCCGCCTTCATTACTGATTCATCCTCCCCTAATAATATGTTGGGAAAGCTAGATAGAATATGGTCTAACTCCCCATCAAAATTTAAAAGAGAAGTAGGATGGAACCTATGGGATTATGCAAATGAAAACCAAATGTATACCCTTAATGTGGGAGATGCAAAATCCAAATCTTCATCCTCAGCTATTGTAATTCCCCCAATTCTTAAAGGTACTAAATATGGAGATATGTCACATACAAATTATCATGATCCAAATACCAGTACTAGTGCTTTGGATTCAGCTGCAGTCGGCCAGTTAAGAGCATCATCAAAAATAATAAGATATATATTAGGGAGTCTTACTCATTTGGGTTCCTCTCAACCCTCAAAAATACTTTTTCCCCACCAATTTCTAACAGGTCAGGACCCCACTCCAGGGAGAAATTCTACGAATCATGCTTATACTGATTCTGAATTTGAAAGATGGAGGGAGGGAGATTATTTTAATCTAAGGATAGCGGTTAATGAATCTTCAAAATCATCATTCTCCGATATGAAGGGTAACCACAAAGTGTTTGATCTTTATACAAACCCCTACAATGAAGACCATACAGTAACAGAGGGTGAAGTATCTCAAGTGAAAGAGGGATCAGAAGGCTCAAAAAAAATGAAAGAAAATAAAGCAGCCCCCGATGCTTTTATTTCGGATAGTGCCCCTGCATCTATGGCACTTCATGCTATAACTGACGGATGTCAACAACTTCTACTTGGTAATAAACTAACAGAAAAATATTGGGAACACCTCGATAATTCCTTTAGCACAGCATTGGGGTGGGGTACAAGAAGAATAAGGGATCGATGGGGTAATGTAAAAGATATTACTGCTCCTAAAAAGGGACTTAAAGAATTAATGGGAAAACTTCAAGATAGAAGTAACAATTTATTTAATCCTGCTTATGTTATAGATAACATTTATTTAAATGTTTGGTGGTTATTGGGAATTGTAGAGGAAGATACTAATATATCTCTTGATGAGCTTTTAGAAAAAATTTGTGGGCAGATAAACACCTCATCTGGGGGAGCAACCGATATAAGAGTTACAACAAATCCTGTCTTTGGTGATATAATATCAATGATTGATTTTAACTTTAACTCCGCGGCATCGCGAAAGACAGCAAAAAAAATGTTTAAGTTTCCCAAAACAGGAAGAACCTCATTATTTAAGAAAATTGACCTAACGGGCAAAATACCATCAGCCCAGGCTTCTTCTATAGCCATAGCCGCCCAAGGCCCCAAAAATGAAGGAAATATTCTATCTGTGACATATAAATGTTTTATAGAAGACGTCCAAGATAGAATCTCAGCAGAATCTACACAACCATCAACATCAACGTTAACCCAAATTAAAACTGATAAATATATATCTTATAGAACAAGGTTTATATCCTTTATGAAAGATGCTTTATCTGTAATAAAACTTTATAAAACAATAAATGTTCATTCCCCCCACAAGGAAAAAGAATGGTTTAATGGTATGGAAGAGGCATCAATTACATCTTTAAACAATATGACACGTATACTCCCTTATTTGGTTTCTAATCAACCAGTAGGTGAGGGGTACACAAAGGAGGAATGGGACCACCTTTCAAAAGAAGACCAAGATAAATTAAGAAAAAGATTCACTGCAGACACTCTTAATTATCTTATAAAAAACACCAAGAAAGGTGTAAATGTACGTAATGTTGTTTCTATAAAAGACCAATCTCTACCCATAACAAGTGTAATCCCTTTAGAAATTAAATTATCTATGGAGGGGATATCGGGTATATTAGCGTCTAATGTTTTTAAGTTAAATAAAGGAATTTTACCTGACAGATATAATCAAGATAGAGTAAGTTATATGGTTAAACAAGAAAGTCAAGTCTTAAAGGGGATGCAATGGGAAACCAGTATAACAGGATTGATGGTTTTAGATGATGTAGAGGACAATTATAGTACTGATGGTCCTTTAACAGAGGAAGGAATAGAAATAACAGACTCATCAGGGGAAACAGAAACAATAGTTCTCGATCCTGCGGATGCTGGAAGTAGATTCGAAGTAGACGACACCCCAGTAACTTCATTAGGAGGTAATCAGGCTAGATTTTATACTCCTGATAATAGAACTGTTGAAAGTGGAAAAATTAAATATATAATGTTACATTCAACAGGAGGGCGCAACACAGGAACTGGCAGAGCCCAAAAAACAATAGATAGATTTGCAGGGGGAGATGATAATTTAAGCCCAACAGGAGCGGTATATTGGAAAGATAAATATGGTGGGATTGATGGATTATTTAAAGGTGAAGTAGTTAAAGAAAGTGATGGGACAATTAAGGGATATAAACTAATGGTTGAAGCTTCAAAAGCAAGTGAAATTGATTCTAATGGGAAAGGCCCTATAATAACTAAATTAGAAAAATTGGCTATTAGTTATACGACCAAATCAAGTAAACCCGGTTTAGTAGCTAGAAAAAAATGGAAATGGGAAAATACTGGACTTACTGTTGAAGAAGTTACACCTGCTTCTATACATTATACTGTAGATAAAGAGGGAGTGGTAGTACAAGGAGTATTAGAAAAAGATCAAGCATGGCATGCCGGAAAAGCACAAACAAAAGAAAGATCACATACATCTCCAAAAGACACAACTTGGGAAGAATTAAGTAAAATAGGAAAACAAGCAGGTCAAGGGAATTCAATTGGAATCGAAACCAATGGAAAACCCCACGTAGGTTTAGGAAAAGGAACAGCAGGGCCTGGATATGCAGAAATGTATACTGAAGAATTAGTAAATTCTCTTGCTAATTTATGTGCTAAATTATGTAAAAAATATGATATTCCAATGAGTAAAGAAGGTATTGTAGGTCATGTTTGGAGAAGGCCTAGAAGTAGAAAAGATCCTGGTTATAAACAAAATTCTTTTGATTTTGATGATTTTTATGCTAGAGTGAAAAAAGCATCAGGAACTGTGAATGTTACCACACCTAAAAAACCAAAGAAAAAACTAGAAAAAACCAAAGACAAATATAAAAACAAACAATCTGAAGTAAGTAAAAAGAAAGAGGATGCATCATATACTTTCCAATGGTATGTAAAGACATATGAAAATGGGGCTAAAATGTATACCCCAAATAATGATGCTCGTAGTGAAATAATTCACCATGGAAGGACTGGTTTTTGGCTAACAGCAGGTACATACGACAAGGCGTTTGGACATTGGAGAAATAAGCTACCAGAAATCGATGATGATCATAAAGGATACAAACACGTAACTACACCTTATCAGGAATAATATTAAAATTTAAATTATGGATCCTTATAGTGTTGACGTATTAGAAACCGCTAGAAAAATAGCCAAACAATGTACTGGAGGGTATAAATGGGAAAAAGGAGGACCCAGTACCACAGGAACTTGCATTGATATAGAATTTGAAGGAACCATGATTTTAAAAGCTACATCCGATAAAAGCACATATTGTAGTGGGTTTACTTTTTCATCTTTCTTTATAACAGCTCTATACAGAGATCTTTTAGATGATAAGGTAGCCGCAGATATTAAAAAAATGCAACGTATTTGGTACGCTGGTAAAAAACCAAGTCTTAAACTATCAGGAGACGTTATAGTAGATTATAATATAGGGAGAGAAATTACTTTAGAAGAAGCCAAACCTGGAGATTTTTGTCAAATATGGAGAACCAATGGAGGAGGACATAGTGTTATATTCGTAGACCATATAAAATCAGATGATAAAATAATAGGCATACTTTATTATGGATCTAATGGTAGTACTAATGGTCCAGCAGAGTTTTCAGAATATTTTAGTGATTCTACTGCCCCTAGTGGAACAGCTTCATATAGAAGACGAATGGTAAGAAAGGCGACTACCGATAAACCACAACTATATACTTCTTTTGCTAGATTAGCTTTAGGTCCTCCTGAAGATATTGAAGATATACGTCCTAGAGGAGCAGTCACTGGCAGTATTCGTCAAACTTCCCCTATTGTGGATACTGGTTTTGATAATAATTATTTTATAACGTAATATTTATTGATATGGGAATATTATTAAAATCACAATATACTATTAAAAATTCAACTTCGGAGGAAAATTTAGCAAAGACGAATACACCTAATATACCTTATATAGGTCCCTATATTGATACTATCTTTGGGAAAAAGTATGTTGGAGACTCTATAATGAATAAAGGGGTACAATTAGTACCTCTTTCATATCCTAAAAAACAAAAATCAGGCGAAAAATTCTTCCCCTATGATAGATTAAAACCCCTTCTAGCAGAGAACGCAGATAAAAGAGATCCTATTGTTGGGAAAAACCTACCACAAAAAAATGATTATAATAAAGGAACATTTTTTAGATATTTTTATATTGATTTAAGAACTAGAATTATTATAGAAGTTAATAATGAAGAGTATAATAATGATGGTTTAATAGATACTATGATCTTCCAAAAAATTTCTATAAAATGGAATTTAAAGAGCCTTAGTAACCAGAATAACACAACAGTAAAAAATTTAAAAAAACTTGGATCTATTAAAATTTCCCCTTACGATTATGTAGAAGAAGTACACTCTGTGGATCATTAATACTCCTTTAATAGACTAAAATAATTTATGCTGAACATTATAGAAACACCCACCCAACTCGAACATTTCAAGTTGAATGAAAACTTTGAACAATGTTATATTGATTACGTTCAAACTAACGAGGATAAACATCCAAACCTCGATACCCTAACTGCCCTCTATATATACAGCTTAAAACAAAAACAGGGATATTTAATTAATTTTACACATCCAGATGCTCTAAAATTAGATGTTCTGAATTTTGACTTTTTAAACCAATATAAAGACATATTAATTTACGATAAAAAATATGCTATGCATATGTTTGATTCACTTCCTTACACG
>Ga0098052_1001866_pt1 | contig 12921 bp, 15 predicted proteins | sample 15_taG_FD_81591 | JGI IMG/M metagenome (GOLD analysis project Ga0098052, IMG submission 81591) | Marine viral communities from the Subarctic Pacific Ocean - 15_ETSP_OMZ_AT15312 metaG | ecosystem: Environmental > Aquatic > Marine > Oceanic | place: Pacific Ocean | collected 2015-01-18 | reverse complement strand
ATCATCAGTAAACGACATATACATTTATCCTTTAGCACTAGTAGCTAGCGCCTGTAATCTACTCTGGGCGGATTCTAACTCTGTCTTCGCCTTCTCTGGCGTCATAGTTAGCGCCTTAATTACTAGGGCAGTAGCAGCTATCATTTCGTTAAAGCTTTTAATGGTTGTTAAAGTTGGGTCTTCCGCAGTTTTACCCCCACCAGCACCTCCCTTACCCGCTGCGTTTCCTTCCATAATTTTAAATAGCCCCGCCCGGAATTGCTCCATGGAGTCTGCGCTTCCTCCTCCTCGCTGCACAGTGTCTCTAAATAGCTTTTTAAGCTCATCCTTTTGGGCTTCGTCTAAATTATCGCCTAGCTTCAAAGATAGTGCTTCATACGCTTTAGCATAATTAGTCTGGCTGCCGTCTCCATAAAATGCTGTCAGCGCCTTTTTACCAACTCCCTTAGCATTAATCGCCGTCATGCTGCCCCTTACTTGATCTGCATTCCCTCCTAGGAAACCCTCGTAATCTGAGTCCTTTACCATACCTATAAAGTTATCTAAAGCCGCGTTATTTTTTATATTATCCGCGTTATTTAGTAGATTGTCTAGTGCTCCAACTACCTTCTCCTCTCCTGCCTCCCCCATAGCGCCTGTTCTAGATGCGTTCATTAATGCCTGCCTCGCGGCGTCAATAGCTGGCTGGTCTCCTGACCGTAGCAAAGCTCGTATCTTCTTTTTTTGTTTACGATTTAGGCCCGCTCCTGCCTCATCAAAAAACTCTTTGTCACTTAGTTTTTCTAACGTAGCGTAATTGTAATCAGAACTACCAGCAAACTGATCTGTAGCAGCTCTAAATATATCTTTAAATGCGTCCCTGCCACCTAACAGCTTCACTCCTTTTGATAAGCTTAGAAGCCTTCTCTTAGCGTCGTCTTGGTCTGCTGTCTCTATCTGCTTAGACCCCTGTCCGTAGAGAAAATCCTTAGTACTCAATATCTCTCTATTATCATTCCAGTCTACAGACCAAAAACCAACTCCGGTCGACTTATTCATCCTTATCTTTTTTGTATCTCGGGTAGAAGACTCCCATAAAACCTTATTAAAATCTACCGCATTAAAAACAGACCCCGGGGCGCTAAAGGGGTTAGGGCCTCCAACAGCCGCCGTTGCAAACTCAGATATAGTATATTGTGCATTTGGATTTTTTTTAGCTGCCTGTATAGCCGCTACCCTAATTTTTTCACCGTCTTCTCCTTCTAACTGCTCCCTGGTGAACCCAGAATCCATTAGTACCTGCTTAAGTCCAGAAGTAAATCCTCCTTCAAACAAAGTACCTCCCTCGTTGCTGTCATAATTTGCTAATATGTTTGTTGCGGTAAATAATTTAGACCTGATAGCGGCCCCACCCTCTCCATCTGTGAGGTCACTAAAGGCGCTGACCTCCCTATTAGCCCTAGAAAGAAGATTAGTAATACCCTGATTATTAGACTCTCTCATGGCTACCATTGCACCACCAACAAAATCCCCTGTGATTGGGTCAGCATACCCGATCTCAGACTTAGCTTTTAGCTGTGCACGTAGCCTCTTAGATATATTCTTTGGTGCATCAACTAATGCAGGCCCTACAGCCTTCCCTAATCTAGACTTTAAATACCTAATATCTATCTTATCCTGATTTTCTGTAAAGTACTGTTCTGCTTCATCTATTTGTTCCGCAGATAAGTCCGTTAAGTCATTAGAAAAAGTATTTGTAAGTAGCGCAGCTAGTCCCTCTTTATCTCCAAAATCAGTAGACCAAAACCTCTGACTTTTATTTAAGCTAGTGAGAAATCTCTTACCCATCAATGTCTCATCAAAATCGGGTGCTTCCTGTAGTTTCTCTAAATAGTCCTCGTATCCCCCTATATCGTGCCACTCTGTCTCCTCCCGCAGCATCTCCATCTCCGCTTTAGCGCCTCTATATGTATTATACCCTCTAGCAGCAGAAGAAGCCCCATAAACAGGGTTACTTGACCTACTAAACCGACTATCTACGCTAGAATCAAACTGCGCTAGAGTTATGTCCCTACCTACAGAGGACCTATATACTCCTACTGCTTCCTCCTTCATCCTTTCAGATAAGTTAGCGGTTATATTAGCAGCTATCCTACCATGACTCTCCGCCTCAGTAGCGGTTCCTTTATCAGAGTACACCTTTCCTCTAGCCACTATCTGCGCGTGGTACTCCATGTTTTGTCTCTGCGCGGTCTGTGTTCTAGTAGCCGCAGACTTCTCGTACTGATTGGCCTGAACCATTAACGCGTCCGCTCCTGTCTGTCCATGCTGCTCCACAAGTACCGCACGTACATCCATCTTTCTCCTACCAGCTTCCACCATAGCATCTCGTAATATGAGGTTCATCCGCTGCTCTGGGTCTAAAGACTGCGCAGCTTGTGCGTTTAAGTCATTTAAATTCATCTGAAGCGCACTCTTAACCAAATTACTAGATATCCCAGAAGCTGAGAGCAGTGTAGCATTATCCCCAGAATATAGATTCTTCATCCTCTTAAGTGCTGCTTTTTGTGCCCCTCTCCCCACCTGCAAATCCCCCATAGCCGCGTCATCAATTTCAAAGGCACCAGTAGTAGGGTCTATAAACATAGACTGCCCCACAATACTATGAATGTTCCTCTGAGTGAACCTATTGTGGGCGGCATTTAAAGTATTAGCAAATTGGTCTCTAGACCCTACCTTCTTTACTTGTCCTGCTGTTAAACCTCCGTAAGAACTACTAACAAAGGCATCGTTAAATAAGGCAATATCGGCCCCTGCTACAGTACCCAGCCCAGCGGACTGGCTCATCGCAGCTCCCTGAGTCATAATAGCTCCTACTTGCGCTATAGACTTACCAGACACCTTGGCGGCAGTTATTAATCTTTTTCCTATATCCATATTGGCGAAATCAGAACCAGACATATCTATGCTCTCAGAAATCCTCTGGAGCTCCATAGCATCCTGGGCTGATATACCTGAACTTATGTCCATTATCTTCTTAGTTACGGTAGCTAACTGACGCATTCTAGAGCCTAGCTGCCCTAAGCTACCCCCATGTCCCTGTAGCATCCCGCTCTGCGCCGCCATAGAATTCAAGCCATGCATGTCAGAGCTGGACATCCCAGTCTGCGTGCCCGTGTTCTCCAGCATGGAGAGGTACTGCATAGATCCAGTTTCACTCGTACGGCCTGTTACAGCGTTCATGATTCCTGGGGTGCCTGCGCCTTTCATAACCTGGCGCACACCGTTAATATCCGCCATCCTATTCTGGTATCCCCGATAGAAGGAGTCTCCTCTCTCCATTGCATAGTCGGCGGCCATAAGTCCGGCACCTACAGCCATACCTGCCCATCCTAGAGGGTTCCATATCTGCGTAGCAGATGCCCCCATAACCATAGTGGAGATACCCGCCAGCGTGCTTACACTCTTCCCTATGTTAATGCTATCTCTAGTACCTCTGGCTGCCTGCTCCGCCGTATATGTAGAATACATATCAGCGTTATGTATCTGTGTTTGGTAGAACCCCTTAGTGCCAGTATACGATTCTGGGGACATAGCGCCCCCGTAGGAGGCGGCAGCGTCACCTAGGGCAGACTTACTCATGTTCATAGCATTAAACGCAGGGTTATGTATCTGAGACACCCCAGGAGTTATTAGCTGAGGTGCCACTCTTCCATTATCTTGCATGTGCATGGGGATATTATGGAGGCTACCAGAAACCTCATTAAATATACCTTTTCCGGGGTCATACATCTGGGAGTCCTTCTACGAGCTTTATTACATCGGCATCACTAATCTTAGACTTATCGGTACGAGAATTCCCACCTAATCTACTATTTAAATCGTATGCTCCATGTTTATGTACAACCATATCATACAGATCCGCTAAATCTTTGCCCACAGAACTTATTAGCTCTGGCTTTCTGCTCATTTGGGCGGACAGGGTATTTAATTGTACCATCAAAGACTTCCAAGATCTTATTCTCTCTCTATGTATCATCTCCTCTAGTATGCAGCTTCTGACGCTACCTCTAGGTGGCAGTTCGACCCCTCGTAATAGAAGTTCCGCTCTGGCACTACCCCAAGAGGTCTCTAAAAATTTTCAAGAGCTCGGGCATCACAGGCCAGACTTACCTTCTCGTCAAACCTACCCAAAGTTTGAGTTATAGCCAGGAATATAGGCTGAGGTAACGCCGAAGTGTAGTTCCATCGTGCTTTCCACTCTTGGTCAAGTAACTCCCTATTGTCATCCGTAGGGTACGTATGTGGGAAGCTCTCAGACCCAAAATTGCTCAAACTAGCCGCCAGGTTAATTCTGCTTACTAGGTGGGTAAGTACAGCATTATTGTCTGGACGTAACTCCCGTAACATCTCGATAAGCCGGTCTCCGTCCACCGTAGAGCGGGTACGAATCTTAAATACTCTTCCAGCTATCTTGTAGCTCTCCTCATAAAACCCCCTACTCATAACAGAGTCCAACACCACAGCCGCGTCTCTCATGTTTAAACCGAAAAGCTCACATTCCTGCCGCCACATGGCTATAGGCGTGTTATAGTTTTCAGAGACAGCTTCTTCTACGCTGGCGAGGAAATCCTCTTCAAGAGTACTCTCAGGCTCTTGGTCTGTAGAGTCTCCCTCACTACTCTTTTTAAGAATAGCGTCAATATCAATCTGGCTTCCGCCTAGGTTGAGAGAGTTAATATCTGTTATTTTACCGCTCATTACATGTCCTTTGGAGGGAAAAAATGTACAACAAAGACCTGAATACACACATAGAACAAGACATAGCACTAGAGGAAGCTCAGGACATAGGGAGTCTAGATGAAGACCCCACAGAGATCAACACCAAACAAGAAGAAAATATATCCGTCACCGAAATAGAGTACCCAGACCTAGATGATGTGGAAACCCACCTATAAGCTACGCTAGATACTTACCAGCAGCTAAACCACCTGTAAGACCGCCTAGCGCCCCAAATCCGGACATCAATCTTTGGTCTGTTTGTAGCGCACGAAGAGACTGTGGGGACGGGTCGTTCTCGTCAGGAATATATCCTTTATATGCGTCAATAGCGGCGCCTATCCCTTTTCCTACGTACCCGCCAACCATACCCCCTCCTAAAGCGCCAGCAGAGGCTATAGCAGCTGCACGGGGACTCCTACCACCAAGGTAAGTACCGCCAGCAGCACCTCCTAGAATAGCAGCCCTAGAGAGGTTCTCCATTGTCGCGTAGTTCATTGGGTTGTATACTGCATACATGTGATCTGCTGGGTCTCTAGAGTCAATGTGAGGCCGAGGAAAGTATGCTCTCGAACGTGCTACAGAGGGCACTGATTGTCGTAGTATCCTTAATGCAGCCGTAACATCTGTTGCCTTTTCTATCTTTCCAGGCATATCAAAAGTTTCTAAACTATCATAGTAATCTTTATTTCTAGATAGGCCCGTAGTCCCTAAACCTATAGAGTCCGCCACTGACCCGGCATAATGTGGAAACTTAATCCCTTGGCTCGCCATGTGGTCATCAAGCTCTCTCCTCGTAACCGACAACTTAATAAAATTACCGTCCAGAATTACTGATGCTAGCTTATTCATATATACTACCTTTTTGTGCCCCACCCAGGATTAGATACATAGTAGCCTGTCAAAGCCCCACCAGCCAAAGCCCCTAAAGTCTGGTACTTCAAAGCAGCATTATTAACCGCATCAACTTGTCGATTATAGGCGCTGACTTCTGCGGGGTCGCCCTGATCTGGCAGATACTCTGGAGAATTCCTGGATATGTTAACAAATTGGCCCACATTGGAGCCCATTTTCCCTGCTAATCCACCTGCAAGTAGGGACGCAGGCAACCAGTGCTCATTAACTTCCCCATCAGTAACTTTTCTAGCTAGTCCCCCAAGGCCACCAGCTCCCGCGCCAGCCAAAAACATTAACATTGTCCTATCTCTAGCATCCCTTCTGGATATGGACAACTTAATAAACTTACCGTTCAGAATTACTGCTGCTAGCTTATTCATGTAAATAAGTCCTTTGTAGCCATACTAGTATGCCTACCCCCATAAAGCCCTCCTATAGACCCACCAGTAGACACCAACCTATCTTTTAGGCCCTGATTGACCTCAGTCGCACCTCTATAAGCCTGTAGGGCGTTATACGCACCTCTACCTATATTACCCCCTACCATCCCTCCTGCAGCAGCTCCTACTCCTGAAACAGCTAGATGCTTCAGTGTGTTGCCTCCCATAGGGGAGTAAGCGTGGGCCGCTCCTATTGCCATACCTAACCTAGAGATATTCTCGTTAGTATTTAAGTTTCTAGGATCGTACCATTTCCTCCTATATTGCCCTAACCCTAACTTTTTAGCCATTTCTGCATCTTCATGTATCTGCTTTTGATCCAGTACCCAGAGGTCAAATCTTGCTTTCCAAGTTGGGTCGTTCTGATTATTATAATTGGCAGGATCCAACTTGGCTGGAACTTTTACCCTCGCATCGCTTGCAGTAAAATGCGGCTTTGCTGAAAGGTTATCAATTTTTTGATTCCAGGTAAGTCCCTGTAATCCTAAGCCTATCTGCTTACGTATATAATTTTGCTCTTCAAGCTCACTTTTAGGGGCGGCTAATAAAGATGTCGTTGCTAGCTTAATCCTGGCTGCTGTAGCACCCGCCTGGTACGCTGTTACATACGTATTTGGTACCGGAGAGTGCTTCATAGAACTTAACCGTAGTACCCTGCGGCAGCTCCTCCGCCAAGTCCACCAATAGCACCACCAGAAGCCATAAGAGCCTTAATGGTATCTCTGTCTAATTGATTATTCTCGCCTCGGAACGCGTTTATTGCTTCTCCAATACCTTGTCCTACATTACCACCAGCATAGCCTCCGCCAAGAGCACCAGCTGTAGCCATAGCGGCTGAACGAGGATCCATACCACCAAGATAGGCACCAGCACCCGCGCCGCCGAGCATACCTGCCCTAGACATGTTCTCCAGGGTAGCGTAGTTCATTGGGTTGTAGGCTGAGTAGGGATCTTGATAGTTCTTAAATTGGCTAGAAGGGTCCGTACTCTCACTCCCCTCCCAAATCATTTGATTATAGATATCTGCATCTGCATTATCTCTACGGATACCCTCATTACGAGTCAAACCCTGCGTTCCTAGGCCTATATTGCCCAGTAACGCCTTTTGGTTCTCTAATATAGACTGGTCCCCAGCCAATTTTACCATAGCAGCGTGGCGGCCCTGCTGATATGCGAAGTGTAACTCTGCTTGCTTTATCATTTTTACAGTCCTTATTTATATCGGCAGGGGAAAATAATGCTTACCCGCCGTAGTACCCTGCGGCAGCTCCTCCACCAAGTCCACCAAGAGCACCACCAGAAGCCATAAGAGCTCTCATGGCATCGTCGGAGAGATGCTTATTAGCAGCGGTTTCCTTGCCTCTCCACGCGTTTATCGCCGCGCCAATGCCTTGGCCGACATTACCGCCAGCATAGCCTCCGCCAAGAGCACCAGCTGAAGCCAGAGCAGCTGCACGAGGATCCATACCACCAAGGTAGGCACCAGCGCCTGCTCCACCGAGCATACCTGCCCTAGACATGTTCTCAAGGGTAGCGTAGTTCATTGGATTGTAGGCTGAGGTTCCCTTATCTGTTGCCAATAGTGTCGCTATCTCCGCGGCTCTTTCCTTTTGTGCAGCTTCGGATGCGCCTGCAGCTAAAGGATCAAAGCTTCCTGCGATCAGCTGATCATTACGAGATAAACCTTGTCCGCCTAAACCAATGTTGCCCAGCAGCTTTCCCTGGTTCTCCATAACGTTATCCAATGTACTCTTTTCTGTAGCCAATTTTACCATGGCTGCGTATCGTCCTTGTTGGTAAGCTGCGTTCAATTCTGCTTGCTTAATCATTTTATTATTTCCTTATAGTGATGGCGGGGCGGGAAAACGCAGCGCCTTGTTGGTATCGTAGAAGATAGACTCGTCCTCTATTTATAACAAGTCAAAAAAAATATACGTCTACTTTTTCTTTTTGTCCAATTCTTTAAGCTTATCTCTAATATAATCTTTCGCGTTAACTAGATCCGTATCTCGGGTTTTAGCCCCTGTAAGCACGTCCCTGGCTACCTCAGACTGTCCTTTGTAGGTTTTGTAAGCGCCGTAGAGCCCCCCTAAAGCTGACCCAGCGTATAGAGGCACGGAGGACAGGTTACCCTGTTCGTCCTTTTTACCCAAGTAACTATTAAGTACATGTGCTGTTAGGCCTAACCCCATACCATACGTCATAGTTGGATCTATCCAGGTGTCAGCACGCTTTCCGGGTAGGTCGTAGGGGTCAATTCCCCTATCGGCTAATTGCTTACCGTAATCCAGTATCATCCTTTCATTGCCCAGCCTAGACGCGCCCATAGCCGCTCCCCGTAAAAACAGGGGCATCAATAGAGGTGCTGCCTTTGTGGCGGTTTTACACATGCCTGAAGACAGAGACTTAAATCTCGCATTCAGAACTACCGTGGCTACTTCAAACATAATCACCCTTATGTGGCATAAGAATTAGCAATACTGCACCTTACATAATGGAGACATTGATGCGATTAAACAAGGATATAATTACACACTGGAACAACTTAGGGCATTTCGCCGCTAACCTGTTCAAATTCTATCTCAGTCCTTTTTTCGTTGCCTGGGCCGCAGCTTGGGTACTATACTTAGAAATAGAAGACCAATACTTACCAGTAATCTTCCATGGAATCGTATCTATAATACTGTATAAATGGACTAAGGCTACTCTGCCTAAGTGACCCTAGGAGAAATAAGAAATGTCCCTACAAGAAAAAATGGCTATGGCCTACCAGCTTGGGGCTTCCCAGGCTATAAAAACTGCTGCCCCAACCCAGCAATTCCAGCAGGACTTTCAACAAATGCGGAATGACGAGGGTGCCCGCAGAAGAACTAGGGGGGCGATGCGTCTAGGAGGGGCCGCAGGTCTGGGGTACGGTGTATATCACGGCCTACAGCCCAGTAAGGCTTTTGAGCTTAGCAGAGAGGCTCTACGTGCTCCCAAGCAACTGCCCTTTATGCAAGGGACTCCAAATTCAAGAGCTCTGGAAATGATGCGACACTATGAGGCCGGCCCACAGAGAGCTGGTGAAGCAATGAGAAAGAGCCTGTCGCAGTCTGCTAGATCAATGCCCACAAGAGCTATGCAGCATATTAAGGGTATAGGTACTGCATACGGGTCTGGTGGTATCCGTAATGCCCTAACTCACATGGGAGGTTCCCCCTTAGCTAAGGGGCTAGGCGCTGCTGCTGCAGTAGGCTTAGGCTACAAGGGCTTATCTGGGATTGGTAACTGGATGCAGGGAGATTAATCCTCTCTATAACCCACAGGAGAAATAAGAAATGTCCCTACAAGAAAAAATGGCTATGGCCTACCAGCTCGGTACAAAGCACGCTGCACTTACTTACAATCCGCAATACTCCCGAGAGGGCATCCGGGCTATACGGGATTACAACAGAGATGTCGCAAGTGGCACGAGTAATTGGTTTGGTGGGATGTCTGCTCTTGGTGGTGCGTCGGCAGGCTTCAAGAGCCATGGATTGAAAGGGGCCTTAGGCGGGGCCATCCTGGGAGGGGTGTTGGGTAAAGGCTTGGGTTACGGGACGGCTCGTATGTATCAAGGAGTGAATAACTACGTTGGCACAGATGTTAACTGGCAAAATCCACGTAATTAATCCTCTCGCCTATTAAGCTCCCGCTCCAGGTAGTTAAGAGCTTTCTCTAGATCTACTTTTTTTAGCTGAGAATCTTTCTTTCCCGCCCTAAGTACGTATTTAACTACGTTACCTAGGTTAAAGTTAAGATCGAAATCCTCAATTATATCTATCGCTTCCAGGGTTTTTCCTTGGTAGTGGTCCGGGTGATCCACCTGCTCAGTTGGCGCAAAATGGGCCTCCGGTACACCATTAGGATAATTAAGAAACTCAGAAATAAGCTCTTCCACAGCACCGCCAAGCAACCTACTAGGTGGAGGCCCGGGTAGTGGGAACTGCGCATGTGTCCCCATCACAGAAGGAATCCTCAACCTCATGGGTGTTGGTTGCGGTTCCGTACTCAAGATCAGTAATTTTTCTCTTAAGTTTTTCATAATGTTCCTTCGTTATCTTTATGTAAGGGGCTTGTGGGTAGATTGTTTTAGGGTCAGACATCAAGAAGCTTATGCTTTTTAGAGAATCCTCAAAACACTCAAGTACAGGCTTTATATACCTTTTTTCTTCAGGCTTAAATGTTACAGTTATGCTCACTTGATTGTCCGCCCAGTATTTCTGTAGGGCACTAGCGTTGGACGCTTGCTCCCAAATACTAACCTCATCTTTTGACCTATGGAAGTGTTTTTCTTTTATGGGGAAAGATACAACGAAAGTATTATCCGCATATTGGTCTTTCTCCACAGGGAACCCAGCAGCTCTAACCTTCGATAACAAGGGACTCATATCGTTAAGTCTAACATTCCGTATGTAGTACTCACTGTGTGGGTAGTGTATCCCCGGGGTTGTCCCCGCTAGTAGAGACACAGTACCGCTAGGCTTAACACTTGTAGTTTTCTTAGATCTAGGTACACACAACCAGTCGCTATATATAGCGTCTAAATCTTGTATGTAAGAGTACCCTCTGTCGCACATCTCTAAGTACCTCGTCCTACCGTACTTATTAATGGCCTGTATTATCCCGCTCTGAGAACACCCTATTCTACGGTTTCGCATCATAACTGCGTTTGTGCGCTTATTGTGTGTAGGTATAAGCGTAACAGTTTTAGCGTACATGTACGCGTACTTCAGTGTTCTAAAGTAATCTTCCTCTGTCTCGTGATTGCTAGGAAAAGTCTCAACTAAACAGCATAGTTCATAAGACTCCAAAGACTGTTCTCCACATGGATTAACTCCTTTAACTAGAGAATCTTTGTAGTCTGCAGGGTCCACCATTCTAGATCTCTCTCTGGCTGTATCTAGCCAGAAGAATCCTACATCGGACCCTTCGCCTACTCTAGTGGCCAGATCAGAGTACTCCATACCTCTAGAAGCAAAGACGCTGTTGTTAGAAGCCCAACGGTGCGACATAAGTTTCTCTGTATCATCCTTTAGTTCTAGAAACTCCTTATCTTCAGGGTCTCCTAACATTATTTCGGCCGTGCGTCGAATACCGCCAGAAACTACGCACTTTCCAATGAGATTAAACAGATCCACAATCGTAGTAGACTGCAGTACATACGGATCCCTACTATCTGTCGATAACAATTCTATAATACTGTCTACTGCGCCCTTTAGAGGTTCATAACCACTGCAGCGTCCCCCGAAAGTTTTAAGTATGGTCCCCTTAGGACGTATCTGGCTGTAGTCTATATTTAAAGGTAGCAGTGCTTCTCCCACAAAACTGTCCAGCACTCTCCCTATTAGGTTTACCCATCCTGCCCTAGAGTCCTCAACTACTAACGGCTCCCTAGTATATGTGGGATGGGAGATAACTATAGACCCCGCCCCTTTGGTATCTGCCCCCACACCTACTCCTAGCATGCTCATGTCCATTAAAAACTTAAACGGCTCGGAAAATCTCTCCGCTGTTAAGTCTTCTGTAGATACAAAAGCACAGTTATTTAGACACGCCCCTCCTACCTTATCCAAGGCTTCTGTGCCCATAGCCCAAAGCCCTCTTCCTGGTGGTAGCCACTTAAACTCCCACATACGTATGTACATTTCTTGAGCACTTCTCTGGGCCTTATTATCTGACCAAGGTAAAGATAACGACTCACAGTGTGATTTCTGTGTATTAAAAACGCCTTCTACTACTCGTGCGCATGTCTGCCAAAATTCCTCTGCACCACCAGAAGGAAGAGTTCTCGCATAAGTTCTCTTGTACGTGAAGTACCCTAAAGGCCCCCACCCTGGACTAGAGTCCTTATAGTTGTCTAAAAACTTAAAATCTAAAGTAAATCTACGTTGATGCATCCTGCATACGCCTCCGGAAATAAATGTTTAATGTAATACGCCATAGCCTCCGCCATATCCCGTATCTCTGCTTGTGCGTCAGGCGCTAGCCTAAGTTTTAAAAACTTTATAATATTTAATAGGTTAGCAGTACACCAATACTCGGTATACATGGACTGAGGTAACACCATCCTGGCCTGTTCTCTGCTCACTCCCACTTCCAATAAATTTAGGTATAACCTATATGAACGCCGGGAGTGCCCAAGTACAACCTCGTCAGCTCTCTGTACATAATCTTGGGTGGTACCTCCCGTAGTGTCAATTACAGGATTAATATACTCCATATTTGACGCCTGCCTGTTATTCTTATGCTGTGTTCTAAACTCTGTAGGCGTGTAAAACTCTATATTTTCTGAAGTGTACCTCCTAGAGATCTCATTGAAGGACCAAGTCCTATGCCTCATATGCTGTCTAGCTACAAATAAAGGCACCTTTACTCTAAAAGTTACAGTGCAATGCTCAAAAGGACTGGTGTGTTTGTTCTTAGCCAGATACCTTATAAGTCGCTTATCCTTGTCCGTAACCTCTTTCTCCTCTAAATCTTCTTTATTAAAGCTAACTCTCGCAGAGTTTACAATATCCTTGTCAGTGCCCATATAATTAATCAGAGTTACATGACCTTTACCGTCACCATACAACTGAATTTTATCTTCCACGAAAACCTCCAAATCTGAGAGAACCATTATGTCTGGAACCAAAGTTATAACTAAGTACAAAGATCTCAAAACGCAGACTGATACAGAACTGGAGGGATTTCAAGAGTTACCCCTAAAAATAAAGGACAACTCCACCAACACGCATGCAGATCTAGGGGTTTACCTCGCTGAAAACGCAGCGCTTATTAGTCCACAAAATAGTTCTCTGTT
>Ga0098052_1001858_pt1 | contig 12953 bp, 11 predicted proteins | sample 15_taG_FD_81591 | JGI IMG/M metagenome (GOLD analysis project Ga0098052, IMG submission 81591) | Marine viral communities from the Subarctic Pacific Ocean - 15_ETSP_OMZ_AT15312 metaG | ecosystem: Environmental > Aquatic > Marine > Oceanic | place: Pacific Ocean | collected 2015-01-18 | reverse complement strand
TATTTTTCTTCATTCAAGCCAGAATACATTTTTCACCTTGCTTGTATCCCGCGTGTCGCATATAGTGTTGAGAATCCCATAGAAACAATGCACAATAATGTTCTGGCAACGTCTTATGTGTTAAATTTTGCTAGAAAAAATAATGTAAAAAGAGTTATCTATTCCGGGTCTTCTTCAGTCGTTGGGAATGGCGACGGGCCGAATAGCCCTTATGGTTTACAAAAGTTAATCTCCGAAAAAGAGTGTAAATTATACTCAGATCTTTATGGCCTGGATACGATAACTCTTCGCTATTTTAATGTGTATTCTCCATGCCAAACAGTCGACGGCCCCTATGCTACTGCTGTTGCCAATTGGATGCATTCTATTCGCATCGGTAAGAATCCCTATATTAGCGGAACCGGAGACCAGAGGAGGGACATGGCTTATCTTGATGATGTAGTGTCCGCAAATATTTTTGCTATGAACCACAAAGATAGATTTAGTGGAAAACATTTTGATGTGGGAACAGGAAATAATATTTCATTAAATGAAATGAAAGAAATAGCGCTATTGCACAATCCGGATGTACAGTTCGATTATATGGAGGAAAGAAGGGGAGATGTTATGTATACAAAGGCAGATATTGAGCCACTCAAACAACTTGGGTGGGAACCAAAAATAGATATCATCAAAGGAATATATAGATGCTTTGGAGGCGAGAGATGAAAAAATCTGTAGGTATTATTGGACAAGGGTTCGTCGGCAGCGCGATAAGAGAGGGTTTGACAAATTATTACAATGTTCTTACTTATGATTTGGATGAGGAGAAGTGCAATTCAAATCTTGAAGAAATTATAAAGAATTGTGAAATCATTTTTCAATGTCTTCCTACACCGATGAAAAAAACCGGGGAATGCAATTTAAAGATTGTAAAAGAATCTCTGAGAAATGTAGAAAATGAAGCAATGACTCAAAATAAAGATCCAATTGTTGTAATCAAATCAACAGTGCCCCCAGGAACAACAGAGAAATTAAATAGGTCATGTGAAAATACGACAGTTATATTCAGTCCTGAATTTTTGACAGAAGCAAACCATATTGATGATTTTAAGAATCAAACAAGAATAATCATCGGAGGCTCTCGCCCTGCAACCGGCAAGGTAAAAACAATGTTTAGAAAAGCCTTCCCAGAAATTCCGATTATTAAGACTGGCTATAGAACAGCCGAAATGATAAAATATTTTTTAAATAATTTTTTGACTGTTAAAGTATCCTTCGCGAATGAGATGTATGAGATATGCAACAAACTAAAAATAGACTACGATAAGGTAACAGAATATTCTCTTTATGACAGGAGACTCGGCCCCACACATCTCGCCGTCCCTGGTCCAGACGGAGAATTCGGTTACGGTGGCCACTGTTTTCCAAAGGATATTGCAGCGATGATATACTTGGCAGAAAATCTAGATCTTGAGCCAGATGTTTTGAAATCTGTACAAGCCAAGAATGAAAAAATAAGAAAAAATAAAGATTGGCTTAATATGACCGGCCGCGCCGTTTTAGATGAAGAATAAAATAATTCACTTTATTCCTTGACAATGGGTAAATTGGGTGTTATAATATATATAACATTTAATAAAGGAGTTTATCTAAATGAAATTATCTAACCAAGCACTTGGAGCTGTGATGTTGGCTCTGCAAAAATCACTAATGGAACAATCAGATATTGTGCCCGTTTTACAAGGTTTTCAATTTACGGATACCGATAATGGCTTAGTGGTTGATAATCCGCCAATTCTGGAATTTGATAACCAAACCGAAGAGACGGAAGAAAGTGCCTAAGTATTGTTATTTTTGTGAAAGTTGCAAATCTGCTTATGAAACCGTTCATTCAATGACGGAAGTTAAGGAGAGTTGTGAACTTTGTGATGCTCGTGAAATCCGAAGAATACCACAAATTCCAGCTTATATTCAAAAACAAAACGCCGAAAGGCAAAAAAAAGTTGGAGATGTTGTGGAGGATTATATTGAGCAAAATAAGCGATCTGTTCGTGAAGAGAAGGATAGATTGAAAAATAAAATTTATAAAGGAAAGGAGCAATAATATGTTGACAACTGTTGTTCTATTATCTTTGGTGTTGTTTATTTCTATTAGTGCTAATATCTTTTTGATCTGGTTTGTCTGGAAAAGTCTAAGACAAATTGCAGAATATGATGAAGAATTAAGAGATTTAATTGATATTATAAAAAGTTTTTCAAACCATGTAGAGAGTATTCACGCCCTTGAAATGTTTTATGGTGACGAAACTTTGCGAAATCTAATGCGTCACGCCAATGATATAGTTTCAACTTTTTCGACATATGATTTGCTCCTCTCCGATGGAGAACAGCATGACGAAGCCGAAGAAGCGCCGCCGAATTAGAAGAAGTAAAAATTCTAAAAATTATTTTACACAAGTGCACGAAGATGCACTCATTGAATTTAATAACCCTCTGACTCCACACAGGAGAAAAGAAGAGCTATATGTATCTCTCTTAAAGCCTGCTTTTGATCAGATGGTTGATAAAATTGTCTTTACTTATAAATTTACGACTCTTCCAAATATTGATGTTTTAAGGGATGAGTGTAAAGTTTGGCTCGTCACAGTTCTAAACAAATTCAATCCAGATAAGGGTTCGAAGGCGTTTTCATATTTTTCGGTTATCACAAAGAACTGGTTTATTCAAAAAGTAAAAAAGAATAAGAAGCAAAATCAAAGAGAGATTGAAATTGGTGAGCTTCCAAGAGAGCAGCAGCTTAAGCATATTGCTGTTCATAATAATTACGATGAGGAAAGAGAAAAAGATGAATTTTGGAGTCATCTGTGGACAGAAATAGATAAATGGGACACAGATAAACTCAAAGAAAATGAGAAAAAAGTTCTTGAGGCAATAAAAATATTGCTAGATTCCCCGAACGATATAGAAATTTTCAATAAGAAAGCTATTTATTTGTACATGAGAGAAATAACAGGTCTCAATACAAAACAAATTGTAAATTCTTTAAATAAATTAAGAAAGAAATACAGGCTTTTTAAAACAAAGTGGGATCGAGGGGATCTATGAGATATGAAAAAAACAGTGGATCAAATACTGCAAGAAGCAGTTGATAATATCAGAAAAGATAGAGATGTAACGAAAAGGCTTCTAGATGATGTAATGGTATATCTAAGCAAAAGCGAGGAACGCCATAGAGAAGTGGGAATTACAGCAGCCAAATATGTAGAAACCCTTCAACGATCAAACGAGCAGTTGGTCAAAATTTCTACGCTTCTAAAGAGAACAGAGAAGCAAGAAACGGGATTAACTGCCGACGACAAAAAAGATATTTTTGATTTGTTGCAGGGGAACACAGAAGATGGCGACTAAGAGTGAAGAACAGTTAATACGAGAGTTGGTGCAAAGGGAAAAACCCGGCGAATTCAATAATTTAGAAAGAAGCACCTCTGCTATATCTGATAACGCATCAGTGGGGGTTAATGCTTTAGATCAATATACTCTCGTAGCAAACACCGTAATATCAGAAAGTAAAATAGAAAAATCCAGAGACAGAGAGAGCAGCATTGTCTCAATTGGTGTTAAAATAAACCAATATGAGGCGTTTAAAAAATCTATCTCCGACTCAGAAGGCAGATCTTTAGGAGCACTTCAAACTGCTAACAGAAAAATATATACTAGGTGTGCAGAGGGCCCCGAAGGTGCAGTCACACTACCTTTCTATTTTGATTCTGAGATTCCTGTTCAAAAAGCGGCAAAAAAGTTTTCAACGCATATTCACCCAAGTGAAATCATCGGAAATGATAAGACTTGGTTAGGTGACAGCTATCAATTAGGAAACATAGTTCAGCAAACCTATAAAGATAATGAAAGAACCGTGGTTCAAATTGGGAAAGTATCAGAATCTGGTTATAATATTGATGATAATTTCAAATTACCTCCCCCAATAGGCGGCTCGCAATTGGTATTTTCATCCGGTGCGACATATTTCCCCGGCGGCATCGTATATGTAGAGTCAAATTCTAGCACAATGCCTGTCGCTCCCGAAATTCCACCGGATGTGTTGGCGATAAAAGAACAAGCCGGATGGTCTCCAAAATTTGCCCCACTTGCGGTAGCTTCGAGTAAATATACAAGGATCACAGTTGGTTCCAAATTCGGCCCCCGAAAAAACCCTTTCGGCGGCGGTGGAACTGGCTTCCATGGTGGCATAGATATGTGGGTAAAACCACTCGGCCCAATCGTAGCAATAGATGACGGGGTAGTTATTTCGGTCACTACCCCAGAAAAAGACATTGCAAATAGAAAAATTTCAAAAAAAGGGAAACCCCTCGGCCATCCAACATCTGGCGGCGCGAGTGTTATAATACATCATAAAACAAATGATCCAAATTTGCAAATACGCGCAGGATATTGCCATATGATAAAAGTAACAGTAAAGAGGGGCGACCGAGTTAAGGCCGGTCAAATAATTGGCTGTGTCGGAGGCGGTGTTTATGGATATACCAGCCCTAATGAAAAATATAGCCCTCCTGCAAAAAAATTCTTTTGCTCCTGGCCAGGAGGTGGAGGCTCTACTGGGGCGCACCTTCACTTCTCTATGTCGAAAATTGTAAGCGGAAAAAAGAGTGTGATCGATCCTCTCGTATTTGAATACCCGCAAAAAACAATAATTTCAAATGAAAAATTTCAACAATATTTGACAGAAAACACAAAATATATAAATGCCAAAAAGAAAGAGCTAGTAGATTTTCATGAAAAAGTTACGGGATTGAAGCTACAGCCAAAGTAGGAGAAAGACATGTTAAAATTATTGCCGGGATTGTTTAATTCTCCTTATGCAAAGCAGAACGCAGAAGGTTTTCAAAACCAAACTCAAAAGAATTTAAAAGAATTAAATGAAGCCAAAAACGCAGATTTGTTTGGTGAAGGCATTAACGGGTCTCAGCCCCTCACTTCATCGCCAAATATCAATTACGATATAAATTCATCTATAATAAAGAACAATAATTCATATATTGTTTTAGGTAGAGACGCTCCCGATGGGCCCGGCACTGGAAAATCCAAATCGGGAGCAAGATGTGACTCTATGGATTTTGTTTGTGGGCCATTGGCAGCAGTATCAGCCGCTGCAAAAAATAGTGATATATTTGTAAACAGCAGCTTTAAAGCGGATGCAGCAAGAATATATCTTAGTGAATTTACAGACCTAGATGAAAGCGTTGGGTTACCACCAACCAGCAATATGCCTTTCGAAAATCGCTCTGCATTTGCCGCTATTGCCGACAATGCTGCGATAAAAGGAAGATTGGGTGTAAAAATTGCCACATCTCCTCACGGGGATTATAATTCAAAAGGTGGCAGAATTAGCTCCGGCTCCGGAATCGAGTTAATCGCAAATTCAAACGAAACTGATTTGCAGCCGCTAGTAAAAGGTTCTAATTTAGAGGCAGCTCTGGGTTCTATATATGATAGATTAAATGAGTTGACTGATGCAATAATGGATATTTCATTTGAAAATATAAAGCTAATGCAGGCGTTAACTGCCCATACACATGTTAGCCCAATCGGGCCAGTCACACCATCTTTGGATCTCCCGATAACAACGATTCCTTCAATATTGATAGTCGCCAATGCAGGGCCAATTAATGGTCTGAAGACAAAGCTTAATATATTATTTGACGAAATTGATTATACATTTTCTCTCGGAAGTAAATATATAAACAGCGATTTCAATAGGACAAACTAAAGTGGAAGAAACACCCAAAACCAGCTTAGAAAGCCTACCTTCAGAGTGGTTAAATGCCCCGTCAGGGAACTTTTATATTTTTAATGGATCATACGCTTCGATTATTATTGCAAACGAGCAGGTGATAAATAGGGAGCAAAATCCTGAAATTATAGAGAAATACAAAAATCAATTTTTAAAATCCTGCTATCAATTTTTCAATAAGAAAATTCCGGATACAAAAATTGAAGTAAAATTGCAAGATAATTATATAGATCCATATCCAAATATGGGAGAGAAACTCTTATTTACAATACCGTTTTCGGTTATAGATGGCTTGGCTAAAAATCCAGATGACAATGGCGAATATCAAAATGAGACAATTTATGAACTAGAGGATTACAGCACAAAAGTCAATTTTGTTGCTTCTGAATTTTTGAAGTATCAAAGTGCATATTTACAAGACCTTTTTGATCAAAAGACCATAGGATACGAAAATTTAGATTTTCAATTGGAATCAGAAAGTTTAGTTTCCTTTAACAGCAATCTAAATAAGTTAGCGCAAATTAATGAAGTAGATTTATCGAATTTTACAACAATAAAATTTAGTTTCGATGGTCTTATTGTTAAAAGAATCATTTTAGAAAATGAGTTGGGGAAAAAGGAACTTGCTGTATCTTTTTCTTATTTTGCTAATTCCTCGCCGCAAGACAGAGAAGAGACAAATTATTTTATTTTAAATTTAAACACTTTATTTAGAAATTGCAAAAATACCTCGAAGACATACAGAAATATCGTCGAAGAGAATTTTTTACACAGCAAGCAAAAGTTGACAAGTTATTCGGATCCTGTAAATCGCAGCCTCAAAAACAGCAACACATATGGTATAACTAACGATGATGTTAATAATAAATTTGCCTCATCACAAGAAATCTCAAAGAAATTTGTCAAAGAATTCCAAAATATTGCCAAAAGAAGTGTATATCAAACTCCGTGCCTGACGGCAGAAGAGAAAGAAAGAAAAGATAAAGAGTTAAAAGACGGGCAGCGAAAGCAAAAGGGCTTTCTAGGGGAACTTAGTTATAATATCGGTGATACATTTGTCGATAATTTGCCGCAAATACTTCAAAAAGTCGGAGACAAAAAAGGAAAAGACGCTGCAAATGCTTTAGGAACAGAGGTTCTAAATCGCCTTGGCGTATGCGGTCTTGGGGATATTGTGGCAATGGTGGCGAATACTGCAACTTCTTTTTTAGACCCAGAAGAATACAACGAAGAAATAGCTAAATGTGCTCTAGAGAGGCTTTCTGATGACGAGCTGGAAACATATGCAGCGGAATTATCACGATTCGATAACAACGGTCCCAAAATATTACAAAGATATAGAAGTTTAATTGGAGATTCATCCGTTTTGCCCCCCTGGAAGACAGCGGGATATTCTGCGCCCAACAAGTTCACAGGCGATTCCTTCAGCGAGCGTTATAAAATCACTTTGATAAATCACTTTGATAAAGAGAGTGATATAGAGACTGACGTTTTATTTAGTGCTTATCGAGATGCAATACGCCTTGAGGTGAACACGGAAAGCATATTGAGTTCGCTCACTTCAGCCTTTCCGGATGAAATGGGTTGGTTGTCTTTCTTTACAGATGTTACTAAAATAATGTTGCAAAAATGTTCAGGAATATCAGGGAAGAATCCGTCTCTAAATCTTTCGGCAAACCTTTGCAAAGAAAAGAATTTTAAATTACCCTATATCCCTCGTGTTCCCTCTGGAGGGGCTACTCCTACTTCAGTTATTGCCAATCAATTAATTGAAGAAATGAAAAATATAATCATAAATTTGATTGTAAAATTAATAACGTCGACAATGCAACAATTATTTCAGGTGATCGCCGCAGGCGTATCTTTTGATCAAAACTATTTCAAAAGAGGGGATTATATTCCAGATCTCTTCCAAAATGAAAATTATATGCATGATAATTTCAAAAAACAAGCATCGAATAAAAAGAGAACAAATAGTGAAATAAACAATTCCGTTCGCACGATGTTGCTCGAAAGTATTCCGCCAACCGATGAAGAGCTTAGTTTAGAAGAGGTAGACAGACTTCTAAAGCAAATCTCTATTTCCATTGGGGAATATGAAAAGATAAAGCTTTTTAAAGGGGAAGCATCTTCCCAAACTTATGAAAAGGTTCGATTTCTCGCAAAAAATATGGGATTAGGCAAGTTTTTTCGAAATGATATCGATGTCGAAAAATTCTTTTTAGAAATGGGCAAAAGACTTAATGTCGCCAGAATGGAAAAAGATTATTTTGATAGCATATATGATTATGATCCTTGGGTATCTTTTTGCATTTTGGATTCTGACATGCTTGACCGGGCGTATTTTAAGAATAAAGACGGAATAACACAGGATCAGGTTGACACCATGAAGGAGAAGCTAAAGGATATCCAAAAAGATAAGCTGTGTTCCTTAGCTGAAACCATGGGCAACTCTTCGGGCCCAATCTTGGGAGAAATATCGAAACTCTTAACAGATAAAAATAGTCAATTATTTAATAAAATAAAAAACCAAGAAGCCGAATACCTTTTGGATGCATCAAAGGGAACAAGAAAGGCAATTGCAGGCTTATACAGCGGCGATCTATACAAGTTAAAAGGTGTTTTTGATATATCGATGGATAAGCTTGATCTGCTCCCAATCGGAAAAATAGGATACAATTATACAAGATTAATCCCACTTCCATCGGGGTCTATTCCCTTATCGGAAAAACCAGTGACGACTGAACCCATGGGAAAAGGTTATGATGAATTTTTCGATTCTAACAAACCAAAAAAAGAAATAATTAACGAAAGTATACAAAATGAATTGTTCTATCTGCCAACGGATGATATAAAGAAAATAACATCATACTTTGACAGCTCTATACTTAATACCTTACCAAAAAATTATTTTGATTATATTCAATTAAATTTAAAACCATTTAATAAGCCAAGTTGGAAAGAGGGGCCATATAATAAATTATCTACAATAGAAAATGTAGAAAGATTTATTTCTTTATCTGACGAAAAAATCAAAAAAATATATAACAATATAGAAGATTTTAAAATTCCGGATGCAAGAAACGTTCCATTTAACTTGCTGAAAAGCAAACCGGAACTGGTGCAAAAATATATATATTATTCTTCTTTGGTAATTGTATTATACACGGAAATGATATTTAAGTCTCTTAACATGTATGGTAGTTTTAAACTCGAAACCTCTTTAACAAAGCTTACAGCAAGAGACTATATTAATAATTATATTGAAGAAAATAAAGAGAAATTTCCACAATTTCCACAAATTAAAGACAATTTAGTTCAAATATTATTTTCTTTACCATTTCAGGAAAAACATGCCGAACGCCTCTCTAAATTAGCTGTTGATTTAAATGAATCTATTGAGGCATGGCTGCGGGGAGACTTTAATAGTCTTACTGATTTTTATAGCGCAAACAACTCCATTGTAGAAGATGCGTTTAATATTTTCTTGGAAATAATTTTGGAAGAATATAACCAAGAGACTTTAAATGTAATACTTGAGGATAATGAAATTGAGAATTTAAAAACGTTGGCAGATTTAGCATTCACTGGTTCAAAATTAAAAGAAATGATAACAGACAAAGATATCGCTTCTTTTGAATATCCAACCTCTGGCCCAACTTTTAGAAATGAGAAATTTTACTTTGTCGGAACCCCAACCATAGAAGGGTATCCTTCTAATATTGTATCCTTGCAAGAATTAAGAGACTTTATTGAAACCAACAGCGACCTCGCAGGGAAAAAAATTACAGACTTCTGGCCATCGGGGTGGAACCCCGGCATAAGAATATCTTCTATGTCGATTTGGGAACATTCTTCAATTAAACCTTTTTTAGAGCAGTTATCTGCCAAAGACAAAGATGATCGTCAGGTTATTATAATCCCGCTTGTTTCATATATTGGAGACCCTACTATTGAGACAATACCAAATAAAACTACTTCAAACTACCTAAAATACCCACAAGACATTTCAATGATGAAAGAGGCACTTATTGATTCAGAAGAATTCAAAAAATTCTATAGTTCTATGAATATAGACGAGTTATTATCATATTATACTAATTATTATATTGAGAAAGCAGATGATCGAATTGAATCATTCGGAATTGAAGAATTCTTTAATAAAACAAAAGAAACCTTATTGGAGTTAGAATAGATGCCATACGGCTTTTCAGCAAAATTACCATTAACATATAATTCGGATGACGGGCCTTATGCTCTTTCGAAAACAATAAAAGAGATGGGTCAGCAGAACTTAAAAATGTTAGTTTTGACAAATCCCGGAGAAAGAATAATGGATACAAATTTTGGCGTAGGCATAAGCAGATATCTTTTTGAGCAGAGCGGCACATTTGCCACTTCTGATTTGGAAAATAAGATTTTAGAACAGGTCAGCATATATTTACCATACATTACAATAACTGATATAGCAATGCCTACCCAAAATGAAGATAACACCATATCTGTTCAGATTACATATTTTATTGACGGGTTTACCACAAACGAAGAGCTATTTTTAAATTTAGAAAAAGATGGCGTAACAGGGGGAATATAATATGGCAAAAAAGAAAGTTGCAATTAAATACACGGCGAGAGATTTTAATACCATCAAAGAAGCACTGGTTGATTACGCCAAGAGATATTATCCAGAAACTTATCAAGATTTCAATGACGCATCATTTGGGTCATTGATGCTTGACACTGTTTCATATGTCGGAGACACACTATCTTATTTTTTAGATTACCAAGCAAATGAATCATTCATCGATACTGCTTTCGAGAGGGAAAATATTATTCGCCTATCTCGTCAGCTTGGATATAATTATGAAAATATATCAACTGCGACTGGAGAATTACAGATTTACAGCCTGATTCCTGCAAACGAAATCGGTCTCGGCCCTGACCCGGCTTATTATCCCATAATTAGAGAGGGGAGCACCTTTTCCAACAAGGAAGGCAAGAATTTTATTTTGACCGAAGACATTAGATTTGATGACCCTTCAAACGAAATAGTGGTCGGAAGAGTTAATGAAACAACCGGAATTCCAACATCATATGCCGTTCGAGCCAACGGAAAAATCATTTCTGGACAAATAGAAAATATAAGAATATCTGTTGGCGATTATGAAAAATTTAAGAAGATTACAATACCGGATGATGATGTAATAGAAATAATTTCTGTTGTGGATTTTGAAGGAAATCAATATTATCAAGTTGATAATCTAACTCAAAATATTATTTATAAAAGTTTTGCAAACATGGGAGATGACAGCCAAACTGTAAAAGAATATCTGAGACCCGTCTCTGTGCCAAGAAGATTTACTTTTGAATATGATGGCATCGATTATTTTTTACAGTTTGGGCACGGATCCGAAGACGAAATTAATATAAATCCAATAGCAGACCCCTCGTCAGTTGCCCTTAAATTAAAGGGAAGAGATTATGTCGCAGATGTGGAAATAGATCCTGCAAGACTCGGAAAAACAGACACTTTAGGAATATCTCCGTCAGATACAACGCTCATCATAACTTACAGAAAAAATTCTAATAGCAATCCCAACGCCGCAGCTAACACAATAACAAATACAATAAATCTAAATATTGAGTTTAAAGACATTACAAATTTAAGCTCTACAAAATTAAATTCAGTAAGATCCTCCATTGAGACAACAAACATATCCCCAGTGGTCGGAAGCTCTGTAAAGCAAAGCAACGAAGAAATAAAAGTAAGAGCTTTGGCACACTTTGCAACGCAAAAAAGAGCCGTAACAGATAAAGATTATGAGGCACTTATTTATTCTATGCCTTCAAAGTTTGGTTCAATTTATCGATGTAATATCGTTTTGGATTCTGATTCATTTAAGAGAAATATTAATGCATATGTGCTGGGTTCGGGTGAAAACTCAAAATTAACAATATTAAATAACACACTAAAAGAAAATTTGAAAATATGGATCTCTGATTATAAAATGATCAATGACACTATCGATATTCTAGATGCAAAAATAGTGAATTTGGGAATAGAATTTGAAGTAATATCGGATTCAAACTTCAATGCGGGAGACATATACAGAAAATGCATAAAGACCTTGGCGGAAAAATATAATAAAGCTCTCCAAATGGGCGAACCATTTTATGTCACCGACGTTTATTATGAATTAAATAGAATCAATGGTGTTGTCGACACGAGAAATGTAAAGCTTGTTAGCAAGACAGGCAGTAGTTACTCACAAACTTCCTTGGATATACCTTCAAATATGTCAGCTGACGGAAGATACCTCAGATGCCCCGCGAACGTTTGCTATGAGATCAAATTTCCAACCGTAGATATAACAGGAATTATAAAATAATGGCTACTAAAAAATATTATGCAGATAAAGATAACACGATAACGAATGCTTTTAGATCTAATTTGACCACCCGAGCAACCGGTGCAAATATGGGATTATCAGATATATTGGAAACATTTTCAATTTATGGTCAAGCTAGTTCTGGGTCTACAGAGTTGGAAAGAGTTTTAATTCAGTTTCCAATTAGCGAAATCGCTTCTGACAGGGCTGCAGGGATCATACCAAATTCCGGAGAGGTAAGTTTCATACTCAATTTATACAACGCACCACACAACCAAACAACGCCCCGAGACCTGTCTTTGTCGGTTCTCCCCATTTCTAGTTCTTGGGAAGAAGGAACAGGTTTGGATATGGATAACTATAAGGATGTTACAAGAAATGGTGAAGGGTCTAACTGGGTTAATTCTGCTGAAAATACACCGTGGCTAAGAGAGGGTGGCGATTATCTGAATTCCCCTGCTTTTTCTCAACAGCTTCCAATCGGGAACGAAGATTTAAAAATTAATATTACTAGCCTTGTGGAAAATTGGGTAGATGGCACAATTGACAATTACGGCGTTGGGGTTCACCTAACTTCAAGCCAGGAAGCTTATTTCGCAGAATATTATCCAAGAGAAGCTGTAAGTTTTGACGGCTTAGCGTTCCTTTCGGGAACATCAGATACCGATCAGGAAAACGATTCTACAATATCCGCCTGGATTAAGCAATCTAACAACACGGGCACGAGATATGTACTTTTTTGGGAGAGAGAAGTTGATCACCACCTCCGGAGG
>Ga0098052_1001857_pt1 | contig 12959 bp, 17 predicted proteins | sample 15_taG_FD_81591 | JGI IMG/M metagenome (GOLD analysis project Ga0098052, IMG submission 81591) | Marine viral communities from the Subarctic Pacific Ocean - 15_ETSP_OMZ_AT15312 metaG | ecosystem: Environmental > Aquatic > Marine > Oceanic | place: Pacific Ocean | collected 2015-01-18 | reverse complement strand
TTTCTTATCCTTCATTGAACCTGCACTTGCGAGGCGGGCGGTTATGTCATCCATTACTTTGTCTTCTGTTCCTATTTTTGTTTTTACAATATATATTTTCATTTTTTTCTCTCCATTCCTTACAGGGAAAAACTCATTTTCCCCCATACCGTCATCTCCGTTCTCGGCTTCCATCTTCACTACGCTTGCTGTCATAGCGAAGCAAAGGGGGTCATATGTATTAAACCTTCCGATATAATGTTTGTTGAAAAAATATCATTATGTTGCGCTGATGAATGGTGAGTATCAAATTTCCATCCATCGGGATTCTCAACGAATTGTGACCGAACATAAGGGATTCTTGTTGTTTCTGCTATCTAAAGGGTTAAATCGGGAATTTTGTAGGAAGTCCCAATTATCTCGGTAGCCATTTTTCTGTAATTATTTACAAATCAATAGAAAATGCTTGGCGGCATGATTGCATTATTCCATCGGAAGCGGTCAATTTTGCCGTCTTCCCAAAGGTCATACCTGTCCATTTGGTAATCCCACATCTTGTCGGCCATCGTGACAATGTTTTCTTTGCGCCAACGATTCCAATAGGCTTCATTTACACGCTGTCGCTCTAAGTCAATTTCACCTTGCACAGATTGTGCGAAAGAGTTATCGGGATTTTCGGGCAATTCTGCCACAATTTCTTCGGGTTGAGAACGGGTTGCATACCATATCCCAATAAGGATGCCTCCACCAAGCCACAACCAACGCATAGAAAGGATTTATTCTCCTTGCTATCTAATTATTTACAAATCTTGAAGCCCATCATACATGATAATCACTTTGGAAATGCAGGGTGGTAAAGAACCATTCCCGATAAGCAGACTTTACATTTTCTGTATTCCACCACACGGCAGAATCCAATAAAGGGGGCTTTTTCGCCCATATCGTCAATCCTTTGTTGAATAATTTCAAATGTTCCATCACAAATTTCGCACTTCATTTCAATTCCCCTTACAATCATTGATGAAATCAACAAGTATTTGAATCTTGTCCTGTGAACATGACCAAATGAAAGCCAATTTATCTTCTTGAAATAATTCCCATTTTCTATCCACATAAGTCTGTTCCGATTTGTAAAATAAAAGCATACAAAAATCCGCTTTGTTCAAACGGTTAAGATATTTCAAATCATCTGTGGCTTGTAGCATAGTTACTAATGTCGTCATTTCAAATCACCTTATCCATACAAGGTTGAGAACAACAGAAGATTTCTCCGCCCTTGTGTCTAACAGACCCAAATAATTTCTTCATTCCCCTTTCGGGTCGGTCTTTTACAAAATTCAAAGGGACTTTGCAGACCCCACATTTCAACATTTTCAATCCACCTTCCAAGTATTTATCATCATTTTGAGTAGTGCGATGCGCCCTTCATAATAACCTATGCGATGCCTTGCTCTATTGTAAGCGGCTTTGTTTTTAGCCTGTTTCTTTACATTATCCCATGTTGCAGAAACCCATATTCTCGCCAATTCGCCTTCCTCAACTTCTAATTGTTTTCTCAAGTAAAATTCGTTCATTCCATCACCTTGTAGTGCATCTCACGCATACCATACTTATTAACTTTCCGGTATTTCTCTAATTTTGTAAATCCGTCAAGGGGATTACGAACATGGGAAGCGAGAAGGGATGAAAATTCTTTCGTAGTGAATGAAACCTGTCTATTAGTTTCCCTCCATTCATCATACACAATCGCATACAAATCTCGCACAGCAAGGTAGGGGTCTTCATTTTCTTCCTTAGACCATAAAGAATACTCGGTCAATATATCAATTGATGTCTTCAAGACCTGCTGACTTCTCTTCTTTTTGGTTCCTAAACCTGTTCGGTTGCTACTTGCCATATACCTTCGTTATGCTTACAGGTATTTTAACTCATACCCCGAAAACCGCAAATGCAATTATCAACATAGTAACTCTTTGCTATCTAAAATGTTAATGAAGATGGTCGGAGGGAGCGAACCTGCCTCACAAGCCGAATACCCCAACGACTCAAAGACAGGGGGGTTATCACTCCACACCGGCCAATTAAGCCGACAAGGTTCTCCTTTATTAAGTTTGCTGAAATGCTATTCTTTCGGCATAGGGGAGAGTAAGCCAATCATACATCGCCTTTCCAAGAGGGGTTTTTCCCAATTTTTTGAGATTAAACCGATATTCACGGTTTTTGGACTCCACAAGCCCGGAAGCAACCCATCTTTTTAGCATAGAAGAAACCTGTTTAGAATTGATTTTACGAGTAGTTCTTCCCATATATTCTGCAATTAAATTTGCGCCCATCCAAGATTCTTTTTTGGAAAAGTATGTTGCACGGTGTTTTAGAATACAAAGTAATAGGTGTGACACCTCCATACGCCTTTTCTTTGCACTTTTTAGCAAATGATGACACTTCATGGAACAAAATTTCCTATTACCTCTCTCAATTTCGTAAGAAAGAAGGGTGGGTTTTGAACACATTTCGCAGGGAATATGAATTTCCGGCCAAGAGAACCTTCCCGTATGATACTTATTCAATCTTGGGGTTTTTTCTAATCCTTGTTCTTCAAATAATCGGCAATAATGAGAACAATAATGTTCCTCATATACAGAATCGCCCTTAGATGGATTCTCGGCACGAATTTTTCTATCACAAACGGGGCATGATTGATTCAATGTATCAACGCCCTAAATTACCCGATTCACCAAATAATGACTTGAGAGAGGATTTAGAATCAATAATTCTGTATTGTAATAATTTTTGTCCACCACCTATTTTTTTAACCCATCCATTTTTGACAAGTGTTTTAATAGAAGAGGAAATCTTCGCAGGGGAACAAGACATTCTAAACCAATCTCGGTAATGTGTTGCTATTTCATCGGCAGTTAGGAATTCATTTGGAAATGCCCTAAGAACAAGCATGGTTCGCACCCTCAATGCAATTTGTGTTGAACCGTTGCGCTTTGAAGTGGATTTCGGATTACGCTTGGCTTGATGGCTACAATCTTGACTACAAAATATGCGGTTTTCATCACTACGCTTTAATGTAAATATATCATTACACCACGCACAAGAAGCCTCTAACTTAGGCCACGGTGGATTGTAAGCATATTTTCCTGTCCCTCTCCAACATTCGTAGCGAGTCTTCTTCTTATATCCTTCTGCGGGGAATGTCATAAATTCAAAACAATAGCGAGAACAATAAGAAGCATCACGGCGATAACTACTCTTAACCCCACATGGTCGCCCACATGGACAAAAACCTTTGATTCCAAATTGCGGGTCTATTCCCTTCTTTTTGATAGTAGGCTTCGTCACTTCGTTTGGTCTGCGCTTAGGCTTTTCGGGAACATCAATTTCTTCCCATTCGTAATTTTTACCCATAACCCATTCGGTAGGCATATCCTTTGATTAAATCAACAGGTATTTATATCCATCGTTAGTATTTGTGGACAAAATGGGCGTTTGCTACGAAAAAATCGCCGGGATAGTTATTAGTTTCATTGTCCGAGCCGCTTGAATGAATTTGAATAGTAAAATTTCCCGTTACATTAGAAATGATTTTGTGATACATCGCATTTATCCCTGCCTGTAAATACACAGAAAAAATTGTCTTATTTTCGTGAATCAAAGAATAATTCACATATCCTCTATCCCAATGTGCAGGGTTATGGAATTGAGCCGTTAATTCAAGAGTAAAATTCAATTCACCTGTTTCATTAAATGATACTATGGAGGAATTGCCCATACTCATCGGATTAACATTCCAAAATTGATAAGAATGGCTATCATACACCGTTTCTCTAATTAGAGGCGGTTCGGGTTCGGGGGGCGTAGTCTTTTCTGCGGTGGATAGACACCCGCTAAGGAGAAGGATAGGAATTAGAAGGGCGAATACCTTTTGCATCGTAATCACACTTCTGCAATTTCCAATAGCCATACGGGAATGTCTTTTCTAAGCGTTTGCTCAATCCATGCTATGAAAGCATAGCGCATAGAACCTATGCCTTCGGTTTCCCACTCGGCATCAACAGGAATCTTTTCTAAACCGTTGTTAATCAATTCATCAATCGTTCCCAAATAGGGTTTCATCGGTTCAGCCATAATCAATCATCCTCTCTAACGAGTATAAAAACCTTCACAAAGGAGTATTGACATATTTCCAATCCATAACGATAGATTTTCCCTTTGGGGCTTTCGCTTGACAGACCATTTCCATATTCTTAACGGAAATAGTAATTCCTTCGCAAGTCATACACAGGTCTTGATATTGAGGTTCATTCATTTCGGATGCGTTGCGCTTTTTACACAATTTACAAGTGGGCATACTATTCAAATTTTCCGAAGGGGTATTTAATGGTTCATTAAACCTTATCAAAGAAGACCCATCGGGTATAGTCGGGTTCAATCGTTCCATCATGGATGGCTTCAAGGTAAGAATACAGGTCATCAAAATTGTCAAAGACAAAATTATGGTTCAATTTTCCACGAAGCCACATAGACATTCGGGCTTTTCCGCCCTTGTGAACAACGAGTGTAGGTTTTCTATGCCTTAAACTCTCAAATACTTCATCGTATGTTCCGCAAAGGTGTAAATCGGGGTCAATATATGCAATCATAAAGTCGGACACTTCAACCATTCGTAAATCCACAAGGACGACTTCTTTGGAAATTTCCCTTAATTCATCCCATCGTTGTAATTCCACTAATTTTTCAATGTTTTCTTTTTCATCGCCAATTTCATTGAAACGACATTGAGAAGTGGGTTTATCAGTGGGGTCAAGAATCGTCAATTGCATTTTCTTGAGGAATGGAGTGATTCTTTGCCTCCACCCTACTCCATCATCGTGTGCTTGGTCAATTGGCCCTGCGAGATATACTCTATGTTTGCTCAATTTGCCCTTCTTTGATTTATGCGGCACTTTTCTTTCATTTAGTAATTCAATAACTTCATCCATAAGTGCATCGTCATCATCCATATACTCAATTTATTGAACTAAGTTAATAAAGGTTCACTTTAGATTGTGGATGGCCGCAATTGTTAGGAAAAATCCACCACCAATTACTGCTACGGCCTCTAATCGTTCCATGAAAGACCTGTCTTCCGCCCGCACCATACGATAAGTCCCATACCCGATAGAAACAAGTCCTACTACTGCACCGGCAACAGTAATCATCTCACGATGTTTAATAAGAAGATTCTTCACCATAAACTCACATCAAGAGGGCGGCGGCGGCGATTCCACCAATAACTAATATCATCATCATGTTAGAACTTTCTTCGGTATAAGCGCATGAGCCATCATCCATTGTAGCGGTATGGTCATAATTAGTGGCAGTTTTGTCCCGACAGCCCATGAGTGGGACTGAATCATTCAAGGCTTGTTTTCCATCCTCTTCCGTAGTGTAAGTAGCCACATAAGGGGCCAAACCTTCAAAGGGGTCATTATCACCATCTTGTAAAACGACTTTTGGGGCATCTGCAACGAATGTGTAAGTAAGATTTTCAAAGCGGTCATTTCCGTCATCATCCAATAATTCTATTGGGCCTTCGGAGTAAATTCTCCATTCGGGTTCTCCAAATCCACCGGCTACATTTTCAAATTCCACTTTGTAAAGACCGTAAGCATAATAATGCGTAGCACTATTGCCCGTATTGGTATCAACAAGTGTATATTGTAGGTCGGGTTTCCAATTTCCATCACTATCTTGAGAGCCTTCAAATACTTCTAATCCTGTGGATAGATTACCAAATACCATATTTATCACCAATTTATGAAAGAATGACTTGTATGAATAACATTGTGAGGCTTTAATATATTTTCTGCACCCCAAAATCCGCCACCAAAACCGCCACCGCCACTTGGAGGGTTGAAACCTCCGGGTAAGCCTGTTCCGCCTCCGCCCGAAGGTGGTGACTCGTCTGTATCGTCATCGGTAGGGGCTTCACCGACTGTTCCTCCGCCGCCGAAATCTCCAACCCCTCCGCCACCAAGACCGCCTCCGCCTTGACATTCGGAAAGAACTGTTCCAATGGGGTAGGTGCAAAGATTTGATGCAGGTAGCGCACAAGGGTCATTAGCAGGGGTGGAATCAATACAAGTAGGGCAATAATTAGTCGCCCTTGAGTCTATGCACCCGACAACAGGGGCTAAACCGCCACAATAAGTGGTCTTCCATTCATCATCGCCTTCTAATATAGAACCCTCACCGGGACATGAAGATTTATCCGTGATAGTAAATGTAGTCCCTGCATTATTCGTGTCGGTTGGACAAGTGCAAGTTTTGGTTTGGCGGGTATAAGCGGCCTTAAATCCGGGCAATACCGAATTGAGATAATGTTTCGTATCGTTTGAACTACTTGCATACACATACCATCCTTGAGCATCAGAAAACACTCTTGGAACTCCCCAAGCATTAAATACTTTACTCCAAACCGCACCCGATGGCGTATTCCACCCTCCTTTTTGCATACTTGTAGGTGTATTAAGACCTGTCAAATTCCACCATTCGGTGTAGGTAAGTCCACCTGCTGATGTTGGAACATTAGAACAATCTTGCCCACTTGAAGCCCTCTCATCACAATAAACATTTATCTTGCTTGGATAACTGATAGAAACAGAAGGGAGTGTGCATCCTAATGCTACACCACTTGTAGGAAGGGTGGCAGGGAAACATGGAATATGACAAATTGAACCATCTGCATTATCGCCAACCATATCAAGAATGTTTGCCGAAGTAACTTGAATAGCCCCTCCCGAATTAGTCCAAGAGTCACCTATTGCACACTTCCATTGTAATTGAGCATAAAGTGGAATAACATTTCCACTCATGTCTAATCCAAATTTATCAAGGGTCACAGGATAAGCATTTCCATCAGCACCTTGTTTTTCATACCTAAATTGTCCCGCATCGTCAAAATAGCCTTGACGAAGAATGATGTCATCGCCCGTTGCGGCTACTTTTCCGGGCATATAGCCACCAAATGCCGTTAAACATTGATTCCATGTAAGGGCTACGGAATTAGCGGCATCCATAGCATTAGATTTAGTAATTGCGCCATGACTTTCAGTAGCATTTTGATTGAGTGTCCATCGGCTGTTTTCTTGCCATGCTCCACTTCGCTCAACATCAATCGTATAATCTCCTATCAGTTGTCCTTCGGGAAGTGCATTAAAAGCATCTTCCGTCATTGAAGTCGTCATATCTGTCAGAATTGAAACGGTAAAATAGTATTTCTCGTATTGAGAGTTAGTCGCCGCTAATGGGTGTTCTAAGACTATACTTTCGTTGGCTTTCCATAGGGGCGTTAGACACTGTGATTCTGTGCTATCGCCGGTTTCATCACCTGTGGAGGTTGGGCTACACTCTTCAAGGAAATCGCCGGTTCCGAGTATCTCCACTGTGCGATTATCTGCCGTTCCGTCCCCACTAACTCCCACATAAGAAGTCGCTTGTGTGTCTTCAAGAGTGCTGTCCTCACCCTTTCCCTGCGACATGAAATAGAAAATACCTGCGGCTACAATGCCTCCGCCAATCAGTAATGTATTATCAACCATGAAATTATTTGGTAGTCCTTGCTATCTAAGCATTCCTTTTTGTCTTCAAGACCCCAAGTGCCTCATCGTAAGATTGAACCTGTCCTGTGGAAACCATTTCCTCAATTTCATTCAAAGCCATACTAATTTCTTTTCCTTGAACATTTAATTCTTGGATGACCTTTCTCGCAAAGTCCTTTGGCCTATTCCCCGTTTTAGCCTTCTGTTCATTCACTTTGTCTGTTATCTCATTGATTTGTTCTAAGCGGGCGGCCAATTGTTCATCTCCCCCTCGGCGAATACCCATTGTATCTCCGGTAACTACTTCAACAAGCATCGGCCAATTTTCATTATTTCTCATAGCAGAAACCTTCATGGGTTTTGTCATTTCCCAAAATTTGCCTAAATGATTGTCGGTAGTCCATGCAATCGCTTGTAATTCCTTCTTTGAAAACTCAAATGGGCCTTTTGTATTATTGTAATTATCTAATACTAATTTTGCACCCTGTTTATCGTGTCCATAAAAAGTGTGAAATCCGCCTTCTTCATTCCATTCAGCCGTTTGGGGTTTGGCTATATCGTGGAATAGTAAAGCCCACGCACCCAATTCACTTCTATTTTCTATCGTAGTATATTTCTTAAATGCTTCAATATAATGATTATACAGTGTGTCTTCGGGGTGGTAATCTAATTTGTGGTGATAATCTTTCATATTGCGGAATTCGGGCATTAAAATAGGTAAAATCCCTGTTTCCATTAGCATTTGGTAGCCATTGGGTTCAACCAAAACCTTTCCAATTTCCTGTCTTAATCTTGGTGGAGATAGAGTAGGAATCAAATCCACATTATCAAGAATCGCTTGGTAGGTCACAGGGTCTATGGGCATACCATATTTGGTTGAGAAGCGAATCGCTCTAATCATACGGAGAGGGTCTTCAACGAATCTTTGGGTCGGGTCGCCTACGGCACGAATGACCTTATTTTCCAAATCTTCCTTCCCATTCATCGGGTCTATCAAAATCCCTTCTTGAGTCATCCCCATAGAATTGATTGTTAAATCCCTTCGTTCTGCATCTTCCTCAAATGTTTTTGCAGGGATAAACTCTCCTTTGGTTCTATCCCCTGCATATCCTAATTCCTTTCGGAAGGTGGTAATCTCAATCGCTTCCTTTTCATTAGGAATCGTGACAAGACTTGTAAGATTAACCAATGACTTTTCTGCTTGAGGGCCAAGAACATACCGATAACCTTTCAAACCATCCACCACTTCCTTGACTTCATCGGGTGTTGCATTCGTAGCCAAATCGTAGTCTTTGGGTTCAAGACCCAATAGAGCATCTCTAACTGCGCCACCAACAACAAGGCAAATATACCCCGATTTTTCCATTTCTTTCATTAAATGTCTAATTTTGACAGGAGGTTCGGGTAAGGTTTCCCATTCAACAGTTTCAAAAGGTGAAGGGTCATTGGACGGTTCATGGGTTTCCCAATCAGTATCTTCCCAATCTTCGGCCTTTTTAGAAGGCATCAAGTCCTTGAGATTATCCAATATCTCTTGAAACATTTGGGGGAAATCTTGTTTGGATGACTTCTCCGAAGGCGGTTCCGTTACATCAATGTCCTTGAAAAAGTCCTCATCTTGACTAATTTCTATTTTTTTTTGAACCTACGGCACATAATGTGTCCGGCAGGTTCCGAACCTGCAAGATTGAATCCCTCGCTATTGTTCATTACAGTCCCTTCAAGCATCTTCTCCCTAATGGAATCCCATTCTTGAGGTTGATATTTGGCAACACATTTATTGAAAATACCGATTTTAGTTTCGTGTCCATAGATAGTGTTTTGGTTATCATACATTTTCCTTTGGGTGCTTGGGCGTGGGGTTATCCACCCATCGTCCACTACTTCTTCGCCATCTTCAATAGGAAGTCTTACTTGGAACATTGGCTTTTTCGCACCGCCCGCCAAAACCTCCTTAGTTTCGGGAAGTGAGCGTGTTCCATAAAAACGGAGGAATTCATTGTCTTCAATGCTATATGTGCCGTGTTTTTCAGTAAAATGCACCGAATTTATTCTTTGTTTGCACATATTTTGAAACCATGCGGGGTGAGATGCAACCCATTGTTTTCTGTCTTTGTTATACCGATTGACCGAGCGTAAATTACCTGCTGTTTCTGTGTCAAGATAAATCAATCCACGACAAAAATTGACGATTGATGCAGGGTGGCTTTCAAATGAAAACTTTTCTGAAAAAGAAAATTCAATTTTCTTTCCATCGTAAGTGGCAAATAGTGTAGGCTCGGTATCATTTTCTCCACCCGAATAATAATACTGAATTTTTCCCGGTATTATTGTTTTTGAAACCTTATCTCCTGTTATTTTATTTTTCTTCCTTTGTATAGTTGCAGGTATGTCAATTCTATGAATTTGAATTCCTCCCGAAATCATTCCTTGTCCTATCATCAATTGTTGAATTGGTGTTAATTCTGTTTCAGTAGGGACGGCGATAGCACCATTATACCACTCCAAAACCTCCGGCATAATTTGGCTCTTAGATTTGGAATAACTTTCCACCCACAGTTCACTATTTGGAGATTTCATCTTCACTTCCCACCAATCTGCCCTTCTTCTTGGTTTCCATAAGTGAATGTGATAACCGGAAGGTAATCCCGAAATGTGATATGCGTTAGAGTTTTTGTAACTACTGCCAAAGTAATTATCCACTGTATAAGGACGAGGTTGTTTGAAAAAATCATCTTCTCCGATAAAACCCGGTTCTATTCCTCTTGCCCATGTCAAGGTTGTTCTGCGGCGGGCTTTGCGGTCAGCCTCAAAGACTTCTGCCATAAATCGCTTCAAATCGGTTAAATCTCCGTCTTTGTATGTGAGTTCCGTGTGGGAATCTCCGTCTTCGTCAATGGTAACAAGCATTGAACCGTCATCTTGGCGTTCCGACCACGATTCTAATTCATCATCTGTTGGCCCTTCTGCATGGAAGGTTTCTTCGGGCCATCTTGTGAGAAATTGTGCAGATTCACAGATTTTACACCATAGGCCATCCTTTCTGCGCCTATCCATGCACTCTTGACCATACAATTGACTACATTTTTGGCATTTATATGCACTATGCGACCATGTAGGGATGCAATAATCTTCGCACCCCTCACAATACACTAATTTGTTGCCGCCCCCTACATACTTCCAATCTAACCCCTGCCAATCCCATTCTGCGGAGAGGGATTCTGCACCCAATTTTTCAATTTTTAGAGGTTTTTTCGGCTTTTTGGCCTTATCTCTCACTTTTTGTAGCATGAGTGCGAGTTTCCCTTTCGGGTCGCCTCCCCAATTTTCCGCATTCAAAGTAAAACCTTGATGACAATTCGGACATTCCACAATGTTTAATGCGGTGCGATTGTATTCCAAAGTAGCAGGTTCATAATCCATTTCCAAATCTGCGTAGCCGCCCGCTTGTAATCTGCATTTTTCACACTCAACATCAACCCACACTTCCTCATCGTGAATGCTTGTGTCCCTCAAATGAAATTTATGACTACATGATGAACAGGTCGGACACGGTTGGCCTTCTTCTGCACCATATTTGCTATAACAATCTCCACACAAAGTCGCTGATTCACCCGCAGAACCCGAATCAAAATCAACAGGCATAGATGTGATTACATGAAAATCTCCACTTAATTCATCTTCTCCGCAAGTATCGCACCATATTTCTTCTGCATCCCTAACTTGAATATGCTTGGCTCGTTTGAGTGTCCATCCAAAATCCTCATAGGGGTGAGTCATAAAAATTTCACCGATTGCATTCTCATTGATTTCTTTTCCTTGTCTAACGGTTTTGGTGGTGCGTATGTGATAGTGCATACAATTGGGAGAGCATCGTGGAGAGGGTGCAATCTTCTCAATTACGCCTTCAATGTAAGATGAGTCATTAGGCCAAAAGTCATAACTTCTTACCTTTGTTCCAACGGGTAGTAAATCCTCATCCTCGCCTAAATCACTCACCCTTGCTTCTGCACCATACAACCGACTCCCACCCATGAATTCTGTGCAACATTGATGTTCTGTGCAATTTACTACATGGTCTTCGTTAATCGGCCTTCCAACATTATTGACTCGGACATAACATTCATCACCACAATTGATACAATTCGGAGTATCGCAACATTCGTTGAGGAAATAATCTTCCTCATCCCCACATTTCGGACAACCTTCTTCTGCACCATATAACCGACTACAATTACCACAAACAAATTCTTCATCTGTTTCTATCGGGTCGTGAATACTCCATCCCGAATGAATTATGTTCCCTGCATCACCGCCGCAATCTAAGCAAAGCACAGCCCCGCAATCTTTGTCGCATCTTACATCAATTGTCCCTTCCCAAAGTGGAGTTGAGCAAACATCACATTCACAACCTCTTATCACTCTTTCTGCACCAAATTCTTCTTCATGGCACTCATCACAAAATGCCCCATCACAACAGTCTTTTGAACATCTATGGGAATTACAAACCGTATTACTACACCCTTCGCACGGTCTATTACAACCACTACAAAGTAAAACATCACATAGGTCGCAGTTTCTAAAAACATCACCCTCTTCATAATCTTGACCACACTCATAACAACCCGTTGATTCTGCATTTTTGACCTTTACAACATTAGTAGCCCCTAAGAGATAGAAACCGAGCGCACCCGACATAAAAGTTCCAACATAAGGCCACCATCCGACAGGTTCTCCTTCTTGTTTGATACTAATTTCTTTCAAGACTGAACCAACGAGAAATGTTGCCGCACCTACAATAGCAGAATCACGGAGTAGGCCCATAGGACTTATTGGTTCGGCCTGTTATCTAAAACCTATCTTTTCATTCTCCGCATAAATCCGTAGTATAGTCGGGAGTCATCAAGAAATATACTACGAGAGAAAGCGAAACTCCAAGCGAACCCAAAACTGAAGCGGCAACTAATTGCTTTCCTTTGATGTCGCATACATACAAACCCGGAGCGATGAATAAAGCCCGTTTTAATGCGTTTTTCACCAAAGAAGGCAAAATTGCCCATTCTCCTTGTGCTAATCGTTCCGTTGCGAAGACACTATCGGGCTTGAAAAACCATTGAATCGGTTCAATCATAGACATATTTATCCGCCCCATTGGGTCAAATCAAGAAGTCCAATACCTTCTGCACCTATTACACCAAGCAAAACGATGATAGGAACAATTGTTTTTAACAAAATCTTGAATTTTACGGCTTGTTCTATGGCTTTATCAAGGAAGTCTTTCTCTATTGCATCTTCCCCTGCACTCAAGTTGGCCTTTTCATCATCAAGAAGGTCTGCGAGAACATCTTCCTCACACCTGCCGGTTGCTTCGGCAATTACTTTTGCCTTTTC
>Ga0098052_1001856_pt1 | contig 12961 bp, 7 predicted proteins | sample 15_taG_FD_81591 | JGI IMG/M metagenome (GOLD analysis project Ga0098052, IMG submission 81591) | Marine viral communities from the Subarctic Pacific Ocean - 15_ETSP_OMZ_AT15312 metaG | ecosystem: Environmental > Aquatic > Marine > Oceanic | place: Pacific Ocean | collected 2015-01-18 | reverse complement strand
TTTTTAGTTGGTGCCATTGCAGGTGGTTCGCTCCCATTCTCTCGCAAGAAGTCATGCACTTGGCTTTTCATTTCCCAATAGGCTGCCTCGCCTGGGTCGGTCCTGTACATAAGCAATTCCGCCAAGTCCTCACTGATAGGTTTGTTAGGCGCACCAGATATTCTACGGTAAAGCTTATCCACCCCAGCGGTTCGAGCAATGTGTAAAGCAGTATCACGGATTGGTCTGCCCCCACCAAACGGTTTCGGGTATAACCCTCGACCCATCATGGCTTCGATGCCTGTTTTCATTAACGGATTAGTAGATAGCACAAGCTTCTCGAATGGAGCAGCTAATGAATCGCCCACCACATCCCCGACAGATCGCTCACCCTTGGATATTTGCCGGATGTCTTCAGGCAAGTCCTGCAAATCTAGCCAGCTGATGAAGTCAGCAAAAGCCCCTTGGAACCGTACAGTTTTGATGCTCCCGTCTGCATTCTGTCCAATGATTAAATGTGGTTCTCGTCTTGCGTAACTCCCCAGTTGCTCTTCTAGTTCTGGGTGTTGGGTGTTGTTCCATAGTTGCATGGCGGTGTACAGCCCAGCGGCACCTGCTCCAAACTTCAACCCATTCTTGGCTGTACCGATAGATAATTTTTTTCCGGCAACGGCAGCCAACCTACCGGCAATGTTCTCACTTCCTTCAGCGGTAATGTTCTTGGCTAGTCGAACATAGCGAGGCATGTTTACTTCCATCCATGAGTAGAATGGGATCATGTGTCGTCGTAGCCATTGACCTCCAGCAGAGATATTACCATAGTCACCAATCAAATCCCTGGATAATCGAGCAGCAATATCGTTGTTATCAAATGTTGGGTCAGCGTACATAGCTTCAATATCCATCTGCTTGGAAGCGGCAAAGAACTTTTTATTAGGATTCTCCGCTAATTCTTTCTTGAAGTGCTTGTATGTGGCCAGTCGGATAAGATTCTCTCTCCAATTAGTGAAGTTCTGACCTGATCGCCACAGTCGCTTCACCATTGACGGGTTCTTGCCCATAATTACCTTGAAGAAGTCATCATCAGTCAAGCCTTTCACCTCCTGACCGGAGAATCCAGAGTCGATTACCCCTAGCCTGATAGCTTCTCGAACATCTTGGGGCACTACCTTGGCATCAGTTGGGGTTATTCCAGGTCGGTCGGTTAGTTCATCGTACTTACCACGGGTCAGTGTGGTTGCTTCAACCGCAGCTTCCTTCATGTGGGCGAAGATCTTTGGGTTATACGCCATGGCAATGTCGGCATCACCAGATAGGTTGTTCAGGTTATAACGGAGTACTCGGAAGGGATTAGTGAGGATCCATTTCTTCCATGTTTTGGTGATGGTGCCTGCGGTCCTAGCGAAAAAGCTATTGTCTTGAGGAGGGATCATGTCATCAATAGTTTCCGCTATATTTCTTGGCAAGTACATTTCATCTTTATGCTTACGGAATTGGAATCCTCCTGCCTCTTTGATCTCTTCGGATCCCACCAATGCTTGCCCGTTGGTCATCACCATCTCAGCCACATCATCTTTGATGGAGAACACAGGCCGGTAGGCAGGCATCTTATCCGGAGTCCACTTATCCAATGGTTCAAGCCCATCCTCTAGTCTACCTTTGTTGATGAAATCCAAGGCTGCGTTCTCAGTTACATCCCAATCTTTGGCCACTCCCTTTACCAGCGAGGATTGATCGGCTACACTTTTAATGTTGTTCAGTGTTTTCCGCTGTTCCAGCTGGAACTTACCTTGGGCTACCCATTCCATTTCTGCCGTTGCGTATTCCCTAGAGTATGCTTTGCTGTTAATCGTCCTTCCCATCTGGAACCCAGCCTTCTGTGTCTTAACAGCTTTGGTGCTACCTGGGGAGAATCGTTTATCCATTTCCATGTAATCCAATACCTGCCGGTGGAAATAGTCGTTGTTATCTTTGGCATGTATATCAATCAGATCCGCATCAAATAGTTCCTGCTTGAATGAATCCATAAGATGCTCTCGCCTAGAGAATGCTTCAATCAATTTCTCATTACCAGGCATAGCTATCAGCTGGCCGTACTTGTGAATGGCGGCATCCAAATTCTCTTGCGTTCCCCACAGTGGTATCTCACCATCAATACTCTTTGCTGCCAACAGATTCTCCTTGGCATCCTTGGCTACAGTCATCTTCTCGAACAGTTCCATCTGCTTGGGAGACAGGTCATGGATTATATCTCGGATTTCGTAAGCGGTTTCGAAGGTTACTGAATTGGGGGAGCGTTCGTACTGATTTAGCACTTCTGCTATCTTACCATCGGTTGGGTTGTTATGATCGAGTCGGGTGTATTTACGGAAGAAATTTTCTGTGACCTTTTTCGGAAAATCAACCACGTTATCCCACATGGTTTTACCTTCAGGTAAGGTGTTTGCTTGGAACTCCATCTCCGCTGTGTCTGATGGATCCTTGATATCCATGTCAGCAATAGGATCTTTGCTAGCTGCTCGGTCGGTGCGCCACTGATTGACACGATCCACTGCTGTCGTTGCAGTAGGAACAAATATTTTACCAACTGCTTTACGCCCCACGATGTAGGCTGGAGCAGTGAATGGGTCGGAAGCGAACTGCGCTCGGTCAGACCACTTGACTATATGATCCATTGCTTGAGCAGCTTGGGCTGCCCCTCTACTTCTACCCGCTATCTTAGCGACTGCCCCAACGGAGCCTGCTCCAAGGGAGATGAGTGAAGACATGTCTTGGGCAAACTGAACTGGGTACTGGTGCGCTCGGTCTAGAAAGGTGCCCTCTTGGAAAGCATCATACCAACGCTTGTAGGAATCAATCATACTGGGGATCATGTTCTCCCCCACTTCCTTGAGCGTATTCACTGGGTCATCAAACAGCAACTTGCCCAATTGCATGTACCCTTGCCCCATCTCTTGGATATCCAGAGCAGCATTATCAAAGATATCGCCCTCTCTAGCACCACCAAAGGCATCAGAATTCTCAGCCACCTTGCTACTGAACTGTGCAGGTCGGGGGATGAATTGGTTCTCAAGGTTCCTCCCCATATTCTGCCTAGCCAGCACCAATTTCTCTTGTTCTTTACGTTCCCGATCCAGTTCGAAGATACTTTTAGCCATTGTTAACCACCAAATGCAATGTTGAACCCAGTGCGGTCATGCTCTTCTTCCTCCTCTTCAGCGGGAGTACCCCACCGTTTCTTGTGGTTAGCATGTAGTGTTTCCAATTCTTTTTCCAGCTTCAGGATTTTCTTTGGCCCAGCTTGGAAGTCCAAGTTTCGAAAGGCTACCCCAAGGAAGGACGAATTCTGTAGATCCTCCAACTCTTTTGTCTTGTTGTCAATGGTTCTGAGAGAAACATACTCAGGGTTCTTTAGCAATCGCTTATGCCCCCCTGGGCGACCGCCACTGGACAGCAGATCGTCTTGAATAAATTTGTCTATCTGTTCTTTACGTTTCACCGCAGAGTTGGCGGGATCAGGGGCATTATTGATATCAGTTGGGGTCGGCATCGCTCTCGGTTCCCAAATGGTTCCTTTGAATGCTACAGCCGGATCTACTTTCTTTTTTTCGTCTGCCTGAGTCACATTGGCTGGGTACAGCCGATTCATCTTCTCCCCCAGTTCATTGGATCTTCGCTTAAAGAAATTGTGAGCAGTAGTCCCGTTGCCATAGCTTGTTCCATTAGCATGATTTAATGCTACGGCATATTTTGTTTCCAACCAAGCTTTATCCACCATGGCTTTGGCATCGGCATCGGAAGTTCCTATTGGAATTTCCAAGGCATCAAACATGAACTGTCGAGTCTGCTTGTCTTCAGGGATACCCTTGGCTCCAGTCATGGCTCCAAACATAGCCGCTAGGTCATCGCCCGAAGCTTTGTTCATCCTGCGATTGTTCCGAACCATAGTGTCCCAAGTCTCTTTGTTCAACTCATTTTCGTTCACCCGAAACTGGTTGTCCTGCTTCTCGAACCCAGCCAACATGTCAGACCGGAACGAAACCATGTCTTTATGTGTCTTGAGACTCTTGGGAACATCAGCCCACTGCTCCTCGAACTTGGCTATTTTCCCATCCAAGGGAGCATTTATCTGTGTAGCGGAGGTAGTCATTTTATTTTTATGATGACCCATTAGGGTATCATTTATTTTCTCAAAGTCAGCTTTGGTTCTGGCTTTCTTTACAGACAGAAAGTGCTTCTGCATAGCCAATCGAGTTTGAGGACTAGCATGTTCCATTTGGATACCAGTCATATTGACAGCGTCCTGCATGTCCCTGATCCCTGGTTGCCCCAATTGTCCAATAAATTTTCCATCGATAAAGTCTTGTCGATCCTTTTCAGTCTGCGCTGGAGACTTGCCCATCAGTTGTGACAAAGCTATACCATAGTTCTTGACTCCCATAGTATCACTCACTGCTCGACCATCCGCCAGCTTCTTATCTTGTAGAGCATTGTGCTTATCAATAGCTCCCTGTCCTTGTGTCTGAAACATGTTCACATAGGTTGGGCTGTCCTTGGTGATTCGCCTTTTATCTACTTCAGTCTCATAAGCTTGGAGCATCTGGGATTTGGAGTTAGCTGTCTGGTTCTGCTGCCGAAACAACCCAATGGCTGCCGCCATGTTTTTAGCGGAGTTCTGTTCAGCAACCTTAGCTCGCTGTTGCTCATTGAGAGTCTTCGAGTCTTCAAGTTGTAATGCCTGTGCATCCTTCTCCAGCATTTCTTTTTTCTGACGAGCCTTAGCTGCTTCATGCATACCGCCAGCCTGCAATCCTATCTGAGCCACGGCCAGTGGATTGACGGGCTTACCGCCTGCCATGTTGCCTGCCTGCGCTCCAATGGAACCCCCAAGGGATGCACCAGCGAAAGCACTACCGCCTGCGGCTGCACCAGCTGCCCCACCGACAGCCATGCCTGCTAAGGATCCAAGGGTTTGCATCTGTTGAGCATGTTTGGCTTTGTTTTCAGCACGTTTCTGTCGCTGTCTCTCTTTTTCTTCCTCTTTACGTTGGGCAATCAAGGCATTGGATCTCCCCAGTTCGCTGTATGCTTGTAGTAATCCTGATAAGTTAATTGGCCTGGGCATAGTTCCTCCTAATTACCTTTGTTAGCAGCTACTCTTGCTACGTTAATTTGTTCTGGAACAGTGAGATTTTGTAATCCAGTGTTGATGGCATTCAGTCGAGATTCCTCAACGGTATTATTAAATCCAGCGAATCCCGTTCCCAAGCCCAGTAGATTACTGGTGAGATCCGTTTGCTGACCCAGTAACTGACTACTCAGTCCGGTACTCGTTCCGCTGATACCCGCTTGTTGCCCCAAGAGAGCAGCGAGGGTTTGCTGTGTCTGAGCATCCTGCCCGAATTGCTGGCCCCCTAATGCTGCCAATAGACTAGCTCGTCCTTGTGCGGAATTTAATATTTGATTGATCCCTGCCAACTGAGTCTGATTATTCTGCTGGTTGATGTTCTGTTGGTTCAATGTATTGTTATTGAGCAGGTCAGCGTTCTGTCCAACTACTCCTTGTTGCTGTCCCAATAGACCAGCGTTCAGTTGAGCCTGTTGTGCTGCTGCATCGGAAGATTGTCCAATCAGTCCTTGCTGTGCTGCCAAGCCTTGCCCAGCAAATTGTCCTTGCTGTGCGATCTGACCCAATTGATTCCCAATGTCTTGTTGTGTGAGTCCCGCCCTTTGCCCGATGACATTGGCTGCATTGCCAAATTCTTGCTGCCCCAGTTGTGCCCGTTGCCCGATCTGATTAGACTGGTTGGCAAAACCTTGGTTCTGCAACTGTCCTTGTTGTCCGATAATATTGGCCGCATTGCCGAAGCCTTGCTGTGATAGGTTAGCAGCTTGTCCTAATTGATTCAACCTATTGCCAAATTGTTGTTGCCCAAGTCCGGCCTGTTGCCCGATAATATTGGCAGCATTGCCGAAGCCTTGTTGCCGAAGCTGACCTTCCTGCGCTAGGAGAGAGGACTGGTTTTGTAATCCCTGCTGCCCGATCTGTTGCTGTTGCCCGATGATATTTGCCTGATTACTGAATCCTTGATTCTGTAGTCCAGCTTGTTGCCCAATTTGATTCAAGTCATTCTGGAAATTCTGCTGACCCATGCCAAATTGCTGGTTGAGGATGTTAGCCTGATTCTGGAAGCCTTGATTTCGGATACCGGCTTCTTGTCCAAACTGACTGAGCTGATTCCCAAAGCCTTGATTAGCCACACCAGCTGCTTGGCCTAATTGACCTACTCTATTCTGGAAACCTTGTTGCCCAATTTGTTGTTGCTGCCCGATGATGTTGGCCTGATTACCAAAGCCTTGTTGCCTGAGTGCTGCTTCTTGTTGCAACTGGTTCATCTGATTACCAAAGCCTTGGTTCCGAAGAGCCGCTTCTTGACCGAACTGATTCATCTGATTCCCAAATCCCTGGTTCCGAAGAGCCGCTTCTTGACCTAATAAATTAGATTGATTTTGTAAGCCTTGGTTCTCAAGTCCTGCGATTTGCCCGAACTGATTCATCCGGTTACTGAACCCTTGATTAGCAAGACCGGCTTGTTGACCAATCTGGCCCAACGCATTCTGGAATCCCTGCTGTCCCAATTGTGCCCTTTGTCCAAGGAACCCTTGGCTCAGTCCAGCACGTTGGTTCTGCAATCCAGCTAATCCGCTCAGTGCCTGATCCTGTCGTTGCAGTTCTTGTAAGCCTAGTTGACCAGACAGGGCATTCTGTTGCAATGCCCCACTAGTGGCTAAAGCATTTTGAGCATTCAATGCTGCAGAGGTTCCGCCCACTCCTCTACGTTGAAACATTTCCGATTGTTGTCGCTGTTGTGCATCCTGACTAGATTGTTGCAAAGCTAACTGCGAATCCCTGAAAGCAGCGAACCTTGGATCTTGGCTGGTGGCTTGGTTCCGAAGCTGGTTCCCTACGAAATCCAGCTCGCTACCAATTCTATTCTGAGCTTGTTGCGCTTCGCCTGCTAATCCAGCAGTGTTAACTCCAGCTACTCCGCCCACTTGATTGGAGAACTGCTGGTTCTGATCCTGTACTCCCCGCACTTCTTGGGCAAGCCCTGAATTGGGGTCAGTTAAGCCAGCAACTCTATCTGCAATACCAGCATTTGCGTCTGACAGGCCAGCAATTTTTTTAGCTACGCCAGCATTTGGATCAGTTATAGCTGCGGTCCTGTCGGCAATCCCAGCATTTGGATCACTGAGTTTACCTAGTGCGGTGGAGAACTGACCGCTGGTGTCTTTTACTCCAGCGATCTGACCGGCAAACCCAGCATTTGGATCAGATAAGCTAGCAATTTTGTTAGCTACGCCAGCATTTGGATCACTGAGTTTACCTAATGCGTCAGAGAACTGAGTGCCTGGACCAGATACAGCACCCACTTGTTTTGACAGAGCCGCATTTGGATCACTGAGTTTACCTAGTGCGGTGGAGAAGCCTGCCCCTGGATCTGAAATACTACCTACCCTGTCAGCAATCCCAGAATTTGGGTCACTCAATGCGCCCAATGCCTTGATAGATCCTTGGGTTGGATCATTCACCCCTTGGGTCATTGCGGAGAAAGTTCTACTATCATCCTCTATCTGTCCCAGTTGCCCAGATAGAGCTGCATTGGGATCCTTTAATCCAGCTAGTTCAGTTGCCAGCCCAGCACTTCCATCCTGCAAACCCTGTAGTTCCTTGTTCAGTCCGGCCAATTGTCCGGCACCGACATTCCTTGAGTCGGTGCCGAATTGATTGAACTGATCCACTGGACGAGTCCCATCGGCAGCACTTCCTTGCAATGCATTCAATGCCTTCTGGTTAGCCCCAAGTGCCGTATTGGCTCCAGTTCTGGCCGTTTCCAGGTTTGTGTTCAATGCCCCAAGTGCCGTAGATGTTCCCGCAGCCGTACTAGCTAATGCATTGTTGGCACCAGCAGCTTGTTTAGCTGAGTTAGTAAGCGTGTTGGTGATGTCTGTTCCAAGGTTGGCGGTATCTGTAGCGAATCCTGTCCCAATATCCTGGGTCATGTTAGCTAATCTAGTGGGATCATCCGCCTGATTTTGTACTGTAGTGCCTACCGCTCCTACGCCTTTTTGAAGTATATCCAAGGCTGATTTGGAGTCTCGCCCTAACTGTCCGGCAGCTAATTGTTGTGCTGCATTTTGAGTAGCTACTGTGTCAACTAACCCGCCTGTTAAGGAGGTAAAGTTTGGATTCAGCATGTTGTCATTCAGTCCACCTGTACCCAGTTGCGTACCCAACCGCCCCATTGCATTGGCAGCAATAACGCCCATGTCCGTTCCGGCACCGGCCCCAGGGGCATTACCAAAACCACCTCCGGTGAACCCCTGACCTATAGCAGCACCCGTTATTTGCTGATTCTCTGCTTCAGTCAGTGGTTCGCCACGGGAAATTCTCCCTAACACATCCTCCGATATTCCAATAGCCTTCAAATGATTGAAGAACTCTTGCCCACCTTCCCCCCATGCAGCAGGGGCGGCCAATGTATCGGGTGTTGCTCCGACACCTGTTCCTCCTCCAGGTGTCGTTACAATCGGAGGAACAGGTGTCGGAGTACCAGGGTCGCCTCCACCTCCATCAACAGGTGTCGGAGTACCAGGGTCGCCTCCACCTCCATCAACAGGTGTCGGTAGCCCTGTATCACCACCTCCACCTACAGGAGTGGGCAACCCTGTATCACCACCTCCATCACTAGGGGGTTGCTTACCCGTTAAGAAATCGTTAATAAATTGGTCTTTACCTGCATCATCAGAGTCAAGGTAGTTGGTGAAATCACTACCACTAAGCCCTGACAGTTCGTTAAAGATTGAACCAGCACGATTGTTATCAAACTTGCCATACAAATCTTCTTTGATGCTGTCCATCAAATACTTGTTACTTGTAGTGGCACCCCCCAATGAATCATAAGACTGAGGGGGTTGGTATTCTGTAGCGAAGCCTCCCCCAACCATGCCCATGTCCACATAAGCACTTGTCATTTCGGCTATTGTAGAACCTGAGTTAAACAGGATCTCCTTAGTATGCATGGGTACACTACCCAAGTTACTCAAACTTGATTGAGCGGCTCCAGCTAATTTAGTTTGATTAGCTGGACTCATACCTTCCATAGCTTGGTTAAACGCAGCGTCCCCCTCGGCATTACCTGTCATTCGGACCATCATTTTGCTAACGGCATAACCATCCATCAATCGAGTACGCTGGGCTTCAGGCATAGCTAGAGTGTTTTTAAGAAAATCATCCCCGCTACCGTCAGACTGAGAGTTTACAGATAAATTCCGCATTTCTCTCTGTTGATAGTTTGGCATCTTAGATAACGCAGTTGCTTCTGCGTGAGTAAGATCCTTGAAAGCCGCAAGGCCCCTTATCTGAGCTACACTCCATCTGCCTATAATCGCCATAGTAACCTTTATTAGTTATTTCATACCGTTAACATCATCCAAGAAAGTAACGATAGCTGGATCAAGAATCTTCCAGACCATCTCCTTAGCACATGCCTGTAATGTATCAGCTTCAGCATCTTCTAACTTTAAAGAGCCGTTAGCCTTCTCTAGTTTGTCTAATATCTTGGTACGCTTACGCATCTCTTCAAGATCGTTAAACCCCTTCTCAGGTGGGTTCTGAATACAGGTTTCTACGTGATTCTTGTAGTTAAATTCTACAGTCTCATCACCTGTTATCCGTTTGTTGAATGCTGTTGTCTTCAATGTTAGAGTTTTCATGTCTGCTCCTACGTTCATTTTGTATGACAGGTCGTATGGCTTCTTTCGACTTCAAGCGATAGTCTACCCAACCTTTGATTAGCTTCTCTGCTTGCTTTAATGCTGCTACGGTAAATCCGAACAGTCCGAATAAAAGTATTATCACAAAGATCACATAAAGCCAAGGAAGTACATCTGGGTGCAACACTGTAGTCTTGTGGTGAAAGTCTAGCACATATGCGTTTAGTACTTCTGCCCATGATGAGTTCTGATCTAGTATCACCTTGTAGGTAACAGACTCCCTAGCAACAAGGCAGTATTCATCGAGGGTAAAAGGTTCCCTCATCGTTACCGTCCAAGGATCACTCATGGCTTTAAACCCTCAACTGCTATTGTGAGTACACTTATCTTGTCACTGAGTACATCTATCTTTGCTGCTATGCGTGTTACATCCTTCTTATTGTTTTCAATCCTCTCATCTCGCACAGCAAGATGTTGCAATGCTTCTGACTTATGAAACCTATCTTTAGTCTTCTCTGAAACTGCTTGCTTCAGGACTGCGATGTCATTACTAACAATGATTGCAGAATGGGCCAATGTGACAGCAGCAGTAATCATCAGGCCAACCACACCAACAATTAGGTTTTTATCTATCTTCCTTCTTTCGTCTGATGGCATCTTTCTCCTCTTCGTCTATAAAGTCTCTGACCCATTTAGTTGATTTGCTTGGGTACTCACGATAGTAGTTCATCAGTTTCATACACCAATCGAACCCCGCCATCCATGCTCTATGAGCGTGCGTTTTGAAAGAGTGGACAGCTGTTCCTGTTAGCCCCTCCATTTCCTCATACTCTTTATATTGATCTTCCCACCATTCTTCAAAACTCACCGCTTAACCTCGCTTCCTCCACCATGAGCGTAAGAGTCTCACAACTTGCTCCTTCAACGTTTCTTGTTGTAGTGAGTCCTCGTCTACATCGTACCGATTCCCCAACGATAGCTGCTGCTTGTTCTGGTGAAAAATCATTAAGCGAATCGCCTTCTGAAATCTTGTAATCATATCGGTCACTCCCTGTCTTGTTGAAGTCATCACGGCACCAATCAAGTACACGATCATCTCTGCTAAACTGATACCGATGCCAATGCTCATGAATAATAGTAGACACGCCTTTTGAGATAAGTTCAGAATCACCCCCTTCCAGTAATGCGTTGATACGTGGTGAGGCAGGATCACAAAAGATCACGTTGCCCCAAGTTGAGCAGTTATTCTTCCTCACATCAATACCAACCTCATCAGCAACATCAGCCAGAGAAGGACGCAGATAAATGCTGTAATCTTCAGCAAAATTTCTGCCGAACACGATCTCAATCTCTTTATCAATCTCTTCATGCTGTATCTCCCTTGTACCATCGTTTAATAGTTCTGCTGATGCCATAGCACTCTTGAAAGCATAGAAGCATAGTTGAGTACCGAAGTCTTCTCCTGCTACCTGCACTGACCCTGTGCGCTCGTTGTCGTTGCCACTGCTTGCACAGGCTTCAAGTATGATTACTATGAGGAGTAGGAGTTTAAACATCATACTGCCTCTAGTGCTGTTAATCGTGTATTCACTTCCTTCAGTGAATTGATGATGGTTGCAATCAATGTTCTGTCCATCACAGTCTTCTTGATACTAACTGTGACTTCTTCGTCATTCTCATCATAGCGAATCACATCATCACCCCCGTAAACTGCCTCTGGTATGGCTGACTCAACATCTTGAGCAATCAGACCATGATAGTTGAGATGTTGGTCTAAACCTGATTCGGCATTATAGTTGAATGTTTTAGGGGTGATCTTAATGATGTCTGCTAATCCTCTTGTGAAGTTGCCAGTGATGTCTTTCAGCGATTCATCGGATACAGCAGTAATGTTACCTGAACCATCTGTTGTTAATGTTCCTGCTCCGTATGCTGCCCATTGCATTGCCCCAGAATTATTTATAGTTAGAGCAGAATTCCAACTGATGGAGTTACCTGCCGTTCCTGAAGATGCGTACTGGAAAACGTGTGTACCGTTTGTTTGATAATAATGTGATGCCTCGTCTGTACTGATGTATTTGTATGCACCATCATAAAAAGCGTTGTGTGAAAGATATATTGCTTTTGTAACCCCCTTTGTTGTGTCTGACCACAACGTACCGTTCCCCCCGATTTGAAGTGAAGTATAGCCGGAATCCCAACTCTCTAAACTAGAGTTCCCGATCCCGACATTTCCTGTGGCAATATCTAAAACTAAGATATTGTCTGCAACGAAGGATGAACCGACATCAGTAACAGACCGAAAGTTCATTACTCCCGCATCTACGTCAACTCTCATCCATTTTTCATCAACTGCACCACCTAAGTCGATCAAATCTATTCTAGCACCAGTCTCTCCCTCAACTATAAACCCTGCTCTTGCCGAACTATCTTTTATGTGCATCAACGTGCCTGATGCATCCTGAGAACCACCAGCTAGATCAGTGCCGGGTGAAGTTACCCCGATCCCGACATTTCCTGCGAAGGTTGCGTTGCCTGTAGTTGCAAGCGTTGTAATCCCAGACCATGCCCCGCTACCGTTCAATGTTGCTGTGCCGTCTGTTAAACCATTGGTATGAATACTCTGTGCTGTTGCTGTGAGAACACCAGTTACACCTAAAGTACCAGCAATGACAGTGTTACCTGTTGCTCCTGCTACCGTGAACTTATTGGTATTAAAGGTAATGTCAGAAGTGCTTGAGCCAATGAGGTCATCACCCGCAGCGAGTGTTACACCAGAGGCATCAATTACTGTTGCTCCTGCTGTGAGAGAAGTAATACCTGTAACTACACCAGCATCAAAGATTGCCCCTCCATCTATAACTACCTGCTGACCACCCAGAGGTGTTAGCGTTAAGTCAGTACCAGCAGTTGTTGAGATGTCATTACCTGAGATAGTGATGTTATCAACTACCAAACTTCCTGTGTAGGTCACTGTTCCTGCTACATCTAAGTCACCATCAAACCTAACCGTACCTGCGTCTACCCATAAGGCATAAGCATTAGTTAAGGTCATGTTCGTTCCAGCAGCCGGAGCATTAGCAATATAAAGGGTTGCAGCAGCAGTGGTTGTGACAGTTGCATTGGTAGCAGCAAGAGTAGGCTGTGCAAAGCCATACATAACAGAAGCAGCAGCAGTACCGCTAGTAGCTGTATTGTCATCAGT
>Ga0098052_1001852_pt1 | contig 12972 bp, 11 predicted proteins | sample 15_taG_FD_81591 | JGI IMG/M metagenome (GOLD analysis project Ga0098052, IMG submission 81591) | Marine viral communities from the Subarctic Pacific Ocean - 15_ETSP_OMZ_AT15312 metaG | ecosystem: Environmental > Aquatic > Marine > Oceanic | place: Pacific Ocean | collected 2015-01-18 | reverse complement strand
CTGCTCCGAGGTCTTTCCTAAAACAACGTTCATAAATTGAAAGGTTTGTGCGGCTTCACTTGCATCGATACCAAGTTCTCCCAACTTAGCGGTGGTTTGAATAAGTTGGCTTCGGGTTTCTTTATTCATTTTAGCAAAGTTGGAGGTGTGTTCGACCAACCCAGCAGTAGCTTTCCTTGCATCGTCCATAGAGACACCAAATAATCTTGCAGACCGCTGTGCATCAAACATACTTCCGGCGAATTTATATCCAGCACCTGTGGATGCCGCTAAGGCAGCTCGGGATTTATCAAACTCGGTTCCAACTTTGATCGAAGATTCAACAATTTTAGCTGTAACCGAGAGGAGGAGTGTGGTTAGATTAATTTGTTCGCGGAGATGTTTAATAAAATTTTGCCTAGCCTGATGTCCAGCTTTGCCATCTTTCGCCATTTGATTGGAAACAACTTTCATCTTGCCTAGGAAAGTATCTTGTAGTCTAATATTTATGCCAATAGCACCGGAGATATCATCCACGAGAGCCTTGTTGGCTTTTCCGAATTTTAACTCTGCTTCTTTAATATCTTTGGCTTTTGCGTATTTTTCTAACAGTTCTTTGTGACTGGCGTTTAAATTTTCGGCATTGACTAAAGACTTTATGTTTTCCAAGTTGACATTTTCTAAACCCTTGACTTCGATATCGATAATATCCATCAACTCTTTTTTGCCTTTGATCTCCATCTCCAACAACTCGTAGTTTCTGTTATGAAACTCCGTGGTGTTACCTAAGAGCCTAGCGTTTTCCGCAAGAATTTCATTCTGTTCTTTATATAATCGAGTCCCCTTAGCAACAGCAGAGCCCTGCAGCTTGTTGGTGTACTCTGCTAGTTTCTTTTTTGCTTCTTCTGTAGAGGAGGCTTTGCGTATCTCCTCTACTGCCTTTTTTGCGTCTTTATCTGCCATTTAGTTAATCCTTAAATGGCCATGGTAGACCTGTTTTTTCAACAAACACTTTAGAAGCAGTATTTGCTTCTCCTTTTGCTTTCTTTGTTTCTTCGGCATCCTTGCCATTATCAATATAGGCTCTCAGATAGTCAGATTCAGCCTTTAAAGCCATTGCATACGCTTTGACGTCCTCATACTCACCTTTGATTGAGAACTCCAAGGAATCCTTGTTTTCTTCGTTTAAATTAGCAACCATATTAATATCATCGCCATAAATGTGCTTTAATAATTTCTTATTCCAAAAACCCCACATCTTTAACCAAGATTCGTTAAGGACTTTGTTTGTTAAATCGATCTTTATCATACCGTACCCCTCTTATCAAAATAAATAGTAATAAAATAGAAATGCAAACAAGCAAAGTGTGCCTATCTCTTGCGTCTGGCTTTTTCAACCTCTTTGGATTCATCTTCGAATTGCTTTTGGAGTCTTTTTACAAACCAATCCCTTAAACCCACAGGGAGATTGTAAGCTTCCATAAAACTCCACCCCCCAAAGTGCTTCAAAAGGAAGAATTGTTCATAAACAGCTTCCATATATTTATCTGTCAGGCCAAAAAAAGTCCGTTCCAAATGGAACGTCGACCTCCTGTTTGTAGTCACAATTACGACATACAAATTTTTCTTTAATTTCAATGTTCGGCGTTGCTGCCTTCAGACACATCTTAAAATGGCGTGAATCAACCACAGGCATGTTATCTACATATTGGTCTATTATCTCTTGATCTACGTGACCCTCGATTGACTGTATTAATCTTTTAAATTGGTTAGTTAAGAGATTTTCTTCTGTGTCTTCTTTTGGATCCAAAAGGGCCTCTGTTAAAATTAGCTCATCTTCGCCATTCAATAATCTAAAGCCGACAGTGAATTTCGTCAACGGCATCAAGACACTAAAAATCCCCGGGGAAACTTGGCTGATGATGTTTTGATTGTCCTCTAAATCCCCTGTAATAGTCGGGTTCCCTAGATCAAACATCACAGAAGTCTCTTTGGAACACAGGGGGCACTGCATAACGGCTTCATATTCGTATCCATACCCACTACCTCTTGCAGACACAAGAATTGCATTTTTATCTCCAATAAGCAAAGAATTAATATCAATTGACTTATCAAGAATTATGTTCTGTAGGAATCTTTCTAACGCTAACCCTTTTCTTAGCAAGGTTTGTGAAGTTAAAATATCTTCATCTTTTGCTGTCATATATCTAATCTCAAGGGTTTCTTGCATATGAAGAGGATGATCCTTGGGATAATGTAGTCCTTTAGAAGGTAACTCAACAAACTCTGTTGGAGCTACAAAGTTAAGTGGATTAAATTGCTGTGGAGCGTCTGCGCTCTCTGGTTTATGGCCACCAAGCCTATTTTTATTTCTGCTCAAATTACACCTCTTTGTTAATCGCTTTTTGCATTTTCAGGAGCTTCGTCTGCGCGTTCAAGAACAGCATAGTCATATGACAAAGTCATCTGGATCTCGACTAGATCATCATCGGCATATGCCAAATCGCCATATTGAACTGACTTTATAAAAGACCCAAAAAGCTTCCACTGTTCAATAGCTTTTCCATCACTTCCTAATTGTTGAATTATCAACTTGCCGTCGGCACCGTCATAACCATTCTTTTGTATGCCCGTTTTGTTTTCCTTGGGTTCGTTATATCCGTGTTTTGTCAAATAATCGTTTACTTGCTTAACTATCCCTCCGGGATCTACCATCGTTATTGTTATATCGTTCCAAGTTAGGACACCCGGATACTTGAACTTATGATTAATAAGTAAATATTCGTTTGAATTTATTTCAAATGAAGGTTTGCTTACCGACTTTATCCACCACCAGATACCCGAACCATCAACTTGGAATCTGAATTTTCTGCTTGGATCGGATCTGTTTTCTTTCCAAAATGCCATTGTGCCTTAGTTTGTTTTAAATAGTATGTCTGGGATGTTTTATTTTAATTATAACCACTTTGACTACTATTGATTTTTGCAGGATGCCCAATCATATTTAAGATACTCAAGGTGTTTGCGGGTTGTATACTGTTGGTGCTCCTGAGGTTTGTGTAATCTCACATGTTGCCCAATCATATTTAAGAGTTATAGAAAGTTCACGTAAATCGTCAGAAGAATAGTCGTAATCTCCAAGGTTTGCACCTACAATAAAACAGTTTTGAAGTGTCCATTTTTCGAGGATTGCACCTTTTTCGTCTAATATAGATATGAGACATAATGTATTTTTCGCTGCGGCTTGTTTCCCAACAGTGGAGAAATCCGGCGGCGTACCTGTATTGCTCTTGACAGAGTATCCGGATAATCGTAATAGATCCATAATTTTCTCCACAGCATCCGGATCGCTTGGATCGACTAGTGTCATCTCAACATCTTCCCAAGTCACTCGTCCCGGAAAGTTATATTTGTTATCCAAGTAGTGATGCTCGACAGATTCAAGAGTAAAAGAAGGGATCTTTATAGTCTTCGCCCACCAATACTGAGCATCGCTACCCGGTGTTTGAGTGCTTCCTCCGTGACCAAACTGAACTTGAAATCTAAATTTTCTCTTAGGTTGTGCTGTATTTTCTTTCCAAAACGCCATTATAATATCTCCTGTTTTCTAAATAGTGGTCGATTAAAATTCTACTCCGGATTGAGTAATAATGAAGTCAATGGCAATGAATTCAATCGCTCTGGCCGGCTTAATGTAGATTTGGGCATACAAAATATTCCTGTCTACCAAATCGGGTGTTGTTGTGGTTTCGTCCAAAACAATCTTATATTCTGTGATCCCTAAGTCTGCTTGAGTTTCTGATAAAACAGTTTCTGCTCGTGATTTAAAACGATTCCAAGTGACTTGAGTGTTTTGATCAAACAAGATTGTATCCGCGATGATACCAATTTGTCTCTTAAGATAGATTAATAATCTTCGGACATTAATTCTATCTAAGGCTGATGCAAATGAAGTTTGTAACGTTTTTTGTCCGAACATTACAATGTCACCTGTGGAAGGAAATTTTGCAATTGGGTTGATGTTTACGTTATAAAGATCATCCCTTTGACTTTTAGACAAAATTATGTCAACACCTGTTACTGACAATCCAGAGTTTATTCCTCCAAGAGCAAAAAGTCCTCCGCGGTTAAATCCAGCCGGAGCAAACCAAGGGTGAGATTTGTTTTCTGAATTTGCAATCGCGCCGATACCAGCAACTGAGGGAGGAACCTGTATTATTCCATTGACCCCATGACCTCGGATACGAACCGTTGGGAAATAAGTTGAGGCATATGAATTATCAATTTTTCTTGTTGTAATTTGTGAGATTGCTGTACTGACAGATGCGGGCTGTTCGCTACTTTCCATATCCCAAGTTGGCCTATAGATACCATCAACGTCGATAATTGCCATTGCATCACCACGCGTGGAACACAAAGACATGAGCTCATCAGTTAAAGAAGAATTAATTATCCCGGGCATTGATGCCAGTTCAAATTTTATATTCTCAGGACTTCTCAGCATTTCAATTGCTTGCGCTGCACTGTATACTGGGTAATTATTGGATCCCCCTGAGCCCAATCGAGCATTACTAAATGGATTTACAAACCGGATATCGATCCCATCAGCACCACCAAAGAAAGGAGCAGCGAACTGTCTGATTTCTAAACCAAGAAGATGACTTACACCATACGTTTTTGTAATGCTACCGGTAGCATAATCATCCGCTTTGAAGTAATAAGCAGTTGTTAGTCCAGATGTTGATCCGGTGATGTCGTCGAGAGTAAATACTTGAGCAGCAGTGGATAAAGCATCACCTTCGTCTAAGTGCATTGTCGTATTCTTTCGTTTTCTTGCAACATCTGCAAAGCTTCCATCATGAGCAGAAGAATTATTCTTCTTGTGACACAAGCCAAAGACCGATCCGGCGCTCCAGTTCGCAGTCTTAGAATGCTCATCTGTCAACCCGAAAACTGGCCAAGACATTGAGGCTGTATAGTCTGTCGGAAGCAAAATTGTCTTTCCATTTACATTACCCAATGGAATACTAGCTTTCCCATCGAACCAAGTTCCTTGTTCTGTCGTACTTCCGCTGTTGATCTCCTCATTGGCTGCAGCGTCTTGTTTCTGTCCTGCCCATCCAAACGGATAATCTGACGGTGACGGGTGGCTTGTGGGCATTTCAACTCTAACATAAGTTGACACATTTGGCCACAAGCCTGTTTCATCAAATTGTTTTGTTGATTTGTTCCAAGTCCGTGCGGCATTTCCAATTCTTTTTAGGATATAATTGTCACTCTGTGGATCAAAATTAAGACCAGAATATTTGTCTACCTCAGAGTCTGGGCCTGACTCTCTTTTCATAATTCTTATCGTGAAAGAGGCTCGAGGGTTTAAACTAGAACCAAGAGCGATGTCTCTGATTTCACAATAAAAATTCTTCTGAAATTCTTCTCCACCGTCTAAGGCTACCAGTCTAAATAATTTCTTTTGGCTTGAATCCTGTGAACCAATGAACCAACCTGTTTTGGCGGCTGCAAATTCCTGCTCGAAATCATCAGCATTAAATCCTGCTGAGCCTTCGAGGCCTAGAATCCACCCAAATACTTTACCAGCACCATTTGTTGCTGGGGCTGGTAGAATGTTTCTCTGAAGGTTTACATCAAACGTTTCGCCTAAGAAATATTTTTCTTGAATCGCGGCATTGTTATAATTTTCCGTGGCCTTAAAAAGGTCCGGGCGTGTATTGAACACGTCTCGAATGTATTTACCACCACCTGCATTGAAATCAAATGGAACGTCAGTCGCTCCATCACTACTAGAAATAGTCATTGTAAATCCATAGTTGGCAGAATCACTTTCAATAGCAGTACTAGCGCTTACTACTGTTACACCAGAGGTACCGGCAGGAGATCCAGATAGAGCAATTGCAGCTCCTGATACATAAAAGACTGCAGCAAGAGTAGCGTCGTACGCTTGGGCTAGCCCGCCTGATGGCGCAAGAAATAGTCCGTATGCGCTAGCGTTTGCAGTTATGGTTGTGTTGATAGAGGTTCCCATTTTCCAACCGGCCTGTTCAGTTACTCCTGCGTCTGGGGACTCCATCCCAAGTAGTCTGATATATTTGACCGGTCCGACTCTGGCACCTAAATAAGCTTTCGCGGCGAGAGCAGCATAGTTGGGAGCATTGAGATTTCCATCTCTCCAAGAATCACTGGAGGCGGCACCGCCAAGTGGAGTGCCGAAAGTACTTTCCCATTCATTCCAACTTCTAACTTCAATCGGCTCCATTGCTGGACCAGATCGAGCGCGCCCAATCAGTACGATACCATCCCTAGGTGGCACCTCGATAACTTGGGACCTATCAACTTCATTAAGTTGGACGCCGGGGGATACAAAATCAAATCTTCTAGCCATGAATCTTCTCCTTCAATTCGTTATTATTATTCCTATTAAATAGTCAGGAAAATATCGAAAGTCAAAAATGCCAATAAATAGAATAATGTTTATTTTTTTTGCAAACTTTACATGTCAACAGTGTGCGAGCTATTCATCATCGGGTATAGAGGTCGGTCGAAAACTACCAATGTGGTATTCCTCTCTACTGGGATTGATTCTTTGACCTCCAATGCCAACTTCTTCTTCGGAAACAGAAAGGGTTGTTCTCAATCCATCACCTATGTTTTTACCGACTACTCTTTCTCTACCTACTGTTATAGAAACTACATTTTGTTTTTTTATGACCTCGGGGGCGTCATCGTTGTTATTGTCTCCGGTTAGATACCCTAGGACTTTAAATTGAACCTTTGCGGTAAACATGCGCTCTTCTTCACCAAGACTGTTGATGTTGTTGTCAATGCCGTAGTCCGATTGTATAAACAATTCGTATTTATACCCATCATTTTCTATCAAAACAACATTCTTCTCGTCTATTATGAAGGATGGTAAAATATCATTCATTTGTTGCTGATATTCAGTTCTTATGTTGACTTCATACATACAAGTAACATATGTGGGCTTCGGCACCATTATTGTTTCATAAACTATCTTCCGGTTATATGATGGGCCTGTTTCATTTCCTTTGATTGGCCGGTTGTTTTCATCTGCATTTGCAAAATTTCTTGTTTTCTCTTGCCTAATTATTTTACTCATCGGTACTCTTCCACCATCTATCTCATTGTCAATTGGGTAATGTGATCGATAAGAGCCCCTGAAATCACTGTCTCTTGAAACAGAAGTTCTGGACACGGTCATCAACGGTAATTTTAATTTACCGACTTTATCTCTTAAATTTTTATTGTTCTTGATTTGATGAGCCCGTTCGGTTCCAAGCCAAACAGTTGGGATTTTTGTATAACCTTTGTTGGTCACTGAGTGTATGTTAAGTGTATCGTTGACAAACTTATAGACTGCTGTATCTATCCCTGCAAAACTAGAGTGAGATACTTGTATATTACTCGGCATTGAATAACCCCTCCCTTGCTCTTATGCATTGTGCTTGTATTTCGAAACGAGATTCTGGTTGACCAAATAACAATTTGGGTTCAATTAGCTTTACAATTTCGTAAAAGATGTCTCCAAACCTTACAAAATCCCCTTCTCTAACAAACAAATTCTGATCTTCAGTCAATCTTCTTTTGTGGAAATTAATTTTGATCTTCGTTGCTTTGTCTAAAGCAAAGTTATCCATATCAGAAGTTTCTACCCCTTGGTATTCTACCAAAGCGTACACTCTAATGGGGTGTAAAAACGTTTTCTCCATCGCCTCGCCGTAAAGAGGGTGGAAGTCCGTATGTTCCGCGTCGATGGGAAAATAGAGCACTTGCTGGCCCACAACACGCTCAATGATTTCATCGTTGACTTGTTTAACAAGGTTCCTTTCTTTCTCTCCAAGAAATAAAGGCGGTGAAGGCTGAGTTGGTCTTTCCCATTTTGACATTTATTTACCCCACAAAAATCTTCATTGGTGTTTTAGATACGATCGAGTCCATGTTATCAACCATTGCTTTATCGGTCTCTGCTAATTTAGCATAAAGCATCTCGTCTAACTGTTTATTTAGTTCGTCCCGTAGTACAGTCTGTTCTGTGGCAGCCTGACTTAGTAATTCTGTTGCATTCAAAGACACATTATCACCCGGGATAGGAATTGAATTTCCAAATTTACCTCTAATTTGCCCTAAGGTTTCTTTAGATAAAGCAAGGGCAAATCTTCTAATCCATTGTTGTCCCATAGAATTGATACTGTTGAATGGAAGGTTCTCAAATGGCATGTTGTTGACGTTGTTTATCCCATTTGTCCCTGAATCATAAGAACCAGTTGCATATGCATCATTATCTTCAACTGAAAATCTGAACCAAAACTTTTTCGGTGAAACAGTATCCGGCACAGGATAAATCCGCAAGTTATTGTCTATTATCTCATAAGAATAGTGCGATGTTCGGGTGTATAAGTGATCTTCATATTGGATTGCTTGTATTTTATTCTGCCAGACAGGTATAACCTCAAAAGTGGAGTCATCTGAGTATTGTCCGTAATTATGCATATCGCCTGTGACGTTTAGTCCTCCGTAATATCCATAAAATCTCCACATTTGCCTAGGAGAAATATAAAAAACTTGTCTAATCTTTATTCTCTTAGTTCTATCAATGTTGGCGTAAGGAACTCCGCCTGCTGTAGCCGAGGAACTTACAATTGATTGTAAATTATAGTCTTGCTGGTCCGCTACAGAATCAAAAGAAGCAGAATATATTGGCGTGGTTCCTCCAATCCCTGCCTCTGTTGAGAATTTATCAGCGCCACGAAAAGCGTAATCAAAAAGAAACTTTGGATATTTTGTAGACTTGCTATCTGTTCCGCTTATTTCCCCTGTGTGACTAAAGGAGCCTGTTTCGCCTCCCAATGCACTACCAAGAGAGTTTCTGGCTTGATGAAGATTGAGAATGTATGAATACTCTAGGACAGCTTCCTCATAATGATTATAAACATTTGAAGCCTTTATTTCTATATCTAAAACATCTCCACCCAAGCGTTGATAGGTGTAGCCAACTTGTGCTGCGGCACCGGTTAGAAACGGCAATGATGTTTTGTAAAATCCAATAGCTAATGAATCAGAAACATCCTCTTCGGATCCTGTCGCAGGCAAAACGATTGCCGATACCGCCGATGATGGGGTTAAACTTGGAAAAGCCATTTAATATTCCTCCGCTAGATGTAAATAGTCCCAAGCAACAGAAACCTCCGACCGAGAATTGACCGAAGGTTTAAGTTTTGCAATTTAATCATTTAGAGGATTTTGATTTTCGTTTTCTAGCTCTAGTTTTCTTGGTTGATGCTTTAACAGCTATACCCTTCTTTGCTTCCGCTTTAGATGATTCATCCATTTCGAAAGCAGGCTCTTTCAATTCAATTACCGCCTCTTCAACAGGCTCAATGGTCTTTTTTAAGACTTCTTTTATTATTGAATTTTCTTGCTGTGATACAGCATTGGCAACTATCTCGCGCTTTGCTTGTTTAGCTGCTAACCTTAATCTTTTCTTTTTGATTCCCATAACTATCTCCTAGACTCTCTTAAATAGTCTTTAAAAAAAGAAAACCTCCGTTCTGAAGAACGGAGGCATCTTTTAGAGTTGTTAATCTAGTGATTAGGCTCCATTCTCTCCAAGAAGTCCACGTACAACGACAAGGCCGTACATATCAGGACGAACCATCTTCTTAGCATAACGAGTCATCACTCCCTTGCGAGGAACGAAGTCTTCAGGCCCGAAGATTGTTGGTGTAGTTTGAAGAGGAACATAAGGGGCATAAACATATCCGCTTTCGAGGAAAGAGTTGCCACGACGTCCAATCAACATAACATTCCGTGGGAAGTAAGGATCAACGATAACGTCAAACTTACGACTTAGAGAACCAACTTTGACTGCTCCGATGTCACCTTTATCAGCATCAGCAGTAACGTTTGCACGAAATCCTGCCGTAAACTCAAGGATGTTAGCAACTTCAGGTCCGCAGACTACAAAGTTGGCACCACCACGAAGGGTTTTTCTGTGAATTTGAGCAGAAACATCATTAACGGTTTCGATAAGAGTTTCATACCATTCAGAAACAGTACCAGTGAAGTCAGGGGCAGCTGTATTAGCGCCAACTTCCAAACCAGTTGTACGATCCAAGAATAGTCCCGGAGAACGAGACCAATAGTAAGTACCAGCCGTGGCACCCTTGATCAAATCTTCCATAATTTCACGATCAATTTCAAGAGCAATTTGCTCAGAGAGAATTGAAGTCAATTCTACTTCAGCATCCAAGTTGTGGTAAGCGTTCAAGTCTTGTCCCAATTCTGGAGTCCACTTGGCTTTCAATTTCTTGGTTTGTGCTGTAATAGCGATACTATCTACCTTGATGTCGATCTCGGGGATAGCTTCATTACCTTCAAGTCCCCAAGTATCTGTACCAACAACAGCACCTGTGGCACCACCAGTAGTAATATCATCAGATTGTGGCCAAGACCAAGTATTTCCAGCAGCTTCAAGTCCGGCATGCATTGCTGTCAGTAAATCAGCAGGAGAGACACCAGCGTCACCATTCGCTGCAGTTCCGGCGATAACTAAGGTTAAGTTGGTACCGTCGTAAGTTGTTAAACGACGAATGATTCGCCCCTGTTGTTCAGCGCCAAGAGAACCAGAAATAACACCATTACCTAGAGATGACGAAACATTGATTGCAACTAGATTTTTCAAATTTAATTGATCAAACTCGGATGCAGGAACAGTCACTGTACAAAAATCAGTTGAACTAGAAATGAAATCTGGGTCAAAACGAACCAGCTTATCAGTTGAGGCTGCAGCACCATAAACAGCAGATGAGCCAGCAGTGACGGTAAAAGCAGCACCACCATTTCCAGTGAGACCGGTACCAGAACCAGTTGGGTTTGAATAACCGTTGTTTAGGTTATATCCACCTTGGTCACGGTCAGCAGTGATACCATCAATAGTAACGCCGTCAGTGATTCCACTTGCCAATTGATCTCCGCCATAAAGCGATTGTCCTAGATTGTTACCACTTCTTTGACGATCAAAAGAAAAGTCAAGGAAAAAGATTAGCCCACTAGGAAGGGACATAGGTTGAACACTAACAAGATCGTTAGCGATTAGTCCGGCGAATACACGACGAACGATTGGAAAAGCCACAGCAGCAAAACCTTCAACATCACCACCAGCCATTGTGTTGGCTTCGCGGAGAAGTTCTTTTGCTTGGTTTTCTAAAAGACGAGCCATATTAGACTTGTCCTGATCTGTTTGAAGACCTTCGAGAAGACCGGTTGATGACCATTTGTTAAGAAGAGCAGCGCCTTCTTTGGCCAAATCACGGTTAACGATGCCCTCGGTCAATTTTTCTACAATAGACATTATTTTAACCTCCTTAAATAATTGTTATTTAATGCCAGCAAGTTTCTGCATTTTCTTTACAAAAGAATTGTCAGAATTTTTGCTTTCGTTTAAGTTTTGTCCACGATTAAGAATACCAGACAAATTAGAACGTCGATTAACAGATTCACTCAGTGATTGTGGTCCTTTCTTTTGATCGGAACCCACTGTTGTCGTTAATGTTTCATGCAATTGTTTGGCCTCTTTCGGAGACTCCGCTTTAGCGATGGCTTCGACAATTTTTCCTTTTTGTCGCTCATTCAGGGAGGCATCACATAGAGTGCGGTTTTGATAGAGAAACTTTGCGTTTGAAAGCAAAGTTTCATTTAACTTGTCGTTAAGTTTAATAACGACAGATTCAAGTTTTTCGTTTTGAATCATAAGTAAATCGATTGTTTCAAGAAGTTCGGAAGATTCTTCATCTTCTTCGTCTTCTTCATCTTGGTGAGCCTCGTGGGCTTCTTCCATTTCATTATAATACTCCAAGGTTCCTTCATCTGTTCTAAAGGTGCCATCTTTATCTTCTTTCATGTCTACCTCTATTTCTTCTTCGAGTATTTCTTCTTCATCAAGTAAATTTAATAATTCTTGAAGCATAGCATCATCAGGTTCGTCTTGTGTCTGTTCTTCTTCGGAGGCTCCAAAACCAAGTTCGTTTGAGATATCTTCAATTGAATTCTTTTCGTCTTCCGGTATGTCCATATTTGATAATTCATCTTCTAGCTTTCCAAGGTCGATTGTTATAAGGTCATCAATTTTCTCCACTTCAACTGAAAGCTCAACATCTTGAGACTGATCAACAGTGGGATTACCAGCAAAGGGGGCAGTAATACTATCAACTGGAGCCTCCGAGGTGGCAGAGGGCATCTCCTCTTCCTGCAGGACATCTTCTTCGGACGCATCAGATAATTCTGATTCATTAACAACAAAAGGTTTTCCTCCGGATTCAGAAATTGTCACATTCCCTTCCGAATCAGCTTCGTGAACCACCGAAACGAATCGTCCTTCATATTTCATCTTTCTCGACTCTTCGTTTTCAAGCATCGCTTCAACAGCCTCTTTTATTTGAGGTGCATACTTTTCAATTAAGGATTGCTCTGCGTTTTTTAGCGCTGCTTCACGAAGCGTGGCGGCATCAATAATGGCTTGTTCTAACATGCTTGACATTAATTCAACTCCTGATAGTAATATTATTCTTAATAAATAGTGTTAATTACAAGAAAAGGAACAAATGACTTAGAGGAGTTTTTTTATAATGAGGGAAGTCTGCATTGGCCAACTTAATAAATGACAATTATTTTGAGTTCCACCATTTTGTCTGATGTACACTGTTATAGTCTGATTCACTGACATATCTAAAACAGTAAACAAATCCAATCTATTAATAGCGTTACTTACCGGGGGGTCAAACTGAGTTAAAGCGGCAGCATACATTCCACTTATAGTATATGTATCATTAGATGAAGTATCAGTCATCAACCATGCTTGGTATTGTGTCACATCATCTTGGATATTATTAAAGGTCAGCTGTACACTAAACTCGTAAACTCCGTCAGATGGTGCCGTAAAGACGTTAGTGGAGGTGTTAAATG
>Ga0098052_1001849_pt1 | contig 12988 bp, 7 predicted proteins | sample 15_taG_FD_81591 | JGI IMG/M metagenome (GOLD analysis project Ga0098052, IMG submission 81591) | Marine viral communities from the Subarctic Pacific Ocean - 15_ETSP_OMZ_AT15312 metaG | ecosystem: Environmental > Aquatic > Marine > Oceanic | place: Pacific Ocean | collected 2015-01-18 | reverse complement strand
TGCAGTGGTAACCATTATCTACAATGGTTCTTCCAATATCTTTTGGACTCAGGCATCAGGAGTTATCTACCCTACTGAAATTACAGATCAAATAGCTGTAGGAACAACCACAGGAGATTCTTCAGCAGCAATAGAGGTAGTTTCCACAACTCAGGGGATCTTGCCACCGAGAATGACAACTGCACAGATGAATCTGATAGCAACCCCGGCAAAAGGCTTAATGATATACGATATAACAACTAATCAATGGAAGGGCAACAACGGAACTCCCGGTGCTCCTACTTGGGCGGTAATAGGATAAATTATGAATATTAACGATTTCAGAGACTTTGTACTGTTTGTAGCCAAGAAAGCTCAGTCTGGTGCGAACCCTACACCCTCTCAGTTTAACCTGGCAGTGGAGAGAAGTTTCATTGGATGGGTGATGAAGCGTTATGGTAACCCGGCTGACTACCTACCCAACAGACCTGTCCCCAGAGTGGCATGGCAGCAATCCCAGAAAATATCTGATGATCTCAGCTTTTTAATTACCAGAAGAATCTTTGCCGTATCTACTGAGGGAACCATCCCTTACCCTGATGGAACTACAACATTGGACATTAACGGTAACATAGCCCCTGAATACTTACACGCTTCTTCGTTTCGTTATAACTACATAAAGAACAATACTCAGAAGGAAATATCTGTTGACACCATAAAAGACAATGAATTGGGGAGCACTCTTGGAAGCTCTATTGTAACACCTAGCAAGAGATTTCCTAAATGTTCTTATTATGATGATTTTATTCAGTTCTACCCAAAGGATTTGCAAAGGATTACCTTTACTTATCTGAGGATACCAAAGACTCCTAAGTGGGGATTTACTATGGATGAGAACAATAGGCCTGTCTATGATTCAGGAACTTCAGTAGACCTAGAATCAGGAGTGGAATCAATAAACGATATAGCAATGGGTACACTAGCTCTGTTGGGAGTGAGTATAAAAGAGCCTTTCTTATTCCAGGCCAGTGAGCAATTCAAACAAATAGGAGTATGAGCCTGACAACCAAATATAAATTGGCAGAACAAGCCCAAAGGATATTAGCAGGAGGAACACCTACTGATGATAACCAGATCTCTATACAGGAGCTTGTAATCGGGGTATCCCAGGCCTTCTCTTCTGTAATCAGAAGAAGCTACTTTGAGGGAAAGGCCATTGGAGAGCCTCATATAAACGGAAACTTTATCTACTCTTTCAGTGATATAACTGTTGATAGGGATACTAATAAGTCTTTGTACTATAGCACGATCCCTGCTACCACAGTCACCTTACCCTATGATATGGGAGTATATCAAATATCAAGGATGAAAGACCAGAAAGATGCGTTTGTTCCTCTGCAAAATGGATTCTCTGCACTATTTGAGGGATTAAAATCGTTTAAGCTAGAGGGAAGGATAGGATATTACTTAGAAGGAGACAGGATCTATTACGAGAACATGGACGTAAAGAACAAGGTGAGCACAGTTTTAATGAAATTGATTGCTCCTATTGGCTCTGTTTCTGAGGAGGACAATATTAACATACCAGATGATATACAATCTGAGATAGTGACAATGACTGTACAGCTTTATGCAACAGAGCAGCAGCTTCCCCATGATGAACAATCTGATCTTGTGAAATGAAAGAATTGACCTTAGATAAACTGGTAAGAGAGCTCCTGATAGAATCAGGGGAACAGAGCCTGCATAAGTACGCATCCTGGCTACAGCATGGATTAAGCGGATTAAGGGAGTTTAATTTAGACGTTTCTGGCCTACCTAAGATCGTCACCATTACTGTCAATGACAATGACACAGTAGACCTTCCTGAAGACTACATAGCACATATCAGGTTGGCTGTCTGTGGCAATGACGGAAACCTTCATACACTAGGCTTTAATAAGAACCTGTGCTTTCCCATGAAAAGGAATGAGTGCGGTAACATCATAGCCAATACAGGCACACCCGGAACAGGAATAATTGAGAACATTGACGGAGGTAACTGGAGAAACGGACAGAACTTAGGAAGGCAGTTTGGAATAGGTGGTGGAACCAATGCTAATGGGTACTACCGGATTGATGAACGCAATGGTTTTATAGCCTTACAAGGCTACTCAGGAGGGACTATAATACTGGAGTATTTAGCAGACCTAGAACGTAACAGTACAGGAGAATTTACAGTACACCCTTATTTAGTGGAAGCTATCAAGTGTTGGATTTTCTGGAAGACTTTGGCAAGAAACCCAAGGATTCCTGCCAACCAGACTTTACTTGCAAAACAAGATTTCAGGGCTGCCAGTAATATCGCAAAACGAAGAATGGTGTCCTTTACAATAGAAGAGGCAAAACAGGTAATCAGAAAGACTTTTACAATGTCTCCTAAAATATAATGAAAAATGCCATTAGAAAAGAAGCACTTTTTTTTGGGGATGAACCAAGACATAGAAGATCGTCTACTAAAAGACGGAGAATATCGTTATGCTCTTAATGTAAGGTCGGGTTCTGCTGAAGATGCAGATGTTGGTGCCATCACCAATGCCAGGGGTAATACGCTTGTTACCTACAGTCTACCAGGAGGGATCAATGAAGTGATAGGTGCTTTTGAAGACAATGGAGGCAGCAAGGTTATTTACTTTCTCTACAATTCAAACAACAGGCATCAGATATTAGAATACTCCATAAGCTCCAATACAATAGGTTTGATTTTAGAATCTAAGCTATTAAACTTTTCTCCTACCTATCCCATCTGGCATATAGACCTGGCTGATGATGATCTGTTGTTTTGGACAGATAACTACAATGAACCATCCAATATAAGTATTAAAAGAGCTAAAGAGCCTTTAGGTTCTGATAATGGCTATCCAGATCCTTTTATAAGGCAATACCTAGATGTTATTAAATATCCACCTCTTTGTCCTTTAACAGCTTTTTATGAAGACATACCTAGTATAACTGCCAACACACTAAAGGGTAAATTATATCAATTCAAATACAGATTCACTTATAAAGACAATGAAAGGTCTGCATGGTCTCCTATTTCAAAGATCGTACTTCCAAGAGGAGATCAGGCACAATATAATAAAGCAGATATTGACAAGAATAACTGCATCAAGGTACAATTCAATACAGGAGATGAATTAGTTAAGTCAGTAGAATTGGCAGGAAAAGAAACAAGCGGAATCCCTTGTACTCAACAAGGGAATTTTGGGGATTTCTTTTTAATAAAATCTTTTGACAAAGAAGAGCTTAATCTTACGTCAAATACAAACCATGACTTTCAGTGGTTTAATGACTCAATCTATGCCTCTATTAACTTAAATGAAAGTAACAAACTTTTTGACAGAGTTCCAATTAAGGCTCTATGCCAGGAATTTGCAGACAATAGAATGATGTATGCAAATTTACTTATCAATTATGATCCTGTAAGTGATTTCAAAATGACTGCTGAACAGGTTTTAACAGATTTGCTTCCAGGGGAAGAGGGGCATCAGACCTTTGCTAATATAAACTATACCACAGGGGAGGATCCATATACAGGACTGCGATTTTCTGTAATAACAATAGATGGCCTTATTAACCCAGGAGATACTTTTGTTATTGAGATAAAAAATATTGCTTGTACATCTTGTCCTTGCGGTGGAACTCCTTGTACTTTTACATATACTGCTGCCCTGGGAGATGATGCAGATGATATAGCAACAGCCCTCATAGACCAGATAAATATAGCTTGTCCTTGCACCATATCAGGTCTCCCCATAGCAGGGCAGGCTAGCTTAAACGATACTTATAATTCTAATCAGATTTTTGTATTTGGCACAGTATTATCTACAACAGTTACCAATACCACAAACACTTTACTAGCAGATTTAACTGGCTTTAAAAGAGGGGCAGAACATGAGTTCGGAGTTGTCTATTCTGATGAAAAGGGAAGAACAATGTCCGTACAAACAGAAGAAAATAGTTCTACGTATGTTGATTGGTACAACGCTTTTCCTACTACCCTTATAGGAGCAACACGAATTAAATTAAAAATATTCAGCAAACCGCCTCCTTGGGCTACAATGTACAGGATTGTTTACTCAAAGAACCAGACTGTTGACAGGTTTATTCAATATACAACCAATGAAGCTACTGTTATAGGTGGTAATATGGAAATTTCTTTAATAAACCTAGTAAATAAAAAAACAGAAAACCAGAACCTTGTACTTTCTTATGACTTTGCAACAGGGGATCGCATAAGGTTTATAAAAGACACTTCCGGGGATTATTTTACTACAGTAATAGATTACGAGATACTCAGCTTTGACACAGGAACAGCAAAGATCACAATAGGCAATCCAAGCAGTTTATCAAATCTTGGCAGGGGAATGATATTTGAAATATATACTCCTAAAAAGACTCTTGAAGATAAATTCTTTTATGAGATAGGAGAATGTTTCCCCATTGGTGATCCTTATCTGCCTACAAGATACCATAAAGGAGATACTCTTTCAAATGATCAGGACATAACAGCCGGAGATCCTGCTATTATTAACTTAATAGGGGGTGACGTATATTATAAACGAAGGTCAATGGGTGTTACCGATACTGTAGGAGGGGTAAATGAAACTCATGTGGTGGAGGATTATAATTTTTCAGATTTTTATAATTCAAACAGTATAAGCATTGGAAGGGTTAATGTAATAGATGATGGAATGAAGCGGACAAGACTTCCTGCTACAGTGTTTGTGTCTGAAGTGTTTGTTCCTGATACCAATATTAATGGGCTTGGTTCGTTTTATGGATATTCGTATGATACTACTATATCGGGTGGCTCAGTAAGGGCAAAGGATTATGATAAAAGGTGGGGAAGCATCCAACGAACATACGCAGAAGACAAGAAGCTAAACTTATTCCAGGAATTAAAGGTTGGAAAAGCCCTGATTGGTGAAAGTGTAATCTTTGATAAGTCAGGAGTTCCTACGATTAACAAGTCTAATGAAATAATCTCTGACCTTATCTATTACCCCGGAGAATACGGAATAGGCACCGAGCCGGGTTCCTTTGCAGTTTATGGTCACGTAAAATATTTTGCTGATATAAAAAGGGGATCTGTCCTTAGCTTGGCAGGGGACACCATTAAGCCTATCTCTAAATTGTATATGCACAATTACTTTACCGACACCTTTAAGGAGATAATGGTTAAAAAAACACCGCAAGCCGCCATTGTCAAAAATACGTTCTTTGGAGTGTATGATATTAAATTCAGTGAATACATAATGAGCCTGAGACACAGGGAGCACCCTATAGGAACTATTGAGTTGATCACTTTTACAGGTTCTGTGACAAATGGAGGCCATGACAATCCCTCCTATTTTTGTTTAGATTCTTTGCAAATACTATTTTTCTCTGTAGGGGACACAGTACAAATAACCGTTGATTTTTTAGGAACTTACTTTAGTGTTGAAGTAGAAATAGGAATAATCACTGGAAATTGCTTTATTCCTGCCGGACAATTTAATTTTAGCCTATATCCAGATGGCTTAGGAGTAACCATAGTGAATCTTAGCAACCATACATATAATATTACTTTTGATCCCAGAATAGAACAAACTAATGATTTGTTTAATGACCTTATAGGTGTCAACACATTAAATGTCTCTTTATATAACCGACAACTAGGGCAAGACGAAGTTGTGACTGCTAATGTGAGTCCACAAGTTGCAGGAGTATCCGGTTCAAATTATATATATTTTGCTGTGGACGGAACCCAGGACATACCTATAGATGCAGTAAATGATGGAGATACGGTAACCTTGTATGACTATCACTTTGAAGAATACGAAATAACAACAACCCTGGCCTTTAACAGTGGTGATGAAAGGTGGAAGACATTTTATTCCTTTATGCCTGAAATGATGGTTGGATCTTTAATGGAGATCGTCACTTTTAAAAACGGAGCCCTATACTTGCATAACTCTAACGAGACTCATAATAATTTCTATGGATACCAGTTTGACAGTGAAGTGCATCCTGTGTCCAATGGGGAGCCTTCTGCGAGGAAATTATACCTTTCAATGGTACAGGAGTCCAACAAGGTTTGGAGGGCAGACAGCATAACTAATCAACAGGGACAGCAATCATCTTTAATTGAATCAGATTTTGAGGACATTGAAGGGGACTTTTATGCTCAGTTTTTAAAAGACGAGAACACACCTGTTACCAACCCCTTAATAGAGGGTGACGATTTGCGTTCACATGAACTGAAAGTAGAAATGAAAAACAAGGAGACAGGAGCAGTTAAATTATTTTCAGTAGGTTTTAACTGGAGTCCAAGCGAAAGAACTAACAAATAACTATATTTGTAAAAATGTGGTATGATCTAACATTATTTATATTATCAGCAACTGGTTTAGCTTATGGTATCACCATATCTAACTTATTAAAACCACTCAGGGAAAAGGTGTCAGAAATAAATCAAGTAAAGAACTCCATTGAAAGAAAGAGCCTGTTTATCTGGTACTTGGATGGACTTTTAAGCTGTATATATTGTTCTGCTTTTTGGACATCCATAGTTGCTTACCTTTGCATCTACGTATATGACATGAGCTATCTTTGTTATCCCTTTATAGGGGCATTGGGAGCTATAACTATTTATCAACTTATAAAACCTAAATGATATGCCTTTACCATTAGCAGCAATACCGGCAATAATAGGGGGAGCTACAGCAGTAGGACAAACACTGTTTGGAGCACGCCAGTACCGAAAAGGTAAGGAAGAAATGGAAGCACTGGAGAGGCCAGAATATGAGATTCCTGAAGAAGTAGCAGCAAATATGACAGCAGCAGAACTGGCAGCTATGGAGGGATTGCCTGCCGAACAAAAACAAGCGTATGTAGAGAACATTCAAAGAGCAACTGGTGGTGCTATGGCATCATTACAGGACAGGGGATTAGGAGTTGCAGGAGCATCAGGGATCTTTCAGCAGCAAAGTGATGCTTATCGTAACCTGTTGGGAATGGATGTGCAAGCAAGGCAACAGGGGCAACAGAATTTAGCACAAGCCAGATTAACAAGTGCAGGGTTTAAAGATAGAGACTTTGACATTAACCAGATGCAACCCTATATGCAGGATTATATGGGAGCCCAATCTATGACAGGAGCAGGTCTACAAAATATAGGTCTGGGAATTGGCAGTATATCAAACATAGCAGGGATTGGTGCCACTGCATTTGCTGATGTAGAAGCAGCTAAGGAAAACAGGAAAGCGGCTGAAGCGGCAGCAGCAGCAGCACAGCAATCTAAGTAGAATGGCAAATGGTTAAAGAAATAAATATGATAAATTATAGATAATGCCATACAGAGGAAAACCAATAGCAGAAGGTGGTTTCATTCCAAGCCAGATAGGTGCAGGAGAGGCACAAGTATTTCAGCCAGTAGACACCTCTTTTTTAGAAAAATCTGTATTACAAGAGAGAGAGCTTGGGTTAGCCAGAGAGAAGATGGCAGCAGCACAGCAACAGGCTCAGGCTAAAGCTCAGGCCAAATCAGATCTGGATAAGGAGAAAAAACAAGCTAAAGATCTTGAAAAACTTGAACAAGAATACAAAGGATTGCCTCCAAAGTCAAAGGGGGAAATACACAAGATGGCTACGAAAGTATATGATTGGTATATTGAAAATGCAGATAGGGCGGGAGATCCAGGCTTTCAACAGGAGTTTTATGAACAAGTAGAGTCTATTAATCAACTTACGTCAACACTAGAAGATGAATGGAAACAGGTAGGAGTGTGGGAGGCAATGAAAGAAGGGAAAGAAAAAACAAAGTTTAAAAACGAGGAGATGTTAAGCCAATTATATACTAAGAAATTTTATACTGGTATGGCTGAAGATCCTGTTGCTTTTGGGGAAAAACTTGGAAAAGTAATGACAAGTGTTAGGCCTATAGAAGTTTTTGATACTCTTGGGTGGGGATCTGGAGTTGCAAGTAAAGTAAAAGGAGGGTATATATCATCAGGATTGGGTGTCTGGAATGAAGAATTACAAAAAATGGTGGTTACAGATAGCTATAACGAGAAAAAACATGATGAAGATATTAAGGCTGTAGTAAAAGAAGATTTCAATAATCCTACTCTTACAGTAAAGGAATACTGGACGGATAGGTACGGAGATGATGCCTTGGAAAAAGCTCAAAAATACGCTATAACGCTAAAAACACCAGTACAGACCAAAAAAACCTTTGTCGGTGCAGCTAAAGCCAAAGGCAGAACAGGATATAACAGAGGTGGAGGATATGGAGAGGCAGGAGGATTCAGATATACTCCGTCTGTGATACAGATTGAAGGAAAAGAAAGGGAAGTTAAGCCTGCTGAAGAAGGTGGGATTTTTAATTGGTGGCCTGCTGAAGAACAAGTCATTGAAGAAGGGACACCTAGCCGAGAAGTCATTGAATATCCGGTAGGTTCAGTAGAAGAAACAAAAACAGTTACAAAGAGAATACCTTTATTAGATCCTTCAGATCCTGAAAAAGAAAAAAGGATAACCGCTAAAGTTACAGCCTTCAGAAAAGATGGAGATGATTGGTTTGTTACATTCAAACACAAAAAAAAGAGAGGGAGGGGAATGGTAGAAATGGATAGTAAGATCCTTTTGTCTGATGTGGCAACCCAAATAAAGACTGAATATGGTATTACTATGGATTTATTAGAAGAATGGGAAGGACAAAGATTATCAGGAGGCAGTACAGCACCAAGGACTACCGGAGGAACACAACCATCATTTCAATAAATAATGCCAGAAGAAACAGACATAGCACCCATTGATAACCAAAGAACTTTGGTCACTGAGCTTATTAGTCATTACGAGCCTAATGCAGAGGTCAATGATGATTATTATTCTGGACTTCTAAGCAAGTATGGAAACACCGACACCCTTATAACAAAACTAATAAATCATTACGAGCCACAAGCCGAAGTAGGTGTTGAGTATCTTAATGGGCTGTATAATAAATATGGTGTAAAAAAAAAAGACATTCCTGGAGCTACTACTACAACCGTTTCAGAAGTCTCAGGATCAGAAACCCCTTCTACTTCACAAAAGGTCTTTGATACCTTTTTTAAGGTAACCCCATCCAAAGTAGAAGAAACTACAATAGAAGAGACAGAGGAAGAAGTCACCCCGGAACCTGAAGAACAACAGGTCACTGTTGACACTCAGGGGGAAATGTCCTTCCGATTACCAACACCAGAGGAAGAAAAAGGATTGGTAAAGAAAGCCCCTGGAGAATACAAGTATGAAAAACAGGTGCTTGCTGAGGCTCCTACCATGTACAGTTATGGAGAAAACGAACTGTATAACCAGGAGCAGATAGGTGAAATGAAAAAAATCTCTCAGGAGGCTATTGATGAGACCTTACCTACAGAAGCACCAAAAGACAAAGACTATACAGCCACTTTTGAACAACTCAGGGAAAAGCTAACCAAGCAGCATCCTGACAATCCTGCCTACATTGACAGTGAAATAGGAAGGGTGCAATCAGACATTCTTACAACTGACGTAATAGAATCCTTTAGTAAACTGCACCCCCAATATCAGGAGGAGTTTATTACTATGGGTGGAATGGATATGGAAAACTTTAAAAGGGGGTACAGGGATCTTGGCTTTGATGATGATGTCGTAGACAATGTGGTGTCCTCTGTAGTAGAAGGCCAAAAAGATGATATGCTCATAAGGAAACAGGTTGATGTCTTTAAGGAAGATCACCCTGAGTTTGATGATGATAAGCTAAACAAGTTTATATACAAAAATGCTGTGTCAGATGCCTATAGCATGATGAATGAAGATGAAATAAAGGCATCCAAGCTAAATGCGGAATTACAATTATTGTTGGAAGAGGACGAGCCTGATTATAACAGGATTATGGATCTTAGAAATCAACTGGACAAGTCCAGAGAAGGACAGTTCTATGATTCTTTTACCGGGCTTCGCATAAATGCTGAGGAGCTTGCAGAGGACAAGGAGTATGAAGAACAGGTAATAGCAGTAGCCAGGGAGATAAAAAAACAGCCTAACCTGATGGAAAAATTAGGGGAGGGAATGTCTGAAAGCTACCTGGTTCACAAAAGACTACACGATCTTTATCTAAGGGAAGCAGCCAAGCTAAGAGAAGGCTATGATCCTGGTGCTGTGGGACAGAGAAGGCAATATGGTGACACTGAGTACGATAAACAAAAAGACAAGGTAGACAATCTTTACAGGCAGCAAAACCAAGCTAGGATTGAGCAAGATGCCTGGGCTAGAATGTTTTTGTTAAATGAAGATCCAGGAGAGGCAGAGAAAGGGCTGAAGCACTATGGAGAGATGATAGGAAAGTCTTTTGTAGGAAGTCTCTTTGGTGAACAGGCAGGAAGCAATGCTTTCCCTGTAACGGAAAGAGAAAGGCTTGATGTAATGGAGCAAGTTCTTTCAGGAAAAGACATTGAGCTTACACAAAAGCAAAAAGAAAACATTAAAAGAGATTTCTCGGAAGATGCACTTGAAATGGCAGGGGGATTAGGTGGAGTGGTAATTCAGTTTGCAGGACTAAATAAAGCAGGAGCAGCCCTTAAAATACCTGAGATGATAAAACTTTTAAGAGGTGGGGGCAAGCTATCAAATACGGTGGCTACAGTTATGGAAGCAAGTATTGAAGGAGTTAAGTTTCAGATGATAGGAGGAGCACCTGGAGCCGGAGAAGCGTTTTATGCTACACAAAGACTCTTGCCTGACATTAAAGTTGGGGGCAAATGGAAACATATATTAACCCCTATAGTAAATGTCCTCTATAAAGCCGATATAGGCATGACTACAGCCTCCAATGTATCAGCGACTATAGAGGCAGGGATAAAGGCTTTAGAGCAGGACAGGGACTTTAAAAACGTAATGAAGGAGCAGTTTGGGGATCTTAGTGATTTTCAACACCATGTCCTTACGGAATTGTCTGTAAACTGGATGTTTGGATTGGCACACCTGAAAAACCCTACCGCTGTAGCTAAAAAAGCTAATGAACTGTCAGACAGAGCAGGCAAAGTGATTGAGGAGTTTAAAGCAGATCCCAGAAGAACAAAGGCAGAAATAGGAGAAATTGAAAAACTAAAAAACAGACTTGACCTTGAAACAGGTGTATTAGAAAAAGGAGAGGCTATTGACCTGAGAGATCCTAAGCCTGAATACACCATATCGGGTGAAGGCTTCAAGGAAGGCGAACAAGTTACAGAGCAAAAGCTAATGCAAAACCTGAGAAAGCCTGAGTTTGTTGAAAAAGTCAAGGCCGGAACAATCAACCTGGAGCTTAGAAATGTAACCCCAAAACTAAAAGACAAGGTTGAAAGGATATTAGGTGAAACTGAAGCTGTTGTTATTGAAGAAGCTAAAGTAGCAGAAAAGGCTCCTGAGACAGAGATTGAAACCCTGGACAGAGAAACAGAGGTAGCCAGGATAGAATTGCACGAACTAAGGTCAGAAGGAAAAACAGAAGAAGCCGACAAGCTAGAATCAGAGATCTTTAAAGAAGAAACCAAACTAAGAGACCTGGTTGAAAAAGAAGAAGATGCAAAAAGAATTATAAGCCTGGAGGCAAAAGCTCCAAAGGAACTTATAGGAGAACAGGCAGATTACGGAGGAATCAAAGGAGAGATAGCAAAAGATTCTGAAGGCAACATGGTTATTGAAACTGTTGAAGGGGAACAGCATATTATTGAAGGAGGAAGAAGTGGCAAGACAGCAAAGGAATTAGGAATAGAGATCACAGAGGCACGAAGGCTGCCTATTGAGGAGATTAATGAAATAGTAGAACCTATACCTGATACAGAAATACAGGCTAAAGCCTCATTTGATGGAGAGGCAAATACAGTAAGGCTGTATGGCAATGAATATACTTATGAAAAGCTCAATTTAGATGAGAATGGCAATGCTGTATCATTGCAAGTTACAGATGCAAAAGGCAATACAAAAACAATTAAAAACCAAGATGCCTTAATAGAAATAGAGATCCAAAAAGAAGCATGGGATCTGAAACAAACAGGGGAAATTTCCGTAAAAGAAATAACAACCGAGGCAGAAAAACAAAACTTAAAAGAAGATGAGTCAAAGATTAAGGATGAACAAAGACGTAAGAGAGACACTGAACAGGTACTCCCAGAAAGACCAACTGAAGATACTAAAAGGGTTGAACCTGAAAAGAAGCCAAGAGAAGAACCTACCGAAGTAGTAAAGCCCCCTGAAGCAGAGAAACCTGTAGAAGCTAAAGTAGAAGTAAAGGAGGAAGTCACAGAGCCTAAAGCAGAGAAGCCTGTAGAGGAAGCGGATTATAGGGGTGAACATACAGCACCTCGTCCTGAAGAGGGAGTGGCTAATAGGGCTGACGATATGGTGGATATATACCCTGAAGATATTTATGGGACAGATGGATCAAGATTTTACGGAGATAGAAGGGCAGAAGATCAACAGGTTATAGATATAATAAAATCTATGAGAGGTAACCCCGATAAAGAGGTTACTGTTTATCGGGCTGTACCTAAAGGAGTTACCGCTATTAGTTCTGGTGATTGGGTGTCCCTTAGTAAGAAATATGCTAAAGAGCATGGTATGGATGCCCATGATGCAACCAAGGATATGCCTGTTATTAGCATGAACGTAAAGGCTAAAGAGTTATTTACAGATGGTAACTCAATTTACGAGTGGGGATATACCGCTAAAACAAAACCCAAAGTCAAGGCTGAAGCAGAGAAACCTGTCAAGATTGGCAAAATTACACAGGAGGCAAGAACATCTAAAAACTACTTTGTTAAGAGAGATGGGAAATGGTATAAGGTAACTTATGACAAAAATCTAAATGAATTTGAATCAAGAGTTTCCGATTTTAAAAAGATAGTTTACCTTAATAGAATTTCAAGGCCATATACAGATAAGCAATATACTCCAAAAGAAGCTAAAGCAGAGAAACCTGTAGAGG
>Ga0098052_1001848_pt1 | contig 12995 bp, 9 predicted proteins | sample 15_taG_FD_81591 | JGI IMG/M metagenome (GOLD analysis project Ga0098052, IMG submission 81591) | Marine viral communities from the Subarctic Pacific Ocean - 15_ETSP_OMZ_AT15312 metaG | ecosystem: Environmental > Aquatic > Marine > Oceanic | place: Pacific Ocean | collected 2015-01-18 | reverse complement strand
GGGCCGGGAGATAAACAAATGCCGGTGCATCAGCTGTCTGTTCGTGCCGGTGAAAATCTATCCTGGACGGCAAACAGTGACCAGATTTACTGGACATTGGGGCCGGAACTTTACCATACGTCGGTGGCTGAAGCCTTTAATGCTGACACTGAAAGCGACACCCTGAAAGTAGAAAATGGCCAGAACATTGGTTTTGAACATGACGCCATGGTACCGGATACAACCGTTGCCTTTGTGGGCGGCCAGGTTATTACCATGAATGGCGATACGGTTTATGAGCAGGGCACTGTGGTCGTGCGCAATAATAAAATTGTGGCGGTTGGCCCTGAAGCTGAAGTTAATGTGCCTTCCGGCGCTGAGGTTATTGATACCAGTGGCAAAACCGTTATGCCGGGGTTATTCGATGCGCACGCGCACGGTGGTCAGGGCCAGGCAGAAATTATCCCGCAGCAGAACTGGGGACAATACGCGAATCTGGCATTTGGGGTGACCTCAATTCACGATCCGTCTAACGATACGACCGAGTTCTTTGCGGCCTCAGAGCTGCAGAAAGCGGGCAGAATTGCCGCGCCACGACTGTTCTCAACCGGTACCATTTTATACGGCGCTAACGGCCCGGGTTACACCTCGCATGTGGATAGCTTAGAAGACGCTAAGTTTCATTTAGAGCGCCTGAAGAAAGTGGGTGCATTTTCTGTTAAGAGTTATAACCAGCCGCGTCGTAACCAGCGTCAACAAGTCGTTGAAGCCGGACGAGAACTGGAAATGATGGTGGTACCTGAAGGCGGTTCGTTGTTGCAGCACAACTTGAGCATGATCATGGACGGGCACACCACGGTTGAGCACTCATTACCGGTAGCCAATATCTACGATGACATTCGTCAGTTATGGCAGCAAAGTGACGTAGCTTATACACCAACCCTGGGTGTGGCTTATGGCGGTATCTGGGGTGAGAACTACTGGTATGCGGAAACCGATGTATGGAAGCACCCCAAGCTGACTCAATATGTGCCCATGGACTTTTTAGTGGGTAAGTCGATGCGTCGTGAAAAAGCGCCGCATAACCACTACAACCACTTTAATAATGCGGAAGTGGCTACTGAGCTGCAGGACTTAGGTGTTGAAGTGCTCTCTGGTGCTCATGGGCAGCGTGAGGGGTTAGCGCAACACTGGGAAATCTGGATGATGGCTCAGGGTGGTATGGAACCGCTGGAAGCCCTCCGTACAACGACCATTGATCCGGCTAAAGTCTTTGGTATGGACCACGCTCTGGGCTCACTGGAAGAAGGTAAACTGGCGGATATTATTGTTATTGACGGTAACCCGCTGGAGAACATCCGTGACACCGACAAAGTGACTCACACTATGGTTAATGGAGTACTCTATGACGCCACGACCATGGATCGCTTGCTGCCGGAGCCACGCAAACGTAAGGGCTTTTTCTGGGAAGAATAAGCCCCTGGTAACAAAGCTATGAAGCTGCCGCGGTTTCGGCGACCACTTGTCGGAACCAGCGGTGGCCTGCATCGTGCTGTAACAGCGGCGACCAGATCATGGTCAGAGTTAACCCCGGTATTTCAAACGGCGGGGCTTTCATAACCAATTGATTGTCCTGTGAATACAGTTCGGCGGCCCGTGTTGGCAAGGTAGCAACCAGCCCCTGACGAGCCAGATACATAGCCACATGATAATTACGGGTAAACACTTTAATTTTCCGGCGTTTGCCCAGCTTATCTAAAGCGTCGTCGACCCAGCCGAGTTTTTGTACGTCGTGTGGGTCCATCCCTACGCCCACACCAAAGCCGGTTTTGCTCACCCACACGTGCTGAGCCTTTAAGTAATTGTCCAGCGTGTAGTCTTCCAGTAATGGGTGGTCTTTTCGGATCAAACAGGAAAACTCGTCACTCCATAAGTTCTTCTGATGAAACGACTGTGGCAGTTGTTCAAAGCGGTTAATGGCCAGGTCCACTTTGCCGTTCTCAACGTCGTGAAAGCTGATGTCGCTGGGGGTCATGATATCCAGTGAGACATTGGGTGCCTGCTCATCAAGTTTTTCCAGCAGTTTAGGCATAAGCGTGGAAGCGGCATAGTCGGACGCCATAATCCGAAAAACCTGATCACTGGTGGGGGCGTCAAACTCACGCACCGGCTGGATCATCTCTTCAACCGAGTACAATACACCGCGCAGGGCTTCCTGCATGTCCAGTGCACGTTGAGTCGGCACCATGCCTTCGCTGGTGCGCACTAAAATAGGGTCGTTTAGCAGGTTACGCAAACGCTTCAGGCCGTTACTCATGGCCGGTTGGGTGATATTTAGCTGTGCTGCGGCACGGGTCACGTTTTTTTCCCGCAGCAGAACATCCAGGTAAACCAGCAGGTTCAGATCAATGTCTTTGATGGTATTCATAGCTATCCAGAATAAGTGGAATATGAAAAATCTATCGGGATTATAAATAGGGTGAATGTATAACGCCAGTCTTGTTTCTGTCATTATTGATGATTAACTTGATTCAAATAGAGAGTCGTTGTGACCGGTTTGGTGGATGAAAGACCATGACAATTAGCCCCGAGACCCTGGCAAAAAGTATTCTGGATGGCTTCCATAGTCATTACCGGCGTTTTCAGGCGCTGACTCAGGGGGCACGTGAACGTTTTTTACAACGTGACTGGACAGCCGTTGTGTCGGCGGCCTCAGAGCGCATTCATTATTACGATCATCAGGTGGGTACAACCGCGAAGAAAGTCGAGCGGCGTGTGGGTAATGAGCTTGATGAAAACCTATGGCGTGCAACCCGGCAACGTTACCAGCAATTACTGAAGTTTCATCCGCAGGCGGAGCTTGCAGAGACTTTTTACAACTCGGTATTTTGCCGGGTGTTTGACCGTGCCTACTTTAATAACGACTATATTTTTGTAGAAACTGTGCTGGCGAACCACATTCCGGTACCGCTCGAGAACGAGTGTCACTCTTATTTTCCGGTGGTTGACGGGCTGGAGGGGACACTGACGCGGGTGTTTGAGGATATTGGCCTGGGCGGTGAGTTTGAAAGCTTTGAAAATGATATTGAACAACTGCGCGATAAGTTCTTTGAGCGCGCAACAGAAACGGATATTGAAGCCCACAACCTGCGCATAGACGTACTAAAGTCCCCGTTTTACCGCAATAAAGCCGCGTATATTGTCGGACGGGTAGTGACTGAAAATAACCATTACCCTTTTATTGTACCTGTGCTGATTAATTCGCAGGGCAAGCTTTATGTCGATGCTTTTATTACCCGTTCGGACCGCATGGCGACTATTTTTGGCTTTGCCCGTTCGTATTTTATGGTCGAAACCGAGGCGCCTTCTGCCTTGGTGCGGTTTTTGAAAGATTTAATGCCACACAAAACCCTGGCTGAACTTTATTCGTCGGTGGGCTTTCATAAGCAGGGCAAAACCGAGTTTTATCGCGAGTTTTTGCACCATTTGCACCGCACAGATGACCAGCTTTCTGCTGCTCCCGGTGTCAAAGGTATGGTTATGACCGTATTTACGCTGCCGTCTTTTCCTTATGTATTTAAAGTCATTAAAGACCGGCTGGGCGGTACTAAGGAGTTTGGCCGGCAGACGGTAATTGATCGTTACCGCATGGTTAAGCGGCATGACCGGGTAGGGCGTATGGCCGATACGCTGGAATTTGTCGATGTGGCGTTGCCGCTGAAACGTATCTCTGCCGACTTACTGGAAGAGTTTAAGCAAACCATTAGCAATTCTATTTCGATAGAGGGTGACACTTTGGTGATTCACCAGTTGTTTGTTGAACGCCGAATGACGCCACTGAATTTGTACTTAGAATACGCCAATGACGAAGAAATAGACGCGGCGATGGATGACTACGGCCGGGCCTTAAAAGAAATGATGGCGGCGAATATTTTCCCCGGCGACATGCTGCTGAAAAACTTTGGCGTCACCCGGCATAAACGGGTGGTATTCTATGACTACGACGAAGTACGGTATTTAACGGACATGAGCTTTCGACGCTTGCCGGATAACGACTGGGAAGTGTCTATTGCCCCGGACGATGTCTTCCCGCAGCAGCTGGCGCAATTTGCGGTGCCGCAGGCGAAGTACCGTGACAAATTATTGAAGCGTCATCCTGAATTGATTGACCCGGCGTACTGGTGCCGGGTACAAAAAAACATCCGCAAGGGTGAGCTTACGGATGTCTTTCCTTATGATGCCGACTTGCGCTTTACGCGGAGGTTTTAAACTGGTCTTCCTCGGTTGAGCCTTTCAGTGCAGTAACTGAGGACAGCCCGCCCTGAATCACGTTGGTCAGTTCATCAAAGTAACCGGTACCGACTTCCTGTTGGTGCGCCACAAAGGTATAGCCTTTGTCTGCTGCGTCAAACTCTTGCTGCTGCAGTTTAACGTAGGCAGACATGTCGTTGCGGGCATAGTCATGGGCCAATTCAAACATGTGATACCACATGTTGTGCACGCCGGCCAAGGTAATAAACTGGAACTTGTAACCCATTGCGGCAAGCTCGCGCTGGAACTTAGCTATGGTGTCGTCGTCCAGGTTGCGTTTCCAGTTAAACGACGGTGAACAGTTATAGGCCAGCAGTTTGCCGGGGTATTTGGCATGAACGGCTTCAGCAAACTGACGCGCTTCGTCTAAGTCTGGTTTGGCGGTTTCACACCAGATAAGATCCGCAAACGGAGCATAAGCTAAGCCGCGTGAAATAGCCTGTTCAATGCCCGGCTTAACCCGATAGAAACCTTCGGCAGTGCGCTCGCCGGTAATGAAAGGCTTGTCATTCGGGTCGAAGTCAGAAGTCAGCAGGTCAGCGGCGTTGGCGTCAGTACGGGCCACAATCAGTGTTGGTGTCCCGGCAACATCAGCAGCCAACCGCGCGGCAGAAAGTTTCTGCACCGCTTCTTGTGTTGGCACCAGTACTTTTCCGCCCATATGGCCGCATTTTTTCACTGATGCCAGCTGGTCTTCAAAGTGCACGCCGGCAGCTCCGGACTGGATCATGCGCTTCATCAGTTCGTACGCATTGAGCACGCCACCAAAGCCGGCTTCAGCGTCAGCAACAATCGGCGCAAAGTAGTCTACGTAATTGTCGTCTTCCGGCGTAACGCCTTTTGACCACTGAATTTGATCAGCACGGGCAAAGGAGTTGTTAATGCGCTCAACCACCGTTGGTACTGAGTCCACCGGATATAACGACTGATCCGGGTACATGCTGCAGGCCGAGTTGTTGTCAGCCGCCACCTGCCAGCCGGAAAGGTAAATGGCCTGCAAGCCTGCTTTGACTTGCTGCACCGCCTGGCCACCGGTTAGCGCACCCAAAGCGTTTACATAGTCTTTGCCAAATTTTTCCTGTGCTTTGCCGTGAATCAGCTGCCAGAGTTTATCGGCACCATTGCGGGCATAGGTGTATTCCGGCTGAACGGTACCACGCAGGCGCACTACGTCTTCGGCACTGTAGGGGCGCTCAACGCCTTTCCAGCGCGGGTCGGTGTCCCATTGCTTTTGTAATTCTTTAACCTGTTGTGCGAATGAAAGGTTCTGGGTTGTCATAAATAATTCCTTGTTGTTCTTTAATTGTTGCGAATTTTATTGTTATTTCAGTTGTTGGTAGCCGGGCAGGGTCAGAAAGTCGACCAGCTCGTCGGCTGTGGTAATTTCTTCCAGCAGGCTCAGGGCCCGGGAAAAGGGTTCGCTCTTCCAGCGCTGTTCACCGACTTCATTTTTCACTACGTCGGCTTCTTCTTGCAGGTACTGCCGGAACAGCTCTTTGGTGACCGGAGTGTTGTCGGAAAGCGTTTTGCCGTGGCGGATCCACTGCCAGATTGAGGTCCGCGAAATTTCAGCGGTGGCGGCGTCTTCCATCAGGCCGTAGATAGGAACGCAGCCTTTGCCGTTCAGCCAGGAGGCAATGTATTGCAGCGACACCCGAATGTTGGTGCGCATGCCAGCTTCGGTACGCTCGCCGTCACAGGGTTGCAGGAGTAGAGCCTGATCAATTGGCGTGTCGTTTTCACGCAGTACGTGAAGCTGGTTGTCGCCTTCGATACCATCGACAAAAATTTCGCGTACGGTATCCGCAAGCCCGGGGTGAGCAATCCAGGTGCCGTCGTGGCCATTGTCACGCTCCATGGTTTTGTCGGCGTGAACTTTAGCGAGGATCTTCTCATTCTCGGTTGGATCTTTGCTGGGAATAAAGGCCGCCATACCGCCCATAGCCAGGGCACCGCGCTGATGACAAGTTTTCACTAACAAGCGCGAGTAGGCATTAAGAAAAGGTTTGTCCATACTCACCACCTGGCGGTCGGGAAGAACCCGCTCCGGATGTTCTTTCAGGGTTTTGATGTAACTGAAAATGTAGTCCCAGCGGCCACAGTTAAGTGCAGCAATATGGTCTTTCATGGCATGCAGTATTTCATGCATTTGAAAAACCGCGGGCAGGGTTTCAATCAGTATGGTGGCGCGAATAGTGCTGGCTTTTAAGCTGAACTTTTTCTCGGTGAAATGAAAAACGTCAGCCCACCATTTGGCTTCGTCACTGTGCTCCAGCTTGGGCAGGTAGTAATACACCCCGGAGCCTTGTTGCAGGCGTTGCTGATAATTCAGTAAAAAGTACAGAGCAAAGTCCATTAAGGCACCGGGAATTGGCTTGCCGTTACGCTGTACGTGTTTTTCCGGTAAGTGCAGACCGCGAACCCGGGCAATGAGTAATGCCGGATCAGGCCCGACTTCATAGTGCTTGCCGCTGTCCGGGTCGGTGTAGGTCATGCCGCCAATGTTGGCGTCGCGCAGGTTAATTTGACCGTTTACCATGCCCTCCCAGGTAGGTGACTGGGAATCTTCAAAGTCCGCCATGTAACAGTCGACATTGGCATTCAGGGCATTGATGACCATTTTTCGATCCACCGGCCCGGTGATTTCTAAGCGGCGTTTTTTTAAATCGGTCGGCAGTTCGGCAATGCGCCAGTTCCCTTCACGGATGTTCTGAGTTGCAGGGTCAAAATTGGGTAACTGACCCTGGTCAAATTGCGCCTGACGTTGCTGGCGTTTCTTCAACAGGGACTCTAATTGTGGTTGAAAGGTATCGACTAACTCAGCGAGAAAAGACTGATTCTCGTCGTTGAACAATGCTTTTGCATCGTTATCAAGCGGTTGACTGAAGTTAAATAGATTATTCATTTTTGAATCCGTTGTTATTAGTTTGTTAACACGGATTAAGGTTAGTTGCTGGTCGCACCATTAGTCTAATTTATGCGGTTGATTAGCAGTATTCAGAAGAGTTATTTTGGTTGGGAGAGGTTCTGTGGCTAAAATTCGAACGGAGCCATTGCGGCCCCGTTCATCTTTAATGGTGAAATGTGGTTACAGTCTGAAAGCTCTAACCAGTTCACTGAGGTCAACGGCAAGTCGTGACAACTCTTTGCTTGATGCGCTGGTTTGTTCAGCGCCTGATGCTGTCGAGTTGGATAAGTCACGAATACTTACCAGGTTCTTATCAACGTCACGGGACACATTGGCCTGCTCTTCTGAAGCACTGGCTATCGAGGTGTTGTGATTGTTAATTTCATCGACCGCGGTTGCAATAAGCTGTAAGGCTTCGCCGGCTTCGCGAGCTACGTCCAGAGTTTTCGTTGCGCGCTCCAGGCTTCTGTCCATAGTTGCTACTGAACGGTCGCTGGACTCGTTAATGGCTTTGACCATGTCTTCAATTTCAACGGTAGACTGTTGAGTTTTGTGCGCCAATGAACGAACTTCATCGGCTACCACTGCGAAGCCACGGCCAGATTCTCCGGCACGGGCAGCCTCAATAGCGGCGTTAAGTGCCAGTAAGTTGGTTTGCTCTGCAATACCGCGAATAACTTCAAGCACCTTGGTAATATTCTTCACCTTGTCGGCCAGTTCAGTTACGCTACCGGAAGAGTCGCCAATTTCCTGAGAGAGTTCTTCGATAGCGCGAACGGTTTGACGGACACGATCATCACCGTGTTGCGCTTGTCTGTTTGCTTCTTCAGATGCTTCCGACGCGTTTTGAGCGTCTTGTGCAACAGTTTCAACCGCAGTGGTTAATTCGGTAACTGCGGTTGCTGCCTGCTCCAGCTCTTCTGACTGCTGCTGAATGGTGCGGGTTGACTCGTCGGTAACCGAGCTTAATTCTTCAGATGTGGAAGCCAGCTGCTCTGAGGACTCCGAGATAGTGCTCATGGACTCACGCAATTGGTTGCGCATCGTTTTTAACTGCTGCAGCAATTGTGCGGGCTCGTCCTTGCCTTCAATTTCAATGGTCTGACTTAAATCACGTGATGCAATGATTTTGGCAAAATCTACCGCATCCTCAATGGGTTTAACGATGCTTCTGGTAAGCGTTACAGCAAATAACGCGAGTAAAGCGACCACAACCACTAAAGCAATAATCATCATGACTTGTGCGTTACTGGATACGGCATCGGCTTCGTCGGAAGCTGCGTCTATTAATGACATCTCTCTGTTTAAAAGCTCATCGAGTTTCGCTGACATTTTGTTGGTCAGCGGCAGAATGCTATTTTCCCGAATGGAGTCTATGGCATCGGAAAGCCCGGCATTAACCAGTTTTTCGAACTGGTTATTTAGCTTCCAGTACTCGTCATCAAGGGCCATGTACTCTGCAAATAGCTTTTGGGCTTCAGGGTCATCAAGCGTTTTCTTATATTCATTTTGATTACGCTTAAGAGCACTGATCGAATCATTTAAACTCTTTTGATACCTTTCCAGACGCGCAGGATCGTTAATGTAGGCTGCGACGTTAGCGGAGTGAATACGTACGCGCAGAAACTCTCTGTCTAAATCATTGACGTTATCAACGGAAGGAACCTGCTTGTCACTAATGATGTTTAGCTGAGTTTCAATCGCCCCCATTCGGTTGAGTGCGAAAATGCCCAAAATGAGCGTCAGTATTCCAATCAGTCCGAAAGCCGCGCTTGCGCGAGCACCTATGGAGAGCTGTCGTATCATGTGATAATCCTTTGTTGTACCAAAACTCATGGTCTACTACTGGCAGATTTGATGTGACTCAAATCTAAGACATAGTTTTGTTATCGGCAGCTACTGCGAAAAACAAAACGCTTTTAATAAACTTTTTAGTTTTTCTTGAGTGGGCTTTATAGAATCTACCGACAAATATTCATCCGGCTGGTGTGCCTGTTTTATTGAGCCCGGGCCCAAGACCAGCGTTTGGCAGCCTAGTTCTTGCAGAAAAGGAGCCTCAGTGCAGTAGTTTACCGCCTGCGCTTTGCTTTGTGATATTTTCTCGGCCAGTTGTACCAAAGCTGAGTCAGTTGTTTGCCGGAAAGCCGGCACCGGGTGGTGCAGTGAGATTAATTCGACACAACCGGGGTAACGAGCCTGAACACTCTCGGTTGCTTTATGCAGGTGGGCATAAAGTTCGTCGACCGATAAGCCCGGCAGCGGCCTAATGTCCAGGTGCAACTCACAACAGCCACAAATGCGATTAGCATTGTCCCCGCCGTGAATGTGACCAAAGTTCATGGTTGGCTGTGGCACTGTAAAGCTTGAATCTGAATATTTATGCTTAAACTCTTCTTTTAATTTCAGCAGTGCAGAAATGACTTCGTGCATCAGTTCTATGGCATTAACTCCCAGAGCTGGATCGGAGCTGTGACCAGAGCGCCCGGTAATGCGAATAACCTCACTCATGTGGCCTTTATGGGCATATACCGGACGCATATCAGTGGGCTCGCCTATAACGCAGTAGTCTGGCTTAAGGTTCGCAAAGCGGCTCACTTCGCGGGCGCCGTTCATGGTGGTTTCTTCGTCGGCGGTTGCCAGAACCATAATAGGTTTGTTTTGTTGGCTGCTATCCAGTTCACTCAAAGCTTGTATAACAAAGGCAAAAAAGCCTTTCATATCAATACTTCCGAGCCCGTACCAGCGGTTATCCTGTTCGGTTAATTTAAAGGGGTCAAAGTTCCAGCGACTGGCATCATAGGGAACGGTGTCGGTATGACCGGACAGTAGTAAACCGCCGCTTCCGGTGCCCCGCCGGGCCAGTAAATTGTACTTTCCTTGTTGGCTATTCAGCTCGTTAATTTCGCAGTCAAACCCAAGCAGTTCGAGCCATTCAGCTAATAAATGAATGACTTTCTGGTTGCTCTGATCCCACTTAGGGTCGGTCGCACTGATGGATGGCTGAGCAATGAGCTGCTGATACATAGAAAAAAAAGACGGCAAAGAACGGGCGGTTACCATAGCTTATCCTTAATATAATTATTCACTATTATTGCATAAATATATCTATTCAGTTATTCTGCATTTTTACTCAGGAACAGCAACAGGTTTTTCGCATGCAGTATCAACCAGCGCCGTCACACTCAGTGGCTATTATCGGAGCCAGCGGTTACGTTGGCGCTGAGCTTAGCCGTTTAGTGCAGCAACACTCGGCGCTTAGCCTTTTCGGTTGCTATGTGTCTGAGCATAGCAGCGATGCCGGTACCTTGTTGAGTGATTTGTATCCACAATACGCACATTGTTTAAAAATCCCTTTGCAAGGTCTGACGGATAACGAGAAGTCCAGCATTAAGCACCAGGCAGACACCGTGTTTTTATGCACGGAGCATAGTATCAGTGTTGCACTGGCACCTGAGTTTCTTGAGGCGGGCTTAAAAGTCATAGACTTGTCCGGTGGTTTTCGCTTAGACGCAATTGAAGACTATCCCCAGTTTTATGGATTCGAACATAAGCAGGCTCATTGGCTTCGCCAGGCTGTTTATGGTCTTGCTGAGTGGTATCCGCATGAGATAGCCGAAGCTCAGTTAGTTGCGGTTCCTGGCTGTTACCCAACAGCCAGCTTAATGGCATTACTTCCGCTTAAAAAGGCCGGTTTACTTAAAAGCAGCAAAGTTATTATTAATGCGGTGTCCGGAGTGACCGGGGCAGGGCGTAAAGCGTCTCTTGCTACTCAGGGTGCGGAGCTTTCTTTGCAGGCGTACGGCCTGTTTGAGCATCGGCACACGCCGGAAATTTCACAGCAGTTACAGCATGAAGTGTTGTTTACTCCCCATTTGGCACAGTTCCCTCGTGGCATTTTAGCCACTTTGTACGCCGAACTTAATGACGATACCAGCGATGATGACTTAACCGGCGCGTACCAGTGCTATGCGGAGCAACCCTTAGTGCGCTTTAAGAAGCTTGCGCGGCCGTCCATTAAGGATGTGGTGCAGCAGCCGTTTGTGGATATTGGCTGGCACCGGCAGGGTAACCAACTCATTGTGCTGTCAGCTATTGATAACTTACTGAAAGGCGCGGCGAGTCAGGCTATTCAGTGCATTAACCTGCAACTGGGGCTGCCGGTTGAGGAGGGCTTGCTGTGAAGGTTATTAAACTCGGTGGCAGCCTGTTAGAACAACCGGAAGCTTTAAGTGCGCTGTTTCAGTCGCTGAAACAAAGCGACGATGAAATTGTGCTCGTACACGGTGGTGGTGCCCTGGTGCAACAATGGCTGGCAACTGCCGGTTTGCACAGCGAAAAGGTGAACGGTTTAAGAGTCAGCCCGGAGCCGCACATGCCTTATATTGTCGGCGGCCTGGCAGGTGCGGCCAATAAAACCTTAATGAAAGAGGCTATTGCCGCAGGTTTAAAACCTATTGGTCTGACGCTTTATGAAGCGGGCGTTCTTTGTGCTAAACAGTCTGAAAGCTTGGGTCAGGTTGGGGTTTGTCAGCTTCCAAATGCAGAGCCCGTGCCCGGTCTTATTTCTGATTTACTGGCTCAGGGTTACCTGCCAATTATTAGCTCTATCGGCTTCAGTGATTCCGGCGACTGGTTCAATGTTAATGCCGACGATGCTGCTGTGGCCGTCGCCGCCGCCTACAATGCCGATTTGTTGTTGATAACCGATGTTGAAGCGGTGCTGGACGGCAACGGAACCCCTTTAGGCCATCTCAATTCAGAGTCTATTCAGGAACTTACCCGGGCAGGTGTTATTAAAGACGGTATGGAGGTAAAAGTCCGCGGGGCGCTAAGCGCCGCAAAACGCTTACGACGATGTGTGCGAATTGGCAGTTGGAATGTAATGAATAACCCCTTTTCAGGCACACAGATTAGTGAGTAAGTATGATGAAACATTGTTTATCCGGGCTGGAGTTTTCTCCGGCTGACAATTTACAGTTATTGGCGTTAGCGCAAGCGCAAAAAGCGTTCCCCGAAAAATACCAACACACGCTGGCTGGCAAAAGCGTTGTTACCTTATTTGAAAAACCAAGCCTGCGCACGCGACTGTCTTTTGACATTGGTTTGCAGAAGCTAGGTGGTCATGCGGTTTACCTGAACGAGCAGGGGCAGGGCATGGGCGTGCGTGAAACCGTTGCCGACTACGCCCGAAACCTCTCCTGCTGGGCCGATGCCATTGTCGCCCGGGTGATATCGCACAGTACTTTAGAAGAATTAGCGCAGCACGCCTCGGTACCTGTGGTGAACAGCTTGTGCGACTGCTTTCATCCTTGTCAGGCACTGGCGGACTTTTTAACGCTACAGGAGCAGTACGGCAAGGTACAGGGACTAAAACTGGTGTACTTAGGCGACGGTAATAACGTGTCGCATTCACTGATGCTAACCGCTGCCGCAGTCGGCACCGATTGCACTATTATTTGCCCGAAAGGCTATGAACCCAATGCGGACCTTGTGAAAAAAGCGAAGGCTTTGGCGAAGAAGAGCGGCGCCAACATTGTGGTGACGCACGATATTGCTGCGGTGGCAGATGCCGATGCGCTCTACACCGACACTTGGGTGTCTATGGGCGATGATCAACCTCTGGATGCGGTACGCGAGATTTTCCATCCCTATCAAATTAACGCGCAGCTGGTTGAGCACAGTGGTGCCACTTCGGTGCTGCACTGTCAGCCGGCGCATCGCGGCTATGAAATTACCTCCGATGTTATGGACGGCCCGCTATCGCGCTGTTTCCAGCAGGCCGAGAACCGGCTTTACG
>Ga0098052_1001847_pt1 | contig 13005 bp, 15 predicted proteins | sample 15_taG_FD_81591 | JGI IMG/M metagenome (GOLD analysis project Ga0098052, IMG submission 81591) | Marine viral communities from the Subarctic Pacific Ocean - 15_ETSP_OMZ_AT15312 metaG | ecosystem: Environmental > Aquatic > Marine > Oceanic | place: Pacific Ocean | collected 2015-01-18 | reverse complement strand
ATAAGCGCTGTGGAATGTGGTTCCAGTGTTATTAACGTTTAATAATGTATTAGAAACACCTTGAACCTCGAATGTTTTACCACTTAATATTACATTAGTGATACCACGATAACCAACTCCGATATTATTATTACCACCACCACCATCTGATGGCGTATATATAATCCTAGTACTTTCAGGAGTACCAACGACAAGACTATTAGTATTACCAGTAGCATTGATAAACCCTAATAAGCAACCGTTATCCTCACCAAATATATTGGTTAAATCACCCATAGTGAACATAGTAACACCACTAGTACTACCAATCGGGTCGGCATTATAAATCGTAGTCGTACCTATTACTTCTATACTACCAAGACCAACGTCAAAATTGGATAACCCATTGTAAAAATTAACGCTAGTCCCACTGACATTAGACTCAGTAAATAAAGTTTGGTTAGTGGTATCAAATGTAAACCCTGTATTTGCCCCAAATGAACCACTATCGTTGAATTGTATTTGTGTATTAGAACCAGCTGGTGAAGTACTACCACCACCACCACCAGAAGCACCACCGACAACAACAACTTTAATATTACTTAATGTTTGTGAAAGTGTTACATCTAATGAATTAGTTTGGTAATTGTCAATATCGCCACTAACTAACTCATTTGTACTTGTATTAATTATTTGAACTAGTACGTCTGTTGTACCTGCGCTATGGTTAATTGTTTGTGTTACACCAGAAGTATAGTTATTTGTCTGACTATATACACCACTGCTAGTTCCACCAGATATGTCCGTCACAGTAAATGTACCACCACTATTATTTGTAAATGTAATTGTTGCTGCTGATGAATTATACGTTCCACCAGTAACAAACTTATCAGTATCTGTATAACCAGTTAAAAACCCAGTAACATCAAAAGTACCACCACTATTATTTGTAAATGTACCAACACCATTTGATGGGTTATATGTACCACCAGTAATGGTCATATCACCAGATAATATACCTAAACCTACGGTATAATCGTTACCATCATTTACATTTACAGTTAAATCGTAAGTCCCTGAATTAAAGGTTAGTCCAGTTGTATAATAATCAGTACCAGTAATTCCAGTTACGCTGAATGTTCCACCTGTGTTATTTGTATATTCTAATGTGTTACCGATATACGTACCACCTGTAACGAAAACATCAGTACCACTACCACCACTAAATGCTGATAAATCTATCGTTAAATCATCACCATTAATTCTATTTAATATAAGGTCACTACCACTAACAGAACCGCTTCTAATATCCAATCCTTTAAGAAATATAAAGTTATTATCAACTTCATCCCATGCCAATACTGAACCCTTTACAATATCTGGTAATGGGAATGTATATGGACTTGCCGTGCTACGTAAAACTAATCTATTTGTGGCCATTTAAAATTATTTATTTATTTATAAATATGGGTTATAAACCATATCTTGCTTTTTCTTGATTATAATTATTTGAAATATCTACCCAATGTAAGTTACATGCGTAAAATTTAAACTGAGATATCGAACCTATAAACGTCCCAGCAAAGTTCTTTTCAATGTTCAGACCTAAATCGTCAGGGTCTTGCCCATCAAAAGTCATACTTTCCAACAACCCCTGTGAGCCACCACCTAAACTTATATTATATGGTACAGCAACTTGTTTCTGGAAATTGGTGTCTAACCTTCTAGGTACAATTTCCAAGAAATCGTCAACCCATAATTTCAACTTACCGTTAACGTATATTGATAACCTACCCAATCTCCGACCTTTACATAATAATTCTGCGTCAGTCATCCTTTCATAAGCGTAGAATCTTATTGCTACGTTATCCCAAACATTAGTTGTTACCATCCCACTTGTTGAGTAAGCCTCAGTTACCGTAACACCAGATGTATACGTATCACCAGAACACGCACCCGTTACCGATAATAGTCGATAACCGATACTACCATCGTCCTTTACCCTGAAACCTATTGCATTATCGATAACACCTAGATTGTAATCTAAGGATACCGATGGTGATGTCCTACCAGAATAATCACAGACTGTTTGACAATCAGAATCAGCACATGAATCTCCACCAGCACACCCAGTACTATCACATTTATTACAATATATTAAAAATGGGTTACGTTCGTCTGTTAATGACTGTGTAACAGCCGTTATTGTTATACTATCACCCGTAAACTCTGGTGCATCGTCACCTTCTGGGTAACTAACACCGTAATGTGTGCTTGTTGCGTCACCACGATGATATATCATAAATTGATTAGTTATTTTAATCTCCTTTGTTTCGGGTGGGTCTAATGAAACCCCGCTAGATAAAACTATCTGACTTTCTTTAGGTACGGTACAGAACGTTGTCACGGTACCTGTACAACCTATAGGTGTTGTACACGCACTTGTACATCCAGTGTTAACACCATCGAATATATCCCAGAACTTATTCTCAGCCCTAGTACCCATGTAAAAGAAAAACCCTTTGTTATTTGGGTATAAATCATTAATTGTGGTCGCTGTTGTTCCACTACACGTATCATCAGACTTCTTTAACCAGAATTCAGAAACCCAACCCTTATTGAACCTATTTGGTAATACTTGATAATCAAAACCATCTAATTTATAGTAGCCTTGATAGAAACCGCCGCAGAAATCCATATAATTACCAGTAGTCCCAGTGCTCGTTACAAAATTCATTGGGTACTCATATTGTTCCGTCATACCAGTAACTCTCGTCATCGTAAATCTAGTTTCACCAGATGGTATATATAGTGTTGAGGCTGTTAAAGCGGATAATAGTGCTTGGTTTGTTGTATCGGCTGATAATTTATCAAAAGTAATCAAACCGTTGTCTATACCTGTTAGCCCGATGGTTGTTGCTGTAACACCACTATTAGCCGCACCTGACCATGTTTGTGTAGAATATATTGTATCAGCAGAGGTAGCGCCACTACTGAATATTGCTGGGTTATTAAAGTCAAAATCAACAACAAAGCAAGTACCAGAGGTTGTTCCAGTATATGGTGCGTAGTTAGGTTGTGAATTCTTCAAATAGAAATCCCAATAGTACCTATTCGATAACGTTAACTTAAGATTATTAGGTGTATAATTAATTATATTACTCACAATATTATTTTATTATAAATATTGAAGTTTTAGACATATTTATAATAAAAAGCTTTTTAAGATGACTATTTTAAAGAAACGAGAATTTTTACTAAAATTCAATGTAAATGAAAGTGCCCAAGTTGATGAAGAAATCATAGATGAATTCGTTGACCCAGATGGTTCTTTTTCAGACAGCGCAGTTCCAGACGGCAACGAAGCTAACATACAAACTGGGCCTGTACAAAAACCAGCAAAAGACCGTGATTTGTCTAGCTATAAGAAAGGTGTTGCACCTGATACCGATAAAATAGTGAGAGATACTAGTCAAGGTGATAGATGGCAAAGAGCGTTTGCTGGGCTTGGGGGAACATCCTATAGTCACGGTGAGCGATTAGGTGTTGGGACTTGGGTTAGTATGATACTACATGAATCATCAGATGACCAAATGGTTGAAAATATCAAATCAATGATTGAAGACATCGTTTCAAAAGGTGATGAAAACAGTTTAGTGTCGAAAATAAGTAATGAAAAACTATTCAATAAAGATAACTTTACTGAGCTAGTTTCAAAGATTGATAAACTTTCAGATGAAGAAAGGGAAGAACTTAAAAAACTATTAAGTGATGCCAAATCTTGATTTAAAAAATAAAACCTTTGAGGTACCAAAAAATCTTAGACCATTGTTAAATGACAATGAGAGTATGTCATATTCAAATATGAATAAAAAAATGTCTGTTTTAAATAATATGGATAATCGGACACCTGAAGATGATAAGGTATTAAAATGGTTAAAGGACACACTTAAAAAGGCTATCACCTCCAACGAAGCACCTAAAAAGATTAAAAAAGAAACTGGTGCTACTGGTGATAGAGCTGGTGGTAATAACTATAAAAAAACACACACAAAGGATACGCATAATGCCAACCCGACTAGAGTTGGTGGTATACCAGATGCTAGGACAATGAATAACCCTAGAAACTTAATGAATAATACCGTTGACTATATTAAAGAAGAGCATGAAAAGGAAATATCCAAAATGCGATATTTAATAGAATATATGGACAATAATAACAATAAAACTAAATTAAACTAAGATGAGTAATGCAGCAGATAAATTAACTCAATTCGCTGATGATGCGAGAAAAAAGAATATTGTAAAGAATTTTTACAATAACGATGCGGATGCTAATGAATATTCAGCAACACACACAAGAGCGTTAAGTGACCAAGATACACCAATAAATGGAAAAGGTACTGGCGTATCACTTGATACGTATAATGGTGGTGGTGAATATGATATCAAAGGAAACCCCAACTATGGTGGTTCTGGTAGATTATCAGCAATAGCTTATAACCAAGCACAATGGGGAATGTCTCCAGAAAATCCGTACACCGCGCCTGAACTTTAATGTTAAAACTTTACAATATATTTGAAAGTGTTATATTAGAACAACAACTTAACACATCGAAACCATTTGATGGTTTAGGTCTAAGGGATGTTATAACGATAAACGCTAATGGTACTGAATTACCATTTGAGGTTGTTGGTACTACAAACAACCAAGTTGAGTTTGAAATTCTTTTACCAAAATCAATATATACTGGGTTCAGATGGTTTGGTGATAAAAATGAGGGTGTTAAAAATGGTAATTTAAAATTAGACACTGTAAATAAAAAAACAGGTGAATTAAAACCATTTACACTCAAAAATGTTAGTGCTATTAATAAAGGTGATGAGGGTCAACCAACATCAATAAGTGTTAGTAACATTAATGATGCAATAAATAACAAGAATGAGGTCATAATTTATTATGACGGAGATGAAAACACATCAAAGGGTAAAAGAAATGTTGAAGTATACGCTAATGGTATATCACTTGCTGGTAACCCAGTAATAAGAGCTTACCAACTTAGAGGTGATAGTGACACAATCGTTCCAGAATGGAAACTATTCAGAGTCGATAAAATTAGTCAATGGTCAGTACTAAGTAGACGGTTCTCAACACCAAAACCTAAATTTAACCCAAGCGGTGATAAAAGTATGAAAAGTGTTTTAAACATAGCAAAATTTTAAAATTATGGACCAACCAGTAGACGTACCATTATCTTTTTTAAAGAATCTAGATAAAAGTAGAGCAGTTATGGAAATGGCTGAATCGGGGGATAAGACTTCACCGAACCAAACAACAACACAAGGGTTTGTTGATAACAATCAAACAGAGTACCTTTCAGAATTACCACAGGGAATGACGGAAAGTTATGCTAGTACTACTAGAAGTACTGAACCAAGACCGATAAGTAATGATATGATTCAGAATTCAAAGTTACCAGACAGCATTAAAAAAATAATGTCTGAGAATATGATTGAGTCACCAGACATGTTCGTTTCTGACAACACACCAGACGTATCAAAAGTTAGAATGGACCTTATGGGTGGTGAAAAAGATGTTCAATATAGCAAACCTAGCAGTTTAAATGAGTTGATGAAGAATAAAAAAACCCCGATTCCAACAGGACAACCCACAGCAAACACAAATGAAGATATGATAAGGGGTGTTGTACGTGATGAACTACTTAAAATAATGAGTGAAACCTATACGAAGAAAATTAAAGAAGACACAATCAAGAAAACGATTATGACTTTAAAAAAACAAGGTTTACTAAAATAACCTAATTAATCTTATTAATATCTTAAGCACCAAAAATGGTGCTTTTTTTTTATCTGACATTGACTTATTGTTTTAGTATCAGTATAATTACCACACTAAACAATATAGTGTATGGAAGAAATTAAAAATGATTTAGGTCGAAAATTAATGGTACTTGTCGTACCATCAGACCGAACGGGTGTTGGATATTTTCGCTCAACAAAACCACATTTAGCACTGGAAAAGAATTATCCAGATGAGTTTCATGTCGACATTGATTATGAACCAAGAATAAATGATAAAGAATGGTTAAGTAAATACGATATTGTACATTACCACAGAAATCTAGGTAGTTTTGAGGAAATGAAATCAACTGTAGATAGGTTAGGCGAACTAGGTATTGTTAGTTTTATGGATATCGATGATTATTGGGCACCTGGTATTCATCATCCAGCGCATATGATGATTAAACAATCTGGTATGGATAAAAACATACCAAATAATGTGAGATTAGCTCAGAATATGATAACAACGACAGACATCTTCGCTAATGAAATGTCAATCTTGAATAAAAACGTATACGTTATACCAAACGCGATTGACCCACTAGAAAGGCAATTCAAAAACGAGGTGAAAAAATCTGATAGGATTAGAATCGGATGGCTTGGTGGTAGTAGTCACCTTGAAGATATTAAACTACTAAAAGGTATGGTAACCAAGCTCAAAAATGATGGGTTACTTGATAAGATTCAATTAGTTTTATGTGGTTATGACACTAGAGGTATGGTAACCAATATCAATCAAGCTACTGGTGAACAAACACAAAGACCAATTAAACCAGAAGAAAGTGTATGGTATGAATACGAAAAGATATTCACAAATGATTTTAAGACTGTAAGTCCTGAATACAAACAGCATCTACATGAATTTTCTAAGTCAGAATATTCTGATGTTGATAACGAACCTTACAGAAGGGTTTGGACAAAACCGATATCAACGTATGCTAGTAATTACAATATGTTTGATATATCTTTAGCACCATTAATGGAGAATAAATTTAACAAGGTTAAATCACAATTAAAAGTTATTGAAGCTGGTTTCCATAAAAAAGCTTTAGTTGCTCAAGACTTCGGGCCGTATAGTATTGATTTAATATCCGCAAAAGATAAGGGTGGTGGTTTCAACGAAGAAGGTAACGCACTATTAGTTGATAGCGCTAAGAATCACAAGCAATGGTATCAACACCTAAAGTATCTTATTAAAAACCCCGAACAAATTGAAGTTCTTGGCAACAGGCTTTATGATACGGTTAAAGATACTTACAGTATTGACGCGGCAACCGATAAAAGGCGTGAGATATACCTTAAGGTCTTTTTTGAGGGTAAAAAAGCTAAAGAAGTTGAATCGGTTTGACTTTCCGATTATAATTTTGTAAGTTTGCGAATATAACTACAATTAAATCAAAAAAGCTATGCTATCAACAGACAAAGTAACAAAAAACGCTGGTAAATACTTCAAGACCGCTGAAACCTATGGTTTTATGACTGAAGAACTTATGGAGTTCTTAGGTGTTGAAATCGTTAAAGCTCCAGCTTCAGACCAAACTAGTAAGTATAATGCATTTGAAGGGGGTCTAATCGACCATCTACTTAAGGTTGCAAAATACGCTATTAACATTAATAACTCACTACCTGAGAACATCCAAGTAAAAAAAGAGTCACTGTTAAAGGTGTGTCTATTACATCAGATTGGTAAGTCTAAGTTGTATGTTGATAATGATTCACAATGGCATAAAGATAATTTAGGTCAAATGTATAAGTTCAACGAAAACCTGATTGCTATGAAGATTGGTGAGCGTTCGGTATATTACGCCACACAGCACGGTATCTCATTCACTGAAACCGAATACCAAGCAATCATGAACTTTGATAAAGACCTTACAGATAAACAAGCTATGTGGTTTTCAGAACCAATGTCAACAATTTTGAGAACAGCAAATGATTTGGCTATGCTTGATGATAAGAACACAAAAACCGATTAATTATGTTTAAAGATATGGGTAATGAAATAGATAAAAAAATGTCTGAATATAAAAAAAGCATTGATGAGTATAAAGAAAAGTTGGGTATTGATGAAATACTTAAAGACTATGAAGATACTGAGTTTAATCTAGATGAATGGTTTAAAGAGAAGGGTAAAATATTAACAACACCGAAGGTTAAAATCGGGCTTGTTAATAAGAGTACCAATGATAACCCAGAATTCGCAACTAACGGGGCGTCTGGATTTGATTTACGAGCTGATTTACCACCAGATGAGTCAATGACACTAGGTGTTGGTGAATACACAATGATACCAACTGGTTTATATTTTGAGATTCCAGAAGGTTTTGAGATTCAAGTAAGACCTAGAAGTGGTCTTGCCGCCAAGAATGGTGTTACCGTTCTTAATTCACCAGGTACGATTGATAGTGACTATCGTGGTGAAATTAAAGTAATACTAATTAATCATGGTACAAAACCATTTACTGTTGAAAATGGTGAGAGAATAGCTCAGGGCGTGATTGGTGGGGTTATGGGTAAGAAAATGATAACATTTGATAGTGTTGAAGAATTATCAGACACCAAACGTGGTGAAGGTGGATTTGGTAGCACTGGTATTAAGTAATAAATTAAAATAACTATGACTAATAAAAAACCTGTAAGTACTTACGATGATTTAGAACGTGAACATATCGCATCTAAAGATATAAATGTAAATGACATCATTATTTTAACTAAAACTTATCCTAATGACACTGATTTAGGTAGAGAAATTAGAAAATTAATTACGAATAGAAATGATTAGTGTAGTATATTGTACAAGAGAGTCGAACCCACAACATTCGGAACACGTTAAAAAAACCTCTGGATTAGCAAATAAAATTGAAGTTATTGAAATTGTTAATAATGGTGAATCCTTAACTGTTGCTTATAATAGGGGTTTAAAACAAGCCACAAATGATATTGTGGTTTTTTGTCATGATGACATTTTATTTAATAGTAACTCTTGGGGTAGGAAATTATTAAATCATTTTAAAAATTCTGAGTATGGTATTTTAGGTATAGCTGGTACTACTTCTATGGGTGAAAGTGGTCAATGGTGGTCTGAAGATAATAAAATGGTTGGCGTTGTAAAACATTCAAAGGATGGTAAAACGTGGGAAAATAAATACTCATCTAATTTCTCGAAAGAAATTCTTGAGACTGTAGTCGTTGATGGTTTATTCTTTGCCGTTAATAAGAGTGTAATTAAAGAAAGTTTTAATGAAGACGTTAAAGGGTTTCACCTCTATGATATAGATTTCTGTTTTAATAATTATTTATCAGGGGTTAAAATAGGTGTTATATTTGATGTAAAAATTACACATATGTCAATTGGTGAGACCAATGATGAGTGGGAAAATAACCGAAAACAGTTTGTCGAAAAATATAAAGAATTTTTACCTGTTAGATTAGCACCAAAAATTAGATACGAGCAAAAAGAAGTTAATTTAAAACGAACACCAAAAGTATCAGTAATTATACCAACAAAGGGTAATGTTGATATGCTATTAGACTGTATAGAGTCGATAATTGTAACTGATGGTTACCCTAATTTAGAAATTTTAATTGCTGATACTGGTTCTGAAGATGAGGATTTAGACCGTATTAAAGATGAGCTAACAAAAGCTGATTGGATTACAAGTGAACGGTGGAAATTAATTGAATATGGTTATTATAATTTTGCTAAAATTAATAATGATGTTGTAAGAAATCATGTTTCTGAAGACACAGAATTACTATTGTTCTCAAACAACGATATTAAACTATTAAATAATGCTCTAACACAAATGGTGTCTACATATTTGAAAAAGAGTAATATTGGAACCATTGGTTGTAGATTACATTTTGCTGACAATACTGTACAACATTCTGGTGTTATTATGTGGATAAGGCCAGAAGGTAGTATTGGTTTATCACACAAAGGTTTAGGTTCATATTATTCTTATCATTTAAATAATCGAAATGTATTAGGTAATACAGCAGCCTTTATGCTAACACCAAAAAAACTATTTAATCAAATTGGTGGTTTTAACGAAGAATACGTTGAATGTTTTGAGGGTGTTGAGTATAATGTTGATTGTTTGGTTAGAAATAAAGAAAATATCTTTATGACTGACGCTGTGGCTTATCACTTTGAAAGTCAAACTCGTAATAATGACCCTGATAAGTCTAAAAGAGAAGCTATTGATATAAATCGTGTTATACTTAAAATAATTAGAACCGAAAATACTTGGGGCTATTTCGAAAATATATCAAAAAAACAATTTGGATATATGTTGCAACAACAACAACAAAATAGTGATAATAAAGCAAATTTACCATGATAGAAAATAAAGTAACGTTTGTAATACCAACTATAGATAGAAACACGTTAAAAAAGTCCATAGACTCACTATATGGTCAAACTAATAACAATTGGTGTGCTATTATAATATATGATGGTGTTGAACCTAATATTGATTTTTCATCCGATAAAATAAAAACAATAAAAATACCCAAGACGGGTATTATGGGTACTCACCATGGCCAATCTGGTTTAGTGAGAAATTATGGGTTAGATATTTGTGATACCGAATGGGTTGCCTTTCTTGACGATGATGATACTGTGGACAGTAACTACGTGGAAACGTTATTAACAAAGTACAATGATTTAGATTTAGTTATATGGAGAATGGTGTATACTAATAATATGGTCATACCTAGAATTGGTAATGATAATATTGTTTTCGGTAATATCGGTATTTCTATTTCATTTAAAAAGAAATTCTTAGATGATGGTTTAAGGTTTAAAGATAATAGAGATGGTGAAGATTTTGATATTGTAAAATCTATAGTAGAAATATCTGACAAATATTTAATAACTAATGAGGTTTTTTATAAAGTAGGATTTTAATATGCTAAAAAAATATTTTGATAAAATATATTGTATCAATTTAGATAGACGAACCGATAAATGGTCCGAATGTGAATCTGAATTTGATAAATGGGGTATAACAAATGTTGAAAGGTATTCTGCAATTGATGGTAATGAAATAGACCGAACACATAATAACCAAACCAATGTAAATAATGGTAATTTAGGGTTGTTATTAACACATATTGACATTATTAAAAAATCAAAGGTGAACGGATATTCATCAGTATTATTAATTGAGGATGATATAACGTTTAGTGAAAAGTTTAGTGACTTAGACAATTATATGTCATTAGTTCCAGATGATTGGGATATATTATATTTTGGTGGTAATCACAATCAACACATGGGTATGAAATTAGAATATGTTAACGATAAAGTAATCAAGTCTATAGATACCTACACAACACATTGTTTTGCCATAAAAAATACGATGTTTGATTTGGTGCTAAACTTACTTAGTAAACATAAAAAACCCGTTGACGTGTATTATTCAGATATACAGAAAAATTTTAACTGTTATTCTTTCTATCCAGGTCTAGCATCACAAAGACCATCGTTTAGTGATATACAAAATAAGGTAATGGATAATCGATGGTTGATTAAATAATTATTTAACAATATGGTAACTTCACTATTACAAGGTGGTTTAGGTAATTACATGTTCCAAATTGCTGCGGCTCAAGCCTTGGCATTGGACGTTGGTACTGAAGCAGTATTCGACTTCAACCGTGCGTCACAGGTACATAGGAACATTAGGGGTTATCAGGATAACATTCTAAGTGAGGTCAAGGACGTTAAAAACCCTAGATTTGGTCATAAATATAATGAACCTAATTTCGGGTATAACACCCTACCTAAAATAGATAACCAATTACTTATCGGGTACTTTCAATCTGAGAAGTATTTTGAGCACCATAGGGATGAAATAGTACGACTCTTTTTATCACCAACACCTGAAAGTTATAAACTTCTTGACGATTTCATATATAAGAATCTTGATGCCCCAATAAAAGAGTATTGTGCTATACACGTAAGGCGTGGAGACTACGTTAAACTAGCTGCCCACCACCCACCATTAACGATGGATTACTACAGAGAAGCTATTGCTAAGATAAAGGCTAAAAAGTTCCTCGTTTTCTCTGATGATATGGTATGGTGTAAAGAAAACTTCGTGGGAGACCAATATACTTTCGTTGAAGGTAACCCAGATTACATAGACCTATACTTGATAGCGTATTGCCACAAAATAATCATAGCCAACTCAAGTTTTTCTTGGTGGGCTGCATGGTTAGGTGAAGCGGAAACAGTGGTATCACCCCAGCACTGGCGATGGTTCGGTCCAGCAAAGGGTGATATAATAACGACAGATATAATTCCAGAAGGATGGTTGTTGACACATTAAGATTATTCGATGGTACCTTCGCTCACTCTAAATTAGGGTTCTGTAGCGATTACCAAACATCCAAATACTTTCACTGGGACAGGCAAACACCCGAAAAGGACTGCCAGTACCTAGTTTACACTGATATGCGCTTAAATCAAGCCGCAGCAGCCAATAAGGATAGGAACGTAGCTTGGCTGATAGAGCCTATGTGCATTGCTAAACAGAATTACGACCTTATTCGAAATATCCAAGGAAGATTCAGTAAGATATTAACTCACGAAGAGGAACTACTCAAATTAGGTGCTCCTTATGAATTCGTACCATTCGGTTGTTGTTGGATACCAGAAAAAGACCAAAAGATATACGACAAGACCAAGGACGTATCAATCATAGCCTCAAGTAAGAGAATGACCGATGGGCATAATATTCGTCATGATGTTATTCGCACCTTAAGAGATAAGATGGATGTATATGGTAGAGGTTGGAACCCTGTGGAGCATAAGGTGGAAGCTTTAGCGCCTTACCGTTATTCTGTTGTGATTGAGAACTGCGCCCGTAAGGGTTGGTTCACTGAGAAATTAATTGATTGTTTCGCCACTGGAACCATACCACTTTATTGGGGTGCGCCAGATATTGGAGATTTTTTCAACTCAAAGGGGATAATAACCTTCAATAATGTAGAAGAATTGTCAGATATTGTTGATAATCTCGATGTGAAACGTTATCTTGATACTTTACCACACATAAGGGAGAACTTCGAAATTATGAAGAAGTATCTTTTACCAGATGATTGGGTGTTAAGTAAAGTTAAAGGGTACGAAGGATTAAGAACATTAATATGAGT
>Ga0098052_1001839_pt1 | contig 13034 bp, 16 predicted proteins | sample 15_taG_FD_81591 | JGI IMG/M metagenome (GOLD analysis project Ga0098052, IMG submission 81591) | Marine viral communities from the Subarctic Pacific Ocean - 15_ETSP_OMZ_AT15312 metaG | ecosystem: Environmental > Aquatic > Marine > Oceanic | place: Pacific Ocean | collected 2015-01-18 | reverse complement strand
CATTACGGTCTAGCCTCCAAAGTCACTAACATTGTGAAATTGGTATGATTTCCTGCGTTACTCACTACATCCACTACCAAGTAACTACCATTATTACCCGAACCAACGCCAGGAGTATCTACATTCGCTTCAGAAACAGTAGTGTGGTATTCCCCACCTAGCGGGATTGCAACTGTTTCTACTGTTCCCTGTATTGCTGGAGATGCTGCTTCTAGACTAGAGGCTCTCCGTATGAATTTGAGTGCAATAGAAAGCGAATCACCAGACCCAGCAGGCGAAACATCGTGTGAACGAAGTTCAATATTGGTTACATCCATTTTATGCAGTGGAACAGCATATAATCCCTTATAACGAATACCCGTTGCAAGAGGAATATCTGAATCTACTATAAATGTTGCAGTAGTTTTGAGTGATTCAAATTCAAGATCACCGTCATTGGCAATCATCAAAACATCACCAGTTGCACCCGCACCTGTTGGTAAAGCATAATTACTATTCATATTCAACGCAGTAGCATTGACCCCAGTTGTTGCTGTAAGGGTAGGGACAACTACAGTACCACTAAAGGTTGCTCCACCACCCCCAAGTGTCACTCCACCCACACAGGTTGTGACACCGCAAGTGGTAACATCACCACTAGAACCATTAAACGATGAAACATAATCGTTAAAGACTACTTGTCCCGTTGCACCATTCCAACCAGAAACACCTTGCACAGCACCAGACAAACCATTAAATGATGAGACATAATCGTTAAAGACTACTTGTCCCGTTGCACCATTCCAACCAGAAACACCTTGCACAGCACCAGACAAGCCATTAAAAGACGAAACATAATCATTAAAAACAACCATCCCGCTTTGGCCATTCCATGCCGACACACCTACTCGCTCACCAACTTCTAAAAGATCTATTACCGACCCACCATGACCAAGCGTGTATAGTTTATTATCTGCATAATTTACAGCAAGTTCACCATGAACCAAGTCATCGGGCCCCGGGGCCGATCCTGATTCTCCAGATCTTTTTAACTTAATAGTGGACATATCAGTTTCTCACAAACTTGGTAATATAATTAGTGTCTTTCTTGATAACCAATGATATAACATTTCGAGAATCACTTGTGGTTTCTGACTTTTGATCGGTTATCTTAAATCGTTCTTCAGATATCTTTACTTTCATCGAGTAACCTCTCGATTACAGTCTATTCTTCCCTTGAGGATTTTGTCTACAGTTGCGCCCTTGACAAGTTCTATATCATAAAAATTTTGTCCCGAAGGAACGAAGGAAGTGGTGACAGCATCAAGGGAAATATAAACACCACCCGTCTGTGAGCCACCAGTTGCCGACCTGTTCATCAAGAAACCACCGGTTCCGGCAGTGGTTCCATAAGTAACACCAGCATTTAAAACTTCCACAACTTTACTACTAGTCAGGGGCGATCTACGAATCTGCATTTGGCCCGTATAACCACTCACATCAATACCAGTACTTCCCCTTCCAAGGTACTGGAAATGAAAGAAGAAAGTTTCGCCTTGTTCTATTTCGATGTTATAATTAGCAGCCATAAGAATTCCTTTTAAACTATTTATCTATTTTTTTGTTTCCTCTTTTTATAACTCTTTGATTTAACTGTCTTAGGCTTAACTGGCGTGTCCTTCTTTTCTGCTTGCTTCCGTCGCATCTGTTCTAAATTATTCTGCTGCTGAAGTTCAGTCATTTTTTCTTTATAACTATTAAAATTAGACTGTATGCGAGATCTTTCGCTTTCTGGTATATTCTTTTTATTCATAAGAATTTTAGAGGCTTCAAAACCCTCATTAAATCTATGGCAATAAAACGCTGTCGAAGCAACCTCATCCATTGCTTTCCAATCATACACATCGGAACCTATGAATAAAATATCTTGCTCGGGATATGGCATTTCTACTGCCATTCTAGCATAAAGATACGCCAATCTAGGCTTACCAGCAGCACGATATAATCTTGACAACTCATAAAGAGGCTCTGCCCTGATTGGTCTATATTCCCACGCTGCCAAAAATGCTGCATGAACCTCCCACCAAGGCTTTTCTTGTATTACACACAGCACACCGATTCTATACAGAGAATAAAATACCTCTTCTTCCCAACCACCCTTCTCAACTCTCTTTATATACGCCTCTTCTGACTTTGCCCATTGTTGAGAATCGAAATATGATTGTGCAAGATAAAACTGATATCTAGAATTATTTGGATCATAATTAATATCTTCAGGATCGGTTAATGCTGCAAGCAAAAGATTTGCATCTTTGGTATACTTTTCCTCCTGTGTAACATTTAAGTTTCTAGCACCTTTAGTTCTTGCTTCGATAAAATAATTACCCTCAAGTCTTCCTTGCTTTACATGCTCACACTTATCACACTCAGCATATTCGTGTAGAACTCCGACATACTTCCAAGGCTTTGACAACTTAAAAATCTGATTTCTGTACCATGTAAATTCTGGTCTACCAATTTTTAGAGAATACGCATCCTGATCCATTATCGCTGGGTATGAAAAATCCCCGGTAACTCTATCGTCAGCATCAATCACCCATGCATATTCTGCATCAGATTTTCTAGCATTCTCAAACGATTCCGTTCTAGATTTACCAAACCCTTTCCAGTCAGAAAGATGCACTGTACCAGGAATGCCGTGCTTATCCATGAGTTCTTTAATCTTTTCCGGTGTCCCATCCGTTGATCCCGTATCAGTAATATCATACCTATCAACATAAGGAGCCATTGATTCCAAACACTCATGAACGATGTGTGTTTCGTCCTTGACAATCATACACAATGTAACTTTTGGTCTATCACCCATGATAAGAATTTTCCCTTGTAAGTCTTTCGAAAAAGATTTTTAAATCATTATAAACATCATCAACAGAAGGATCCCACGTTCCTTTTAGGCACTTAATTGGGATAGAAAACGGATTAGTTTCATAAACCATCCTATTATATAGTCTATCTGAGTCACCCCAAGTAACTAATGGGCAGCCAGATAAAAGAGCAAGATGCGATGTGCCTGTGTTCGAACCAAAATGCATTATTGAATTGTGCAGCAATGCTATATGATCCTTAACAGTCTTGGTCTTAATAAGTTTAACACCGTCTGGAAGATAATTATCTTCTGGTAAGCCTACCAAATAAATTGGCAAATCATATTCATCTCGTATTCTCCCAACCAATTCGTCGTATTTTGCGGGTGCCCAATTCTTACTTGCCCCTCTGGGGGAAATAGATCGGCAAGATATTGTCATATATTTTTCTTCCTCTACAATAGAATCAGCAGAGAAGTTTCTCTCAGTTTTATCACCATCAAGATCATCAAATCTATTTTCGTATTCGAGTTTCATATAAACATCTGGCTTCACACTTTCCACTACAGTTTTGTGTACCGTGTCATAAAACTCTTTCGTGTTAAAGGGACCATCCTCTGCCCCTCTTCCGCATGGAGTAAAACCATCAGGCATAGTTATTGATAACACATCATCTGCTAATTCAAACAATTCTTCCATAGAAGGATGGCAAATAACAATCTTACGATGTTCTGGATAGGCTTCAAAAAATGCACGAACCCTTTGCTGCAAATCAAAAACTATCCAACCAAATTCGCCTATCATGGGCGACACTAACGCTATTTTTCTATCTTGTTCCATTGATGGGATTTTCCTTTTTTCATCATTATTCTAAACTCATCCGACGAATGGTTGTGCTTTTTCATAAATACGGTATCCCTATTTTTAGCCAACTCAATCCTATTCAACCTATTTAGTGTTGTTGATTGTAAATGATACACCAAAGACCCAACACATTCAACACCAATATCCCTAAAACCAATATCCCAAAGATTTTTTGCAAGACCCAATTCAGCCCCAACATTCGGCAAATCCTCATCATATCCACCAGCCTCAAAATAAGAATCTCTATCTACCAAAAACGGGCACGACGAGTTATTGTATCGCCCTTCAACTAAAGGCAAACCCGCACTAAAAACAGATAACAGTTTATCCTCATCAAAACTCGCCAAAGTTTTGCCACAATCTATATCAATAACACCATTATTTTCTATCATAATACTACACGCAGTAGATTTTAACGGCAACCTTTTCTTCATAGACAAAAGAGATCGGTCCCATAGGGGTAGCGCATACATATCATCATCAAAAAAACATAAAATTTCTTTTGTTGCCAATGAAGATGCGAGATTAGCCGCACTACTAAGCCCTATATTATTATCACTAAACGTATATGCGATACCCAAATCCTCTAAATATTTTTTAGAGAGCGAACAATCTTCTTGAACATGCACAACAATTTCATTGTCGAAAAAACTATTCTTCTTTATAGAATCCACCGTCATTTTCAGACAACCGTAGTTTTTCCAGGTAACAATAACTATACTAAACACGTTTTTCTCAATATAGTCAAAGACGGGAATGGTTCAAAAACAAACATATCATAACCTACTAGGTTTGATAAAAACTCTCTTATGGGGGGTTTTCTATTTTCAACCATCCAACCCACAGAATCTCTTTCTTTAGAACCCCCCTCTGCTATTATAAAACAAGAGTCCTTCATTTTGTTCGCATACTTCTCAAAAAACATATCCAACTTATCCCCATTATTCGACAAATCAATATGAATAAACTCCAATGATCCATCTTCAAATTTAGAAACTACATCATCATCAAAAACATTCCCCCGAATAAAAGAAACGTCAATATCGTCTCCCTCCCCTCTCTCTATATTATCCCGTACCCATTTTTCTTCTGAAGATTTGTAGGGGTAATCCTCAAACATATCAACCAAAAAAATCTTTCCGCCCAGCCCAATAGAATTCAGCCCCTCTATGAAACAAGAAGAACTATAACCATCAAGAACTCCAAAATCATGAACAACTGATGGTCTAAACACCTTCACGAAAGAAGCCAACAAAGAACCATAGTCATTTTCAATATAACTACTTCTCATAAAACATCTCCTATAACTTCGAACCAGGGAACTTCCGCATCAATTTCATCAATACTCTTCTTATATTTGTCTTCCATATACTTAAACATTTTCAATTGCTTTTCACGAAAGCCAACAGGTCTGCCACTATCCCTAAAATGATATATTAAACTATTCGGACAAGTAGTTGGTATATAATTATTCCTTTTATAATAGAGATATGCACGGTACAAAAAATCAGCCTCCCCTATAAAAAAATCTTCATTATAACCACCAATTTCCCAATAGTCTTTCTTTGAAACAAAAGCAGGCATGAACCCCCCATAATGAATAGTTGGGTAAAAATAATCCTGATACTTATTCAGCAACGAGTCTTTATCAAAATTTTCAACATTTCCAAAATTATCAACTATACTCCTAGTAGGTCTTCCAGACTCAATAAGCATTGGATTCATCCAAAAAAACTGAGGTGCTTGTCGAGAAACCGGAAAATCCCAGTTGGGAAGAAAGTAAAAATCATCATCGGCAAAAAATAATAAATTAGTAGATGACTCTTTCACTAAAAAATTATAAGGAATAGACTGACCTATGTTCGCACTCGATCCAAAAACCTTTGTAGCACCCTCTTTTGCAACATTATAAGTTTTATAATCACACCCATTACACCACACCAAAATCTCATGATTGTATTTACTACTATCATTCAGAGATTCAAAAAACAATTCAAGATAACGATGCTTACCCTCCATCGTAGGCAAAATTATTGTAGAATCAAACACTAAACAATTCCTCACTTAACTTCAAACATTCGGGATTGTCTTTTAAAATTTTATTATATTCCTCATTATCGCGCAGTTGCTCATATCTTCTAAAAACATTACTGTCGAATTCTCCACCATTGTTTCCTGTAAAACTGCTGCCGCCGCCATGTTTGCTCATAGCAACAGGTGTATCTAAATTAGGAATTCCTAATTGCTTTGAAATTCTGCATTTATATTCCTCATCCGATAACCAACGATCATAAAAAACGCACACTACCCCGTTAGGAGGATTTAAAAATAACCTAGCCTGCTTTCTCCACAAAGAAACAGTGGATTCTTGCACATTTCCCAACTGATCCGTAAATGGTTTGGTCAACTCTTCCTTGCCAGAACTACCCCCAACAAAAACTGAGGCTACCCAATTTCTAAATTCCCTAATAAACAGAACATGATGTCTCACATCAAAATTCAACAAATTATACCGAGTGAAATAATCCACATCAAAAGTTTCCACCGAACACATTTTAACAAACAACGGCAAATCGTTATTTATAATTTTTTTGGGGTGTGGTTTCGCGGACAGCATATTACCATCCTTCCACCCCAACACCGCATTATTATAATAAGCGACGTTGCTAGGAATGCCTTCTGCCACCCATTCACAAAATGCATGATGACCACTGCGGCTAAGAGCGTAAATAACATATTCTATCATTCCAAAAATCTCCTACTGGTTTCCACCAACGAAGAATATTTTTCAACAAGACAAACATAGTCCTCATCACCTTCCAATTTTTCATATCGCCTCAACACCCCCATATCTAATGCTTTATTTTTAAATTCGTACCCATCAAAACTACTACCGTGTCCGTTGACAGAAACCACAGACATAGACTCCTCGTTTTTTCCTATACATAAATTACTAGAAAGACGATCCCTGTACACTTTATCGGTAAGCCATTTATTATATGATACCAAATTACAACCATCAATTGTTGGAGTCTCAAACTCCGCCATCTGTTTAGCCCACAAAGAAACTCTGCCGTCTTTTACTTCCTTCCGGTCGTTGAGATATGTTGTGTCCAAGTAATCATACACATCCCTGCCATAATCACCATGCTTTCTTTGTATAGAACTCGCCAGCCAATTTCGAAAATCCCTGACGAATAGCACCGGGTATATTTTTTTGCATTTCTTAAAAACATCAAAATTCTCAAAACCAAATCTTTCCCAATCACCAACATCAAAATCTTCCACACTTATTATTAAATTATCTTCCCCAGTTCCAAATTTTGTCACACTCCCCCCGGAATGCTCAGGACATAAAAATTGCTTATCTTCCCAGCCATCAACGGCATTATTTATATGCATCGCGCCTTCCATATTATCTCCCAACCAATTACAAAAGGCGTGATGTCCTGATCTCTTCATAGCCATCACCAAATATAAATTCATCATTTTTTAAATCCCCTTATGGTTGGGTTTATATTATTTTTTTCATGAATTTTATGCAACCTTTCTAAATCCTGTGGGTTACTTTTGAAACTTCTCCATTTGCCCATATGTATTGCTTCTATTACTGGAATCAATCTACCTTCTTTTGCCCCAAGACCCTTATATTTCATCTCCCTGAATATTTCCCCAAACACTCCGCAACAAGACTCATATTCATGTCTAATTGAAGTTACTTTACTTTTTTTCATAATATCCAAAAAGATTTTTCTATTCCACAAAGTCGGCTGATATGACAAAAAATATGTTTCGTTCTCGTCCAAATGTAAATATTCCTTCCATTCTTTTTTATTGAACCGACCTGGTTCTGCTTTTATAAAAGAATAACCTTCTTTACTATATTTCTTTAAATCGGATAAAATTTTATTGTCTTCAAAATTAAATTCATCATAAAACAAAAAATCATCCTGCATATAATAGAAATAATCAGAATGTTCATCGTTTAATGCATTCACCATATGCATATAGAATGGTTCGGTTTCTTCATAAAAAGAATAATGAAAATTTAGTTTTGAATCAATATCAATCTCTCTATCATTTGTGATTATAATAAACTTAGTATTTTTGGATGTAACATGAAATTCTGCCTGTTTAACAAACAGCGATAATATTTCGGCGGCCTTTTTGTTGCTATACACTATAACAACATTTTCATTTTTAATCATATGAATTAATCTCCGTTATAATTTTTTCTTTTTCATAATCAGATAACCACCACCCAACAGGAACATTTATCATATGTTTGGTAAACTCATCTACACCCGGCAACGAATATTGGTCGAATTCTTTAAATACAGAATAAGTATCATTCCTTACATGAACGGTATCGCAGGCAATATTGTGTTTGTTCATATGTGCCTTAAACTCTTCGATGTCATCTACCAACAAAGAATATATCCATGAAGATGTTTCTGCCCATTCGGGTCTATCTAATATTCTTACTTTGTCATTTGAAATATTTTCATCATAGAACTTGCAATTGTCTTTATGAGACTGAACAATGCCATCGATGTATTTTAATTGTTCCAACCCAATAACAGCATTTATGTTATTCATATGAAACTTATATCCACATTCAGGTATATCTTGTTCCCATTTTGAGCCTTGGTATTTTCTATCAAGACCAAACCATCTTAATTTCTTTCCTCTTTCGTATTGAGATTTATCTCTACAATACAAAGCACCACCATCTACTGTTGTTAAATGTTTGATTGCCTGAAACGAAAAACAACCATAGTCGCCCACTGTCCCTACAGGTTTACCTTTATATTTTGCACCCATAGCATGAGCGGCATCTTCAATTACTGGAATGTGTTTGTTATACCATACAGGATATCCATCTGCTTGTGTAGGTCTGTCGAAATTCATAAGAGCATCAACATCAAAAGGTTGGCCTGCCCAATGAACACCAACAATTGCTTTAGTTTTATCTGTAATTCTATTAGCAACATCTTTGGGACAAATGTTTCCTGTTCTTGGGTCAATATCTGCCCAAACAATCTTAGCACCTCTGTGAATTATTGGTTCATTAGTTGCCATGCAAGTCATAGGAGATGATATGACTTCATCTCCAGGTTGAACATCTGCTAAATGATATGCAAGAGATAAAGAAGAAGTCCCACTGTTTGTTAATAAGACTGTTTGAGAATCCATAAACTTTTGGAACTCTGATTCAAATTTATCAGAATGCTCTCCTTCAGTAATGAATCCACTCTCAAATACTTCTTCTATTTTTTGGCCGATACCCTTTGGGTGGTGGATTTTAAATAATGATATCATAATGTTTATAATGTTTCCAACCATTCAGGGTGTTCTAAAGTCCATTTTATAGTATTACGAAAAGATTCTTCAAAGTTTACAGGCAATTCCCAACCCATAGATTTCATCTTCTCTCCACTTAAACTATATCTAAGATCATGTCCGGGGCGGTCACTATGAAAATCTACCATTTCATATTTTAAAGGTTTTCCAATTATATCGGCAATTAATTTTGCCAATTCCAAATTGTCTACTTCTTTCTCACCAACCACATTGTACTTTTCTCCCACTTCTCCTTTTTCGAGAAGAAACAAAACAGCGGCAGCAATATTACGAGCATGAATATAGAAACGGCTTCCGGCCTTTTTCTTATCTGGATAAGAATGAATCATTACCGTTTCATCGTTCAGAATTTTCTTAATTACGAGTGGAATATATTTTTCTACATGTTGTCTTTCACCGAAAGCATTCATAACATTTATACTCATTAACGGCAATTGATATGTGTTTTCGTATGAAATACAAATCTGTTCGGCTGCCGATTTACTTGCAGAATATGGGTTTGTTGGTTTGTGTCTGTCCCATTCACCAAATGCAAAATTGTCTGGGGCAGAACCATATACTTCATCAGTACTAAAGTAAAAGAACATTTCTAAATTTGGTAACGACCTCGCATACTCTAGCATTTCTACCGTTCCGTCAATATTATTTTTAAAGAATTCTCTGGGATTTGTAATGCTATTATCAACATGAGATTCGGCAGCCATGTGGACAATTACATCAACATCCCCGATTTCTTTTCTAAGACCTTCGGTAACGGGTAATGTAACATCTGTACAAAATGTTTTAAGTCTTGGATTGTCTAGTGCAGGCATAGAACGAAGTCTTTCTAATCCCATACTAGCATAACTTAATTTATCAATAACAATGATATCCCAATCTGTCTCTCTTAAAAAATGTTCAACAACATGGTGACCTATAAATCCACATCCACCAGTTATAATTACTTTTTTCTTTCTTTTAATCATTAGTTACATTCCTCACATTTTTGTGTTCGATTAACACCAGTTTCTATCCATCCCTTATGACAGTTATGACTTACTTGCCGTGTAAACGGATCAAAAACAGAACCCACATCTATAAATGTAACTTTTGGAAATTCATTAAACCATTCTGCCGCTAAAACTCTGCTAAGAGGACCGATGCTCATACAAACAACATCACCGTCCTTAAATTGGTCACTGGTTCTTTTTACATCCTCATACTGACTCCAAGAATCTTGTGTTCTAGTATAGATTATTCGTTTAGGAAATATTCCTATATCATTTAATTTCTGTGCATTTTGGTCGTCCCCACCATACCATATTAATTCTCTACCAGCGACGACCTTTGGAAAATCTTGAATAAATTTTAACCAATTTCTATTAGTTATCACACACGCCCTAGTAAAATACTCATATTCATTATCAGTATATTTATTTGTCAATTCCTTAAAGTGCGGATAACAAAAAGAACACACAACACCAACCCAATAATTTTTTTGTTTGTGTTGTAATGCTTCTATCAATTTAGATTGAAGGCGTTCGTTTACGATTTGGTCACCTCTTGCAATAGAAGCACCAGCCCTTTCAATACCACCCATTTCCCCATCATTAAATCTTGCAAACGAAAAGGGAATCTTTTCTTTCAAAAAATTTAAAAATCTTATCACTTCATCATCATGTGTCGTAGATTCCACGCGCAATAATTTGTCATATAAACTTTTTTCTTTAATCATAATATATCTCCGAGGCATAAATCACTATGTCTATCATCAATTTCTATATGACATGGCCAATTACCGTCAACAAACTTTACGTCTGCCTTTCGCTTTCCTGCCAAACCCTGAACAATTGGTGAGTATATTTTTGTTCCTTTCTTTGAAAGAAATGCTGCCCACCAAGGGAATGTAGAATTTGATCTGAAAATAACATCGGCATTTCTAACGAGAAAGAAATCAAACAAAAAATCAATGTTGGAATAATAACCTTTGTTGTTGTCGTAGTTCCTACTGTCCAACCCGTGTTTGTTTTCCTCTGAAACTTCTATAACATCTTCCGGGTTATAACCGTTCTCCACGATTGCTTTTCTATATGATTCACCAGATACTGTACAATAAGAAGACATCATATTATAATCTCCCCTCCTGATATGAGCAGCAATATAGTAGTCCTTTACCTTTGGAAACATTTCTTCCCATTCGGGTTTAAAGGTGTACCACTCCCTCACCTCATCAGCATCCATCGTGTCAGCAAATTTCTGGTGTTGATAATAACCATACAGATCGATGTTTGTTTCCCCAGATGGCATGTAATCTATTTCCGTTCTAGGTAACTGCTTGCTTATAACTGGATCTTCAATATTGAATAGTCGCCTGCCAATCCAATCGGCAGGAACCTCTAAAATAGAATTTGTTTTATTCGCATATGTCTTGGCAAAAGCATACTGCCAGAGTTGATTTCCAAATCTGCCCATGTCCCCCAAGCAACTTATTTGAATAATGTCCGACATCACCAATAACACCCTCCCTCTATCTTTTCAGGATAATCTGGAATTTCCTTTTGATTGGGTCTGACCCAATGCTCATTATAAAACTTACCGATTATATCATGTTCGTCCCACCTTGCACCCCTAATACCAAATAATATTTGATTGGCACCACCAAGATGAACACCGCTTATTCCTTCTTCTCTGAGTTTATAAAGCAGTGGTAAGGAATATGCCCCCGCACCAACAAGAACAATGTTTGGTTTGGTGGACAAGACCCGTGTACACATGCTATCGAATGCGGTAAACCAATCAAGTTCAGTTTCTTTTTGTATAGAAAGATAAGGACTCTGCACTGTTGCTAAATTAAATTCTGGCAAAACATTTTCATCTTCCCAAAGCATCTCCCGTTTAGCATATTGATTTTTGACCGTATCAGAAAAAGGACTCACCACAGTAACATTCTGCCCCTCCAATGCGGATGACCACGGATCGGAATGATAATATGGTTCCAATGACCTCAACGTAACCAATTTCGTCTCGGGGGCTTCGTTATAAAAGAATTCTGCATCACCATGTAACCACTTTGCAGATATATCCATGACCCTTACGCTGTCATAATACAACTTAAAGAAATCGTTTAGGTTTTTGTCTGTATCAGGAACAACTCCAGCATTTATGGTAACAAGTTGCCTTACCGTTTCTGGCAAATCAAGTCCCCTCAAGTAATGTCTAAGACCTAAGAATTCTGAATTGCCCATCTTCCCAATCACTACCGGATCGCCTCCGTTGTTAAACTTGGTCAAATATTCTTTTATTAATAAATTGCCTCTAGACTGTTCTGTAGTCGAATTCATTTTTCAATATCCTCTCCGTAGTTTCAAAAGAACCCTTTGGAGATGAGTTCCTTTCGTACCATTGTACACAATTGTCGCTCATTTGTCGCCATTTTTCTTTTGAAATTGCCTTTATTGCAGGCGAAATTTCATCCGATGTATCAACCATAATATAATGTTCTCCTTCCACAAGACCATCATAATATGAAACATCAACACCCGGAGTTATTATTGGGACCGTTCCGAATGCCATATATTCTATTTCACGATTACACTTTGGACCATATCCCGGAAGACAAAGACCGTATGAACTTTTCTTAATGATATCCAAATACTCTTCCTGTGTATAGGGGTAATTTGTATTTGTTGCATCGCCCAAAGACATTGGCATAGAGAACATCTCGACCGCTGTATCCCATCGGCTCTGACTTCTATTACGAAGTTGAATACCATTTTCAATCTTTCCTAAAAAGACACTCTCAATAGTTCTTGTTCCTACTAATTCTTTTCTATGCTCCTCAACTACCCTTGGTTTTCTGGGCCAAAATATCCAAGGACTGCAACCGCCGCAGACTGGAACCGTGTTACCAAACAACCCGATCTCAAACCCCTCAATTTCCCTGTCGTCCAAACGAGGAAAATCATAAAGCAAAACCTTTCCTCT
>Ga0098052_1001834_pt1 | contig 13066 bp, 9 predicted proteins | sample 15_taG_FD_81591 | JGI IMG/M metagenome (GOLD analysis project Ga0098052, IMG submission 81591) | Marine viral communities from the Subarctic Pacific Ocean - 15_ETSP_OMZ_AT15312 metaG | ecosystem: Environmental > Aquatic > Marine > Oceanic | place: Pacific Ocean | collected 2015-01-18 | reverse complement strand
GCATCTTCTATGGCAGGAGCGGCAATAACACAGGCAATGATGGAAGCATCTGTACCTATTGCAGTTCAAGACGCACAAACCTATTATCAAACTGCTGTTAAAATAATGGATAATGAACAGCAGTCACGGTTGACTAACACGCAAAATAATATGAATGTAGATTTGGCAAATACGTCAAATAGACAACAGACTGCATTAGCTAAAATGCAGGTACAGGCAGCTTTAGCAGGACAATCTCTCTCAAATCAACAACAAGCAAACGTCCTCAATGCTGAGAAATTTGCTGAAGCTGCCAATCTTAATTTTACTCAAGAACAGCAAAGAGTTTTTGCTAATGCTAAAATGGTAGAAACCATTAATTTAACTAATATGTCAAATAGGCAAGCGGCAACTTTACAAAATGCTGCAACTCTTGCTGCAATGGATACAACTAATCTTAATAATAGACAACAATCTGCTGTATTAACAGCTCAAAATTTTATGCAGATGGATATGGCAAATTTAACAAATGCCCAGCAGTCTGAAGTAATTAATCAACAGGCGCGTATGCAGGGAATGTTATCTGACCAAGCATCTACAAATGCTGCAGAACAATTTAATGCCACTAGCGAAAACCAAGTAAATCAGTTTTATGATTCAATGGCAACAAATATATCTCAACATAATTCTGCTCAAAACAACGCTAAAGAGCAGTTTAATGCTGGGCAAGCAAACGCATTAAGTCAGTTTCGTGGTACAATGCAAAATCAAAGAGAGCAATTTAATGTAACAAATTCTGTTGCAATTGCTCAAAGTAACGCTACTTGGCGTAGAAATATTAATACAGCAAATACAGCAGCTACAAATGCTGCTAATCAAACGAATGCTGCTAACTACTTGAATATATCCAATACAGCATTAAATAATATTTGGCAACAATATAGAGATGAAGCAGATTACGCGTATTCTGCCGCTGAAAATGGCAGAGATAGAACTTTTAATTACGCTATGACAATTTTAGAAGCTAAAGTAAACAAAGATATGTACAGCCAATACCTTGATGAAGCATCTTCCAACGCTATTGGAGGATTTATGACCGCTCTTGGTATTGCGTATATAAATCAGTAAAAAGAAAGGAATTTAATAGTATGTGGCAGGCAATTGCAACAAACATTATTATGAACAAAGTTACACGTAGTACAACGGGGCAACTGAAAGAACTTCCTCAAACTGAAATCCCACAACCTACCCCTGTAAATTTGCGCCAATTTAGTGCAAGAAGTGGAAGACGAGGGCATGGCTTTTATTCTCCCCAACCAAAACCTGCAGAAGTTGAAACAGTGGGTACAAGCCCAGTAACACAGTATAACGCAGTTTTGCGTAGAATGCTAAATTTACAGAAGTACACTTAAAATGGATTTAGAATTAACAGATAACCTTACAATGCCAAGTGGTAAAGAACGCTCTGCGTTTGATACTGCAATTCCGGGGCAATCATGGACAAAAGAACCGGGAAGTGTTCCTTGGGAAAAACCTCCTATGCTTAATACAGCTGATGAGGCTATGGATTATTTCATGGATAAGTTTTCTGATGAAGAAGCAGGAAAGCAGTTAATTAGCTTATTAAAAATGGAAATTCCTGTTTCAACTATAGTTGATTCAATGTTGTTAGCCGGCTTTTCTGAAGGTTTGTTCAGTCCTGACGTTGCAATTTTACTTGCAGAAGATTTGAGTATGTTAATTATGCATTTAGGAAATTCTGCTGGCGTTAAATATAAGTTAACCGACAAAGAAGGTGAAGTTGATGTACAAGATGCATTACATGAAATAGCTAAAATGAAAACAGAAAAAGAAGCTTTTGAAAAAGATATGATGCCTGAAAAAGAACCTGAAGAAGAAATTGTAGAAGACGTAGCTCCAGCAGGACTTATGGCTAGACAGGAGATTGTGTAATGGGAATAACTATGGGCGGAATAATGAGAGGCGGACTCCCCGTAGCAACGCAGGCTTTATTAAATAAACCGGCAAAACTTGAGGAAGATTTACACAATATGGGCCAGTTGTATGGACAACTTGCTCCTGAAGCAGAAAAAGCTATCAATGCTGCAAAAGCTAATAACGCAAATATTACTAGAATTGCTAATGATTTAGGCGTTGAATCGGGAATTGTTGCTGCTGTATATACATCAAATGGGGGGAAAGAGCAAGACACAAGAAAACAAGTTCTTAATATGCTAAAAGCCCACGATAACAATATTCCAACTGTAGAAACCCCCATTTCACAAAAACCAGCAGCTATTGACGAAACAATTTCTGTTGACAGTGCTCCAGAAGCAGAGATTAGCAAAACTATGATGTCTTCTTTTGCAGAATTATTTAAATTACATGGTCCAGATGAAGTTATACGAAGATTTGCTTTAAAAACAGGAAAAGGCGAAGATTATGTAAGAAAAATTTTATCAGGAGCAATCGGAGATTTAGTACCTCAATTTGAGTATGGGGTTAAACCTACTTCTGAAGCTATGCTTTCTGCTCTAGAAACTCCAAAAGAAGAAGACAATATGTTTTCAGCAACCACTGTTACTGGACAAGCTCTTGCTAATATAAAAACTATTGTTAACCGAGTATTAAGTCCAAATAATCTAGACCAGTTTTCCCCAGAGGACATAAATTTTGCATCAACTGCTGTTACTGAAATGGTAACTGCAATTACTAAAGGAGATGAATTTACTCAAGAACTTATTACTACTGGGGCTAACCTCATACGTGCCTCAGAAAAAACAGGCACAGAAGATAAAATACCAAGCACTTGGAAAAGCCTGTCTGAAAATGTAAAAACTCTCCTTGGGGCGCGTATAACTTCAAAAGATATAACTTATGATGCCTTAAAAATGGCTGAGTTATCTAAATTAATTCCAGTCGCTATCGCATCTGGAAATGAGGATGATTGGAAAAAAGTTAACGATTTATATAATTATATTGTTGAAAATAAAGTAGTTAAAGAAACAACAACAACAGAAAGCCTTAGCGAATACCAAAAAAACCTGAAAATGCAGGTTGAAAACCATTTTACTAAAAGTCTATCTGATGTAATTTATGATGAAGGAGTTATAGATGGGCTAAATGGCGCGTTAAATCATGCGTTGCAACATCTTGATAACGAGTCTGCTTGGAAACTTGTTGAAGAAAAACTTAAAAAGGTTACTCCGAAGCATAAAGGTCCAGTCGAAACAGCTGTAACAGCTAAAAAACAAACCTATAAAAACGCATTGTTAGCTAACCTCGACTTTTTAAACCAGTTTAAGAAAGAGGATGGTTCATATGATATGGATACAGCTAAAGAAATGGCAACAAAATTTGCCAATAGAAATTATGAGCTGGCGTATACTGATGTAACCAGTGAAGGTATTATATATACATGGGTTCCGGGCGCAGATGGAGATATTGTGCTAAAAGAAGCACGACAGCCTGCTCCGGGAGGCGGACAGTATGGTGCTGGGGTTACTCAATCAATGAGAGAGGAAATTAATACAAGTAGTAGAAATGTATCGACTTCTTTAAAGTCTATTTACGGACTTATGGCAACTCTTACAAATGACCCTAACGCATTTAACTTTGTACGTACCGGCAGATTTTTTGCTGCAGATGTACGAGATATAATAAATGGTGTTACTGGGGCAACGTGGTTTAATGATGCTGCAGCGCTTAAAAATGTTGGGGAGTTACAAGGGGCTAAACAAGCTTCAATAGCTTTAATTTCTGCTGCTAAAGACAAATTATTTGATGACCCTCGCTTATCTGACCAAGATTTAAAACTTGTGAAAGAGTATATTGCAGTACTAGATTCCGCTACAATAGGTAGTACTCGTGGAATGGCTGCGCTGATACAATTAGAAAAAGTATTTGTTACACAACTGGCGCTAAATAAGGCAGAATTGTATGGAATAGATGCACCTCTCGTTCATTGGAGTGGTGATGATATAGATTTAACTAAGCCTTCTATTGCACAAGAATTAGTTGTAACTATGGCAAAGTCTAACGGACTACTTCGACCCGGGCAAACATTAGATGATAAAGCTGTAGCTTTTCAAAAATCACAGAATGAAATTGACGCCATGGCTGCAGGTCCGGATAAAGATTCAAGACAAAACGCATTAAATATGGCAAAAAATAACTTTTGGAATGGGCTAGATAGTTTACAAATTATGGCTACAACTGCAATTAGTTCTGTTGAGCAATATAGAAATGACCCCGAACTCTATAAAACTACACATGCAGGGTCAGCAACTGCAATGGAATTAACGGACGCTGAACAAGCCCTATTAACCACAGATGATTATATATAAACGGAGAATAAATGCCCCAACCTTCTACCTCACACCTAAGTTCTGGTGCTAGTCGATTAGCAAATCAATTTAATATAACTGTACCACAATCACAAGCAAATGTGACAACCTCTCCTCCTCCTCCTGAAGAAGATAATTTAAAGACGTGGGGTGGGTCTGGGAAATTTGAAGTTCGGCCCGGTATTATGTTTGACCCTGAAAAAGCAGAAACATTACCTAAGGAAGATTATTTTTTTGGGTTATTTGAGGGGCCATCTCCAGAAGCTTATAGTTATACAACAGAAGAAGACCTACAAGAAAGTTTTAAAGTAGCTGCAAAAAGATTTAAAACTCGTTTAACTAATTTAGCCGAGGAAGTAGGGGGAAAAATAGACCCTCTAGTATTCTCAACAGGCGGCCCTCTTCCAGAAGATAAATGGTCTTTCACTCCTACAGAAACCTCTCTTCGTATCGAAGAATTAGCAGATATGGATACTTTCCAATCCATAATAGGATTTGCAGACACCACAGAAGAATACACAAATGCTTTAACTAACGCTCTTGGTGAAGGTAATTTTAAAATACTTGAAGATACACAAAAAACAGGGTTTGAAGCTAAATACTATATAAGCGTAAAAAGAGAAGACGGTTCTTTTACCGATTATTCTCCTGTAACTAGAACAATTACAGATTATTATGTACGATTATCTAGACAAATGGGATTTGATATAGCCACAGGGTCAGCAGCATTAGCCACAGCGACAGGTCTAGCTATGGGTGTAGGCGCTTTTTCTGGACCAGCTGCTGTAGTTACAATGCCCATTGCATTTATGTACGGACTTTATGCAGGAGGAAAAGGCGCAGAAAAAGCACGAGAATTTCTAAAAGAAGAAATTGGTTTGAAAGAAAATGAAGCAAATTCTTTAAGCAGATTATGGGATGGATTTTTAGATGCCGCTAATCCTATGTCAGGAACTCTTGCAGAAAAACTATCGGGGGGAATGGAATTACTATTTTCTACTATACCCGGAGTAAAAACACAAATGAGAATTGGATTAGCAAATATTAGAGCTAAATATATTGAAAAAGCCGCTAGAAAACCGGGGGAAACCCAGACACTATTGAAGACTCAAGAAGGTATCGACGCAACACAGCCCGGAGGGGCTTTTGAAATAAAAGGAACAGTTGGTCCATGGGGGAAAGGCGAAGGTTCTGTTTCATTAAAGCCTTTTATTTTAACTCAGGTAGTTGAGGGAAAAGTTATAGGAAGATTAGGCTCACTCGCAGAGCAAACATCTCTTGTAATTCCAACTGCTCTTAGAGAACAAATGCAATCTGCTGTAGCGTACCTACAAAAATATTCGTCTGCAATGGGCAAAGGTAATTTTAAGGAATTTCAAAAACATGTAAAAGATTTTGGTCTATTTGTTGCTAATGCAAAAAAGACGGCTACTGCAAAGTTTAGTAGAACAGATATAGGAGAAAATATTAATGCATTAAGTGAAATGTGGGGAATACTAAGAGCATCGGAAGCAAAAGGACTATATGCAAACGTATTTGACAAATTAAAAAAATCTTCATATGATTTAAACGATTTAAGGGAGCTTTTACCTTCAGGATATAAAACAATAATTCCTGTATCAGACCCCGGTAAACAAACATTTAAAAAGACAGAAAGCATAATACCTAAGGAAAGGAAAGGCGAGCCTATTCTTAATAGCTTAGTTGATGAATTAATGTCTATTGGTAGATTTACATCAGGAAAAGACAGAATTCTTACACCTAATCAAATTAAAGCAGCTGTTGACGATTTTGCAGCAAAGAATCCCGGATTTGAATTTGATTATGCTAATGTAGATAGCCCTGCTAAAATATTACAAATGTATGCAAGTAGATTTGGGACGTTAGCTAGAGAAACTTTTGGTCCAGATGGCTCTGCTACAAATCCAGCAGCTGCAAAATCAGCAATGAAAATAAGAAATGCATTACTTGATTTAATAGGAAATCCTAGAGAAAAAGTTGATGCATCCATATTAAAAGATTTACAAAAAGCAAATAATTTCTATAAAGAAACTTTTAAAACAACAGAAGTGCTTGATACTTCCTTACGAGGAGCAAGAGCAGATGCTATTCCTGAGCCTGCAGATACGACCAATCTTATAATTGGAAGTCCGGGAGCAAGTGGTGTAACTAAATCTTCTGTAGTTACTATGCAACATATTAATAAAATGGAAAATTATGTTCGGGATAATATACAAAGAATAGGCTTTGATGTAAATATTCCTGAAGGTGATTTAACAAACATAAAAAAAGCGTTTAGATTAGTATTAAATCACAAACTTGCCAGAAGCGCTGGAACAAAACTGTCAGAAAAAGGGGAAGCAACTGATTTTATTACATATTTAGAAAGTTTTGACCCAGACCAACTAAGACTTTTAGGAATAGATGAAGCAACTGAACTTAAACTAAGAGATGACGCAGAAATAATTGCAAAATTAACTGATAAGAATTTTTTTGACATAGTTGGGGTAAATGACCCAGAAAATATGCCTTTTAAATATGTATTTGAAACCCTTATGAAAGGAGATTCCAAGGATATATTTGTGAATATGTCTAAAGTTGCAGCTGTAGCAAAACAAGCTGTAAAAAGTGGTGATAATGCAGCCGCCCTTAATATTAGACAGGGATTTTTAGATTTTATAATATCAAAAGAAAGTGGTATAATAAAAACTGTTGATAAAAGTAGTCCATATGCTCGTGCAGGAACAGATATAATTGACGTAAGTAGATTTAAGGAAATGATGGACCATCTTAATGGAAACCCTGCATTTAAAGACATATTAACCCCGGAAGATTTTGCTGTTTTAAATTTGCTATTTGATTATACAACTGTTATACAACAAACAGGAGCAGATGCCGGTGCAGCATTAGCTGGTGCACAAATTATTGGTAATATGTATACGCTTGACCCAAGAAAATTTCTAGATGGGGTAACACGACTAGTAGCGCAAAGGAGAATTGCTAAATTTATAACAAGTGAAACTGTTGCACAAAGAGCATTAGCTCTTGAAGCGGGTAAAGGCGGTCCGGTGATAAAACTTCCGGGCAAACTAAAAGCATATATGTTTGGAGAAACTGCGGTAGGCGCAATTATGGCACGATTTGCCATGCAAGGAATGGGCGAAGACTTTCAAATGGGTAGAGGGACTATAGAAGAACAGACAGATGCTATTCTTGAACCCTCCGTTTTAACCCCGGGAGGGCGAAACTTATCTAAACAGTTTGCGCCAAGTGCGCCAAACTAATGCCTAGACCAAATCCTCTTTCCCCTGAAGAACAACCACAACCACAACCACAATCACAATCCCAAGGTATTATGTCTCCTTTAGTATCTGAAAGTACTATAGAGTTATCTGAAGACAAGAAAATCAGACTAAAACAACTCCAACAAGCACGCGCGGATGCCTCCGGTGAAGGTTTAATGGGGCATTTTACGTATAACTTACTAAACCCTCATTTAGCCTTCTGGCAAGCAAAAGATGAAGGCAGATTTACTACTGCCCCATGGAGAAAAGTCCCTCCTGAAGAAGCAGCAAAGCTGCAAAAAGAAGTTCCTGAAAAACTAAGTAATATAGATAATCCTTACCCTCCCGGGTCTGTTAATGCAAACTTGTTTGATTCAATGCAAAAAGACGCAATTGAATCCTATGAAAAAGGAACAGCTTGGGGACAAACAGTACGACCAGCTGTCCCTGCTCTTTTTGAAATTGAGCAAGTAGGTTTGCTAGTGCCCGGAGTTGCGCCCGGAGGCGCTACCGTTGGTAGTCGTCCAATCTTGTCTAACTGGTTTCGTAGTAAAAATAATTTAGAGAGGCCCTTTAATACAAACGCCCAAAAAAGCTTATTAAACACTGCCGATATTGCTAAAAATCCCCAAAGAAAAGAAATTGTACTGGAACTTATTGACGAACACAGTATTACAACTAATTTAGAAAACCCTACAGGATTAGATTTTGAAAATTTTGTAGTCACGAAGCTTAAACCGCTACAAATAGCAGAAGCCTCAGGACCAAGCCAATCTGGCGAGCTTTCTACAACTGGTGTTGACCAAGTTTTTGAGTCACATGCATTTTCTGAAGAATATATGTATAGACATAAAGGAGATATGTCCTATATAAAAAATCCCGCTGCTATAGGGGTTGGTTATACCGGTGTGCATCCTTTTTTCTATGGAAAGGGGGGAGGAGCGTCTAGTGATGCTTTTGCTCATATGCATATGATACCAACATCTATTCCTGATTTTGGATTTTTTGGGCACTTTAGAAAAGTTAATTTAGATGAACAAAGTTATATAGATGAAATTAAAGACTTTAATAATACAGTGTGGGACACAATGTTTGTTTTTGAAGTACAACAAGATATGACTAAGCCTCGTAAAATTGAGTTTCCAATTGGTCCTAAAACTAAAACTTTTTCAGGAGAAACACAATCTTTACACCCTGTTACTGCTCCTCCTACATCATTAGAATTAAAAGTATATATGTTATTAAATAAGGCCCTTTTAAATCATAAAAACATACAAACTGAAATAATTATAGACGAGATTAATACTAATCCTGAAGCATATGCAAAGGTAGGAATAGGCACTATTGATATACCAAGTGTACTGCAAATAGCAAGTATTCAAGAGGGAAATATAGAAAAAGAAATAGGAAGAAGTATAGATGATATTGCAAAGAGTGCTGCAGTACCAAATAATGCTGACAGAGGTTTTCAAAGCACTGCAGGCATAGTAGATTATATGAAAAAGGTTTCAGAACAAATATATGAAAAATATTATTTTAAAGATGGAAAAGTAAATCCAAACTTTTTAGAAGAAGTTAACAGCCTAGACCCCTATTCATTTTTTTCAGACGCAACATCTGCTATATTAAAAAGAGATTATCCATTAACATTACGAGAAAAAATAATTACAGTAGGGGGTAAAAATTCAGATGTAATTGCTACATCTCACATTGTAGAAGCAGCAATAAGAAAAGCAGTAGAACAGGGAAACCAATATGTTGCTTTTCCAATGATTGACTCAGCCGCTAAAATGCAATTCTGGAATGTGCACGGAAAGGATAAACTTGAATATAATAAAGCATTACTAGGAAATGCACCTACGTTTGTACAAGACTTTTATTCTTCGGGGGTTGGAAATAAAAACACTAAGCAAAATATGATTTCTTTGGATAACAGCGATGAAACGGCACATCTTGATGACGCAAACTTTAACCGAGTAGTGGGTATTATTGAAACTTTATCAGAAAATAAAAGGTTACCTTTGTCACCTAAATTAATTGAACAGGGGGGGTACAACTTACAAGGAAATGTGAATTCTCTTGGCAAAATTAAATCTACAGAGGACAAAAATTTAGCGCGTTCAATAATTTCTAGAATGGAATTTGTTCAGATAGCAATAAAAAATAAAATGCCTGACCAGTTTAATATAAATGCAGAAAACATCTTTGAAAATACTATAGTAATGGGAAAAGAACAAATACAATTCACTGATTTTAAAACACCAAAAGATTTTCCCAGATGGCTTCAGATATCAAAAGAGTCCCAAGAACAATTCCAAAATCCTGAATTTTTGCTGACTCTTTTTTCTGGTATAGATTCTTCTGAGGATATGCAATTAGAAATTTTAAGAACAGTTTTTAACACTAACAATCAAAAAGAAATACACAAAAAAGTATTTGATATATTACAAGGAAAACTACATTATATGGATTCTTTTGATAAAAAAATTGAAGAAGTATATGACAAGCTGATAAACAAACAAATAGAGTTCACAATGAGGACGGATGGGCAGAAGATTGCAAGTGATAAAGATTTATTTAAATCAGACCAATTAAAAAATTATATAGCCGGCATTAATTCTACTTATAGAAAAAAAGATGAGTTTAGGCCCGATTTTTTACGTAAATTAGATGCGGCTTCTCATCCAGACGTAGTGATTGGAGAAGGAAGAAGCATATTAGATTTTCTTGCTACAGATGTTACAAATTTGTCAGGGCGTTATACTTTTGCAAAAAATTTGCTAACTAACAATAATTTTTTAAGTAACTCACTAAAAAAGGATATGGAAAAAGCTTGGAAAGCAACTTCATATGGGGGGTTAGTACGAACTTACACGGACACAATTCCTAATGTATTTAAACAAGCAAATGTTGAAACACAAATTATTAGCATTCCTAACAGCGCTGAAAAAGGTAAAACCTCCTATGTAGATGAAGAATTATCAGATTTTATACAAATAGAACTTACTCCTGAGAATATAAAAAAGCTACAGGAGTACAAAGCTAGTCTATTTACAAAAACTATTCTGCCTAGAATTAAATCTGAAGAAAACGAAAAAAACGAAAAAATTAAACAGTATTTAAAAGATAATCCCTTAAAACCGGGCGACGTAATTTAAACATTAACTACTTTAAGTTGGCGAACCTTTTTATTCATTGTGTAAGAGCATAAGCGTAACGCTGCCGCAATTCTAGTAATTGCCTCTTTGCTATCTTCACTAATTCTTACATCCTTAGAATGCAACACAGAGATACTGTGTTCATCTATTAAATCTTCTATTATATTATACCAAAGAAATTCATGAAATGAGGGGTCAGTATCCTGCCCCATTACTGTTATGCCAATCCCTTTTGCTGTAGGAGATACGTGCACATTAAACTCATTTATCAATTCAAGTTTTTTGTTTGTCATTGTTCTTTCCAAATGTTTTTATTACGTCACTGGAAAATAATTTCTGCAAACTAATAAGATACATCTTAGATGCCATATTATCTCCGCCACGTACTGTTTTAATATAATCTAGAGAATTAATAATATCTTTAAGAACCTGTGTTTTAAATGCAAGAGTAACATACGTTGTGTCACCCATACAAAGATTATGAAACCAGTACTCCGATTCTGTAGCCATAATGCCAGAAGGCTTGCCGTAGGACTCATACTCTACAGCAATGTTGCCTGTCTTCTGCCATAAGTCCCGCTCAGATTTAACCTCAATTTTACACCCCTGCAACATATCTGCAACAGCATCTTCACGGATTTGTCCGTATTGTAAATCAAGGTCAAATTTTTTGCGGTCTTTTACTGAAGGTTTCACTTCTTTGTTTTTTCTTCAGTAGTTTCCTCTTTTGCTGGTTTGACAAAATAACGCATCAGCATTTCTGCCTTGTCATTATAATCTGCTATCTTGCCTAATTCAACTTCCATAGCTGCTTGTATATCTTGATGCTCTCCAATTCCTGTTGGATTTGTGAGTAATACCTCGACATTTGTTATGTGTTTATTAATCATGCCAGTATAATAGGTTCTGGCAGCACCAATTAGTAAGTCTCGCATATTTGCTCCTTTTAGACTATATTGTTCAAAAAACGTCGCGTTTTAAAGCCCCTCAGAGGGGTGGAACGACATACCCGTGTATGATTGTACCCCTTAAAATAGGCGATTTTAATCATTTACGAGTTCCTGCTCTTTTATGTGAGTTGCCCCTTTTGCCATTTCAACAAAAAGTAAATTAACACTAAAAGAACGCCTTTCCCCTTTTGTTTTAAAGGGGTAAACACAGTGAAACAAGTCTTTGGGGAATAAATAAAAATCCCCTACTTGTGGCTTAATTACAAAGTTACTACACGCGTTAGTACTTGGTGTTCCATGCACAAATTGAATATGTCCATGCGCAGGATGGTGGTCTTTGTAATCTTCCTCAAATTCTTTTTCTATTCCATCAGGTAATTTTAAGTATCCAACACAAGAAAGTTTGCATTCTGTGTGAACATGAATTGGGTTGTACTCATTCTCAAATTGACGCACAAACCACCCGGACATAACTTGTATGCCATAATCAAATTCTTCAGTATTTAATGCGTGTCTTCCAAAGGAATTTCTTGCGGTAGTAAAATGCATATACTTTCCAATAAATTCAGCAAACTCATCAGTATATAGTTTGACTATGTCTTCATCAAACCTTAATTCTTCTTTAACTTTACCAACAAGATTTGGTGACCAATCCACTAATTTATTAGGATTATTTTCTTTGTCATATTTATCCATATGTGAATTCATTTTTGTGACAAAACCAGCAGACATTTTTTTGTATGCCATAGTTGGGCCAAATGGAGCAATAAACTCTTCTGAATTGCTAGGCTTGGGTGCGAATATTACGCTCATGATATTTTATCCTTTTTAAGTTTTTAAAATAACTATTATTAAATCCCCGTAACCACTCTTTGCCACGGAATGTATTTTGTACGTACGGATTACATGTATGATGCGTAAACCTTCCGTACCTTCTAGGTTTGTAGAAAGACGACTGCCCTTCTAGAAAAAATTTATCTACAGCGGCCACTAGGTAATATCCACAATTTCACAACTGTCTCCAGAGCAGGCAAATGTTTGTGAACCAACTGTGTTATCATCATTTTCATATTTTGTCAATTCTGTCCAATCAATATCTTTTGGCATAATTTTTGCAAAATCCGTGTATGCTTCAGCAGTACATTCTTGGTAAGGGGCTTGCTGATATACGTGCTCACTTCTTGGCAAAAAGGACAGACCAGATGCTATATTAAAATTTTTATAAATCCAGTTACCTACTTCTAACCACTCTTCTGCTCCAACAGAAACAGTTATTGAAGGCTTGTGCTCACACCAATTGTCAGCATAAATTTTCCAAAATTCTAATTGTTGTAGCGCAGTCATATCAT
>Ga0098052_1001833_pt1 | contig 13068 bp, 22 predicted proteins | sample 15_taG_FD_81591 | JGI IMG/M metagenome (GOLD analysis project Ga0098052, IMG submission 81591) | Marine viral communities from the Subarctic Pacific Ocean - 15_ETSP_OMZ_AT15312 metaG | ecosystem: Environmental > Aquatic > Marine > Oceanic | place: Pacific Ocean | collected 2015-01-18 | reverse complement strand
TAGAAATCTAGGTTCTCACAAACCATGACATACAATCCGGCAATCATGCCGGCGGTCATCCTTTTATCGTGAGCGTTCCTGATTCCTATCGCTACCTCATACTCACCACCAGTAATGACATCTTCTTTCATGATTGTCATCACTCCGAACATCCTAGCCATCGGCCAAGTCTCACCATTAATAGTGCCTTGGGCTAGTCCAAACCGGCGGTCCTTAATTTCCCACTGTTGACCGCGCATAACATCATCTACCATGTCGATCACCTCGCCATGAGGTAGCGGTAAATGTGTCTGCGTTTCGGGTGGCGTTTCGGATGCTCTAACCTCGGCTTCCGTTGCGCTTCCGCTGATCAGTGTTGCTCTTGCCATGTTCCCCCCTTGGGTAGTTGGCTTTGATTGATGCACCAATATACTAAGGTAGTCAGCATATGTCAACCCCCCAACATCATCAATTTAGTATCTTATCTTTATATATATATTAGGTACGGGCGTGGGTACGGACGCCAGTTAGATGATTCCAAAACCAAAAAGGAACAACAAGATGATTCCAATGCTCCAAATTATTGATGAAATAGTTTCACCTACCGACTCTTTTTCTTTATGCATTTAGTTTAGTTGTTGTTGTGAGGTACGGGCGCAAGCACTAGGGGCCGGCCTTACTACTGCCGGCCCCTAGCTAGGGGGAAACTACAAACCCCGACTTATCTTTTTTTGCGGTGCCCTTAGCAACTAGCCCAACTATGCACGGACTAGGATCTAAGAACCTCAAATCGTGGGCGGTGCCATCAATCACTGGCAAGCCGTGCCAAATACTAGGTAGCTCATCCCTAAACACTACAGCTACATTCATTCCGTTGTTTATTGCCTTATCTAAATCTGCATTAGTTGATACCTCACTGCGTGAAAAGGTTAGGGAATAATTTTCAGGAAGTCTCTTACGATTTTTGTGTTTCGTGTAGTCGTAGAAAGTCACGTTAGGAAACTGCTCTATAATATTGTGCCTTTCCCAACGGATATCCGACAACACATTAAGCCTAACGCACGGTTTCAAATTGTTTTTAACCGCTCGCCTTTCAATAGATGAAATGTCCTTTACTAAATCGGCTAGAAATTCCTCGCGCCTCTCGAAGTATAGGCGAGTCTTTCTTATTCGGGCTTGTTGTACCGTTGACATACGGCCCCGGCCCTGAAAATAGAGACATGATGCCGAACAGCCGGCACTTGCCGAGGCACAAACTTGAAACCCTGACGAAATATGAGGGGCTAAGTGCAAGCCTCCGGTTAGGTAACCATATTCCGCAGACTTGGCCGTTTTTGGGTTGCTCTCCCCTCTACTTATTAGTCTCATTCGTTCCCCCTTGGGTAGTTGAGACGCTATCAACCTACACAATGATTGTCATTGTGTCAAGACCTACCTGATAGCCGGCCCGTAGGCCGGCTATCACTAGGTCTTACTCCACTCTTTCAATGCCGTTTACCACTGGCTTGTAGCCATCAATCTCATAGCTGGCATTTGCAGGTAGTGGCACCTTCCAAATCGTGTATTCATCCTTTCCCAGTTTATCCATTATGCGGATCAACTCACGGATGTCCTCATTAGTGCGCCACTCCATCACTGAACTAGCAAAATAATGATATGCCCGCTCCATACTTCCCCCCTTATGTGTCTCAATTGTCAATCAACGAGAACTAATATAACACAATCGTATCACGTTGTCAATGTTGTGAAGACAACAACTTTTTTAGCCCACTTGAATGCAGATTTTAAAGTTTGCATTCAGTTTGTGCCCCAACTCACACAATTTTGTGTAATTATTTAGTGTGTGGCTTAGGTACGGGCGCGAGGTACGGGCGTCTAACACTTATAGTGGGCCTAGGTACGGACGTCAGGCTATCTACTAGTAGTCTACTAAGCTCTCTAACCCTCAAACTGTTGTTCTTTCTACCAGTTAACTAGTTCTAGCCCTGTCTAGACTATCTAGTCTAGACTACTAGTTGTCAAGGGCTAGAATTATTGTTGTGTTTAACAGGTACGGACGCTAGCAATCAGTTCTGCACTAGGAATCTGTGAGTTCACGCCTTAGAAAGAGCATTTGCGCTAGTTCTCCGCACTCTTTTAAAGGGTATATCAATTCAACTTGATGTTCAAATCTTGTAGCCTAGCTTGCAACTCTCTCTCTACTTCTTCAGCAGACCTGTGTACTACTGTCACGTTAGTGCTATCATCAAAAAGTTTTTCAGTCTTGGCTAGGATCTCAAGTGCCCTGACTCTGACACTTGCATTGTTCTCATCATCACTCGCTTCCGCTCGTAACTTATCTAGTATCCAGTCCTTAGAGATTTCCCTGTGGGTTTCCCTAGCCTTCAGCTTCTGTTCTTTCAACTCACGAACTCTGTTCTTCACCTTCTCCATCTTCATCAGCTTGGAACCCTCAGTTGACGAAGCTCTTCGTGATTGTTTCTTCACATCATGCGACTTGATATACGCATCAGTCTGATTGTCTCCCTCTGCTACGAACGCACAGAATGCAGACTGTTTTGCTGTCAGGGTTCTACTATAATCCATTCGATCTCCTCACTGGTGTGCTACCCAATCTAATTAGGTGAGTTACATAAGCAAGGATTAGGTGTTGACATGATGATAGACATTGAGTACATTCATACTTCAATCAACCCTCGTAACGAGGAGAAGAACTAATGAATCTGATAGCATTTGTTGGGCGAGGCCCGATCCCCGAAGATATGCTTCGCTATGACAGTTGTGTTGTAGTTAGAGAAGTTGTTGACAATACGAACATTCCAGATGAGTTACAGTTGAGGATTATTTGGGTAGAAAAAAGCGATTCCACTTCACAATACTTTACATATCCTAGATGGCACTCCTTCGGGTGGACTTCCCTCGAATACAATGAAGACCCTGCCATAAAAACTATGCTTATAAAAGAAGCTGATCTTGTAAGTGGTGGATGGCGAGCGAGAGTGGAGTTATCACGGAGGGAAGAAGTATGACTAAAGGACAGCGAATTAAACTAGAAGGACTCATAGGAGATTATGAGTTAGCCGTGGTTGTGCGAGAATTACAAGATCGTACCGATGCTATAGAGTTAGCAGATAAATCTGTGATTCAGTGTTACGAAAAAATCCTAGATCAAATCGATATCATAGAGAGATTTGGTGAAGCTCAGACAATGCTCATCAAGGTATATGCAGATGAGCTTAATAGTGATTCGGAGGATATCCTTTACCACTACCAGAGAGCATTAGAGAAAAGGGACTTGTTGGACTCAACAACTAAGACCCAAATAGAGCCTGTTAATAGGTGACTTGACATACTGATACAGTGTGTTATATTAGTATCAACACTTACCCTCTTAACGAGGAGAACGAATGAGTAGTGGAGTGAGCAGTACAAGGTGTATTGATTGCGGTAGCACCAACGCAATCCTTGAAGAGTTCAACGACTCTGAGCAGGGGTACATAGAAGAATGTACGGACTGCAATTATGTAGTAGTCTATCGGGAAGACTCTATGGGTGCCGTCATTGAAGACTACAAAGGGTGGGACCATCCTTACAGTGGTCAGTTAAGGTTGGCCCTAGATGGATGAGAGACAAGAGGATTGTTGGGAGTGCGGTAGCGACAACGCTAGACTCTTCAACATCGACACGCTCGCAAAGCCACCTACCTACGGTCACATCATGGAATGTTTTGACTGCGACTTCAAGGATATCTACCTGCAACACAGGGTTGGAGATGGCGCAGTGATCTTAGCAGACTACTCCAATGGGAGAAGAAAGAGATGAGTAAGCTTGATATCTACGATGGAGACATCACCTACTCTTGGGTTAATGGCACAGTCTATCACCCACAGTACTACGGAAGAGAAGACCAAGGTCGGCCATATGATAAGCTTGAAGTTTCATATGGGGGATCTAAGGCTCCGCGACTCAACATCAGAGTGGAGTTGCCCGAGTGGAAGAACAACTTCATAGCAGGTCGGACTACAGATGAGGTTCTTCAGAGCCTAGTTAGGAGTATGACTACAGTGAATGGGGTTGAGGTTATCAACTCCTCTGTTGGTGAGGATGTATCCGAAGGAGACTACATCTGCCTGTCAACTGAGATGGCTGAGTACTACCTGTACATGAACACTCGCAGGTTCACTACCCTCCATCACCTACACCAACACTCTATAACAGAAGCATTAGTTGATAAAAGCTTTGACTCTACCTTTAGCACTGTACCTAATGGCTGTGAGACAAGAGTCATAAGACAAGTATCTATTCATGATGTAGGATAGGAGCTATCTAATGCCTAAATTTAAAGTGACGGTTATAGCAAAAGACTACTGGGAAACAATAGTTGAAGCTGACAATGAGGATGAGGCTGAAGACATAGCGTCAGACCTGTGTCAGTTAGGGCTTACTTCTGTTAGTGAGAAAGAAAGAGTGCCTAACTTAAAATATCTTGATGAGGCAGAATGGTACTTTAAGATAGAGGGAGAGGGTGAGGATGAGTGCTGAATACGGAGAAGTAAAAGACCTTGAGGACAAGATAAACCTCTACTCTAATCTGATGTCAGAGTCACATAATGCAGGGATTCAAGATGCATTAGTGATTCGCGAGGAAGCCAAGAAGGTTATGGCCGAGGTCAAGTCAGATCTAAGAGAGCTAGTTGAGGAAGTGATTACACTCAGGAAGTCTCTAATAAAAGGATACAATGAAGGAACGGAACTATATAATAGTTGGTTGAAGGAACAAGAAGTATGATCCACCATGAGCATGAGATCTTTGTCAACACAATCATGGCGAAGGTTAAGGTACTCAAACAACTGGTAAAGAATGACGCTGTTGCGTATATCAGATACGGAAATGATTACGGTATTAAGAAAAGAGAATTGGCCGAAGAGATAGATATATTAGAGAAGGACATAGAGAATTCCATTTACCTTAAACTAGATGAAGTTGGAGAATAGATTGCCCATATCAAAGCATCACTTAACAGACCTCAAGGATGTGTCCGATATCTTAAAGGACATGGCAAGTGAACTTGACACCAAGACCCACGTTTGCAACTCATGCGGTCGGGACTCATGGGCTGATCTACAAGAGGGAAGGTTGGGTAGTGAGGTGGGGGCCATGCTTCGTAAGACCAACAAGTGCATAGGTATAGTCAAGGATGCGCTCAAGTGAGGACTCGAAAAGCAAGGCAGTTACTGAAGCGAGGGTTGCTTGTGGCTAGAATTCGAGGGCACCAACCTGCCCTTATCTCCCATTCGGGAGCAGTTAAGCTGTACGGATGTAGGTCTAGGAAGTGTAACGGAATCCTAGAGTGTTGGGATAATCCCGACAACGTGTGTGGCTCAATGGTTCACACGAACTGTGAATACCGGAAGCTAGGGTGGCTGAGAAGACAGCTACTAAAGCTAGTATCTCTTTAACTGAAGGTTACTACAATGAATCAATGGGATTTAGCAGACGCTCTCTTAGTATTTGTTTTGTTCATTGTGATATTCAGTATAGTGGGATTGCTGGGATGGGTAGGTGAGAAGGTTAATGACCGTGATTGAATCTTGCTATAAAGATATCCAGATACAAAAACCCCCAAGGTATCCATAGGAGCATACGGATAGCTCAGGGGAGGCATGGAAAAAGGAGGGAAACCATGCCGTTTTTTGTACCCAACTCTACAACCTACTGCTATTGAGGACGGGCGTCAAAGGTACGGACGTTCACGAATCCTTTCCGTTGTCCAGTGAGTGTGCCCTGCCAACCATCCATACTTAACACCATACCTTACACCAATCGTTAGGCATATACCTAGTAAGGCTACTGTTTTCCAGAGCTTACTCTTCTTCACCACCTGTCTCCTCATCAGGCTTCCCAAGCAACCTTCTAATATTTACGTATGGCAACTTTACCCCATCCCGACTAAGACCATTATCCACTATAGCTTGTTGGGTTGTATTATTTGCTTTCTTAACACCTCCCAAAAACCCATCAAGCCATTTATCATAACGCTCAATCTCTTCCTTTGTCTCTGCTATAAAAATACCATCACGGCAATGAATAATGGTAGCACCCTTTTTATTTACACAGTAGTCACGATACGCTGAATGTTTCGCCGTAAACCAACGGTTACTTGGTGGGTTATACTTACTATCTCTAGGCCACAGTTTTCTTACGGAATCCCAAATATCTTTTTTAGGTATAGCCCTACCCTCACCCACAGCATAATCATTCATCATCCGATAGGTTGCTTCAAAAACTTTAATCTCAAAAAGCTGTGGGCGTGTGTATTCCTCACTCATTTTCTAGCTCCTCCTTTAAAGCGAGCATTTCTTTTGTAACAAGGTTGTGCCTTCTAATAACAAACCGTATTGCTTCTGGAGCGAATCGAATAGAAGATTTCATCGCCTCTTTAATTGCGTTACGATATACAGTTGTTGCATCCAAATAATTCTTTACTATTGGATCGTCTGTTAGCTCCGCCTGTCTCCGCTTTTCAATTGAGCGTCTATCTTTAAGCTCTACAGCACTAACCGCATGATTAAAGGATGCCAACCCCTTTGGGTGCTTCACTTTAAGCACCCTTTTCTTTTCCTTTGTGGTTGATGCAGAGTTGTAAACCTTAACCACCTCCAAAATCTGTTTCTGTGTTAGTGCTTCTGAATTAATTTTGTCAGCAACCTTACGCTTGTCACTCAAGTTACCATGTAAGCGGTTGACCATCTGCGTATTATGAAGATTTACATCCCCAGTGCCATCTCTATTATATACCTTAATCCCCTCATCTACGGCTGTTAATCCGTTTAATAGTGTACCTAGATATTGGGGGGACACCCCCAACTTCGGTGCTAATTTATTTTGAGAACAACCAATCTTTTCTAAAAGATTTAAATAACCCCTAGCTCTTTCGATATCAGAAACTCTCTCACGATATTCATTTTCCACTACCTGTTTCCGCAACGCTTCCGTATCATCAACATCCTCAACTATAGCGATCATAGTTTTGAGGCCGGCCCTCCTAGATGCTTCTGTTCTACGATGACCATAGATAATTTCATAGCCCTTACCATTCGGACGCACCTTGATGGGCACCTCCTGCCCTTGCTTCTTAATAGATAGAGCTAGTGCCTCCAACTTTTCTTCATTGAATGTGGTACGAACCTGATCCTTTGAAGAACTTAGATCCTTAATCGGTATCTTCTTTATGATCACTTGTTACTCCCTTTAAACTATAGATTGGTATGTGAACCATTAACTCCAAATCATTCGGGTCTTCCCGATCATATCTTCCACCCCACCTAGTCTCGTACACTAGTGCTGATGTTGCATCGTGCCACACAAGTACATCATCGAACTGTACAACCAGTAACCCCTTTGTGTTCAACGACTTAGACATGGCTGATATACGTTCCAACTTAGACCTGCTTATGATATACGTTTCGTATTTGTCGAGTGCATTATACCTTCGCTTCACTTCACATATCGCCCTAAGTACTCCGTTCCTACCTAAGAGTAGATCACCTGTTGTGGCGTAGGGAGCGAAGCTCCAGACATCTACCTTCCACGCCTCCTTCAACTTATCTGAAACACTCTGCTCCTGAAGGCGATCCTCTATGGTTTCATAGAGGGGCATATCAATTAATAGTCGTGTCGGAAGTATTAAAGGTTACACCCATGTTTGTACCTACCCTCTTTTTAAATGCAGGTTTTAAACTTTGCATTAAAGGACTCTCATCCCCTAGTTCTTTTGCTGTATCTAGCATTTCCTTAGTGGCTTCTTCATCATTCAACCAAGGATGGTTTTCTTTTACATCGCTCAATAGGAATGATACGAGTAGTGATTCTCCATCACCCCTAGTGAATACAGTTTCTATATTGGCATCACAGTTACAGGCATAGAGGTGGGCTAGAGCTTCATCTGATGTGGGTGTGTGTCTCCCAATCGTTTTGTTACTCTCTCCTTCCTCTCCCATAAACTTAAAGATATTGCAGTTCTCTTCATGCAGGGTTTCAACAACCACCATCGACTCATTGTCTCTGGCTAGGCTATCCACCATCAGCACAATACAAGAGATTGCATCTCCATTATTATCTTCTAGTGCCACCACTGCTTCTTCACCCTTCTTAATCGGTTGCGTTTTTGTGCTTCATTGGGTATTGGTATTGTCAAGTTATTAACATAACCCCTAAGTATGTCTCTTAACAACTGTGACAAACTAATCTCTTTACTCTTAGCTAACTCCCGAAGGGTGGAGAGTATATCACCCTCCACCCTCAGTAGGAATTTTACCTTATCAGAAGGGGAGGCCATCATCCTCTTCTTCTACATCCGCAGTTACCGCAACTTCCTGTATCGGATGGATCTCTAAGCGAGCGTTCTCATAATCAACGCCCTTCTTAGATGTCCGATTCCATATAGCTACCTTAACCGTAGGCATCTCACCCTGCTTGGCATGGGATACCATCTCAGTCAGGAACTCCCTAGTAAACTCTATCTTCCCTGACTTAACCGGAGCGCGGTCGTTATCCTTGAACTGATTCTTGAAGATAGCAAAGTCTATCTTGGGTACATTCTCATACATACTAGGCATCAATCAATTCCCCCTGTTCCTCTCGTTCATCGTGAAGTTTAGTTGCCACATTGGATAATTCATTTACTGTAGTTAGAAGCTTTACTATCGTCTTTGGATTGTTGCTTTTAATTGCAGACCTGATCTCACCCTGAAGTTTCTCATCAGGCAACCACCCTGCCTTAGACGCCTCATTACAAGCAAGCTTTAGTGCATCAGCAGGACTATCAACTGAATCTGATGGAGTGATGGTGGCACCGTTAACCTCTGGTTCCTCTGGTGCCTTAGCTTTCGTAGCCTTCTTTCTCTTAGGCTTTGCCTTCGGCTTCACCACTTCCGCTCCTGCCTCTTCCCTTGGTAGCCCATCACCACTGTATCCGTAATTAAATAGGCCGAATAGCGAGAAGCATTTTGTGAGACAGCGCATCTTTGCATCAGATATATCTCGTGAAGCAGGGTGTGCTATGCTCTTCATGCGGTAATCCATAACAGGTAACCACATCTCCCTGACCACATCACCTATGGTAACAGTACAGCTAACCATAGCAGTGCCACCTTCATAGTAGGTGACATCTCTGATGACACCATTCTCATCGGTGGTGCCATTCCATTTGATCTGCATCTCAGGATAGTTCTCCATCATAATCCTGTACGCATGACTCCAACTCAAGTAAGTAAGACCAACCTTCTCTTCCGTGAATTCATTCACGTTGATCTTAGCTAACGTCTTCCATATAGATCCTGCTGTTAAACTCTTAGCGGGCATTCCCTTTTTCTCCTTTCCACTGTGGACAAAAGTCTGCAACCTCACACCAGTCCTGACACCTAATGTACTTAGGACTTGTGTTAGGTGGTTCGATTATCTTATAAGAACCAGTCTTCTGTTTGTTAATGTAATCAGTTGCTTCCTGTAGGCTGTCGAAAGAACGAGGCTTACCACCTCCACTGTGCATTGGGTTGACTTGGTATGCACCTCTAGCCCACCGCTCTTCAGGTGTGCATGGGATGGTAGCTTCCTGAGTGTGAACCCGAACACGAAGATCCACATAGTCATCTTGCCTACCTTCTCTCCACATAGGCACAGATAATACAACGACCGGACTATCTGGATAGTTGTACTTACCTACCCTAGATCTCATCCAGTCACGGCAGATACATACGATGTTCAGTTTTGTAGCAGTGATACCATTCTGCCTGAGTAACCAAGCATAGAGATTCAACTGCTTCTCCCAATCTTCTTTCAATCCCTTCTGTACTGAGTAAGCTGATGTCACCTTGTAGTCAGTGATAGATCCATCATCACCAACTAGATCAATAGCACCACTGATCGTGACACCGTTATGCTCCGCATGGAACCTTTGTTCTTTGGTGCCCTCGCTCTCCGCCTGTTCTATAACAGAGTGAACGCCCTTACCAAGTAGCTTCCATACCTCTTCTCTTACATCAACACTGATCTCGTCTTCATGGTCCTGCCACAGGCGGCGAATCTGTGGCGGCTTAATCAGTTCTGTAACACTGAAGTCAGCCCCATCCTTCGTGTATGGATCATTGCGAATAGCATCCACAATAGAATCCGGTGCGCCATAGTTATTCGTGAGGTTCAAGAGATTCTCCAGACACCCACTGTAGATTCCGTACCTTCTATACGCCTAACAACATAGCGTTTCCCTTCATCATTCTTATTCCAACGAGTAGCGGATGAACGGACACTACGCTCATGCTTGTTGTCATCACAAACAACCATGAAGCATTGATCCACATCCAGTTCCGCAAAAGGATACGACCTTCGCTCTACCCTGTGTGGAATGGGTACATTGTCGAGGATCTGAATATCGCCCGACCCTGTTGTGTCACTCATTGCGTTCTCCAAATTCCTATCCCGTAGTCAGTGATACGAACACTAAATTTTTTACCAGTTTTTCTAGCAAGTCTTCCTGCATAACTTCTCACTGCATTAATTTTATTCTGCACCTCTTCGCTATCCATTGTCATTTCAATTAGATCTCCCACTTGAATTGTATCCAAGGGGAGGTGCCCCCATTTAGTGGGTGGCCCTGAGTTTGTAGGAGGAGGTCCAACTCCCTCGTAAACCCTGACCCTCTGCGTTGATTGAACCAAAGGATCTCCTTAGTTGCCATGCAAATCACTTGTTGTTATTGTCTTAGTCCATCGGAGACAGGTAGATGATAACTAAGCGACAAGATTCACGCAAGCCCCTTGACAATGATCTGTGTGAGCTTACGATAGTAGGAGAACCTGCTTCAAAAGCTAACTCTAGAAGGTTAGTTAAGATTAAGAAAAGATATGCTTTTATTAAATCAAAAAAAGCTATTAATTACTCAAAAGATTTTACTCTTCAGTGCCCAGTATATGACACTTTGTATGAAGAAGACTTAGCTATTGCTTTAAAGATTTATTATAAATCTAAAAGACCAGACTTAGATGAGTCTTTAATACTAGATCTTCTTCAAGGTAAAGTATATAAAAATGATAGGTCTATCAAACTAAAGTATGTTCAATGGGGTTTAGATAGACAGTTTCCTAGGATACTGGTAGTACTAGGACCAGTAGAAAAAGAGGAAGAGATTATTAGTAGGCTTAGAGTACTAGTAGAAAGGGAGGAAATGGATGCTTCAAAGGTTAGTGCCAAGTGAGATAAGGCTACTAGCCGATAAGCTTTCACTAGGGCAGTACAAAAGGAAATGTCCTGAGTGTCACCACACTCGTTCCAAGCATAAGCACGACAAGTCTTTATCACTTAACATCGACTCAGATGGAGTTCGATACCACTGTCATCATTGTGGCACAAACGGAGGATGGATGTATAACGAGACACCACCACAACCAATCAGCCCTCCATCAGGAACCAATGATGCCGTTCAAGACTACCTAAGAAGCCGTAACATTAATGAAGAAGTAATTAAACATCACACTGTTCAGGGCACCTATACATTCAATGGCCGTAGTGTTCCGGCAGTAGGGTTTCCATACCGTGACGGCTCTCACATTGTAGCTATCAAGTGGCGTAGTGCGGACAAGAAAAAATATTATAGCCAAGAGAATGTTTGTCAGGATTTTTTTAATCTGAATAATTACATTGATGGTAATGATATTCTGTTGGTAGAAGGGGAGATGGACGCGCTGTCATGGATGTCCTGTGGTCTACCGGATAACATGACCGTCATGTCCATACCGAATGGGGCACCATCCAAAGTTAAGGATGGGAAGGTAGACCCTAGAGAGGATAAGAAATTCCAGTATGTCTGGAGAGCTAAGAAGCAGATAGAGTCTGCTGAAAGAATCATCCTCTGCTTTGATAATGATGAGGCAGGATTCGCCTTGCGTGATGAGATTGTGAGAAGGATAGGCACAAGCAAGGTGTGGATGATGGACCTAGATGAATACAAGGATACATCCGAAGCACTAGCTGATAGGGGTGCAGGATATTTACTAGGACAATTAGAGGTATGTGATCCCTATCCAACAGTGGGACTGCACAGGGCTAGGGACTTCCGTAAGGAGTATGACCTACTGTATGAAGAGGGTCAGATCCAAGGCGCATCGACAGGGATTAGATCCTTAGACAAGATGATACAGATCGTGCCGGGAATGGTAACGATAGTTACAGGATTTCCTTCAAGTGGTAAGAGTGATTTAATCGATCAAATCTGTTTGAATCTAGCTAGGTCAGAGGGGATGAAGACAGCGTACTGTTCTTTTGAGAAGCCACCTGCCCTGCATATGGCACAGCTTGCACAAAAACTAATGGATCAACCTTTCTTTGAGGGCATATCCACTAGGATGGCGATGGAGGCCAAGGACTATGCTTATGAATGGATTGATCAGCACTTCATGTTCATGGATCACACGCTTGATGGACCTACATCTATCGATGGGATCTTAGATGTAGCGTCAGCTTCCGTTATGCAGATGGGATGTAGGGTACTGGTCATTGATCCGTACAATTTCATAGAGCTACCACCCTCTGAGCGAGAGACAGATTCAATCAACAAGATGCTGACCAAGGTACAGAAGTGGGCCAAGTCACATGAGGCTCACTGCTTCTTCATTGCTCACCCCACTAAGCTTGCACCGGACAGGAGATCAGAGAAGAAGGTGGTGGTCACAGGCCATGACATAGCAGGGAGCGCATCGTGGTTTGCCAAGGCTGACTTAGGCATCACTGCATGGAGGCATCCACGAGATGAGGAGCCACCAGAGTGTCATGTCTGGAAGGTGAGGTGGGGATGGATTGGGACCAACGGATACTGCCGGCTTAACTTTGATCGTGCTACTGGTAGATGGACGGATCACATACGAGAACCAGTCGATGATAGCCAGTGGGATTTCTAACGGATGAGTAGTCCCACTCCTGCTCCCACAATTAAATAGGGAACAGCACCACTTAATCGCTTGAATAGATCTGGTGTTGCCACCCTTCGCCAAGCATCGGACTCTTCATTGAGTGCAACGATCTCATTTCTTAAAGCT